>MKWU01003812.1_pt1 | contig 19016 bp, 14 predicted proteins | sample 809101 | NCBI WGS metagenome assembly MKWU01 (sample SAMN05860141, study PRJNA318959) | sponge metagenome | host: Aplysina aerophoba | place: Slovenia: Piran, Adriatic Sea, Gulf of Piran | collected 2013-05-07
CCGTAGTTGCTAGCAATCATGAAGATGGATTGAAGGAGGTCCTATGAAAGTCAAGAAGGTCACGAAACGGATGGTTCCCGGGATGCTGATCGTAGCCGTCCTGGGATTCGGCCAGGGGGTGGAGGTCATTGGAGGCAGCACCCAGGACCGTGTGCCGGCGAGGCTGTCGGCTTTGTACGAGAACTCCAGGCTGCACTACGAGTTGCACCGCAAGCACTACGACCATGCGCTGGAGGCGATGGTGCTCGCCAAGGACATCGACATGGTGGAGGAAACGACCGGCAGGACGGCCTTGGGATTGGCAGCCAAGGATGAGTCGGCGGACGCCATCGATATGGTGCGACCGCTGGTGTTGCGATTCGGGGCCGATCCGAGGATTGCGGATGCCAAGGGGTATACCGCGTTGCATTACGCCGCAGCAGCGGGGAATCTCGCTGTCGTCAAGTTCCTGGCGGACCACGGCGGGGAGGTGGACGCAGTGAACCCATTGATGAAAGAGCGTAGAGTCACGCCGTTGTACATGGCTTACCAGAAGGACAGGGCACGAATTGCAGACTTCTTGAAGTTTCGAGGAGCTGATGATTTCGACCAAGCAACGCGGGAGCGACTGGAGCTTGGAGCGAATACGTCGGCTGCGGTAAAGGAGCTCTGGGAGAAGAGGGTGCGCGATCTTCGCAAGTATCAGGAAACCGACCCGCAGACGTTGCTCCGGGAGGAATTCAAAGTGTTTGCGAACGCCACCGAGGAAACTCTGCGAGCGCAAGGCAAGCAGGACCAAGTAGAGGAGCTGCAACAGTTCCGCGAGCGATATCTTGCAGCTCTCGAGACCACACCGGTCACAGAAGGCATCTCATATCGCGACTACCGCGACCTAGTGCAGGAGAAGGCTTCTGCTTCGGAGGCGCAACAACGGTCCCGACGACCTTCCCGCTAAGGGAGCACAGGGACAGTACAGGAAAAGCGGGAAGACGAATCGGGCATGCAATGCCCGAGAAGAGGAGGCAAGTTGTGACACAGAGCAGGATCAGAATCACACACATGGGCGTAGCGATTCTCTTGGCCCTAAGCGTAGGAGCGCCCTGGGCATTTTCGAATGAGGACTGCGACATTTGTCAAGAGGATTACGAAGAGTGGTGCAGATTCCGGTTGATTTTGAACACCCATTCCGGTTGATTTTGAACACCTGTTCCGATTGATTTTGAACGCTCCCTGTCTGCTAGGGACAGGGACGGAGCGTCGCGGCTGCGAAACAGGCAGTTGGGCTTCTTCCCGAGAAGGAGGTCAACGTTGCCAAGAGGGCGGATTGCGATGCATTGGATCAAGGACGTATTGAGGCTGCACCATGAGTGCGGCCGGTTCCAGCGGGAGGTCGCACGCTCGTGCGGTGTGTCGGTCGGGACCGTGAATCGGTTGTTGCGCAAGGCGCGGAAGGCCGGGTTGGGCTGGCCGCTGCCGGAGGATCTGGATGAGCAACAGATCCACGAGCGGCTGTATGGCACGGCAGCGGGAACCCAGCAACGCCCCCGGCGGGAGGAGCTCGATTTTGCGGCCGTGCACCAGGAGTTGCAGCAGCGGAAGCACCTGACGGTGCAACTGGTGTGGCACGAATACCGCGAGGAGCACCCGGACGGGTACAGCTACAGCCAGTACTGCGAGTTGTACCGGGCGTGGAAGGTTCCGCAGCACGCGTTCCAGCGCCGCCGCCTCCATCACGTCCACGGTCGGGTTGTACTTGGCCTTGACGACGGTTGGCCGGCGAACCAGTAACGGTTGATGGTTGGCGGCCATTCCGCGGCGTCCTTGCTGCTGTCGTGCGCCTCGTAGCGGGCCACCATGTGCTCGATGTCCCCTTCGGTCTGCGAAGGGAATCACGCGCCGGTGTACGGGCTGTAGACGTCGCCGAGGTCATCGACGATGTGGTGCTCGACGGACGACGAATTGCGGTAGTCGTTTGCGCTGTCACTCATCGCCGGGCCGTCTCACGACCATGACGCACGCTAGTGACCGCGGCCAGGCTCACTACTATGAGAATCACTACAGTTCCCCAAGGCATGCCGGCACGTTTGATGGAAAGAGCAAGGTCCCCGAATAGCAGCCAAGCGGCAAGTACTAGGGCGCCACAAAGGTTGATCGCGATCGCTCCTCCAAGGCCAAGACCGCGCGCGGTCAGCCCCTTGCTCCATCCAAAGCGCGATCCCAATGTCGAAGAGTACAGCGCCAAGAAGGTTGGGCAAGATACCGAGCCGGGCTCAGGAACCTCCAGGAACGAGATGAGGTCTCGTGGAAACACGATCAGGAGCACACCCAGGAGTAGGCTGACAAGGCTGTCTATGGTGAGCCGTAGCGTGCCTGGCGAGGATTAGAATTGCCGGAGCTTTCAATCACGTCGCTAGGTACAGGGTGGGCCGGGAGTGTGCTGTTCCATGGCCGCTGGGGTCTTGGGGACCAGTTCGTAGCCCAAGGATTTGGCCGGCCGCTTCATGCCCGCGATGCACTGCTGTCGGAATTGCAGCGTGTAGGTCTGCTCACCGATACCCGCGGAGTTGTGGCCCCAGCGCAGCAAGCGATACACCAACTCGCCAGATTGCGGGCCGTCGCGAAGACGGCCCCTCGATAGCCCTTTGTTGGGAATCACACTAATTCGTGATAACCGGGTGGTCTTGAACCGGACTATCCCGAGTCGGATTGGGTGCGCAGGGCATCGTGGCAGCCGGTCTGGCGCCAGAGGGGTGCGAAGACGAACTCGGGGACGAGGACGCCGGCGGGGAAGCCATCGGCGAGGGAGCGGACGAGGGTGGTGAGGACGCGTTGGCGGACCTGAGTGCCGGAGCGGTGAGACTCGATGAGTTGCAGGTAGGTGTGCTTGCCGCTGGACTTGGCGCGGAGGAACATCTTGATTGTTCCACTACGAGACACACGGAAACCGATTGGAGCGTCAAGGAGAAACTGGGGTCAGATAGGGGTCCACTCAGCCAATCCGTAGCACTCAATATCGACCATTCAGGATTTCGATGTATGAAAGGCTGTTTGGATTCAGTACCGACCCAGAGAACACTGTTGAAGATGAGTCGAACTGATTCGGCTCAACATCGCACCATCCGATGCCCAATAACTCAATCGAGCGGAGGCAGCCATCAATTCGAGCCAACAGCAGATTCCCTTGATTGATCGCCGCATGAGAGCTCGTTCCGGTTACGCCTGGATTCGGCCCGGGGAAGCGAGGTCGTGCCCGACCGCCGCGAATGGTTCTCCACCCCTTTCAGGGCTTCCCTGACTGCCATCTGCCGTCGGGCTGCGCGTGCGCGCGTTCCGCTCCGGGACCAGCGCTACTTGGTTTGTCCGGACTTCCCGCGACTGACGGATTCCCCTGACCTGTTGCCGGTCCTCGAAATCCCAATCCGTTCACGGGTGCCTTCCTGAAGGGTGCGTCACACTGTTGACGGCTTCTCTCCCGACGCCGCGGCGTGCCGGCCCGGTGCCCCCTTGGCATAATGGGCGACGGATACCACCATGTCCCGAGTGTTGCCTCTCTTGATCGCCGCCGTCACGACTGCCCTTGCCCAGTCCGACCGACCCAACATCCTGTTCGCGATTTCGGACGATCAGTCCGCAATGCACGCCGGTGCCTACGGTGACACCGCAACCGTGACACCTGCCTTTGACCGCATCGCTCGTGAGGGCGTGCTGTTCAACTACGCATTTACTGCGTCTCCCTCGTGTGCTCCGTCGCGCAGCGCGATACTCACGGGCCGCAACATTTGGGAACTCGAGGAAGGCGGCATCTTGCTGGGCATCCTGAGAGCGAAGTTCACTGTCTTCACTCTCTTGCTCGAAGACGCCGGATACGAACTCGGTGCGACAGGCAAGACATGGAGCCCGGGCCGTCTGGAGGGTTGGGAGCGCGAAATCTTCGGGAAAAACGATAGCAGCATCAAGCTGCCCGCGGACCAGCGGCGTCCAGGCCTCAATGCCACTGACTATGCTGCGAACTTCGAGAACTTCATTGAGAATCGCGACCCGAGCAAGCCGTTCTTCTTCTGGCTGGGCACTTCCGAGCCCCACCAAAGCTACGACATCGGAGCGTGGAAGGGGGCTGGCAAGAGACTTGAGGACGCTCGGTTGCCGGGTGCCCTGCCGGACCATCCGGAAGTGCGGGGCGAGATCCTGGACTATGGACTTGAAATCGAGCATTTCGACAGGCACTTGGGACGGGCGCTAGCGACCCTTGAGGCGGCCGGCGTACTCGACGACACCCTGGTGATCGTCACCAGCGATCACGGCAATCCGCTGCCGCGTTCGAAGTGCAACCTGTACGACTCAGGCATCCAAGTCCCACTGGCGGCCCGTTTGCCTGGAGCGATTCCGGGAGGGCGCGAAGTCGATGATCTTGCGAGCTTGGTCGACATCGCCCCAACCATACTCGAGGCAGTGTCCGTCAGCATTCCGGACGAAATGTCAGGTCGGAGCTTGTGGCCGATCATGCAGTCGCAGGAATCGGGCTTGGTGGATGACTCTCGCGACTTCGTTGTGGCGGCATTCGAGCGCCACACGATCGCTCGTCGCGGTGGCGTGGGCTACCCGATGCGTGCAATTCGCACACACGACTATGCATACATCCGCAACTACGAACCGGACCGCTGGCCTGCCGGTGATCCTGACTACAACGCCCCTCCGCAGGGCTTTTTTGGCGATGTGGACCGGGGTGTCACCAAGACGTTCCTGATGGCGAATGCTCTCGAGCCGGCAATCCGGCCGTACTACCTGATGGCCTACGGGCGTCGGCCTGCGGAGGAACTCTACGATTTGCGCAAGGATCCTGAACAGCTGCGGAACATTGCTTCGGATCCGGCAATGACTGAGATCAAGCAGAACCTGGTCTGGCGATTGAACGAGTACCTCCAGAAGCACGACGATCCGCGCCAACGCGGTGCCAGCCACTGGGATTCGTATCCGTTCACAAATCCCTGGCGATTGCTGCAGAACCCGAGATGGAAGGTCGAGGGCATGGCTTCGCCGCTGCCAGAATAGGGTGGGTCATCGTGGCCTGGAAGCTGTCATGTCAAAGACCGCGGAACGCCCGGCTTGGCGGCTCGCGCCTTCCGACTTGAGGCCGTGCTCGGCGTTCCACGACGCAATCTCCCCTTCCGCGGCGCGCGCGAACCAGTTGTCGTAGAAAGGGCGTTCAGCCTCATCCATCCACCGGTCGAGCCGTTCCCAGAGTTCCTTGCGCGTCGTCTCATACGCCGGGTCGTCCAGTAGGTTCGTGTCTTGGTAGCTGTCGATGTTGGCCCACAACCGGTGTTCGCCATCTTCGGTCACGGCGTAGGTGAACTCGTCCGTAACCACCGCGCGCCAGATGATTTCGTGGCGGCTGCCGCCATTGTTCATGTTCGAGGGGTGCGCCAGGAAGACCGAATCCGGCCGCTTGGCGTCCGGCTCTCCCCGGAGCAGCGCCGACAGGTCAGTGCCGGGGAGCGACCGGACATAGCCAGCGGACGGCCCGAGTTGCTCGCTCTCGATGCCGGCTAACGACATCAGCGTAGGGAACACGTCGATGGTCGACGTGGGCGCGTCCGAGTGCTGGCCAGCCGGAATCCGCCCCGGCCAGCGTACGAGGAAGGGAATTCGGGTCGATTCGTCGTTGGGGTGGCGTTTCTGGCCGTACGCCACGCCGTCAATCCCGGTCATGCCTCCGTGGTCGGAAGTGTAGGCAAGGATTGTGGAGTCCGAGATCCTGAGTGCGTCGAGGCGCGCCATGACAAGCCCGAGGTCGTCATCCATGCCGCTGATGAGCGCGTGGTAGTCGCGGTGCTGGTCGAAGTCGCGAGTGATGTCCAACGGATGGAAGGGCAACGACGTCTCGTCCGGATACAGGGCTTGTTTTGCCTCCGGCGCGTCGTGAAATGGACCGTGGGGAGGATTGACCGAGATCACGATGAAGAACGGTTGCCCGTCCATAGCGGAGGAACCGATCCACTCCAGGGCCTGTTCGGTCGTTGCTGTCGAGTTCGACAGCCCCTCCCATTGCACGTATTCACCGCCATCTACCGAATAGCGGCACTTGCGGTGGTTGTTGGTGCCTTGCCAAACCACCGACTTGTCGAACCCAAAGGGGCGGGCGTCACGGCCTCCTAGGTGCCATTTGCCGAAGTGGGCGGTCGCGTAGCCCGCGTCGCGGAACGCCCACGCCAAGGTGCCTCGAGTCTTCTCGTCGTCGGGCATGTCGACCCGCTGGGCAAGCGACATGTGGTTTGCCATCAGTCCTTGTTGATATGGCCACCGGCCAGTCATCAGGAGCGCCCGGAAAGGAGTGCAGATGGGCAGATTCACGTAGTGCCGGTCGAGCGAAACGCCTTGATCCCGGAGGAGTTCCATGTTCGGCGTCTGGACGTGGGGCGTCTGGGTGAAGGACATGGCTCCCCAGCGGTGCGTGTCGCTGACGAACAGGACGACATTCGGCTGGACGTGCGGTTCTTCCGGTGCGGAAGCGCACGCCGCCAGCAGCGCAATCATCAAGCAGTGGCGTCGACTCCAAGCAAACATTGGCGAGCATTGTAGAACATGGCGTCGCGGTTCGCCCAGCAGGCGACTGCCTTCAGAGCGGTGTTGTCCGACGCGAGACGCCACCATCGATCTGCGAGTCCGGTAGTGCAGGCCCGGCGCTGTCAGGTCCCGATCCGGGAACCCGTCGAGAAGGTATTCTTCACTCGCACCGACTGCCTAAAGTAGCGCGTCCAAACGATTGCCCATCCCAGTGAGACCGAGATGATTGCTGAGAGGGTCAGCACGGTCGCCAGCCGTTCCTCACCTCCCATTGGCGCTGGTTCCCCGGTGCCGAACGGCATCAAGAAGACGTTTAGCGAGCGCAGAGCTATCAAGGCCAAGACGATCCACAGCACAGCGATGTTCCATTGCGGCGCTTTCTGGAACTTGAGCGGTATGAGGGCGAGCGGAGTCGCAAGCAACAGGAAGATCAGGGCCATGAGGGGAGCCGGATAGTCGAAGAACCAACCCGACAGGCCCATCGAGTAGAACGCCGCGAGCGGAACCGACCCGATCAGGTAAATCCACAGCCAACCCCCCATCCCGCGAATGCTCTCTCTCGGCACGTGGACCCCTTTGTTCTGTTTGACGGATGGTTGACGGCTTCGTGCCGTGCCGTTGTGCAGACTGCCGTCATTGCGGAGTCCGCATGTCGCCAGCTGCGGCAGGAGCCGGGAAAGGATAGTGTTGGCGGACAATGGTTGACCGCGTCTCGAAACCCGCCAAACGCAGAGGACCTTTGAGCCCCGTTCTGGTCTCGCACTGGAACTGTGCGGCCTGGCGCAAGCGCGACAGCGGGATCAGTCCTGTTTTCTTCGTCCGGTCCGAATCCGTCAAGAAACAAGCCAAAAGGGGATGGTCAGTTCCTCTCCCTCGACAACCTGGATCCACTTGACTTAGGCACTACCGAAACGGCATCCTATGTGCTCCAGCATCGCTTCGATTCGAAGCGATCAAGCTCCTTCGGAATGGTATCGATGAATCGGAATGAGCAGCCAGATGTGACAAGATACTCTTCGAGGTTATGGACATGAATTTCATTCCTCATCCGCTTGATGGAACTCCAATCGGACACGCGTTCGATCTAGCGATCATTCTCTCTCTTGCATGCTGGAGCTTGTCAATAATCACACGTGACTATTCTTGGGTGGATCGGATTTGGTCCGTTTGCCCAGCCATCTACTGCTTGATCGTAGCTGCCGCATCGGACTTCAGTTCAACTCGACTCAACATCATGACGCTGTTAGTCCTTGCGTGGGGTGTTCGCCTTACGTGCAACTTGGCGCGCAAAGGAGGTTACCAAGTCGGCAGTGAGGATTATCGCTGGAAGGTGATGCAAGAAAGACTTGGGCCGGTCAAGTTTCAGCTCCTCAACGCCACATTCATAGCACCCGGCCAAATGCTTGTAGTTTGGCTGTTTACTTCGCCTGTTCATCAAGCATGGTTGGGGCAAGATCAGAGTCTGAATTTCATTGATTTTCTCGCTATATTTCCTTTTGTCTTTCTCCTCATAATGGAAGCAACTGACGACAACCAGATGTGGACTTTTCAACAGCACAAGAAGCGCAGCATCGAAGCTGGTGAACCTGTGAAACAGCCGTATATCACGCATGGACTATTCAAGTTCTGCCGCCATCCCAGCTTTTTCTGCGAGATGGGCATGTGGTACGTGTTCTATCTGTTCGGTGTCGCGTCCACAGGTCAGTGGATCCATTGGTCAGGACTTGGACTTGTCTCCTTGACCTTGGTCTTCCTCGGATCAACCAGACTCACTGAATCCATTTCCCTTGCTCGATACCCGTCTTATCGGAATTATCAAGCCTCAACACCTCGACTGATTCCGTTCACGCGCATAGGTTGCATCAGGCTCGGCAATGCAACTTCCCTTGCGGACGGGAGCGCTGACGTCTCATAGCCGGATTTCGCGGCGCACCTTGGCAAGGTGCGTCTTGCCGCCGGGCTCGCATTTCGCCGAAAACCCATCATCGGGGCTGGCGGCTCAGTTCGCGCCAAATCCTGCCACCCAAGGTGACAGGAATCTCGTGCTAGGGCGATTGAGGGAACCGGGGTGCTAGGTTCGGGTGAAGATCGAATCGGTCAGCGTGCCCGTGCTGTCGGAGAAGGCTTCCCGCTCGATGTCCAGAGATCGCAGAATACTGAGGTACATGTTGGACATCCGGGTTTCGCCGTTACGCCAGTAAGTCCCGTGCTTCAGGCCCAGGTTTGCACCTCCGGCGACTAGGGTCGGCAAGTTTCTCGAAGTGTGTGTCGTGCTGGCACCACTTCCGAAAAGGACGACCGTGTTGTCCAAGACGCTGCCATTGCGATCCTGGTAGCCTGCCAGCCTTCCGAAGAAGTACGCCAACTGGTGGCTCAGGAACAGATCGTACTTGGCGAATTCATGCTGGCCGTCCTTGTCGCTCGCATGCGAGAGCTTGTGGTGGGTTCGGGACAGCCCCAGCTTGAGCGGAAATGTGTCGCTGATGCCCATTCCGTCCTCACGATTGAGCATGAATGCAGCGGACCGGGTAATGTCCGCGTCGAACGCCAGCGCGATGAGGTCGAACATGGTGCGGTAGTATTCGGCCGGCTCGCCTTGCGGCGTGGCGTTCAGGTTGAGGTGGGAGTAGTCCTGCTTCTTGAGAGGGATGTCGATCCAGCGTTCGGATGCGATCAGCCGCGACTCGACCTCGTTCAGGGCAGTCAGGTACTCGTCCATGCGTTCCCGGTCGGACTTGCCGAGCTGCCGGTCGAGGGAACGGGCGCTGTCGGCGACCGCATCCACCAACTTCACACGCTCGCGCAGCCTGTCCCGCTCCGCCTCTAGCGATCCACGGTCGCCACGAAAGAGGCGGTTGAACACTTGCCGCGGATTGTTTTCGGCTGGAATCGGGCGCCCATCCAGGCCGTATGAAATCGTGCCGGTCCGTGAAAGGTATCCCGTTCCGGCATCAATCGAAAGCACCAGCGACGGCTGTCGGCAGTACTGCTTGGTGTGCAGAGCCACCACTTGATCGAGTCCGACGGTGTTGTATGTCGGCCGTTTCGGCTTGTGCAGCGGGGCACCCGTCAGCCACATGTCCGAGCAGGTGTGCGGGTCGGCCTTGGGTCCGCTTGGATGGTAGAAACCGCCCATGAAGCTGAGCTCGTTGCGGAATGGGCTCAGCGGCTCGGTCGACTTCCCGAACACGAACTCGCCATTGCGCTCGGTCCTGGGGAACCAACTCCATTCGTCCAGATGGTTCTCAGTACGCGGCAGCGACATCCCGTTCGCGGTGTACAGCGCGCAGAAACGCCGGGGATCGCGCTCGGTCACCTCCGCACCCATCGCGTCAAGGGCCGGCAGTGCCAGCGAGACACCTCCCAATCCATGCAGGAATGCTCGTCGATCAATCTTGGTCATCGTACTTTTTGGCGTGTGGGTCGGCTGCGCCCTGTTCCGTTCTACTTCTCCAGGAATAGCTTGCTGCCGACAACGTACCGAATCATGTCTGCCATGCGGTAGCCGCCAGCCCTGAGACGCGTGCCATCCTGCTGCAAATAGTGTACCTCACTGTACTCCAAACTGCGACCGCTGGCGTACGTTGCGAGGTGCTTCAGGACGCTAAACGCGACCTGATCGATCCGGTCTTGCACGAGATAGCGCTTCAGGTCGGCCACGCCCTCGACCTGCGTGCCGTCTGGCAACTCGGACCGCGCGTCCACGGGTGTCTGTTTGAGACGCCCGCCGGCGTCGAACTCTTCGAACGGAACCCCCCAGGGATCGATCTTCAGGTGGCACTGGACGCATCCTGGCTGGCTGCGATGCTGCGCCAGCCGCTCGCGCAGGGACAGCCCCTCCGTGTCTGCGGACAGGTCCGGTACGTTGGGAGGGGGCGGGTCAGGGGGCTCGGCGACGATCCGCCGGGCCAGCCACGTGCCTCGCTTCACCGGGTTCGACTCGCGCCCGTCCGACAACCCGGCCATGATGGCTGCCTGCGTGAGAACACCGCCCAGCCCGGGGTCTTCGTGACGGACTGGCACGAACTGGAAGCCGCTCTCCACCCGGTCTGCCAGGTCGTAGTAGCTCGCGACGACTTCGTTTGCGACCACGAATTCGGAGTCGATCAGGTTTCGAACAGGGAGGTTGCTCTGGATCATGTGCCGGAGGAATTCCACCGGCTCCCGGCGCAGTTGAGAGCGCGTGTCGCGCGTGAGCTTCGGGAACTGGTCTCGATCCGGCTCCAGCACGTCGAACCGTCCCAGATCCAGCCATTGCGAGACGAATTCCTCAACGAACCGGGAGAACCGCGGGTCCTTGATCATGCGCTCCACTTCCTCGTCCAGGTGCTCCCGCAGCACTCCGCTGTCGGCCAGCTGCAACGTCACGCTGTCCGGCGGCCCGTTCCACAGGAAATACGCCAGCTTGGACGCCAGCTCATGGTTCGTGAGCGGCTCGGGATCGGGTGTCTCGCTGCTCTCGACCAAGAACAGGAACTGCGGCGATGTCAAGGTGACGAGTAGCGCGTCCTTCACGCTCTCATGGAAGCTTTTCCCTGAGGCAAGCGCCTTCTCGTAGACCGCCACCAGCACGTCCTCCTCAGCGGGGGAGACTGGACGGCGGTAGGCGCGGTTCGCGAAGCGCCGGATGATTCCGCGCGCGCTGGCAGCCGTGCCGTGGCTGTCGTCTGAGTCGCCGAAGATGTTCCGGTGGGATGCCGGTGGCCAGGTCTCATACAGTGGTCCCTCGAACTCCACGGAGTGGACTAGCAGCCTCGGCATGTCCCGGCCGTCGGTGTACTCGCTCCGGACGGCGATTTCGCGGATGCCCGCCAGGTAATTGATGTTGTCTTCTTCTACATCGGGACTCGGGAAGTCGCGAATCGCTCCCTCGAAGACGAAACGGGAGAGCTGGGTGCTGGCCACGGGCTGCGGCTCTTCGACCCGGGAGAACGTGTGCCCGCAATCCCGCCGCAATCCCAGATGCACGCCAACTCGCGGGGAACGCTTCTCGAAGGCGGCGAAGCGGCGGGCGACCGCATCTTCGGGGGCCAGCGGAGTCAGGACGATCCGGGTCAGCTTCCTGATGCCTGTCTGGCGTGTCACAACTTGCAGCGGTCCCGCTGGTAGCCTCAACGCGAGGAACGCCGGTTGCAGCAAGGTACCGGAAAACTCGCGGTCCCCCAGGGTCAGGGTCAGGTCCACCCGCCTGTCGCCCGGCGGCTCCGCAAAACGCTCTCCTGGCTGTACCAGAGCCTGGATTTCCGACTCGTCCAGAGCACGCCGAAAAATGCGCACATCGTCCAGTTCGCCACGGAATTGGTTTGCGTCCGGAATGCGGCCGATATGGATGTCCAGCCGTGGGTTGTCGAGGTCTTCCGGACCGATCTTCCCCTTGGCGACCTCGTATCCGTTCACGTAGAGCTGGCTTTCGTTTTCCCCGCGCCGTATCACCGCGGCCACATGCTGCCAGGCATTGTTGCGGATGACTCCGGGAGGGGACGTCACCGCTCCGTTCGATTCGTTGTCCGGGCCGGATGTCTCGATTCGTAGCTCCCCGCGATTGCTGGGCATGTCCAGGTACCAGCCGTGCTGCCAGTTGTACCTTCCGAGAGCGACGATGCCCGCCTTTCGAAGCTGCCGCGGGCGAATCCAGGCCGCGACCGTGAAATTCCCATCGCCGACCCCCATCGATGCGGTGCGTGGTATCACGACCGAATCGCCATTTCCGTCGAGCGTCACGGCTCGGCCGAAGGGCGAGTTGACGAACCGCGCATCGCCTTCCAGCTGCCCTGTACCGTCGCCGTCGAGCGGCCATGCACCAACCAATCCCTCATCCAGTCGGGACGAATCCGCAGGGATCCGAGGCGGGTCCGGCTGGGCATCGTAGATATCGACCTGGTAGATGCCAGCCTTGCCGATGGTGACGGTTCGGGGCTTGCCTGGATCGAACGCCACGATCGCATCCGGTCGAAGACCTTGCTGGGTGGACACCCCCTTATCGAGTAGCAAGCCGTCCTGGTATTTCGCGGCAGTGACCGTGACCCGGAAGCGCCCTTCGTCGGGAAGCTCGCGCGTCGAGACCTTGAAGTTCGCCTTCGGTCCGAACGTGCCCTCGCTGCGGAAAATCTCGTCGGTGGGCATGGCTGGACGAAGTAGCAGGCCTTCAGGCACGATGTCGAACGGGTTTCCCTTGGGGTAGCCCTTGCTGCCCCGCATGCCGGCAAACACCGCGTGATAGATGCTGTCGTAGTCCCGCCAGCCGCGGACCGTGGCATTCCCCCTGTAGCCTTCATTGAACCGGTACTTCGTTCGCATTCGGATCGGCTCGAAGGCGAACGGCTTGTCCGGCACGAGTTGCGTCACTGCGTAGTGCCGGATGTCAAGCAGCTGGCTGTTCGCCCCGAGAATCAGCTCTTCACGCAGTGGCGCGGGATTGACTGACCGGCCAAGGTCAACCCGGAAGTTCTGGATCGCGGGTTTCGACCCAGGATCGACCATGGAGCGATCCAAGGCCTCTTCGGCGACCTCCAGGTAGGCCTCCATCAGCAGGGGGGACAGTTGCAGCGTCTCGGCATTGTTCACGAATCCGTCTTCGGAGACGGCGTCCGGGGGAAGGACATTCGCCACGTCCTCGTCCAGTAGCAGCAGTTCCCGGAGTGTGTTGCGGTATTGCGCTACGGTGAGGCGTCGCACGGCGCCATTCTTCGGAACGGGCCGCATGCGGGCGAAATCCAAGGCCTGCCGGATCCATTCCAGCGTTTGCCGGCGCTCTGCGTCCGTAGGCTGCGGCGCGCCCTCCGGAGGCATGGTCGCGTCGTGGACCCTTGTCTGCACCAACTCCCAGAGGCGGAGGTCTTCCCGGGTGAGCTTCGCATCCAGCTCGTCGAGGCGAACTCCGGCCATTGCCGTGTCCCCGGTGTGGCATAGAATGCACCGGCTCTGCAGGACTGGCCGCACCTCCTGCTCAAACGAGGACTCCAGCCCGTCTGCGGTACTCTCCGCCGCGCTCGCTGGCCCGACACGCCCGGGCCATGCGATCCAGACCGCTACCAGAGCAGTCAGGGCGCAGGCTGTGCGCAACCGAATCCAGTGCCTTCTTCCGCGCATGCGAGTTGCGCAAACCGAGCCGCCTGCGAAATCCCCCGGCCCCGGAACGTGCGCTAAGCCTATGTTAACCCGTCGAATCAGCCGGTTAGAACGGATCGCCGCAGGATCTTGTCAACCCGCATTGATGCGAGCCCTTCCAGTCCGCGCCTGGACATTCTCCGACTGCGGCACTGGCGCTTTGGGTCGCGGGGCTAGTTCGTAGCCACTTCAATCTTGAATTCGTTGAGTCCCGGCACGATCTCAACGAGGATGTCCTCGCCGCCCGGCGAGGCTTTCGTGAACCTCTCGGCGTTCTCGATCGAGTAGGAACCGGTCGCGGGAGCCGAGAAGTCTTTCGCAACGCGGTGCACCTCGACGCGATATCGTCCCGGGCTGGGCCCGACATCGGCCGCGATCTTGAACGCTCCCTCGCTACGTCGGCCCATATAGGACATCGCCGGGGGATTGCGGTTGCCTTCGGGGATCAATGTGACCCAACCCCAGTACAGCGGCTCCCCGTCGAGCAGGACAGTACCGCTGACCTCGACGCGCTCGGCATCGGTCAGCAACCCCTGACGTTGCAGCCATCCATGCAGCAGGCCTGGCCACTGACCAAGGTCTGGATCGCCCGGGGCCAGTCCCGTGCCATGCGGACCGAAGGCAAAGATGTGCATTTCAGCTGAGACGCCCGCATCCAGAAGGGCTTGGTAGAACGCAATGCTGTGCTTTGGCGTTACCGTCGGGTCCGTGTGCGTGTGAACCAGAAACGTCGGTGGGGTCGATTCCGTCACTTCGAGGGATGTGTCGTAGTACGTCTCGACGTTGCCGCGGAGCAACGTACCCGTTACTGCCGGGTAGACCGGCACTAGAAAGTCGGGGCGGGAACTGACCCGCTCGATCGGGTCGCTCGCTCGCGGATCGCCGTCGTCGAACGAGGTTCCGACGGCGGTCGTCAAATGCCCTCCGGCCGAGAATCCGAGAACTCCGATTCGGCTCGGGCTGATCCCCAACTCCTCGGCGTTCGACCGCACATACCGGACCGCGCGCTGGGCATCGAGCAACGCGACTGACGAATCGTACTTCGGCAGCAGCCGGTATCGCAGGACAAAAGCGTTGATTCCGACAGAATTCAGCCAGCGCGCGACCTGCAACCCTTCGTGGTCGGACGCGAGAATGCGGTAGCCTCCGCCTGGGTTCACCACGACCGCCGCCCCCGTGTTCTCCGCCGGTGCGGCAAGGTGTATCGTGAGTGCCGGCCGGTCGACGGCTTCGTCTCCCTTCGCCCCGGGGGCCCCAGCGGGCCACAGCAGGACCTGCTCGTGGCCCAGGACTGCGTCGCCAGACGCAACGCCAGCCCCGCCCGCGAGCGCGAGGATGCATAGTGAGATGATTCGCATTGGATTGCTCCTTGCAGACGGCTCATCCGATGGACGGACGCTGCCAGAGCTTATCATGCTGCTGCGATGAATTGATCGGCCACGAAGAGCCTTGGCGGGCTCTATGGACTCCTCGGTCGTTGGGTTCAGGACTGACCTCGGTGGAGTCAGCAACATCCGTGTTCAGAAGCAGCAACGGTCCTCTCGCCAGCGGAACATCGGGCTGATCGTGTGCTTCTGCCGAAGTTCTGGAAACTGTGCTTCTGCCACGTGCGAGAATAGCAGCGGTGAATCTGGAGTAGTTGTGTTGCGACAACCTTTCGATCCCCCAGTGCCATGACGCCCCGCCGACTGCCATCCTTGCTTGCTGGTCTGCTCCTGACCGCATCGATCACCGCTGCTGCCGACTGGAAGGACCTCATAACGCCTCGGCTTGAGGCATGGGAGTCCCTAGGTGACGGCATCTGGCGGGTCACCGATGACGGCACTTTGGTGGGATACCGGAGGCCGATGACCGATGCCTTGTTCGGCGAGGCGGAGACGATCACAAGGCAGCAGTTCGAGGACTGGTTCAGGGTGCAGTCCTGGCTCTACACGAAGCAAGAGTATGGTGAGTTCGACTTGCATGTGGAGTACTGGATCCGCGTTCCGGGCAACAGCGGAATCTCAATCCGCGACCCGACGCGGGCAATGTTCGCCATAGTACAACCGGCCGATTACACGAAAACGCCGGCCCATAACGGCTATGAGGTTCAGATCAACGGCTCGAGCAGTTCTCGAAGCGGCAGTGGCAGTCTCTATACCTTCGTCACGGCGAGGCCTGGCCTCCAGAGGGACGGGCAGTGGAACTCGTTCGACATCGAATCGAGGAATGACCGGATCTTGGTCAGGGTCAACGGAGAGATTGCCGCCGAACATCCCGGCGATCCCGACCGTCCCAAGACTGGGCCGATCGGCCTGCAACTTCACGACCAGTTCAACTTCGTCATGTTCCGCAACATCCGCATTCGGGAAGTCGGCCCTTCCCGCTGACATGGTTCGCTTCCTGACGGCATTGGCGCTTGCCGCATCAGTCCCCGCCTTCCTCGTTGCTGACTGGCCGCAGTTCCGCGGTCCCAACGGATCGGGCACGTCCGACGCCACAGATCTCCCGGTTGAGTTCGGTGCAGGCAAGAACGTCCTGTGGAAGACGACCCTACCGTCGGGCCACTCCTCTCCCGCCCTGTCCGGCGACCGTATATTCCTCACGGCGATGGCAGACGGGAAGCTGTGGACAATCTGCCTCAGCCGACAAGACGGGAGCGTTCTTTGGCAGCGGGAGGCGCCGAGAGACCGAATATCGGAGATGAACCGATTGAATCATCCGGCCTCTCCCAGTCCGGTCACAGACGGAGAGAACGTGTATGTTTTCTTTGGCGATTTCGGGCTGCTCTCATATGGCCCCGACGGGAACGAGCGGTGGAGGGTTCCGTTAGGCCCGTTTGACAATTGGATGGGCATGGCGTCTTCGCCCATCGTTGTTGGCAACAAGGTGGTGCTCGTTTGCGATCAGGACACTGGTTCGTTCATGGTTGCCATTGATCGTGACAGCGGTGACGTCATTTGGAAGACTGAGCGCCTCGAATACACCCGGGGATTCTCGACCCCAAGCGTCTACCGACCGGCTGAGAGCGCGCCGCAACTGATTGTGCCCGGGGCCTATCAAGTTGGTGGGTACTCGCTCGAGAACGGGGCCAAGCTCTGGTGGGCGCGAGGAATTGCGTTCGAAGTCAAGTCCCTGGCGATTACAGATGATTCGATGCTTTACGTGCACGGATGGTCCTCCACCGGGAACGCCGTCAACGAGAAATTGCCACCGTATGGCGAGGTGCTGGCGAAGCACGATGCCGATGGAGACGGCCGGTTTTCCGAGCAGGAAGCATTCTTGCCGATGATGCGCGAGCGCTTCGGCAGCTACTTCGACTTTGACCGCGACGGATTCGTCGACGAGGGGGATTGGAACAACACCCAGTCAAGGCTGGCGGCCCGCAACGCCTTGCTGGCGATCCGGCTGGGCGGCCGCGGAGACCTGACGGAATCAAGCATTGTATGGCGGTATCGCAGGGCCCTCCCCAACGTCCCCTCGCCGCTTCTGTATCGGAGCGTTCTCTATCTGGTGAAGGACGGAGGCATCCTGACCAGCTTGGACCCGCAGACCGGCGCGGTCTTCAAGCAGGGGCGTCTGCCGGGGGCTCTGGGCCGGTACTGGGCATCGCCGGTCGCTGCGGACGGGAAAGTGTACGTTGCAAGCGAGGAGGGGCAGGTCACGGTCCTGCGGGCTTCCCCCGAGTGGGAGGTCCTTGCCACCAACGATCTCGGTGATGACGTGTTTGCCACCGCCGCGATTGAACAGGGTAGGATCTACTTCCGCACGCGTCACATGCTGTACTGTTTTGGCGAAGGAAAATAGCCCCGGTCACGGGAGTTAAGCCATCGAGGCCGGGAGACGGGAGGATGAACTAATGGCAACAAGTCGCAGACGGTTCGTAAAGAAGGCAGTCATGGGTGCTGGCCTTGCAGCTGCTTCGGCCTCGCGCCCATCAAGAGCGCAATCGGCCGCGAGCGACACCGTCAATGTCGGTGTGGTTGGTTTCCGCGGTCGCGGCAGGTCGCACATACGTGAATTCTTGCGGATGCCCGGCGTACGGGTTGGCTATCTCTGCGACATCGACGAGCGCCTGTTTCCCGATGCCGTGGCTGAAGTCGAACGGACCGGCGGCTACACGCCCCAGACCGAGACGGATATCCGCAAGCTCCTGGAAAGAGATGATCTGGATGCGATTTCGATCGCTACACCCGATCACTGGCATGCGCTGATGACCATCTGGGGGTGCCAGGCCGGCAAGGATGTGTACGTCGAGAAGCCCTGTTCCTACACGCTGTGGGAAGGTCGCAAGATGGTCGAGGCTGCCCGCAAGTATGACCGTATTGTGCAGGTTGGTCTGAACCGCCGGAGTAGCCTGCGGACTCGCTCGGCGGTCGCGTTTCTCCGCAGTGGGAGTTTCGGCACCGCCTATCGGGCAAAGGCCATCGTCTATCGCGGTCGGATCAACATCGGCCGAGTGCAGGAATCTTCGATTCCCGAAGGTGTGAACTGGGACCTTTTCCTTGGGCCGGCTCCGTATCGTGCCTTCTCCCTGAATCGGTTTCACTACGGCTGGCACTTCTTCTGGGACACCTCCACAACCGAGGTGGGCAACAACGGCGTCCACGCGCTTGACGTGGTGAGGTGGGGCCTCGCAAAAGACGTCCATCCCGTGCGAATCCACTGCACCGGAGGGCAGTTCGTGGAGGACTCGGACTCGGAGGTGCCCAATGTCCAGGTCGGCACTTTCGAGTATGCCGACGGCACGCTGGCGGAAATCGACGCGACTACGCTATACAGCCCGACCTTCGGAGGCACGCGGATGGGGACGTTCTTCTACACCGACCAGGGCTATATGTCCTCGGTCGGCGACTGGACCGCGACTCGAGGGCAGTTTTCGCCAAGAGACGAGCCGGATTCGCCCTCGGGGGTCTCGATGCGGGCTAGCAGACTCAGCTTCCCTGAGATGGAGTACCCCGCGGGTCCGCCGATTCCCACACTGGAAGAACAACCAACCAACCAGTTCCAGAACTTCATCGATTGCGTGCGCTCACGCGACCGCGAAGCGTTGCGCTGCGAGATCGAGGAAGGGCATCTTTCGACATCGCTCTGCCACTTGGCGAACATTTCGTACCGCACGGGCCGCAAGTTGGTCTTCGACTCGGCTAGCGAAACCTTCCCCGGAGACGAGGAGGCGAACCGCTTCCTGCGCAGGGAGTACCGCGAACCGTACGTGGTGCCTGATCAAGTGTGATGACGCGCTGGCTTGCTGTGCGCCGCTAGCGGTAGTTTACTGAGGTTGAAGGGAAAATAGTTGTAACGTACTGGCTCAGAGTCAGTTAGGTGGGGGCTGGCTGTATTACCTACCGTCGGTCTTGAGCAGCTTCTCCAATCCCAGTTCGGAC
>MKWU01003814.1_pt1 | contig 19010 bp, 18 predicted proteins | sample 809101 | NCBI WGS metagenome assembly MKWU01 (sample SAMN05860141, study PRJNA318959) | sponge metagenome | host: Aplysina aerophoba | place: Slovenia: Piran, Adriatic Sea, Gulf of Piran | collected 2013-05-07
GCCGGAACCGCCTGTAGCCACGCCCCCGATCTGGCAACGCGCCAGGGCCGCGGATGCGGCCGCCCTACGGCTACCCGCCGAGAATCGCTGATCCGACACGTCGAATCGCCGGTGCCGGCCGGTGCCACCGGCGCCATAGGAGCTCTAGCGCCCTAGGGCTCAGTGTTCACCCTGCGTCGCTTTCTCCCCGTCTCGCGCGTGAGCGGCGTCGAAGCCGACAGATGCGTGGCGAATGTCGCGCCCCGCTCACCGCCACCGTCGTGAACCCTCTGCCTCCACTTCCTCACCGTACTGTCATACACTCTCCTTATCAGGCCTTCACTCCGGCGCCTGGGGTCCGGCGTCGTTGAAGGGTGCTGGCGCGATGTGCCGGGGGGCGTGAGGGGCGTATTATTGTCTTTGAGGCAATTGAGATGGGAGCATCGCGTTGGCGTGCTCCCGGGTGCCGTCATAAACGCCGCGTAGGGGTTGACCGTACTGACCTAATCGTCGCAATCTCCGGCGCCGACCGAGCACTTCCGAACGTTGCTCAACCCCTTGGCGGCGACGGCTCTCGACCGGACTGATTCGGGCCTCCCCATGGCGCTCAGCGAGGCGTTCCCCAGGGTCTCCCGCAGCCCCCACATGGGCCTGGTGGGCGGGGCGCATCGGCATTCGGGCGGCCCGCTGTCTCGGCATACTCGCAGTGCGCTTCAAGGCGCCGCTGGAGCGCGCGCGGGAGCAGAGGGACGTGGTCACCGGCCCAGGGCAGCGGCAGGTCCACATTCCTGCGCGCTCTGCTGCAGCTCGGCTGTAGACGGCGGCAGCCGGCGACTGTGGTAGCCACCGCTGCGGGGCTTCGGCGTCGCTTTCCCCCATCTCGCGCGTGTGCGGCGTCGAAACCGACAGATGCGTGGCGAATGCGTGCCCCGCTCACCGCCACCGTCGTGAACCCTCCGCCTCCACTTCCTCACCGTCCTGTCATGTCCTCCCCTTTTCAGGCCTTCACTCCCAGCGCCTGGGTCCGGCGTCGTAGAGGGTGCCGGCGCGTCGTGCCAAGGGGCGTCCTATTGTCTTTGAGGCAATTGAGATGGGAGCACCGCGTTGGCGTGCTCCCGGTGCCGTCGTAAACGCCGCGTAGGGGGTTGACCGTACTGACCTTACGTAACCATTTCAGGCGTTGGCAAGAGCACCTTTCGCACAGTGGTCAACCCCCTCGGCGGCGGACGGCTCTCGACCGAGGGAGAACTCCTCGCCGTGGCGCTCAGCGAGGCGTTCCCCAGGGTCTCCCGCAGCCCCCACATGGGCCAGGTGGACGGGACGTATCGGGGGTTCGGGCGGCCCGCTGTCTCGACATATTCGCAGGCGAGGGGCCGTTAGTAAGCTCTGTGCGGTCGGGTTCCCTCCCCAGGTGCTCCCTCAGGAACACCCAGATCGTCTCCCGTCGGCATGCGCAGCAACTTGGTCCGTCAGGATCGGATTTGTTCACATTGCCGTAGGGTGATGGAGGCCATGCAGGACCATCCACAGGCGCCGGCCCGGGGCGGAGTTGCCCAGTCCGGCACCGATGCTCCTTCTGCCACGACGGTTTCGATCCGTCACCGCTTCCGGCGAGTGCTTCTTGCCGTGAAGAATGGGCGTAACGGGACAACTCTCCGTCTTCTGCCACTTTTTTTGGAATTATATACCGAAGTCAACGCCGAGAACTGGCATCCGGGTGCGGAGCGGACAGCGGCCAGGGATGGGCGATAGAACGGCGGCGGGTCGGAGGTTCGCTATCTCATTGTGGTCAATAGATATTGGGGTTAAATATTTATCCAGAAATACTTTGCTGGCATCTTAGAGAGCAGATTCAACGGCATACTAACGCACTTTGAGTGAAACTCGACTACCAATCCCCCACCACGCCCGGTTCTTGACAACTCAACAGATGTATAGGTATACTCGTGAAATCTTGCCGTCTGCTCGAAATGCGAGCCCCTCCATGGCCGGCTGCGTGCTTGACTCTCCCCAGCTAAGTAGTACTAATGCTGTATGGCTATGGTCCTCTCTCCCACAATTCCCCACCTGTGGTACAGAAAGTTCCCTTTCCTGTCGCTTGGCCATCTATAGTAGATGGATAGGCCAACCCGAGAGTCGATTTGGTCTGTTCCCAATAGGATGCGACAGTTCTATGGGGTTCTTTTCATATTTCTTTTCTCTGCGGGAACTTATGAAGTCTGGCGGCGGGCTGCGACCGTCAAGGGTCTGGAAACTACCGTTGACCGCGTTTTACACATTCTCCCATTAGAGGCTTCGATGGGAGTCGCGGCTGCTACCGCAAGTCTTGTGACCGCTGATGTATTGGAGGGTGCTTTTTTGGTTTCTGATATTGTGAGGTCGTGGCGGGACAAGAAAGTCGCTAAGAACCGGAGAATCATATCTGAGATTGTATCAACAGCGGTTGACGAGGTTGTTTCCCGTAGAGCTAATGATATATCAGCCGAAAAGGGTGAGAAACAGGGAGAGTTCGTCGAACCAGAGCCGAAAGAGTCTGGATTCACGGATGATGGAAACCAGTTAAGGGTTTCCGAAGTCTGAATATATTGTGAGTTCAAACCAGCCTCTAACGGACGAAGAATATACAAGAACGCGAGATTGGCTCATAAATCGTGGAGCACCGAAGACTTGTGAAGCGTGCGGCCAAAGTAACGTTTGGGTATTGGACCGTTCGACGGTTATCTTGCCTCTATTTCACGATGGCACTCGTGGGCTTCGCATGCTGGTTACGAGCTGCCGACATTGTGGAAACGTGCGTCTTCACGTCGCGGCTCGGGCAGGTCTTGATCCTTGATCCCCGCCAACCGGTGTTCTGCACTATAGTCTTGTCGGTGCGTATTACTGAGCTACCCTGATATCCCGTGCTCCTCACCGACCTTGAGATCCCGGTTGTGTAGACGCTTGCCCACCATGCCCCGAGCGGGCGCGCGCGCTCGCCAAGGCAGAGATCGAGTGGAGCCGGCGCAAACACCCTATCCCGATGAAGGCGCTGCTGGTTCTTCGTCGCATGGATAGGGGCTCCCTTATCGAGGGTCTGCTGCGACAACTCCGCGCCGTTTTGCCCACCAACGTTACCGTCAAGGAAGAGGGCAAGGTCACCAGCCGATACTACGAGGATCCCGCGCCACCCGAGGATGCCGCCCCGGACGGGCGAGCGCGCAACGATGCCGCGACCCAGTGGCTGACCATCCACGCGGCCGCCAACCTCGACGGCGCCTCTCCACGGTGATCCCGCCGGCCACCGGCATCGAAACAGGCGCGTCAGTTGCTGGTCCCCTCCATGTCAGCTCGGTAGTGCCGCGTCGCCGGTGTTCATCACAGCGCGGTGTCACTGGTTCTTGTCTCGGCAATATCCTTGGCGCAATCGGAAGGGAGACCTCCCTGGGCTGCAGAACTCGGCTTCGGGATCGGCGCTCAGGCCGCCTCCCAGCATTAGGGTAATACGGACTGCATTGGATGCTGGACGAAGCTCTCCCAACTGAAATTTGATCGTATTCTTCCACCGGTCGCGATCAATGGGATTAACGTGCTCGCCGGACAATACCTACTTGGCTTCGATTTCCCTTGATCCAGATTTCCGATTCAACGTTGCTGAAACCACCGTATCATTTGATCCGAGCCTTCATCCGAACGATGAAGTCGCAAGTGTTTGGCGAACTTGGGAAGACGCTGCATTCACATTCGACTACAATACCGTTCAGCAACTCGTGAGGCACCTACAAACCAGCCGTCAAGGGTTTATTGGTTGGAAAGTAGAAAAAAGAAATTCGACCGTTGTGCAAATTCTAGAACGTCTTGAGCGTGCTGTTGTAGAGGGTGCATTATGGCCTCCTGAGTCCCCCTCGCAAGGGTTGGGATTTGATCGGTCTCAAGAAACTAAATAGGATATTGACACTTTTGTCAAAATCGTGCTATGGGTAGGATGGGAGTTAGGAATCCACGATTTGCGACATCCTAACGCCTCGGTTGTGGTAGGGCGCAGCCTCAGCGTCTGTCCCAACTCCCTCGGATTGGAGGATTTGAATTGGATAAAGCAGAGTTCACGGCGTTCGTCAAGGATGTTTTCAAGAAAGACTTCGGGTACCAGTTCCTAATCACCTACGTTGATCACAAACGTGAGCTAGTAGAGATTCGAAGAATAGGAGTGGCTCGTCACCGACGCCACAACGACCCGATCTTCTGCTACGCATCGTCTCTCGCCTGTAGATGCCACTGGTCAGAGGTGGCAGCATGGTGTAATGGTTACAAACACGGTTATAGCCAACAGTCGTCTGACATCCAACCCTATGCTGACGCGAATGTAAATATTATCAAGAAGTTGGAAAACCGCAACATGTATCTGCATTTCGACCGAGAATCTGGCGAACCGGCTAAATTCCACATCATTAGTAACGATATTTTCGGTCCACGCGCAGAAGATGGTGTGTTGTTTAACGAGTCTCGCACTGAGGATTTACCAACCTACCGAACCTTGAGCGAAGTGGAACGTTGGTTTGAAGGCTGGCTATACGGAACCGAAGACCACGCGAAAGATGAACAAGCCCGTAAAGCGGCTGAAAAAGGTGGCTGATAACCTTACTCGCTCGCCCATTCCACAATTGGGATATACAAGAACGTGCCGGGTGGGGAGTATATTAGGAACCAACACACTGCCATCCATAACAGTGCACTAACCATTACCTTCCAATTCAGTTTGCCGTCCTTGTTTGTCCCATATCTACTCAACATCGGTATTGAAACGGAACCTAATGCGGCAAAAACGAACATGGACCGGAGGAACGTTCTCAATCCGGGAAGCGTGTTCAAAAGGAACTTGAGAGATTCGTCAACATATTCTCCCACGGAAACCCCTGCCACTCGGAGAAGCACGAGAAACAACGCAACCCCTATAGCCGTCTTCAGAGATTTCGGAATTGAGGACTCTAAAACGGCCTTAATCAATTTGTTCACGTCTTGCACCCTATGTGCTGTAATGTGAGTTGCACAAGATCCGGTTAGTCAAGTATGTTATCGCCTCATCCCGTAGCCGTGGCACGAACGCGCTCAGGCGGCTGCAGAGCCCACCTCCACCGTCCGGGCGCCCGTCGACTATCTGATCAGCGTGTCGCCGAGACTCGGCACCGAGCCGAGAAGTCTACAACTTCATCAAACGAAAGACCCGACCGTTCCACAGGAGGTCACATCATGCAAGGCAGATGCATTGGATTCAAGCCGGTCGACACGCCATATCGAAGCCGATTAGGGCCGATGGGCTAACGCTGAGGCCGGTCGGTGCAGGTCGGGAAGCCGATGGCCCGCCGAACCGTGCTGCCGGCCGGGCTGATTCGGGCGTCGAGGTCGGGTTGGCGGCGACTGACGGGGTGGCGGACCCCGCTGGCCGGGCTCCTGGTGGTGCATCGCGAGCCGCTGCTGGAGGTCGGAGCGCCCGCACCGGTGCCTTGGTCACGTACCCCCGCACAGTGCCTCGCCGATGCTTGTAGGATACTCCCCGCCCCCACCTCTTGTCCCATAGATCCTAAACGAGTCCAGGAGGTTGCATTACCTGACCGCGAAGAGCCATACTCTCGTAGCGGCGCCATCTAGCACGGCGATTCGATTGCGTCCGACTCATCGTTGCATCATGACTGGAGACCGAGAATTGACCACCATTGAAGCGCTGTTGTGTCGTGAAGCACATGTCGCTGTTGTCGGCTTAGGCTACGTCGGCACCCCGCTGATGGCGGCTCTCCATCACAACTTCTCCGTCTACGGGTTCGATACCGACCAACGACGTATCGCCGCCCTCCAACGTGGTGTCGACACAACCCGCTCTGCGGACGCACCCCGCATCGCCGACATGAGCGAGCGCTTTACCTCCGACGCCGCCGTTCTCGCGCGGTGCTCTCTTGTCATCGTTGCCGTGCCGACGCCGGTGACGTTGGACCACCGGCCGGATCTTGAAGCACTGAGAGCAGCGGCGCGTACGGTAGGTCAGAACATTCGGCGTGGTGCCGTTGTGATAGTCGAGTCGACCGTTTACCCGGGAGTGACCGAAGAGGTGGTCGGCCCGATCATTGCCGAAGAGGCCGGGATGCAGGCGGGTGAGGACTTTCATATCGGTTACTCCCCGGAGCGCATCAATCCCGGTGACGACCTGCACACCGTAGAGCGATTGGTGAAGGTCGTGGCCGGCGATTGCCGTGAGGTTACAGACCTGATGACCGCCCTATACGGAAAGGTGACCGGCGGAGTCATACACCGAGCGGCCAACATCCGCACCGCTGAAGCCGCGAAGATTATCGAGAACACCCAGCGCGACCTCAACATCGCGCTGATGAACGAATTCGCCATGATCTGCGATCGCTTGGGACTGCAAACCGGAGAGGTGCTCCGAACCGCGAGCACAAAATGGAACTTCGCCCGCTACGAACCGGGGCTGGTTGGCGGCCATTGTATTGGCGTCGACCCCTACTACCTCACGTTCGCGGCCGAGCAGGCTGGCCACCACGCTCGGGTGATACTGGCGGGGAGACAAGTAAACTCGTCGATGGGTATATACGTCGCCGAGCGAGCAGTATCTCTCTTACGCAGCTGCGGCCAGCATGATGGGCGAGCGAGAGCTCTGATTCTTGGGCTGACGTTCAAAGAAAACATACCGGACACACGTAATTCGCAGGTCATTGAAATGATCGAGTTCCTCAACGAACACGAAATTGAGACTTCGGTGTTCGACCCAGAGGCCGATCGGCAGGACGTAAAAGACCGACATGGAATCAGTTTACTCCAAGATGCGTCGGTAGACGCACCATATCATGTGGTGATCGCGGCGGTCAGACACGACGCGATCAGGTCACGATATTCCCTTGAAGAACTGAGGGATATATCGGTCGCCGAGCAGCCGGTATTGATCGACATAAAGCTGATATATGACCGCTCTGCAGCCGAGTCAACTGGCTTCATCTATTGGGGACTGTGATGACGGGGACCTCAGTCCTCATCAGCATCATCGCGGCTCCTCCGGTGGCCGAATAGCTTCGCTATGATATCGACAACGGCGAAGGTGGTTTCGCGTATCCTCGACGGTGTGGCGAGCATGGCGCACCGGCAGCCGTCGACGAGGGCGCGAATATCGATAGCTGCGCTCACCGTCGCCGTTCTCAGCGCGGCCGTGAAACTGGTCTCGCTCGGACCGACGCTCCTGATTGCAGCGATTTTCGGGACAGGAGACGATCTGGATGCGTTCTTTATCGCGTTTATGGTTCCCTCCTTTGTTATGGCGATTATCGCAGGGTCGTTCAGCTCCGCCATAGTGCCCACCTACGTCCGGGTCTTGCGGCAGGACGGACTGACGGAAGCGCAGGCTCTCTTATCGCGAGTCATTATGCTCGCAGCGGTGCTGTTGTGTGGCGCCACAGCCGTTACTGCCGTCATTGTGCCTCATGTCCTCCCCGTTCTCGCTTTGGGATTCTCCAATTCAAAGGTTATCCTTACCAGGAATCTCTTCCTGGTCCTGCTGTTACTGATTCCCATCAAGGGCATGGCGACGATATATGCATCGATTCTGCATGCTCATAGACGCTTTTTCCTAGTTTCTTCCGCTCCAGTATCTGTCCCCATTGTCTCGATCATCTTGATTCTATTGTGGACCGACGATTCGACGCGTATTTTCGCAGTAGCGATAGGTACGGTGGTCGGCATGTTCGGGGAAATGATCTCTGTGGCGTGGGGGGTAAGGCGGCTAGGGCTTGATATTGTTCCCCGGCTTTCCCACCGTAGTGGAGCAACGCGGAAGGTCGCGTCGCAGTATATGCCGATGGTCGCCGGTGCGCTGTTGGTTGGCGGCACGACGTTCGTGGATCAATCGATGTCGGCGTCACTCGCGGCGGGCAGTGTGGCGGCACTCAACTATGGAGGCCGGCTGGTGGCGGTAGTGATTCATGTCCTCGCTGGGGGACTCGCCACAGCGGTGCTGCCTTACTTCTCCAGCTTGGTGGACGGGAGAGAGTGGGGAGAGCTAAGGCGGCTCCTGTCGTACTATACTAAGTTGATCTTCTACACTACGCCTGTGCTCGCTGTCTTCCTGGCACTGTTTTCCCAGGCAATTGTGAGCGTGTTTCTTGAACGAGGAATGTTTGACAGCAGCGATAGCCTACTGGTGGGCAGCATTCAGGCGGCGTATGCAGTCCGAATACCGTTCTACATTTGCGGCGCTTTATTCACACGACTGGTTTCGGCACTGGTCAAGAACCAGTTCCTCATGGTCGCGGCTGGAATGAGTCTGGCTGCTAACGTGATCCTAAATGTGATTTTCATGGAGCTGTGGGGAGTTGTAGGAATTGCTTTGTCGACGTCCGCTGTGTCCGTGTTGTCACTTGGCTACATGATGGTATTTGTATATCGGAAGCTACCAGCAGCTCGTGCGCTTGGCGCATCGCAAACGCCCAAATCGCGGACGGTGGTGAGCAAAGAGTGATTCGACTCGAACGATGGGTCGAATCCTGTCGGGACCGTGATAGAGCGATGGAGAGAGTGGTGGTCGACGCCGTAATCGAATCTCGTCGGCGCAGCAACCACGCGCTGATGACGCTTCGCGCCGTCCGGGTACTCTGATAGCCGTGTGCGGTATCGTCGGATTCGTTCAGCCCGGCGGAATCTCGGACCGGGTGGCGCTCCCGGTTCTCTCGGAGATGTCCGCTGCAATCGCCCATCGCGGTCCCGATGACGATGGTATGTGGCTCGATGTCAGTGCCGGCGTCGCATTGGCGCATCGTCGGCTCTCGGTAGTTGACCTGTCGAGGGCGGGACACCAACCCATGTGTTCATCATCCGGGCGCTACGTGATCGTGTTCAATGGCGAGATTTATAATCATGCCGAGATCCGGAGACAGCTCGACGGTCGGTCCTCGTCTGTGATTTCGTGGATAGGCAGTTCCGACACCGAGGTGTTGCTAGAGTCGATTGAACGCTTTGGGCTGCGGCGTACGCTCTGCGATGTGATAGGGATGTTCGCCTTCGCGTTGTGGGACCGCCTGGATCGGACACTGTATCTCGCTCGCGACCGGCTTGGCGAAAAGCCCCTCTATTGGGGGTGGCAAAACAGTGTCTTCATGTTTGGGTCTGAGCTCAAGGCGCTGGTGGCGCATCCATCTTTTTTGGGCGAGATCGACCGGGAAGCCTTGGTCGCGTTTCTGCGGCACAACTACGTTCCGACTCCTTGGTCAATCTATAGGGGCATTCGCAAGCTCTTCCCCGGAACTTTCGTCAAGCTGCCATTCGGCGAGAGGGGACTCCGGGAGTTGCCGGAACCGACGCGTTACTGGTCCATAGACGATGCGATCGAACGTGGACAGGAGCGTCCGTTCGAAGGCGGGTCTGCTGAAGCGGTTGCGGCCCTTCACGACATGCTGGAAAATGCGGTGGTTCCTCAGGTGGCAGCCGACGTCCCGGTCGGAGCATTCCTTTCCGGCGGGATCGACTCCACAACCATCGTGGCCTTGATGCAGGCCAACTCGTCACGACCGATACGTACCTTCACTATCGGATTCAAGGAGTCCGATTACGACGAGGCGGTTCACGCCAACGAAGTGGCGCGGTGGCTTGGAACGGAGCACCATGAGTTGTACGCTTCGCCTCGTGACGCGCTGGCCGTCATCCCACGATTGCCGTCGCTGTACGATGAGCCGTTTGCCGATTCCTCTCAGATTCCGACGTTTCTGGTTGCCGAGATGACCCGGCGGCATGTGACCGTGGCTCTGTCCGGGGACGGTGGCGACGAGTTGTTCGGCGGCTACCAGCGATACTTCCGAATGCGCGACATCCACAGCGTCCTTTCGCCGATCCCCGCAAGAATACGGCGGACGTTCGGACGCGCGATCAATGCCATACCCGAAGACTGGGGAGCGGGGACGAAAGTGCTCGACAGAGCACGCAAGTTGGCAGAGCTGCTCAGTTTCGAGACGAAGGAACAGCTCTATCAGGGCCTCGTTTCCCACTGGCGGGAGCCCGCCGCCGTGGTTCGCGACGTTTCAGAGCGACGCAGCATTCTCTCCGACGCGGCGTTGTGGCCGCAGGCGGTTGGTCTTGAGGACCGAATGATGGCAATCGATGCGATCACTTATTTGCCTGACGACATCCTGGTAAAGGTGGACCGCGCGGCGATGGGCGTGAGCCTGGAAACGCGCGCTCCGTTCCTGGATCATCGCGTCGTAGAGTTTGCGTGGCGGTTGCCGCTCTCAGTCAAGATTCGAGGGCGCCAGGGGAAATGGGTGCTGCGTCAAGTGCTGCGCCGCTATGTCCCGGACGAGCTTGTCGACCGCCCGAAAATGGGATTCGGCGTGCCGATGGCAAGCTGGCTGCGCGGCCCGCTCAGAGATTGGGCGGAAGCACTGCTCGATGAGGACCGATTGAGGATGGACGGAATTCTCAATCCCAGACCGATCAAGGAACGATGGGTTCAGCACATATCCGGCCGTCGACGATGGGATGCATCGCTCTGGACGGTGCTAATGTTTCAGGCGTGGCTCGAAGCGAATCGGCCAAGCGGAACCGCTCCATGAGGATACTGGTAGTGATCAGTTCTTTGACCGGCGGAGGGGCGGGGCGGGTCGTGTCCACGCTGACTCTTGAGTGGGCACGTAGTCATCACGTGATGGTAGCACTCTTTGACGCTTCCGATCCGGCTTACGACTACGGTGGAAGAATAACCGACTTGCGTACGCCGTCCCGGCGGAGTAACCCATTGAAGAGAATACAGAATGCGGTCCTTCGCACAATTCGCATTGCGCGCATCCTACGACGGGAACGCCCCGATCGCATCATCTCATTCATGGAGAGTTCTAACTTTCCTACGATTGTCGCTTCCTTGATTGCCGGTAGCTTGGGTCGTCTTACCGTTTCCGTCCGTTGCAATCCGGCGATGATTCCCCTTTTCCAGCGGATCTTAATCCCAGTAGTATATCGACTTGCGGGACGTGTCATTGCCCCCTCCAACGGTGTAAGGGATGCATTGAGGAAGATGGGACTGCCGCCACAGAAACTCTCAGTAATACCCAATCCGGTCGCCGATCGGACGCCTCTACCAGGGTCGATACGATTCGGTGAAGCACAGCGCTACATCCTCGGTGCCGGCAGACTGGAAACCGAGAAGGGATTTGACCGCTTGCTGAAAGCATTCTCGAAAATTGATCGGTTGGACGTACAACTCGTAATCCTCGGAGTTGGTACACAGCGTGCTGGATTGCTGAAGCTTGCCCATGAGCTCGGGATCGTATCCCGCGTTCACCTGCCCGGTGTGGTGTCAGACGTTGACACTTGGTACCGACACGCCGATTGTTTCGTACTAACGTCACATTGTGAGGGTTTCCCGAACGTCCTCGTCGAGGCGATGGCGAATGGATGTCCAGTGGTGAGTTTCGACTGCCCGTACGGCCCGGCCGAGATTCTCGAGGACGGTAGAAATGGAATGCTCGTGCGGCAGGATGACATAGCAAAGTTGTCCGAAACCATTCAACGACTGTTGGTGGATCGCAAGTTACATGCTCGCCTTGCCAAGGTCGGGAGGCAGCGTGCGACGGCCTTCTCTGTCGAGAAGATCTCACGACGCTGGCTAAGCGCTTTCGGCGCTGTTAGGTAGCGGCAGGTGAACGCCGTACCCTATGATTACGTGTTCACCGTATTCACGGCCACCTACAACCGTGCCCATACGTTGCACCGTGTCTACGATAGCTTGGCAGCGCAGACCTTTCGCGATTTTGAGTGGCTCGTGGTGGACGACGGATCGACGGATTCTACAAGAGCTCTGCTGTCAAGCTGGCGGAAGGGAGCCGCATTTAACATTCGTTATCTGCATCAACCGAATCAAGGTAAGCATGTCGCATACAACCATGCCGTGGCGAAAGCGCGCGGCGCCCTCTTTCTCACACTTGACTCTGACGATGCGTGCGTACCACATGCCCTGGAGACTCTGAAGTACCATTGGGACGCAATACCAAGCGAGCTGAAACACAGATTCTCGGGAATCAGTGCTCTTTGCGTCGATCAACGTGATCGCGTGATTGGCGACTCGTTTCCACGACACCCATTCGACTCCGACTACTTCGCATGTCTATACCGCTGGAAGTTGTCTGGCGATAAGTGCGGGTTTTACCGGACCGACATCTTGCGGGAGTTCCCATTTCCAGTGCCTCCGGTGCGCCTCTCCCACATCCCCGAGGGCGTCGTTTGGTCAAGAATAGGGAAAAAGTACCAGACGCGTCACATAAACGAATCGTTATACCGAGTATACGAAACCGAAGGGAGCCTCACGAGGATCCGAGACCTCAGCCAGCATGCGTTTCAAATTGTGTTCTATCGCCGTGTGGTACTCAACGAGCATCTCGATTACTTCTGCTACGCTCCGTTGGATTTTGTTCGTGCGGGAGCAAACTATCTCCGGTGGTCCCTTCATCTTTCCGAATCTGTGCTTCGTCAGATCGGTCTATTGAGACGTGTCGGAGCACGAATAATGTGTGTGTTACTCTTGCCTGTGGCCACGGTGCTTTTTCTAGACGACCGAAGGTCGAACGCCATTGGAAGACGATGGCGATTAGTCGAAGCGGCGATAGGAATACTTCGTGTTCGTCGGCATCGTTAATTCCGCATAGGTACGGAGGCACTCTCGGACCGGCGTATGCGCGGACGACGGGTCGAGCGGCGTGCGGTGAGACGGATTGCTCTTCCACAGAGATATAGTAATAGCAACCACGGCAAGACCTTCGCTCGGTGTCGAAACGCGGTCCCATAGTTCGACGTAGCGAGTGAGAATACCACGATGACGCTCGCGACGATCAGCGCTACTGACAGGTATCCCGCTATCTTTCGGTAGCGACGCTTTTTCATGTCACCTGTGATTCTCAATGTGATATAGAGTATTACCAGAGCGTCCAGCAGTCCAAGAATGTCGCGAAATTCGGATACCATCCAGATGAATGGACTGCCAAGGAAGAACAGTATCCGAAGAGGAAGGTTCCAGATTAGGTCCGACCAAGCGTCCATCGTGATATCGGAAAGATACGCCCCTCGGCCCCTCGCCGAGTAGGCTTGCCAAGACGCAATGACTTCGATATTGAAATCGCTCAATAGCCTCCAAATCTTCTCCAATCCGACTCCTGTGCGCAGGCTGAACGGCAAGACGCTGACGGCGGTCGCGATGAACAGGAACAGTGCCAGCGGCCGCAAGTTGTCGCGAACTGTATTCGACTGCATCGACACGAGAACGTATGTCATCAGAATAGCAACCGTAGCACCGATCATCCCAGCGTGGAATAGCTGAGCGACGACCACGAACAATACCGCGCCCAGACCGGAGGCAACGCGGCGAGTGTTAACCCAGCGCAACAGCAAGTGGATCGATATACTGAGTGCAAGAACCATCGGAGCCTCTCGCATAGTAAGCACCGAGTAGAGTACGATCGAGGGATAGAAGGCAAGGGCCCAGCCGACGGTCCTGTCGACTCGACTATTCGGCAGGAGCTGTCGAGCCGAGCGCATGACGTAGTAAATCGCAAGTGTCCCGAAGTACGAGTTAATCACGTGCAGCAGAAAGGGGTCTCGTCCGAAGACAAGGTAGACTCCGCTCATAAGCCACGAATAAAGGTAGGAGCCGGTAGTGAAGTTGTCGAAGAAGCGGCCGTCGCGCGCCCATATCCAAGCGACGACCTCGAAGGTGCGTGCATCAAACTGTGAATCGGGCAGAGTAACGCCTGCCACACTCGCGACGCTGACAACAACGCGAAATGTAAACGCGGTCACGAGGACAACGGACTGACGCTGATCGCGGACGAGCGCTAAGGAAACGAGGAACACGCTGGCCGCCAGGGTGCCGATCATGAAATCTCTTAACGTCGGTTTACTGCGTGAGCCAGCGCGGTGATACCGCTTGCGAGGCGAACCATTGAGCTCGGCGTTGTGCGCCAGCCGAGAGGGTAGCGGACAGGACACGATTAGTAACCACGCGTGTGATTGACCGGGCGAGAGCGTCGACATCGCCCGCGGCTACCAGGAGACCACTGGTCCCGTGCTGAACGATCTCCTCGGGGCCGTAATCACAACGGAAGCTCACTACCGGGCATCCGGCCGCCATTGCCTCCACGAGAACGTTCGGCCAACCCTCGTTGCGTGAGCTGAGCACGAAACACTCAGCACTTTGATACCATCGGGAGATGTTTCGCACTGAACCGGGGAAGCAGACCCGATCATCGATTCCCAGCCGGCGAGCGAGGGATAGCAGGTGGTCGCGCTCCGGCCCATCACCGAGCACGACGAGGTTGAGATCGCGAATTCCGGATCGTACGACCGAAAATGCACTCAACAGCATGTCGAATCCCTTTGCAGGTGTCAGTCGTCCGGCGGCGAGAACGAAGCGCTCAGATGCGGGTCTGGTTTTGGGCGTGGTGCATGGAGAACCGCTTGGGAGCACTATCGGATTGGGGATCGTTGTAACGTGTTCGGCCGGCACGCCCATCGCCACAAGTGCGCTACGCACGCCATCGGAGCACGCTACGACCGCCGAGGGAAGACGGTACAACCGGGGTATGAGCAGTCGCCGCGTAGCAGACAGAATACTGGGATTCTGACGCACACTCACCACGGCTCGGTCCAGGGTCCCTGACACGACGCTAGCGAGAATAGCGGGGAAGTTTGCCGGTTCCATGAAGGAAATGATGCGGTCGGGGGCCTCGGCGCGGAACAGCGTGATGAGACGTAGCGTACTAACTGAAGCAGCATAAACACTTGCAAGGGCATGTTTCGGTGGTAATCGAAGACCAAGGCTCACCACTCGTCCGTGATATTCGTATGCTGGCTGCGAAGCGTCGAACGCAGCGACGACGACATTGTGACACTTTGCCCAGTCGCGAGTTAGCAACGAGAGAACTCGCTCCGCTCCGCCCCGCGTCAGCGAAGGTATAACCGCGAGGATCTTCAATCTGTACCTCGGTCCCTCACCGGGTGTTGCCTGCTCGCATGCTGAAAGCCGCTTCCTTCGCGGGAGTACCTCGGGATCATGGGTGAATGACGCGACTGATTTCACGCCATAATTGTTGGTGGACCTTGTTCACTTCGTAGAGCTCCTCGGCGAGCTGGCGGCTCTTTGCTCCCATGGCTTGAATCCGGTCACGATTGCCGACTAATTTGCGCATGGCTTCCGCTATGGCTATTGGATCTTGGACCGGCACCAAGTAGCCGTTGCTCTCATGGATCACGGTTTCCCGGCATCCGCGGGAGTCGGTAGTGATTATGGGTTTGGCCATTGCCAGTGCCTCAAGAGACGAACGCGGAGTGCCTTCGCCATAGTATGATGGTAGGACAAACACGTCGGCATCTTGAAGATAGGGGCGTACGTCGGCGGTAGTCCCACAGTATTCGATCGTCCCCGCGCCAATTGCAGACTGAATGGTATCGCGATCTACGGCAGTCGGATGATCATCGAATTGGCCCAAGAGTCGGAATCTAGCGGACCATCCCTCTCGTTTCAGAATTTGCGCAGCCCCGATATAGTCTATCACACCCTTCGGAACTATCAGTCGGGCAATCATCAGAAAGACCGTTTCGGGACGATGAGAGGACGGCGGAGCAGGTGAGAAACGGTTTGTGTCAACGCCGCTGCCATAGATGCGAGAGGTACGTTCGTGAGGAACGATACGTCCCTGTACGAACTGTTGTAGATCGTCGGGATTCTGGAAGAATACGAGTGGGTTGTTCTTCAGCGACCAGCGAAAGAGGAACAGGATGAAACGTTTCAGTGTACTGTCGTCACCAAATAGATAACCCAGGCCGGTGAAAACACTGAACACGTGACTGCGCGGAGTTACGCGTGCTGCAATGGAGCAGAGCAGTATCGCCTTCGGCGTAAACGACAGTACCACTTCGGGTCGGATCCGGGCCAGCAAGAGGCCCAATCGGAGTGTGGCGAAACCATCGTGTATGGGATTGAGACCGCTGCGTGAGATCGGCCACTCTTCGAACGTTACGCCCATGCGCTGTAGATCGGCCCCCTCTTCCGCTGCGTCGGCGTGGGCCACGACGCTCACCCGGTGCCCACGGGACTGCAGGTAGCGAATCAGGTCGGATCGTAGGGTCTTCACGCCCCATGCTGTGTTCATTACGACCGCGACGTGCATGGATGGAGCGTAGACGAAATGAGATCCCTCTGGCTACCTCTGGCTACTGACCGAGGTTGTCGGGGCTGCCTGGACGTGCTACGATCGGTGAGCTGGCATCCCCTGAATGTATGTCGCCTTGGCTCGCGCGGTACCAAGCAACGAATCGCTCCACTCCGTCGGTGAGTGAGGTGTGGGTCGTGTGGCCGAGTTCCTCACGGAGCGCAGTGCCATCGGCCCAGGTCCTCGGAACGTCGCCGGGTTGGATGGGCACCTCGCGAACGATTGCTTTCTTCCCAAGTGCCTTCTCCAGCGTGTGCACCAGATCGAGCACGGACACGGGGTCACCGTTGCCGACGTTGTAGACACGGGCCGGCGCCGGGGATACGGAGGACTGGCGCCCGTCCCAGTCGGGGGCGCCCCTTGGCGGATGATCGATGACGCGAAGTATGGCTTCTACGATGTCGTCGACGAATGTGAAGTCACGCTCCATGACGCCGTGATTGTAGAGATCGATCGGCTCGCCGTTCAGGATGGCGCGAGTGAACGAGAACAGGGCCATGTCTGGGCGACCCCAGGGGCCGTACACAGTGAAGAAGCGCAATCCCGTGGACGGGATGCCGAATAGGTGGGAGTAGCTGTGCGCCATCAGTTCGTTGGCGCGCTTGGTCGCGGCATACAGGCTAACCGGGTGGTCCGCCGCGCTGGACTCGCTGAAGGGCACGTGGCGGTCTAGGCCGTAGACCGAGCTGGATGATGCGTAGACCAAGTGGCTCACCGGAGTCTGCCGGACTGCTTCAAGCATGCTCAGGAAGCCGTCCACATTGTTCGCCGTATAGGCGAACGGATCGCTCAAGGAGTATCGGACGCCGGCTTGTGCGGCGAGATGGCACACGACGTCGAATCGCTCCTCCGCGCACAGGGCGACAACCGCCGTGCGGTCGGTAAGGTCGAGGCGCCGGAATCGCAGCCCGGAATCCGCGGTGATCGTTTCCGGCCCGTGGTCTTCGGTACACGTGATCCCGAGTTGCCGCAGACGGTCCAGCTTCAGACGGACATCGTAGTAACAGTTAAGGTTGTCGATTCCGAGCACGCGGTGCCCGATCTCGACCATGCGCCGGGCCAAGTGGAAGCCGACGAAGCCAGCCATTCCGGTAATCAGGACATTCACAGAAGGCATCGTGCCTGAAATCGAGCCCCTGAGGCAACGGTGTGGCGCGCATCGTCCGCTAGATTGGACGTCGGTAGACGTGATGCTCATCCGCCGACGCCGAGGCGTCTGTCAAGGCGGCACCGAACCGATTGCTTCCTCCGAGCGGAAATTGAGCGTTTCCTGATCGACCATCTTCATCCGAAGGGAACTAAGGTAGGTTCCCGCGCCACTCCAATCGCCGTTTCACCTGCCTTGGAAATAAGCAGCGGCCCGCTGGCCCCGGGCGTCCTTGTTCGCAGCAGGACACGCAACTCACTCCTAATCAAAGAATTATAGCACTCCCAGGTTACTATTCCGGGTAATTCCTGTCGACATCCCTTGTTTGCATCCGGTAAGCTCCGCAACCATGATGATGTGAGCCGGTCTTCGCTGAGCGTGGCCCGAGGCGGCACGGTCGGCCCCACGCCGTGGTTGTTGGACACCAAGCCGCCCGCAGAGCTGACGGTCACGACAGCGACAAGTGCCACGGAGGGGCACGGGTCAGCCCGTTCCTCGGTGACGTTCACTCCGAGGAAGGCCGCGAGCAGAGAGCCGTGTTGGCTCAAACCCCAAGCATGGATGGACTATCCGCTGTGCTATCGTCAGTGATAGCCAAGCGTTACTGGACGACCTATTCATTATGCGGTAACCACTTAGATTCCAAAATGGGGATGGAGTTGGACACAATGCGGCGGAGTCACCAAGCAAGTCGCTGCGCCTCTGGCGGCACCAGTTCCATCTGCGTCAGACCGTACCTGAACATCCCAAGTAGTCTGCCCACGCCTGCATCAATCTGCGCCGCCGCTCGAACAAGTCGGAGCGCATGTAGGCGCCTTCGACACCCGCGACAACATGCGCAAGCGCAGCCTCGGCCAATTCTCTCGATTCGTCGTTCTCCGCGCACCAGGACCGGAACGACGTACGGAACCCGTGCATCGTGGCGTCGATGCCCAACCCATCCAAGAGCGATCTTGTCGTCACGCTACTCAGCCCCTTGCCGGTCGGCGACGGAAACAGAAGGCCAGAGCCATCCGACAACTTCTGTGCTTCGGTCAGCAGCTCAAGCGCCCGCGATGATAGCGGTACCCGATGCTCACGACCGGACTTCATTCTCTCGTCCGGTACCGTCCAGACCCCGGCCTGGAGATCTACCTCGCTCCAAGTCGCAAGCCGGGCCTCTCCGGATCGCGTCGCGGTCAAGACCGTGTACTCCAGCAGCAGCTTGGTTGCTGGCCATGCGTTGGACGCCCGAATCTTGGCAAGCGCGCCAGCTACCTCTCGATGATGCAGCGCTCGCCGGTGCGGCCTCACGGCTGGGCCGTTCTTCGGCAGTGCTTCCGATATTGCCTCACCGGCCGGATTGTCGGTCCGATGGCCGGCGCCGATCGACCACCGCATCACCGCGCCGATCCGATGCCGCAGCCGCCGCGCGGTCTCGTGCCTACCATCAAACCAGATCGGCGTAAGTACGGAGAGCACATCAGCACTGGTAACGTCGCTGATCGGTTTCCCACCGATCACGGGCGAGACCATCCGCCGGAACGACGAACGCCAGATGTCGGCCGTCAGCGGATTGCGCCAGGTGCCGGCGCGCATCTCGATCACGATCTCGGCCGCCTCGTCGAAGGTCGGGGTGGTGGATCGCACCCGTGGGTCGCGGCCCTGGTAGACGGCGCGGGCGTTCT
>MKWU01003816.1_pt1 | contig 18999 bp, 18 predicted proteins | sample 809101 | NCBI WGS metagenome assembly MKWU01 (sample SAMN05860141, study PRJNA318959) | sponge metagenome | host: Aplysina aerophoba | place: Slovenia: Piran, Adriatic Sea, Gulf of Piran | collected 2013-05-07
GCTGTAAGCATCCACGCTGCAGCGAGGCCAGGAGTCTAGCGAGCCTGCGCCTCAAACGGACGAGAGCGGCACTTCGAGCTGCAACTTGACTCAATCGTCAACCTTACGCCGATACAAGGAGCCTAGGTATTCGGGACTTGCCATGCGAGGGGTGCCCAGGCCCATGAAGCCGCTGCGGTCAACCTAGAGCTTGAACAATTCGCGCAGCCGCTTGGTCTGGCCGCGGCTGACGGGCACCTCGGTCCTGTCCGGATCGCTCATCCGCAGCTGGTAGTTCGACTTGAACCATGGCAGCACCTCCTTGATCCGGTTGATGTTCACGAGGTAGGACCGGTGCGGCCTCCAAAAGCGTGGATCTTCTAGGGTCGAGTGCAGTTCGTCGAGTGTTTTGTAGTTGCTGTGGCCGTCCGCCTCCGTCGCCACGATGCGAATCGCGCCGACATCTACGGTGGCGAAGATCACATCCGCGGCGTCGACCAACATCATACGGTCGCCGGCCCGGATCAGGACCTTGGTAGGCGGAGCAGGCTGGTTGCGAATTGTCGCCAGCAGGCGGGCCAAGCGCTCGGATTCGCGCTCGGGGGACAGCAGCTGCTGTTGCGCCCGTTGAATCGCCCGCCCCAGGCGGTCCTTCTCGACCGGCTTGAGCAGGTAGTCCGCAGCGTTGACGTCAAAAGCTTCGACGGCGTACTGGTCAAAGGCGGTGGCGAACACGATATATGGAATCTTGCCCCCGCGCGCGAGCAGTTCCCGCGCTACCTCAAGCCCGTTGCGGCCCGGCATCTGCACGTCAAGGAAGACGATGTCGGGTTCCAGGTCGGCTACTCGGTCCAGTGCCCGGTGGCCATCGGCCGCCTCGCCGACGACTTTGATCTCGGGAAATGACCGCAGCAGGAAGCCAAGTTCCTCTCGGGCCAGAGACTCGTCGTCGACGAGCAAGGCCGTCATGCTGCCGCCTGCGCGGGAATCTGCCGACATCGGCGGTCGATCCTAGGCCGAGTGTAGCATTGGATGGGCATGCCCCGATCGCCAGCCGTCGCAATCGCGCTCTTCGCCAAGGCACCTCGTGCCGGCATGGTGAAGACGCGCCTAGCCCGCGATCTGTCGCCCCAGGCCGCGGTGGAGTTTCATCGTCTCTGCGCCTTGGCAATGTGGGAGCGCCTCGCCAGCCCGCCGCCCGGCGATGTCTTCTTCTATTGCGACGTTCGGTGGGCGGAGTTCGAGACTCTGGCCGGCCGCGGACGCTTTCGACTGCAGCGAGGCGAAGACTTGGGCGAGCGCATGCGGCGCTGCCTCGAGGAACTGCTGGCCGAGGGCTACGGCAAGGCCATGATCGTGGGCAGCGATGCCCCGACGATGCCATTCGCGCAAATCGACGAGGCTGCGGCTGCCCTCGATTCGGAGGAGGTGGTCCTAGCGCCGTCCGAAGACGGGGGCTTTACCCTGATCGGCGCGACCCGCGTCGCGGTCGCGATGTTTCGGGGCGTGACTTGGTCGCGCGCTGACACGCGCGAGGCGTGCTTGGCTGCTGTGGAGGCAGCCGGCCTCAGGGTTGCCGAAACGCACGCGACGGGCTATGACGTCGATACCTTGCCGGACTTCAGGCGACTGTCGCGCGATCCCGGTTTGCCGACTAGCTTGGAAACTTGGCTGATCCCCTACCGGCAGTCACAGTCATAGCAGGTGCCCATGATCGTCGGCCGCGAGCGCCGAAGTGACTTCGGAGAGGTTTTGGGCCTCGTGGCGTGGGCAGATCAGCAAAGCGTCTGGAGTCTCGACAACCACCAGGTCGCTCACCCCGAGCAGCGACACGTGCTTGCTCGGCACGTCCAGATAGGTCCCCGAGGAGCGCACCAGTGTGCTTGGCGTTCGCACACAGTTACCATTGGCGTCCTGTGGTAGCAGTGCGCGGAGAGCCTCCCAACTGCCCAGATCGGTCCAGCCGATATTTGGGGCGGCCAAGCCCCAAACGCGATCCGACCGCTCTAGGATTCCGCTATCGATTGAGATGTTCGCGCACTTGCCGTAGTGCTCGGCGAGGCGGGTGCGCATCCCGCTAGGGCTGCCGCCTGTGATCGCCGCTAGCGTAGCCCAGGTTTCCGGCAGGTACCGCTGCATCTGCTCGGCCAGGACCGCGGCTTTCCAGAAGAACTGGCCGCTGTTCCAATAAAACCGCCCGCTGCGGAGAAACTCTTCCGCCGTGCGGCGGTCGGGCTTTTCGCGAAAGCGCGTCACGGGCAGCGCCTTGCTGTGTCCGGGCCGCGTCCCAGCGGGGAATTCGATATAGCCATAGCCAGTCTCGGGCCGCTGCGGCGGAATCCCAATCACGACCAGGCGATCTGTGTCGGCCGCCCTCAGAGCGGCCCCTAGCAGCCCCTGGTATTGCGGCTCGTCTTCGATGTGATGGTCGGCCGGAAACACTGCCATCACCGCGTCGGGGTCCTGCCGCAGGATGAGCGCAGCCGCCAGGCCGGCGGCCGCGGCGGTGCTTCGGCCCACCGGTTCGCCGATCAGTTGCTCCGAGGGAAGCTCCGGCAGCTCGCCGGAAATGCTCTCTAGCAGCGGCTGGGCCGTCATGACCCAGATATTCTCAGTCGGGAATGTGCCGCGCAGCCGTTCAAAGGTCCGCCGCAGCAGGGTCGGGCCGCCTAGCGGCGCTAGCAATTGCTTGGGCTTGCCGATGCGGCTGCGCGGCCAGAAGCGCACCCCGCGACCGCCCGCGATGATGACGGCGTGGCGCTGCGGCTCGCATCGCCCGCTGGGCATGGGCGGAAAACTCAGCCCCCCGCCCACTCGTAGCCGCGAATCAACTTGAATGTCCGCGTCCAACGCGTCTTGGCGAAGAAGTTCAAAGCTAGGTCGCGCAGGTGCTCGAGGGATACGCCCGGGTCTTGCAGGTGTGCAGTCGGGGCATCGTAGGACCAGTAGATGATCAAGGGCTTGCCGACGATGTGCTCCCGCGGCACGAATCCCCAGTAGCGGCTGTCGAGCGACTGGTCGCGGTTGTCTCCCATGGCGAAGTAGTTTCCTTCCGGGATGACCACCTCACCTTCCTCGACATGTTCCTTGAGCATCCGCAGGGCTGGCTCATAGACCTGCATCGATGTCGGCAGGGTGGGGAAGTTGTCGCGGTAGGAGTCGATGAAACCGCTCTTGTACACCACGTAGGGCTCGTCCGCCTGCTTGCCGTTGATCCACAGTTGCTTGTCGACGATGCGGATCCGATCGCCGGGGACTCCCACGACGCGCTTGACGAAGGTCTGCTGTAGGTCGATCGGATAGCGGAACACGATGATGTCGCCACGCTCGACTTCTTGGTAGGGCAGCAGGTACTGGCTGATCGCACCTGCCGGCGCGTAAGCCAGCTTGTCCACCAGTAAGTGGTCGCCGATCAGCAGCGAGTCCTCCATCGAACCGGTCGGGATTACGAACGCTTGGACGAGCGTGGTCGTGGCGAACAGCAGAAGCAGGATCGTCACTGTCCACTCGGCGATGATGCCGCGCGGAGCATGTGCGGACTCTTGCACGGCCGCGTCAGCGGGCTTTGCGGTCTTGGCTGAGTTTGCTTGCATCGGGGAATCGGAGCCGCCCTTCAAAGGCTAGACCTTCATCTTACCCCGCGCCCGCCGATTGCTCAGGCCGACCCCGGGGCGCCCGGGCTTGCGAGCGTTGCCGGCGGGGAGCGCCCAATGATATGCTTGGATTTGGGCCGACCGGGATGCCCTGCCCGGTCTCCGCGCTCGATCGCAGCGTTCCGAGCCGCGACCCTCTCTGGACACTACAAGCGCTATGCCTGACTACAACGGTATCCCTGTTCCCTCGAGCGGAACTAACATCCGGATGGAAGCGGGACGGTGCGTCGTGCCCGACTGCCCGATTGTGCCGTTCATCGAGGGCGATGGCTCGGGCAGGGATATCTGGAAGGCATCCAAAGCGGTCATCGACGCCGCTGTTGCGAAAGCATACGGAGGATCGCGACAGATCGCTTGGTACGAGGTCTTTGCCGGCGAGAAGGCCCACGACCGCTTCGGAGAGTGGCTGCCCGCCGACACGGTCGATGCGATCCGCGAGTTCAGCGTGGCCATCAAAGGCCCGCTCACCACTCCCGTCGGTGGCGGCATTCGCAGCCTGAACGTAGCGCTGCGCCAGCTGATGACCCTCTATTCGTGCGTGCGCCCGGTCAAGTGGTATCCGGGCGTGCCCTCGCCGATGAAGGATCCAGGCAAGCTCGATGTAGTGATCTTTCGCGAGAACACCGAGGACGTCTACGCCGGCATCGAGTGGGAGCAGGGCACTGCGGAGGCCGCCCGCGTCATAGGGTTCCTCAACGGCGAGATGGGCCGTAGCATCCTCGCCGATTCCGGCGTCGGCATCAAGCCTGTCTCCATTACCGGCTCAAAGCGCTTGGTCCGAGCCGCGATCCAGCATGCCATCGACAACGGCCGTTCGTCGGTGACGCTGGTGCACAAGGGCAACATCCAGAAGTTCACCGAGGGTGCGTTCCGGGATTGGGGCTACGAGGTGGCGACCGAGGAATTCCGCGATGCCTGCGTAACGGAGGCGGAAATCTGGGATTCCGGCGATGGCACTGTCCCAGAGGGCAAGATCCTGGTCAAGGATCGGATCGCGGATGCAATGTTCCAGCAGGTCCTGCTGCGCCCCGCCGAGTACGACGTGATCGCCACGACCAACCTCAACGGCGACTACCTATCGGACGCCTGCGCCGCCCAGGTGGGCGGGCTGGGCCTGGCGCCCGGCGCGAACATCGGCGACGAGCAGGCCCTGTTCGAGGCCACCCACGGGACGGCGCCGAAGTATGCCGACAAGGATGTCATCAACCCCAGCAGCGTAATCCTGTCGGGGGTCATGATGCTGGACCATCTGGGCTGGAAGGAAGCGGCCCGCCTGATCGAGTCGGGCATGACCGGCGCGATCGCGGCCAAGACGGTCACGTACGACCTGCACCGGCAGATGGAGGGTGCGACGAAGCTCGGCTGCAGCCAGTTCGGCGCGGCTGTGATCCGCCACATGGACTGAGGGATCGGGAGGATCTCGCAATGCGAAAGAAAGTTACGGTCATCGGTGCGGGCAACGTAGGCGCAAGCTGTGCGCTGCGGATCGCGGACAAGGAGTTGGCGGACGTCACTCTGATCGACATCATCGAGGGCGTGCCGCAGGGCAAGGCCCTGGACATGCTGGAAGCATGTCCGGTGGAGGGTTCCGACGTGCGCGTCGTGGGGACCAACGACTACGAGGACACGGCGAACTCCGACGTGGTCGTGATGACCGCTGGGTTTCCCCGCAAGCCGGGCATGAGCCGCGACGACCTGCTGCTCAAGAACGCCTCGATCGTCCAGTCCTGCATAGGCGCGGCGGCGAAGTACTCTCCGAACGCGATCTTGGTAGTGGTCTCGAATCCGCTCGATGCGATGTGCCATGTCGCCTACCACACGTCGGGGTTTTCCCGAAACCGCGTGATCGGAATGGCTGGGGTTCTGGACACGGCCCGCTTCCGCACCTTCTTGGCCGAAGCGGCGGGCGTCTCTGTGAGCAATGTGACCGCCTTGGTGCTGGGGGGGCACGGCGACACGATGGTCCCGCTCGTGCGGTACACCAGCGTGTCGGGGATTCCGATCAGCCAGGTCCTCTCCGAGGCGGAGATCGCCGCGATCGTGCAGCGCACGCGCGACGGCGGTGCGGAGATCGTTAAGCATCTCAAGACCGGCAGCGCCTATTACGCACCCTCCTCGTCGGTGGTGGAGATGGTCGAGTCGATTCTGAAGGACCAGCGCAAGGTGCTGCCGTGCGCTGCATTGCTCGAAGGTGAGTACGGGCGAGACGGGATTTTCGTGGGTGTTCCCTGCAAGCTGGGAGCGAACGGCTTGGAGCACGTGTACGAGGTCGAACTCGACGCTGCCGAGAAGTCTGCGCTTGACGCGAGTTCCGACGCCGTGGAGGAATTGGTCGAGGTGCTGCGCAAGCACGGCTTCTAGCTCAGCCATATGGCCCGCGGCAGGCTTTGCGCTTGACTACGGGCCCGGCCCGGCCCTACAGTACGGTTTTGGTCGAAGATTCGACCGCGAGAGAGGAGTTTCCAAATGAAGAGACTGATCACGCTGCTGGCGCTCACGATGGTGACGGCGGCGCTTTGCCTAGCAGGGTCGGTGACCGGCCAAGTGCTGGATCTCACCTGCGCGAAAGCGGGCCACACCGACGCCGCGTGCGCGGCGAACTGCATCAAGAACGGAACCCCCGCGGTGGTGGTCACCGCCGATGGCAAGATCTACGAGGTTGCCGAGCAGTCCAAGCTGGTTGAGCATGCCGGCATGAAGGTTACAGTGACCGGTAAAGTCGAGGGGATGAAGATCACTTCGGTCGAGAAGGTCGAGAAGGCTGGCTAGGCCGGTCCTGATCCATGGCTGCCGCGCCCGTGGCCCTCAGGGGCTAGTGCGAGGCTTGGCGAATTCCGTCGCCGATCTCGGCCAGCGCGACTGCGCCGGCGGTCGGCTTCCAGCCCAGTTTCACGCCCAACAAATCGCTAGGGGCTAGGGCACAGGCGCGACGCGCGCCAGCTTGCTCAGAGTCGCGCGTCATGTTGCACTGGCTCGGCTCCGGAGAACCAGAGTCGAGCGCCGATTCTGGAGCGCGCCAAATTCGCCCTTGACACGTGACGCGGGCCGGACTTATACTACCGGCTTGTGGTCGCGAATCGGCTGCAAGGAGGGAAATCAAAATGAAAAGACTCATCACTCTGTTGGCGCTGACACTGCTCGTTGCGTCGCTTTGCTTCGCCGGCTCGGTCACGGGTTACGTGACAGACGAGAAGTGCGCGACTGCGGGCAAGCACGGAGCGGACCACGCCAAATGCGCGGCCGGATGTATTGGTGGCGGAGCGACCATCGTGCTGGTCACCGAGGACGGCAAGATCTACGAGGTTGCCGACTCAACCAAGCTCAAAGATCATGCCGGACACAAGGTCATGGTTGAGGGCAAGGTCGACGGCATGAAGGTCACTTCGATCGACAAAGTCACGATGCCGAGCTAGATCGCTGCGTGTGGCCAGTCTTGCTGGCCCAAACAGCCGGTCGTCGAATCAACAACGTCTCCGGTCGCTTGTGTGGCCGGAAGCCTGCGCGAGGGATGTATCCATCTCTCGCGCAGAATGCTTTCTAGGGTCCTGCTGCGCGACTCAGACTCGTGCAGACGCTGTAATAGAGCCGAGCCCGCAATCGTAGCCTCGATCTGGCTGAAGTGCTCCTTGCTGCTAGACTAGTCGTTTCGGGGCGAACACATAGCACTGCCCATGATCGTATCCAAGCGCACTCTGACCTCGACTGTGGGGATCAAGTATCTCGTCGCCGGTTCGGGCGCAATATTGGTGACCTTCGTGTTCTTCCACATGTTGGGCAACCTGCAGATCTACCTTGGCCCTGACGCGCTGAACTCTTACGCCGAGCTGATCAAATCCAGCCCAGGGTTGATCTGGGGCGCGCGCACCGGCCTGCTGCTGGCGCTAATGGTGCATGTTTGGGGCATCGCGACTCTGTCGGTCCGCAATCGCGCGGCCCGGGCGCACGGCTATGACATCCAGCGCCCGCTATTGTCGAGCTTCGCATCCCGGCACATGCTGCTCACGGGCTTGGTTCTGCTCGCGTTCGTGGTGTACCACCTGCTGCATTTCACCATCGGTGCCACCCATCCGGAGCACTTCGGCTTGTATGACGGCCAAGGCCGCCATGATGTGTACTCCATGGTGGTGCTGGGCTTTCGCGAGCCACTGGTCTCGCTCTCCTACATTCTGGCGATGGGCCTGCTGGGCCTGCACCTAGCCCACGGTGTTGGCAGCGCTTTCCGCAGTGCCGGCCTGAGCGGTCCGCGCTTCCGTTCGACCTTGGAAGGCTGCGGGCGACTGCTGGCCGTCATCGTGGTCGCGGGCAACATTTCAATCCCTCTGGCCTGCCTGTCGGGGCTGCTCCAGCCCTTCAGCGAGGTGCTCTGAGGCATGGAACTTCGATCCAGCGTTCCCTCCGGCCCGCTCCCCCAAAAGTGGGATATCCACCGGCGCCAGCTCAAGCTGGTGAACCCGGCCAACAAGCGCAAGTTCCGCATCATCGTGGTCGGCTCGGGCTTGGCTGGCTCGTCTGCTGCCGCCTCGCTGGCCGAACTGGGCTACCACGTTGATTGCTTCTGCATCCAAGACAGCCCCCGCCGGGCACACTCGATTGCGGCGCAGGGCGGCATCAATGCCGCCAAGAACTACCCCAGCGACGGGGATTCGGTCGATCGGCTGTTCTACGACACCATCAAGGGCGGAGACTTCCGCAGTCGCGAGGCTAACGTTTACCGGCTCGCGCAGGTTGCGAATAGCATCATCGACCAGTGTGTGGCCCAGGGCGTCCCGTTTGCGCGCGGCGCGGGAGGTCTGCTGGACAACCGGTCCTTTGGGGGCGTGCAGGTCTCGCGAACCTTCTACGCCCGAGGGCAAACCGGCCAGCAATTGCTGATCGGCGCCTATCAGGCCCTGCAGCGACAGGTCGCTGCCGGTCGCGTCTCGATGCATGCGCGGTCCGAGTTCTTGGACGTGGTGGTCGCAGAGGGCCGGGCAGTTGGGATTGTCACGCGCGACTTGGTTTCCGGCGAGATCCAGCGTTGGTCCGGCCACGCGGTGGTGCTCGCCACCGGCGGTTACGGCAACGTCTTCTACCTGTCGACGAACGCGAAGGGATCGAACGTGACGGCGGCGTATCGCGCCTATAAGCGCGGCGCGGCATTCGCGAATCCGTGTTTCACCCAGATCCACCCGACCTGCATTCCGGTGACAGGCGACCACCAGTCCAAATTGACCCTGATGTCGGAATCACTGCGCAACGACGGCCGGGTATGGGTGCCTAAGGCCACGGGCGATTCGCGCGCCCCGTCCGAGATTCCCGACGGTGACCGGGACTACTTCCTGGAGCGCAAGTATCCCAGCTTCGGCAACTTGGTCCCCCGTGACGTAGCTTCGCGTAACGCCAAATCTGTGTGCGACGAGGGGCGCGGCGTCGGCCCCGGCGGTTACGGGGTGTACTTGGACTTTCGAGACGCGATCAGCCGGATGGGCAGGGATGCCGTCTCTGCCAAGTACGGCAACCTGTTCCACATGTACCAGAAGATCACCGCGGAAGACCCCTACTCGCTGCCGATGCGGATCTATCCGGCCGTGCATTACACGATGGGTGGGCTGTGGGTGGACTACAACCTCATGACATCCGTGCCTGGCCTGTACGCCATAGGGGAGGCTAATTTCTCCGACCACGGCGCAAATCGACTCGGGGCAAGTGCCCTGATGCAGGGTTTGGCGGATGGCTACTTCATCTTGCCGATCACCATCGGAGATTACTTGGCCAGCGAGGATCCCGGCCTGGCGGCGACCGACGATTCTGTGTTCGAGGATGTCGAACAGGATGTCCGCGGTGGCGTGGACCGCCTGCTTGCCGTCAACGGAAAGCGGACTCCGCAGTCGTTCCACAAAGAACTTGGCAAGCTTGTGTGGGAGCACTGCGGCATGTCGCGGACGAGTTCGGGACTGCAGTTGGCATTGGACCGCATTCCCGCGCTCCGCGAGGAGTTCTGGCAGAATGTGCGCGTCCCTGGTGACGGGCAAAGCTTCAACCAATCCCTCGAATACGCTGGCCGCGTCGCAGATTTCTTGGAATTCGGGGAACTCATGTGTCGCGACGCCCTGCACCGCGATGAGTCTTGTGGCGGCCACTTCCGCGAGGAGTACCAGACGCCGGAAGGTGAGGCCCTGCGGGACGACGACGACTTCGCCTACGTCGCTGCTTGGGAATACAACGGCTCGGCGGCTCCGACGCTGAACAAAGAGCCTCTGGAGTTCGAGACGATTGGGCTCTCCACGCGCAGTTACAAGTAGGAGCACCGCAATGCAGCTCACCCTGAAGGTATGGCGTCAGAAGTCGGCCGAAAGCCAAGGCCAGTTCAAGACGTACGAGGCCCGCGAGGTTAGCCCCGACATGTCCTTCTTGGAGATGCTCGACGAAGTCAACGAGGGACTGATCGAAAGCGGCGAAGAGCCGATTGCCTTCGATCACGACTGCCGCGAGGGCATCTGCGGCATGTGCTCGGCGATGATCAACGGCGTGCCGCACGGCCCGGACGGCGGCACGACCACCTGTCAGCTCCACATGCGGTCGTTCAAGGACCGCGACACGATCGTGATCGAGCCGTGGCGGGCCACGGCGCTGCCCGTGATTCGGGACTTGGTCGTGGATCGATCCCCCTTTGACCGTATCGTTCAGGCAGGTGGGTTTGTTTCGGTCAACACGGGCGGCGCCCCGGATGCAAACCTCATCCCCGTGCCCAAGGCTGAGGCCGACACTGCCTTCGACGCCGCGACCTGTATCGGCTGCGCGGCCTGTGTCGCCGCGTGCAAGAATGCTTCGGCGTCGCTGTTCACGGCGGCCAAGATCGCGCACTTGCGGCGGATGCCGCAGGGGCGGCAGGAACAGCTGTCCCGGGCCCGGGACATGGTCGACCAGATGGATGCCGAGGGGTTCGGCGGTTGCACCAACACCTCGGACTGCGAAGCCGCATGCCCCAAGGGGATCAGCGTGGACTTCATCTCGGAGATGAACGCCGATTACTTCCGCGCCGCACTCAAGGGCGCGTGAAGACGCCGCCTGACATCCTAGCCAAACAGCTGCTGGCGTGGTACCGGGCGGATCACCGAGTCCTGCCGTGGAGGCTGACACGTATTCCGTACCGCATCTGGGTCTCGGAGGTGATGCTCCAGCAGACCCGGGTCGAGGCGGTCATCCCACAATACGAAGCATTCCTCCGGCGCTATCCCACGTTGGCCGCCTTGGCTGAGGCGAGCGAAGAGGACGTGCTTGCGAGCTGGGCGGGGCTCGGCTATTACCGCCGGGCACGCCAGTTGCGTGCTGCCAGCAAGCGGGTAGTCTCCGATCATGGTGGCGAATGGCCGCGCGCCTATTCGCAGATGCGCGCGCTACCGGGCATCGGCGACTACACAGCGGCGGCCATAGCCAGCATCGCCTTCGATGAGCCCCGAACGGCCTTGGACGGAAATGCTCTCAGAGTGCTGTCGAGGATGGCCGACGAGCAGCGCGATATCAGGAAAGCTGTTACGCAGAGCGCTCTCAGGGACGCGGCTCAGGGCCTGATGGATGCGGTGCCTCGAGGTTCACGGGGTGACTTCACGCAGGCCTTGATCGAACTTGGCGCGGTAGTTTGCATTCCCCGCACGCCGAGGTGCGAGCAGTGCCCTTGGAGCGTATCGTGTTCCGGACTGGCCGCTGGGAGTGCGCCCCACCTGCCTATCAAGGGTGCTCGCAGCGTTCCTCGAAGAGTGAGCTTGTCGGTCGCGTTGGTCGTCCGCGAACAGCGCGTCTTGCTGCGCCAGCGTCCTTCAGACGCTTCGATCATGCCCGGATTCTGGGAACTCCCAATGGCTAGCGGCGACCTCTTGGCCTTGCGCGCGTTGACGGGGGTACGGTCTGTCGATGCCGAGGAGTTGGGATCGTTCGCGCACGCCATCACGACCACGCACTACACGGTACGCGTCTACCTCGCCGATTCCGGTGACGCGTTGGCGCAGGACCAGCGTTGGATTCCGGTGGAGGCACTCAACCGCCTACCCTTGTCTACCATTAGCCGCAAGGCGATGCGCATTGCAAGGGAAGCCGGCGTGCCATGCCTATGCGACGGTGCGGACGGGACGGACTTATCAGTCCCGCTGCGCAGAACCGGCCGATAGCGAGCGCCGGGTCGACAGGACACCCAAGCTGTTGGCGTAGTCGGCAATGCCGCTGTATAGGTGCTCGGCGACCTCTTGGCGAAAGGAAGACTTCTTCAGCAGAGCCTCGTCATTGCGATTGCTGATGAATGCGATCTCAGCTAGGACTGCTGGCATCTCGGCACCGATCAAGACGACGAACGGCGCCTTGCGGATACCTCGATCGCGAATGCTGGACGAGTGCTTTGACACCCCAGCATGGAGCTTGGATTGCACCTTCGTTGCGAACTCGCGGGATTCCTCGATCTTCTCTTCGAGGGCGATCTTGGAGACGAGGTCTTCCAGCTCGTGGACCGACCTGCTGGCGGCTGCGTTTTCCAAGGACGCCACGCTGAGTTCCCATGAGTCGGAGGTGAAATTAAGGTAGTAGGTTTCGATGCCTCGCACCTTGCTAGTCGGCGCTGAATTGCAGTGGATTGAGATCATCAAATCGGCCTTGCTCTCGTTGGCGATCTGAGTGCGCTCCTCGAGCCCTATGAAGGTGTCGTCGGTCCGAGTTTGGACCACCTCGGCGCCGAGGCGTTCTTGGACCAGCTTGCCCAACCGCAGTGAGATGTCGAGCACGACGTCTTTCTCTTGGAGTCCGCCGTGCCCGATCGATCCGGTGTCGTGGCCGCCGTGCCCGGCGTCGATCAGGACTCTGTCCAGTTTTAGCCCGAGTGCTCGAGTCAGGCTGAGCCTGCCGGCAGCGGTAGCGTTGGCCGCGCGCGGCGCCGGTGGCGTCTGCGGTTGTGCTGGGTTGAGGGCTAGGACGGTCCGCTCCGCACGCGGAGCGCCCGCAGCGCGGATATCGATCACAAGCCGGACGGGATTCTCCAGCCAGAAGGCGTCGAACGAGACCGCACTGCGCAAGTCCAGCACAATGCGCGATTTGTTGTTGCGGTTTTGGGCCAGCCGCGCTGCCGACAGGAGTCCGTCGTTGATTTCGAGCTTTCGGCCCTTGATCAGTGCTTCTGCCACCCGACTGCCAAACAAATCTATGTAGAGTCGGTCCGGACTCTTGAGTCGGTCGTACTTGAGTGCGGCCTTGCCGTCCATTCGCAGGACTACCCGTGTGCCGTCCGCGTAGCTGTGGTGGCGAATCTCGGAAATCGAGGCGACACTTCTCGAAGTGCTGTTCCCGGAATGGTTGACGACCTTGCCCGCAGGGTGTTCTTCATCGGAGAGGGCCGCGACCCCGGCAGCGGCCGGCGGGGCTTGGGCAGTGGCGCTGGCCGGTTGGCTCTCGGGACCGCCAGGCGAGCTTGGCCGGCCCCCGATCTCGACGACCATTGTGCGGGCCTTTTGAACGTGTTTGCTGTGCGGGTATTCGCGAGCTAGAAACCCATACGTCTCGATCGCGCGATCGAGGTATTTCTCCTCGCCGAAGCGCTCGGCCATCTTGTGATAGACCTCGCCAAGGCGCAGCAGCGAGTCGTCGCAGTACCCGCTTGCCGGATCAGTGAGATGGACCTTGCGCAATGAACTGACCACCAGCTCGTATTGGCGGAGGCGCAATTCGGGCGCGGGGACGCCCTTCAGATCTTCGTAGAGCTGGGCTGCCCTGCGGTAATGCTGGGCGGCGACATCCCGCTTAGAGGCGGATTTGGCCGCAACTGCGCAGATCAAGACGCCCAGTGTCAGCGCGAGGACTGCTCGGAAACGATTCTGTCGAACCATCAGAAATCCACCCAGGTTTCTCCGGTCGGGTCGTCCTCCGCGCAAGCTGAAATCGCCGACCACGATCCAGCCCAAGACACACTTTACACCAGTAAAAACACTAGCACAAGTAATGTTGCGATGCAATCGTCAATCGGGAGGATTGTGCTGATACTCGAGGCTCGCTGGCGCAGTGCCCATCCACGCGGACGGCGCAGCGGTGCCTGTTTCCGCTCAGAGTTGACCCAGGCGGACGGGCAGGCCCTCAGAACTTCGGGAATCCCCTGATCCCAGGGACCGCGCCGAACGATCACCGGCCGGGCGCGCATCGCCGCCCTTGGATAATGGAGGGACTGATGCCTCGAACCCTTCGCACCGCTACGGGCGTGGCTGGTACGCTCTCGCTGCCAGGCGACAAGTCGATCTCACACCGCTATGCGATGCTCGCGGCGCTGGCAAGCGGGCGCAGCGTCCTGAGCAACTACTCCACCGGCGCGGATTGCGCGTCGACACTTGCTTGCCTTCGCTCGCTCGGCGTGCCTTGGGAGCGCAAAGGCAACCAAGTCGAAATCGAAGGTCGCGGCCTTCAAGGCTTGAGCGCGCCCCGAGCGCCGCTTGATGCAGGGAATTCCGGCTCGACTATCCGGATGCTGTCCGGAATCCTTGCCGGTCAGCCGTTCGAAAGCGTGGTCCAGGGCGACGATTCGCTCTCCAAGCGCCCGATGCGGCGCATCATGACACCACTCCAGCTCATGGGTGCCGAGATCGGCGCCCGCGATGGGCAGTTCCCCCCCTTGGTGATTCACGGCCGGGCGCTAGAGCCGATTCGCTACGAATTGCCCGTCGCCAGCGCGCAGGTCAAGAGCTGCGTCCTGCTCGCCGGCCTTTACGCTCGGGGATTGACCGAGGTTGTCGAGCCAGTAGAGACACGCAATCACACCGAGATTGCACTGCGCAGGTGCGGAGCCGATATCCGCGCAAACGGCAGTTCTATATCGGTGGTAGGCTATCCCGCTCTGGAAGCGTGCGAGATGCGCGTGCCAAGCGATCTCTCGTCGGCCGTGTTCTTTCTCGCCGCGGCCTTGATGCTGCGGGACTCGGACCTGCTCATCGAAGGTGTCGGATTGAATCCGACCCGCTCAGCCGTGTTGCAGGTGCTGCGCGGCATGGGAGCCGACATCGAAGTCCATCCTGACTCCGACTCTGTTGGAGAAGCCAGCGGAACGCTTCGCGTACGCGGCACAGACAAGCTTGCCGGTGGCACGATCTCAGGGGCCACCACGGCCGCGGTCATCGACGAGATCCCCATGCTCGCGGTGCTCGGAGCGGTTTCCGAACACGGGCTGCGCATACGGGATGCGGGCGAGTTGCGCGTCAAGGAGACGGACCGCATCGCAACAGTGGCCGCGAATTTGCGCCAGATGGGCGTGCCGGTCACCGAGTATGAGACAGGCATGGACATACAGGGCGGCTGCAAGCTGCGCGCTGCGCAACTCGACTCCTGCGGGGACCATCGCATCGCGATGGCGTTCGCGGTAGGGGCGCTAGGGGCGGATGGGGACTCGACCCTAGCCGGGGCCGAGGCGGCGGCGGTATCGTTCCCCGAGTTCTTCGATGTGCTCGGCTCTGTGGTCGGGAATTAACTCGGACGGTGCTTCATTGGTGCGGCAGGGGCTTGATTTGCCAGTCGTAGCGCAGGTCGCCGCCCTCTATCCAAAGGATCCTTGGTGATCGGAACAGGGCCACTGCGCGGCGGCGGTCGTGGGTGCTATCGGACATGGCAATTCTTCTTGGGGCGGATTGCTCGGGCGGCCGTCGAAGCGCCGCCCGTTTCCCGGCAATGAGGTGCTTTGGCGCGCTCAGGTGCAAATGCAGGGCATGGAGCGCTTCCGGCAGGCTACGCGTGCTCCCTGAGCACTCCTGCGTCAAATGTGACTGAGCGCTAGGCAAGACGACCACCTCCTGCGAACGTCGATTGGTTCGGTCCTCTGCTCAATCGAGCCAATGAAAGCTGCGGCAGGCGGTGGGTCACGCCGATGCCTAGCGTTCGGCTGTCAGAGGCCTTCGCGGCATTGCCGTGACGGGCCTTTGGTGCTCGGGATCGACTGCTACTGGAGGAAATCCGGTGGCATGCCCTTGCTGTCCTGGAGCGGCTCGTCCAGCACGAAGCCTCCGTGCTGCGCTTCCTGCACGATCCCGACGTGAGTTTCACCAACCATGCCGGCGAGCGCGGACTGCGCATGGCGAAGGTCAAGATCAAGGTCTCGGGCTGCTTTCGAACCACAGCCTACGGCGAGGCCTATGCCCGCAGCTCCGCCTACCTGCAGTCCATGGCCGCGCTCGGCTACAGCCCTCTCGTCGCCATTCAAATCGCGCTCGACGGGCGGGCTGTCGACACGCTCTCTCAACACTATGGCCCGACCCCCACTCAAGACGCCTGAGATGGTGCTCTGAGTGGCAAGTCGACACCCAGCTGTGTCCGCTGGGCCCGCTAGGCCGCCGCTTGCCGGTCAGGACGGTTTCCGGCCCGCGACAGGATTGCCACACGAACAACCATGCGCAAGGTGGCCGGAGACCAGCGCAAGCCTTGACCCGCGCGACGCTAGGCGAGCAGACAAGTAGTCGCAGGGGCCGAGTAGTTACTGTCGATCTTGATGAACCGGCCCCCACTTGTATGCTGGAGAGCAGCAGTCTGGTCCAGAATCGCCACTCCGAATGGCAGCCTGATTCCGCCATCGCCCGCAGGACTCAATCCGAGACTGCACGGGCACCGCCCTGATCTCTCTGAATGAGGCGACTCGATGGATGTGGTCGGAGTAGGCCTAGATTCGTTGCCGTCGATCCTAGGGTTGCGCGCAGACGATGTACAATCAAGCCTGTCCAGCTAGCGTCGGGAACTCGTGCGACGGCTGAGTGGCTGGCGGCGGAGAGTGCCCGGGGCAATCTTAGCTGTTCGGCTGGGCCCGTACGAGGGTTGCTCCGCATGGCCAAACTGGATTCGATCACCATCGAAGGCTTCAGGAGCATCAAGTGCATCGAGTGCCGAATCGAGCCAATCAACATAGTGATTGGAGCGAACGGGTCGGGCAAGTCGAACTTCATCGGTGCGTTCTCGTTTCTTCGCGAAATCTGCAACGGGCGTCTAAGGGATTACGTCATCCGCTCCGGCGGGGCGGACAAGGTTCTTCACTTCGGATCCAAGACGACGTCTCGGTTGAGAGTTCACGTATCATTCCAAGAAAACGTCGAGCAGTATGAGATTAGTTTGATCGCAACCGATGGAGACGAATTATCGCCGATAGATGAGTTTGTGTATTTCTGGAATAGAGAAAGATATCCAGAGCCATACGATATAAGGCTCTTGGCATCAGCTTCAGGTGAAGCAGGGATCAGTCGGCAGCAGGAATCGCCCCTTGTTCGGATTGTTCAGAAACGTCTCCACCAATGGAGCGTATATCACTTTCACGACACGGCCAGCGCTTCGCCAATCAAGAAGACTGCCGACGTGGACGACAACCGTTTCCTACGCCACGACGGAGCCAATCTCCCAGCTTTCCTTTACCTGCTGTCCAAGAAACACAGGGAATCGTTCGACCTGATCTGTCGTACAGTACGGCTTGTAGCACCGTTTTTCGATAGGTTCCATCTACAGCCACAGGCTCTGAACGAGGACAAGATCCGTCTTGAGTGGCAGCACCGGGCCTGGGACAGGTATCTCGACGCTTCCTCACTCTCGGATGGAACACTTCGGTTCATTGTGTTGGCCACCTTGCTGCTCCAGCCTGCCGAATTGCGACCGTCAGTGATTCTGCTTGACGAGCCCGAACTCGGACTGCACCCTTACGCGATCACGATCCTAGCATCACTCATAAAACAGGCATCGGTCGAAACGCAACTGGTTGTGGCGACTCAATCAGCGCCCTTGCTCGACCACTTTAGCCCAGACTCGGTCTTGGTGGCCGAGCGGGTCGATGGCGCAACGACGTTCACTAGACTAGAAAAAGGGGCACTGGACAGTTGGCTGCTGGATTACGGCCTTGGCCAGTTATGGGAGAAGAACTATTTCGGCGGTCGACCTGCTCCTGAGGTCCACGAGTGAAACAAACTTTGGCGTCCCGCTTGATTGTTCACGTGGAAGGCGAGACAGAGGAGACGTTTGTCAAGGAAGTGCTGTCCAGCCATCTTGAGATGCGCTTCGGATGGTCCACGGTCAGCGCGCGTCTAATGGGAAACGCTCGCAGGCGAGACCATCGTGGCGGAGTTAAGCCTTGGTCAACGGTTCAGGCGGAAATTGCGAAGAATCTACGTCAGGATCACGGACTGGTGGTGACGATGATGGTTGATTACTATGCCATGCCGAGAACAGGACCTCGCGCCTGGCCTGGACGTGAGGATGCATCCGCACTTTCTTATCCCGAGAACGCAAGGATTATTGAGAGACGCCTGTCAGGCAGCATCCAAAAGGAGATGCGACCCAAGTTCAACCAGACTCGATTCGTTCCATATGTGATGATGCACGAGTTTGAGGCCCTACTCTTCAGCGATTGCATTGCGTTCGGCCGTGGTATTGGACACCCAGATCTCAGTGAGAATCTGCAACAGATTCGGGAGTCCTTCACAAACCCAGAGGAAATTGACGACTCGCCCGAAGGAGCTCCGTCCAAACGCGTAGAGCGCTTGGTTCCCGGATACGAGAAGCCTCTCTTGGGCAATCTCGCAGCGTTGGAAATCGGGCTCGAAGCGATGCGACGCGAATGCCCCCTCTTTGACAACTGGCTGCGTCGCTTGGAGTCCCGTACAGCGCAGCCGTAGCGAGTCGCGGGGCAAGACAGCTGCCGATCTCGCAAGTACAAGCCGACCTCGTCCAGAGGGCCCTTCCAAGATGAATGCGCAACAACTGGTAGCTGGGCCTGCGGAATCCCGGTCGCAAGCCGCCCAACGCTTCAAGTCCCCAAACCAATCCCAATGTGGCGCTTCAGCCATCCGTTCGGTCGGTCGGACCACTGCAAGGCACGCATGGGCACGCTGGACCGGTGCTAGCAGAACTTGGCACGCTGGCCAAGACGGTTGAAGAAACTGCTCGCCGGACGCACGGTGGAAGCGGATCTGGCGCGATCGAATATCAGCAGATTTCGGCACATCGTTTGATTTAGGTTGTCGCGTGATCTTGCTGGGACTGTCGCTGGGTGAGGATGTGAGCCTCAGCTGGGAACAGTTGCTTAACCGTACTGAATAGACGCGGCGCAGGTGCGTGCCGGGAAACTCGCTGCGCGGGAGGTGCAAGTCAGCCCGGACCACCTCACGGAGCGGGCTGCGCATACGGGATGCGGGCGAGTTGCGCGTCAAGGAGACCGATCGCATCGCACCAGTGGCCGCGAATTTGCGCAAGATGGGCGTGCCGGTCACCGAGTATGAGACCGGCATGGACATACAGGGCGGCTGCAAGCTGCGCGCTGCGCAACTCGACTCCTGCGGGGACCATCGCATCGCGATGGCGTTCGCGGTAGGGGCGCTAGGGGCGGATGGGGACTCGACCCTAGCCGGGG
>MKWU01003817.1_pt1 | contig 18998 bp, 20 predicted proteins | sample 809101 | NCBI WGS metagenome assembly MKWU01 (sample SAMN05860141, study PRJNA318959) | sponge metagenome | host: Aplysina aerophoba | place: Slovenia: Piran, Adriatic Sea, Gulf of Piran | collected 2013-05-07
CCGGCACGCCCAACATCGGCTTGCGTGTGGCGGACGGCGGGGCGCGGGACTGGCGCATCGGCTGGGGGGTGGCCCCCGCGGGCCGGGGGGGCCCCGGCGTCCCCGGCCGCCTCCACGCCCCACGCCGGCAGCCAGTCGTCGAGACGGTGCGCGACGCCGTCGGTGCCGGCCATGACCAGGGCGAACAGGGCACACGCGCCGGCCACGAACGCGGCCGTCGCATCCTCGGTCATCGCGGCGGCAGCCAGGGCAAGGGCATGGAAGGCCGCCAGCAACGCGAACGCGGCGAGCCAGGCGCCGCCGGTGGCGCCGGGGTCCGGCTCCCCCAGGAAAAAGACGGTAGCGGGAAACACCGCGGCCAGCAGCAGCACGAAGGCGAGCACAGCGAGGCCGGCAAGGAACTTCCCCGCCACCAGCGCTCCGTCGCCGACCGGCAGAGACATCGCGAACTCCAGGGCGCGGTCGTCGTGTCCGGCCGACCAGGCGCGCATCGCCAGCGCCGGGACGAACACGATTGCGGCCCAGGGAAGGAACAGCGTGAACAGCCGCACCGACGCCTCGTTGGTCGCGAGGAACTCGCCGACCGCGAAGACCGCGATACCGACGCTCAGCACGAACCCGAGCGCGAGGACGTAGCTCATCGGCGAGTGGAAAGCGAGCCGAACTTCGTGACGCATCACCGCGGCGGCGGACCGCACGAATCCGGGCGCGCGGGCCGGTTCACGGGCGGTCACGGGCATTCTCCGGATCGCAGCCGGCAGGCCGGCAGAAAGCGGGTCCGAGCCGGGTCACGGGCGATCACGGGCATTCTCCGGATCGTCGCCAGCGAGCCGGCGAAACGCGGATGCGAGGCGGCCGCGCTCGTCGCCGAGGGCGGCCGGAACGTCGTCGGCGACGATCCGGCCCCGAGCGATGAGAATGACGCGGGTCGCGACCTCCTCCGCCTCCTCCAGAACGTGCGTCGAGAGCAGGATGGCCTTGTCACGCGCGACGTTGCGGAGCAGCGCGCGGACGTGTCCCCGCTCGACGGGGTCGAGTCCGTCGGTGGGCTCGTCCAGGATCAGCACCGGAGGGTCGTGAAGGAGAGCCTGCGCGAGCCACGCTCTCTGCCGCCAGCCCTTCGAGAGCTCGCCCATCAGCGCGTCGCGGGCCTCGCGAGCGTTCACACGTTCGGTTGCGCGGTCGATCGCCGCGGCGAGTGCCCGTCCGGCGAAGCCCCGCGACTCGCCGCAGAACCGGAGGAACTCGCCGACGGTGAGGCGCGAGAACCCGGTCGCGGCTTCGGGGAGGAATCCGATCGAAGCCGCGGCCGCGCGTCGTTCGGCCACCACGTCGTGGCCGTTGATGCGCGCGCCTCCGTCCGCCGGACGGAGGACGCCCGCGAGCATCCGCATCGTGGTGGTCTTGCCGGCGCCATTGCGCCCGAGAAACGCGCACAGCTCGCCGCGTCCTACCTCGAACGACAACCGTTCGACCACCGTGCGACGGCCGAAGCGCATGGTGAGTCCGAGCGATTCGATCATCGCCGTTCAGGTCTCCGGGGCGGCCGCGCCGCGGCTTCACGAATCGGCGGGGAGAAATCCGGCGACGATGAACAACGCGACGCTCGTCCACATCGCAGTGTATCCGCATCTGAGCAGCCATCGCGCGGCGCGGGGTCCAATCCGGAGCCGGCGCGCCACCGACTCCGCCCCGAGGGCCGCGAACGCGGCGCCGACGACCGCGAGCGCGATGACGTTCTGGCGCTCGGTGATCTGTTCGAGCCAATCCAGGATCATGAGACGGTACCGCCGAAGTCGGCGCGGCGTGCTGCGATTCGGCCGGGGTCAGGGCACCGGACGCAACGATGGCGGCGCTTTCCGGGGCGGCGACACCGATTCCTCCGTCCCCGCACCTTCGCGCCCCGCCGCGACGAGAACGGCAGGGGGGGGGAGCCGCCGCCGGCGGGCGCCCCCCCCCACCCCCTCTCCCCGCCCCCGCCCCTCCCCCCCCCGCCGCGACGAGAACGGCGGGGGCGATCAGCCGCGGCGGGCGATCGCCTCCACGAGCTCGCTCTGCCCCGACCCGTCGCCGCCGAAGCTCTTCATCGCTTCCTCGTGGAGGATCTCGAGCGCTTCGCGCTTGTAGTGGTAGGCCTCCGGCGTGCTCAGCATGTGGAACTCGCGCGGTCGCGGGAGATCGATGTCGATCACCTCGCGCACGGTCACCGGGCGGTTGGAGAGCACCACGAGCCGGTCGGCAAGGAAGATGGCCTCCTCGATCTCGGAGGTGACGAAGAAGTGGGTGCGGCCGGTCTCCTCGAAGAGCTGGAGGAGGAACTCCTGCATCAGCTCTCGGGTCATCGCGTCGAGACCGCGAAACGGCTCGTCCATGATCATGATGGACGGACTGTTGATCATCGCGCGCGCGAGCTCCGCCCGGCGCTGCATGCCGCCGGAGAGCTGCAGCGGGAACTTGTCCTTGAAGTCGGAGAGGCCGACCTTGTCGAGGAGCCGATCGATCTCGCGGTCGAGCTCTGCGCCGCGCATGTCGCCGCGCAGCTTCGGGCCGAACGCGACGTTCTGGTACGTCGTCAGCCAGGGCATCAGCGCGGATTCCTGGAACACCACCATGCGGTCGCGGCTCGTGCCGGAGACCGTGCGCCCGTCGACGACGATCCTCCCCTGGTCCACACGGTCGAAGCCCGCCAGCAGGTTGACCAGAGTGGTCTTGCCGCATCCGGACGGGCCGACCACGGCGGTGAACTGTCCCGGCGGAAGATCGAGGCTCACCAATTCGATGACCTGCTGCCAGCTCCAGTCCTCGCCGTAGCCCTTGCGCACGCCGTCCATGACGATGGCGCCGAGCGACTGACCGGAAGCGCCGGTGGTCTCGCTCATCGTCCGTGGCCCCTTCCCGCCCGGACGCGGCCGGAACCGCGTGCGAAGCCGGCGAGTGACGTGAGGGGTCGAATCATCGCGCAGCTCCCGGTCTCAGAAGAGTCGCCGCCACGGCATCGCCCAGTCCCCGAGCCAGCGGATGGCGCTGCTGGAGAGGTAGCCGGCAATCCCGATGCTGATCATGCCCACCACGATGTGCGGCAGCGAGCCGCCCATGTAGGAGTTCCAGATGAAGAAGCCCAGACCGCCGCCGCCCTGGGTCCCCCCGCCCGAGATCATCTCCGCGGCGAGCACCACCTCCCAGGTGATCCCCATGCCGACGGCAGCGCCGGTGAAGATGGAGGGAAGCGTGCCGGGGAGCACGATCTTCCAGAACATGTCCCACTGGGTCGCGCCCATCGACTGCGCGGCGCGCAGCAGCGAGATGTCGATGGTGCGCGCTCCGCCGAGCACGTTGATGACGATGGTGAAGAACGCCCCGAGGAAGGTGACGAACGCGATCGACATCTCGTTGGTCGGCCAGAAGATGAGCGACGCGGGCACCCACGCCAGCGGCGGGATCGGCCGCAGTATTTCGAACACGGGGAAGAAGAACTCGCGGAAGTACCGGTTGACCGCGAGCGCGAGCCCGAGCGGGATGCCGATGAGCTGCGCGAAGCCGAATCCGGCCAGCACGCGCTTGAAGCTCAGGTACCAGCTCTCCCAGTATCCGGGCTGCGGCAGCACCGACACCCAAGCCACCGCGACATCGGTCGGCGGGGGAATGAGGCCGATGAACGGCAGCGTGTAGCCGAACCAGTGATCCCAGCGCGAACCGATCTCCCAGAAAACAAGCGCGGAGACGATCGCCACGATGCCGCGCCACAGCTTGCGGTTCTCCTTCAGGCGCTGCAGGCGGGGGCGCCGCTTGACCGCTCCCGCGCTTCCCGCCGGTTCCGACACTGCCGCCATAAGCCCAAGCTCCGCGGATCGCTGCGCTTTCGGGACCGGGCGCTCAGGCGAGCTCGCGCTCGCCGGCTTCGAACGCCTTCAACGCTTCCTCGTGGACGGCGTCCTTCGCCTCCTCGACCAGCACCCGGAACTCCTCGGACGAAAGGAGGTGGTAGTCGCGGGGGCGGGGAATGTCGACGTCCACGATGGTCTTGACCCGGCACGGACGGGTCGTCATCACCACCGCGCGGTCCCCGAGGAAGATTGCCTCCTCCAGATCGTGGGTGATGAAGAAGATGGTGACCTTGGTGCGGTCGTACATCTCGAGCAGCGCCTCGTGCATGATGGACTTGGTCAGCGCGTCCATCGCGCGATACGGCTCGTCGAGCAGCAGCACCTTGGGATTGTTGATGAGGGCGCGGACGATCTCGGCCCTGCGCGCCATGCCCGAGGACACCTCACCGGGGAACTTGTCGGCGACGTCGACGAGCCCGGCCTCGGCCAGCATGTCGCGCGCCTTCTCCCGCGCCTCGGTCTTCGACAGCGTCCCCTGCACCATCGGCCCGTAGGCGACGTTGTCGCACAGCGTCTTCCACGGAAAGAGCGCGCCGTTCTGGAACACCACCACACGGTCCGCACCCTGGCTCGCCAGCGGTTGGCGCTCGTCGCACAACACCTCGCCGTCGAGCCGGATCTCGCCGAAGGTGAGCGAGTGGAAGCCCGCTATGGCGTTGAGCAGCGTCGTCTTCCCACACCCCGACGGCCCCACGATCATGCAGACTTCGCCGGCCCCGATCTCGAGCGAGCAGTTGTCGACTGCCAGGACGTTGACGCCTTCCGGATCGTAGATCTTCGTGGCGTTGCGGATACTGATCGCACCGGTACCGGTCCCGCTGGACATCATCGGCCCTCCAGCGCGAGCGCGCGGGTGCGCCACTGCATCATCCGGTTGCCCGCGATGCGTACGATGATCGAGGTTCCCCACCCGACGAATCCCAGGGTGACCATGCCGATCACCATCGGCACCGTCACGTTGTTCATGTAGGCGTCGACGATCAGGTAGCCGAGCCCCCAGTCTCCCGACACCATCTCCGCCGCGACGAGGGAGAACCACGCGACCCCGATGCTGATCTGCAAGCCGGTGAAGACGAACGGCAGCGCGCCGGGAACGACGACATGACGGAAGATCTGCCACTTGCTCGACCCGAGACAGCCCGCGGCACGGAAGTACGATTCGTCGATGGACTGCACCCCGAGCATGGTGTTCAACGTGGTCACGAACAGCGAGGCGAGGGTCGCGAGGAAGATGACCGGGGCCTCGAAACCCGGGAACATCAGGATGGACAACGGCACCCACGCGAGGATCGGGATGGGGCGCAGGATCTCGAGAAGAGGAAACGTGTAGTGACGAAACCGCACCGACCAGCCCATGAGCAGTCCGAGCGGGACCCCGACCCCGGTCGCGATGGTGAAGGCGAAGAGGATGCGCCGGCAGCTCACCCAGATGTGCTCGTAGTACTCCGCGGTGAATATCGAGATGCCCTGGAACGGCTCGCGCGCGAAGAGATCCGACAGCACCGCGACCGGCCCGGGCATCTTTTCGAAGCGAGGCAGTAGCCAGACCTCGCTGAACAGCCACCAGGCGACAAGCCACGCCCCGATGCCCAGCACGGTCAGGTACGGTGCGGAGGTGCGGACGGCGCGGATCGCACGGTAGGCGAACATCGCCATCCCGCGCGGCGCCTCGGACCTCGAGCCGGGTGCGCTTTCGACGGGGCCGCCGGTCATGGAATCAGGTTCCTCCCTGGGGAACGTTGGAACGCCCCGGGCCATCTGTTCGCGGCGCACCCGCGGGTCTCCCCTCTGGCCGGGACAGACCGAAGCGCCATTATGAACGGCTGCGCCACGGCTTGGCGAGGGGACGGGTCGACACTGAGGCGCGCACGAAGCCCGAAGGTCGCGTCGACCTTCGAGGCTTCAGGACTGCCGACGGTCCGGCCCGAACGGATTCGGTAGCGACCTCGGGTGTACGCGGGCGGGCCGGATTTCCTTCCGGTCCGCCCGCGCGCACGCTGGTCAAGTTGCCCGGCCGGTATTCCGGCTCACATCTGGGCCTTGATGACCCCGAGCGGACTCGTCAGACCGCGCTCGTTCAGGAGCTCGCGCGCCACGCCGTCCACCACGCCGCCTTCGCGAATCGTCGCGGCGGCCGCCGGCTTCTTCGGCAGGCTGTACAGGAACGCAGTCGCGTCGTCGAGGAGCCCCTGTACGCGCTCGGTGACGATGAAGTCGAGCTGGACCTTCACGTCGCCGCCACCCTGCTCCGCCGGCCAGCCTCCGAACAGCGAGTGCTTGAGCACGGCCTTGTCGATCTGCTCGGTCTGCGCCTCCGCCATCGAGGCGACGTCGTCCGCGTTCGCCGCATCGAGCATGTAGAGCTGGGCGTCGAGCTCCGCCTCGAGCCACCCGCGGTGGACGTCGGGACGCTGCTCGATGAGGTCGTTGAGCATGACCATGAAGCCGCCGTCGAGGGCGTCGAAGTCCTCGCCGCTGGCCGCACGCCTGGCGATTCCGCCCATGACGATCTTCGAGGCGGTCGGCTCCCAGATCGCGGCCGCGTCGAGCTTGCCGGCGCGGAAGTTGGTGGTGATGACCTCGATGTTCTGGTTGAGGTAGCGCTTCGGCTCGATGCCGGCCTTCTGGAACGCGAGACGTGCGAAGCGGTCCGTGCACGCGCCGTGCGGGGCGGAAGTCACCTTGCCGTCCATCCACTCCACCGCGGCCCTGCCGTTGGCGAACTCGGGGGCGTCGTTGCGCACGAGGAAGATGTTGCACTGCTGCTTCGAAGTACCGAGGACCGCGACGATACGGATGTCCGTGCCCCCGCGCTCCTTGATGTTGCGGAACGTGGACGCGATGGCCGGCATGTCGCCCATGTAGCCGACGTGCTGCTTCTCTCCGGTCATCGCGTTCACGATCACCGAACCCTGCAGCCCGATCTCGAACTTGGCGGTCGAGCCCTCCGGCAGGTAGTTCTTCCAGAAACCCTTGCCGTTGTTCACCACCCCGGACCACGATTCGGTGTAGTACGGCTGGTAGCCGATTACCAGATCCACCGCCTCGCCTTCGTTGCCGAAATCGACGCGGGCCGACGCGGTCTGCGTCGCCATGGTCGCCGCCAGCGCGGCTCCCACCGCCGCTGCGGCGAGCTGCTTCACTCTCGTTCGAGTAGACATCGGGTCTCTCCCTTGTTGCCAGGTGTCGTTCTTGCGTGCCAATCCGGGGAACATCGCTTCGTAACGGACGTGGCGATATGGCCTCGTCGCAAGAAACCGCATTGTCACGGATTCTCGCGGCGCCCTATCGGAGCGGAATTCGGTTGATTTGTAAATTCTCTCCGATCAATGGATTGATTGGTTCCGGCTATCGACACTGCCCGGATCCGGAATCGTTCGGGCAGGGTGGTGCCTATCGCACGATAATCGAAATCTCTTGGACACCGCCACGGCGCGCCACCTACCATCGGGTGCGGACGGTGGCCGGTGCCGGCGGTGCGCGCGTCGGCCCGAACGACAATCACAGGGAGGATCCACGCGATGGCAGAGGCACCGAAGAGGCGACGCAAGGTCACGCTGCGCACCCTGATGCGCAAGATGCGCCAGGGCGAGCAGATCGTGCAGATGGCCATCTACGACTACCGCAGCGCCGTCATCGCCGACCAGCTCGGAATCGACATCCTCTGCGTGTCGGATACCGGCGGCATGATCCTGTTCGGACACCAGAGCACCGTCACCGTCACCTTCGACGAGGTGATGATGATGGCCAAGGCCATCGACCGGGGCTCGCGGTACGGGCTGCGGATGGTCGACATGCCGTACTGGAGCTTCCACACCTCGGCCGAGCAGGCGGTCGAGAACGCCGGGCGCTTCGTGCACGAGGCGAACGCCGAGGTAATGAAGTGCGAGGGCAACCGGCACCACGCGAAGAATATCGAGGCGATCGTCAGTGCGGGGGTTCCGGTGCAGGGACATATCGGCATCACCCCCATGCGCATCGCCCAGCTCGGCGGCTTCTTCGCCCAGGGCAAGACCGCCGACCGGGCGCGCGAGCTCGTCGACGACGCGGTGGCGTTCGTCGAGGCCGGGTGCTTCTCCATCATGACCGAGGTCACGACCCAGGAGGTCACCGAGTACCTGGCCGAGACCCTGCCGGTCCCGGTGATCAGCCTCGGCGGCGGTCAGGGCGGTCACGGCGTGCACATCATCACGTCGGATCTGATGCACCTCTATCCGGAGCACACGCCACGGCACTCGAAGATCTACACCGACTTCATCCCGATCATCGAGGATGTCTTCACCCGCTACCGAGACGAGGTCAAGGCGAACGTCTATCCGGGTCGCGAACATTCGGTGTTCATGGACGAGTCGGAGCTCGAGACGTTTGCCAGGGCGATGAACTGGGACTCCAAGCTGGAGGAGCTCGAGAAGCGGCGCAGCGAGGACTCGAAGTAGTTCGCGGCGAATCGGCGCAGGTATCCGCGGGCCTGCCCGACGCCTTGCGCGGCGGGAACGAATTCATCGACGGGACCAATCAATCTATTTGCTTGACGCAATTTACAAATCTCGCGCATTGGTTTTCCATATCACCAATCGTGCATGATGCAGCGGGCGTCGATGCCCGCGAATGCGGGTCAACGAGGAAGGCTCCGAAGCCGCGAGTGATTGTCGATACCCGCAAATCCGGGGCGAGCACCGAGGATTCGACCAATGCCAGCCAGAAACCACAAACGTTGGAACGACGTGCCCGGCGAGCTTCGCGAGGGCGAGTACATCGACAGCCGGATCTACTCCGATCGGGAGATCTTCGAGGAGGAGCTCGCGAAGATCTGGAAGAAGAGCTGGGTGGCGGTGTGCCACGAGTCGGAGATCCCGGAGGCCTACGACTTCCGCACCAACACCATCGCGCGGGAGCCGATCATCGTGGTGCGGGGACCGGACGGCCAGGTGCGCGCGTTCCTCAACGTGTGTCCGCACCGGGGCAACACCATCGAGAACCGGCCCTCCGGCAGCTTCAGGGACGGCAGCGCATCCGGCGCGCCGAGGCACATGACCTGCATGTTCCACGGCTGGCAGTTCGACATGAAGGGCAACTGCGCGCACATCTCGCGCGAGAAGGAGGGCTACCAGAACCGGCTCGCGCGCGGCGACGTCGGGCTGCGCCGCCTGCGCTGCGAGGTGCACTTCGGCGGATTCGTCTGGGTGACGCTGGACGACGGAATCGGCAAGACGGTCGCGGAGTGGGGGGCCGGCTGCTTCGACTGCCTGCAGGAGCACGTGGACGCCGAGCCGCTGGAGGTCTTCCACTACCACAAGGCGATCATCCACGCCAACTACAAGCTGTGGCACGACACCAACTCCGAGTTCTACCACGACTACCTGCACTACCATAACCGCATTACCGGCTTCAACGACGCGTACTTCGCGCGCCAGAACACCGGGTTCGAGAACGGCCACGTCACCGTGGGCTCGTTCGAGGTGCAGTACGACAAGTACGAGGGCTTCGAGTCGCGCGAGTCGCTCTCCTTCCCCGGGCTGCCGCCGAACCACTGGTACATGATCGACATGTTCCCCGGCGTCAACTTCAACCTGCGGGGGTCGGCGCTGCGCTGCGACATCATGACGCCGTTGGCCCCGGACCGGGTGCTCATCGAGTTCCGGGGCCTGGGGCTGAAGAGCGATACGCCCGAGGAGCGGATGTCGCGGGTCCGGCACCACAACAGCATCTGGGGCCCGTTCGGCCGCAACCTGCACGAGGACCTGCTCGCGGTGACCACCCAGCAGGCGGCGATGAACGAGCACGCCGAGCCGCGGCGCATCCTGCACGGCCGCCACGAGAACAACACGATCCACGACGAGATCGGAATGCGCCACTTCTACGACGAGTGGGGCAGGTGGATGAACCGCCGGCCGTCCGATCCGGAGAAGCCGTACGCGGCCGCTGCCTGAGCGGCGCCGCCGCGTGCGCCGCGGGGAGACGCGCGCCGACACGGAGAGATTCGGTCCCGCCGAGCCCGTGCGTTTGCCGTCACTCGTGCGGATGCGGGAACGCGAACCGCCGGATGCCGGACGCATCGAATCATGCACCCGAATTCCAGCCCCGAATTCCGGCGCCGGAACGACCTCGCGGCCGGAGGTGTCCGCAACGCACGCACGGGCATCCGCCCTGCAGGGGAAACCGATGACACAGCCACGGCGATACGACGGAGCCGGTGAATGACCGCCACGCACGACGCAATCCGCACGACCATCTACGAAGCGAGCCTGGCCCTCGACGAGTGCCGGTGGGAGGACTGGCTCGCGCTGTGCGACGACGGGTTCTACTACGCGATCAAGGCGTTCAGTCCCGAAATCCAATACGACATGACCTATCTCGACGGCAGCCGGGCGGAGATGGTGTCGATGTGCGACCTGCTGCCCAAGCACAACACCGATCGCTCGCCACTGTCGAGGCACACCGTCGTCTACCGTGTCGCGGTCGACGAGGGCGGGGCGAGCGCGAGCGCGGTCTCGTCGTTCGCCGTCTACCGGACCATCCTCGACGGCATGGCCTCCCATGTCGAGGCGGGATCGTCGAACCTCTTCCTCGTCGGCAAGTACCATGACCGGTTCAGGCTCGAGAACGGGGGCGCGAAGTTTGTGGAACGCATCGTGCGGCTCGACACGCGGCGCCTGGACAAGGGGTCGCACTGGCCGATATGAACCCGACGCGACGCGGGCGGCGCGCAATACCGGCGAGAACCGAACCAGTCGGCTCCGCCGCACGCACCTGCGGCGGGCAGTCACGACGCAGCGGAGCAGGCCGGCCACTCTGCGGGGCCTGATGCCGCAACGAGGCGAACGATGACCTGGAAGCGCGTCTGTGCAGCGAGCGAAGTCGAGCCGGGACGACTCGCTCCGTTCGTCGTCGACGGCGTCACCGTCATCGTCGCCAACCTGGGCGACGATGTCTTCAGCGTCTTCCCCCCTTCCTGTCCTCACATGGAGGAGCCGCTCGACCAGTCCGGGATGTGCGCCGGCTTCATCCTGACGTGCAGCAAGCACCTGCATCAGTGGGACATGCGCTCCGGAGACCCGACCGGCCCCGCGGAAAACGACCGTGAGCTGCTGCGCTACGAATCGAGGGTCGAGGGCGGCGACCTGCTCGCCCGCATCGAGAGCGAGCTCGTTTACGAATACGAAGACGACGAGGATGACGACTTCGAGTGGTAGGCCGTGCGATGCGTCGTCCGGCGGCAAGGGTCGGCGTTGAAGGTCACGGTCCGCACCAGGACGTCGAGCCACGAGATCGAGTGCGCTCCGGGCGAGCGAATCCTGTACGCGGCGTTGCGCGCGGGCGTCGGCGTCCCCTATGAATGCGCGACGGGGTCGTGCGGCACGTGCAAGGCGCGCGCCCGACCCGGCACGGTGGACGACGTCTGGCCACAGGCGCCGGGACATGCCTACCTGAAGCGCGAGCGCGGCGAGTTCCTGATGTGTCAGGGCGTCGCGCTCGGCGCGTGCGAGATCCTCGTCCCGTCACGAATCGATGCAGCCTCCGCCACCGCGCCGGGACCGCGGCACGCGACCGGAACCCTGTCGGCAGTCCGCTCCCTGACCCGTGACGTCGATGCGTTCAGTCTCGAGCTCGACCGTCCGGTCGCGTTCGACGCCGGGCAGTTCGTGGTGCTCGCGGCCCCCGGGTTCGCAGGGTATCGCGCGTACTCGATGGTCAACGAGGCGGCGGAGACCTCTCGACTGGAGTTCGTCATCAAGCACAAGGCCGGCGGAAGCTTCTCCGGATGGCTCGGGGCCGGACGCGAAGGCGGCACGCTCGACGTCTTCGGGCCGCTCGGCAAGGCGACATGGCGCCCGGAGGAAGGAAAGGACCTGCTGTGCATCGCGGGCGGCTCGGGCATCGCCGGAATGATGTCCATCCTGTCCCATGCCCTGTCGAGCGGCCACTTCGAGCGACACCGGGGCGACGTGTTCTTCGGAATCCGGGCGCGGGAGGACGTGTTCTTCGCCGACGAGCTCGCCCGGCTCGTGCAGGCCGCGCGGGGACGGCTCTCCGTCACCGTCGCCTACTCCGAAGAACCGGTCGTGGACCGCGACCCGCGAATTCCACGGTGCATCGACGTCGCCCATGGCTTCGTGCACCTCGTGGCCGGCAAGCGCATGGGCGCAGCGTGGGGCGAACCGACCGCGTTCGTGGCCGGTCCGCCCCCGATGGTGGACGGCGCGCTGCGCATGCTGGTCATGGACGCCCGTCTTCCGGCTTCGGAGATTCGATATGACAAGTTCACCTGAGACCGGGGTCGTTCTCCCGGTCGACGCGTCCAGGGACGCGAACTGCAAAGGTACCTACCATGACAACTGATCCGACCGCGTTTCGTGCGCTCTCCCACGCGGAGCTGTTCCAGGGGCTGTCGGCGGCGACCCTCGATGCCATCGCGGCGCTGTCCCGCACCCACGACTACGAGGAGGGCGAGTCCGTCTACCGCTTCGGCGACGACGCCCTCGACGTCTACGTTCTCGTGAACGGCCGCGTGCGATTCTCGCTCGGCGTGGGCAACCGGCCGGGCGAAGGCCACTCCGTCTTCACCTCGCGCATGGTCATCGGCTGGGCCGCGCTGGTGACGGATCAACCGCGGCGCATCGCCACCGCCGCGTGTCTCGAGCGGACGCGTCTCCTTGCCATATCGGGCAAGGAACTGCTCGACGTCCTGGAGGCCAACCCCGCCGACGGCTACATCGTGATGAAGAGGCTGGCCGCAATGATTACGCGCAACTTCATGTCGTAGTCCCCGTCAGCGCGAGACCGAGAGGTCCTTGTAGCGAGGCAGCAGACAGGCCTGATCCTGCATCGCGTCGCGGCGGAACGGAGCGCCGAGCTCCTTGTTGACCACCACCTCGACGAGCGTCGTGGTGCCTTGGCCCTGCGCCGCACACGACTCGCGGACGGCGGCGGTCAGGTCCGCCATGGTTTCGACCCGCACGCCCTTCAGGCCGAACGCCTCGGCCACCGCGGCGTAGCTGAAGGGGTCGCCGAGCTCGGTGCCGACGAAACGCTCGTCGAACCACAGGATGTCGTTCTTCTTCTCCGCCCCCCACTGCTCGTTGCGGAACACCACGATGGTCACCGGGATCTCCATCCGGTCGCAGGTCGGCAGCTCGTTCAGGCTGATCCCGAACGCGCCGTCGCCGACGAGCGCCACCGCGGGACGCTCCGGCTGCGCGAGCTTCGCGCCCATGATCGAGGGGAAGGCGTAGCCGCAGTTGCCGAACATCCCCGGGGCGAAGAAGCTCCGCGGCTGCTCGAATGGGAGGTAGCTGTTCGCCATCGCGCAGATGTTGCCGATGTCGGTGGAGACCATCGCGTCCGGCGGCAGGCCGTCCTGGATGGCGCGAAGCACCTGGCGCGGCGCCAGTCGCTCGGGCGCCGCCTCCCGCGCGCGGACGTTCCAGGTGCTGCCCGGATCGTCCTCCTCGTGGTCCCAGCCCGCGAGCTTCTGGAGCCACGCGGACTTCGCGGTCGCGATCCGGTTCCTGCGATCGTCCGCCCCGTTGCCCGGAGAGTGCCCGTCCAGCGCCTCGAGGAGCTGGCCCGCGACGGCGCGCGCGTCGCCGCAGATCCCGACGTCGATGGGCTTCGCGAGCCCAATCATGTCGGGGTTCGAGTCGACCTGGATGATCTTCGCCTGCCCCGTCCAGTACTCGATGCCGTGCTGCGGCAGGGTGCTGAAGGGATTGAGCCGCGTGCCGAGGGCGAGGATGACGTCGGCCTCCTTGACCAGCACCATCGCCGACTCCCAGCCCTGGTAGCCGAGCGGCCCGACCGCGAGCGGGTGGCTCGCGGGGAAGCTGTCGTTGTGGAGGTAGCTGTTCGCGACGGGAGCGCCCAGGCACTCGGCGAGCCGGCGGCACTCGTCGACCGCGTCGCTCAGCACCACCCCGGCGCCGGCCACGATGAACGGGCTCTTCGCCGCCCGGAGCATCGCGGCGGCCGCGTCGACGGTCTCCACGTCGCCCGGCTGGCGTCCGGGCCGGATGGGCTCGGGGATCTCGACGTCGATGATCTGGCAGAAGTAGTCGCGGGGGATGTTGAACTGCACCGGCGCGGAGTGCTGGCGCGCGCGCTGGAAGCAGCGGCTCAGCGCCTCCACCATGCGCGCCGGGTGCGAGAGCGTCTCCTGGTGACAGGTGATCTCCTCGAAGTAGGGAAGCTGGCGGGTCTCCTGGAATCCGCCGAGACCCTGCGTCTTCGCCCCGGTCTCGGGGGTCACGACGACCATCGGGGTGTGGTTCCAGTACGCGGCCGCCACCGCGGTCACGAAATTGGTGATGCCCGGGCCGTTCTGCGCGATGCACACCGCGACCTCGCCGTTCGCGCGGGTGTATCCGTCCGCCATGTGGGCGGCGCCCTGCTCGTGCGCGACGTCGACGAACCGGACGCCTGCGCGCTCGAAGATGTCGAGCCCCGGCATGAACGCCGAGCCGACGATTCCGAACGCGACCTTCACCCCGTTCACCCGCAGCGTCTCGACGAACGCCTCCTGAGAAGTCATCTCCATCGTTCGATTCCCGTTGATTGGCGGAAGAAGGCGCGGAGTCTACCCGACCCCCCGGCGCGAGATCATGCCGGGAGCGGACACCCCAATCGGTGAATCGGTTTCCGCCGGCGCGCGCGCTGCGCGATGCGCAGGAGCGGCCGCGCTCCCAGGGGCGTTGTCGCGGCGGACGCCGGCGAGACGGGAGCGGCGGCGCGAAACCGTTTCGAGGCACGTGCGGTCGGCACCGATGCGACCGCAAGTCCGTCCGCCCGTACTTGTAGCGGTCCATCCGAGTGCCGAGAATGCAGCAATGGCAGAGACCGGCAATTCCGATGCGGGTGTTCGCGGCGACGCGGGAGACGCCCTGGCGCGCCTGCGCGCCCAGGTGCTGGCCCGGTGGAACGCTTTCCCGGACACGTTGCGCGGCGAGCTCGACGCGCTGCTCGCCGGCGCTCTCGAGGAGGCGTCCGCCGCCCCGCCGGAAATCCTGACGGTGATGGACCCGGCGAGCCGCCCCCAGCGTCTGCGGCTCGCCACGGTGGTGGAGGGGGCGGACCTCGACAGCTTCTACCACAATGAATGGGCCGAGCTCGCGATCTCCCACGACGGCCGGCTCTTCCTCGTCTACCGCCGCCGTGACGGCGGCGACTACGCGGTCACCTGGTCGCAGGCGACCACCGTCCCCGCCCCGGTCATGCGGGCGCTGCCCGACGTGCTCGCCACCGCGATGCTCGAGGGCGACGGCGCCGATGGGTGACCCGGTGCTTCCCGCCCTCCTCCGGCGCCTTGCCGGCGCTCTCCTTCTCGCCGCCGCATGCACCGCGCACGCCGCCGGGCCGGCCCCCGGCGCGGCGGACTACGGCACCGTCGGCTACGTCGAGATCGACGACATCATCGACCGGTTCTCGGACCGCTACCTCGCCCGCGTGATCGAGCGCGCACAGGCCGAGGGCGTCGACACCCTGCTGGTGCGCATCGACACCGACGGCGGGGAGGTGCTGCACGCACGCGCCATGTTCAAGCGCATCCTCGACCTCGAAGCGGAAGGGATCCGGACCGTCGCCGTCGTCGACTTCCGCGCCATCTCCGCCGGCGCGCTCATCGCCTACGCCCACGAGGAGGTGTACATCAGCGAGACCGCGTCGATCGGCGACATCGGCGTCGTGTTCCAGACCCAGGAGGGGACGATCGAGTACGCCCCCGAGAAGTTCGAGACGGTGGTGCGCACGCTGCTGGCGCAGGCGGCGGAGCAGCGGGGCTGGAACCGCGGGATGCTGCTCAAGATGACCGCGCACAAGCAGTCGCTGTACCGCGTCACCCTCCCCGGCGGAGCGGTGGACTACGTCATCGAGGACGACCTGCCCGAGTACCTCGCCCGCCACCCGGACGTCGACCGCGACGATCCGCAGCAGGTCATCGTCTACCGCGGCCCGGACCGCCTGCTCACCCTGACCGGTCTCGAAGCGGTGAAGTTCGAGATGGCGAGCGGCAACGTGGCCGACCTCGACGCGATGCACGAGCGCCTCGGAGTCTCCGGGGACGAGGTCGTCGACCTGTCGCCCCGGGGATCCGAGCGCGCGGCCTGGGCGCTGTCGCGGTTCGCGCCGGTGCTGGCCGGGCTCGCCGTGCTGTTCCTGCTCTTCGAGCTGAAGACCCCGGGAGTGGGCCTGTGGGCGGCGCTCGCGGCCCTGCTCGGGGCGGGGTTTCTCCTCGCCCAGTACTCGCTGGACCTCATGGAGAACTTCGAGCTGCTGCTGATCGTGATCGGCCTCGGGCTCGTCGCGGCGGAGATGTTCACGATGGTGGGCGGCGGGCTGCTCGCGGCGCTCGGGGCGGCGGTCGGACTGACGGGGCTCGTGCTCGGGTTCCTGCCGAACGAGCTCACCTTCGACTTCGGCGATCCGGTCTTCGTCGATGCGTTTCGCGACGCTGCGTTCGGCGGCGCGACCTCGGTGGGGATCGTGGCGGTCGGCACCGTGCTGGCCGTGCGCTACCTGCCGCGCAGCATCGCCCTGCACCGCCACATCACGATGCGGGCGGCGGTGACCGCGACGAGCGCGGGCGACATCGAGGCCCGGACGGCCACGCTGCTGGGGCAGCGCGGCGAGGCGTCCGAGGCGCTGCACCCGAGCGGAACGGTGCGGATCGGGCAGGAATCGATCCGCGCCCGGGCGGAGCACGGCGCGTACATTGCCGACGGGGCCGCGGTGGAGGTAGTGTCGGTGGAATTCGGCGAGGTGGTGGTCCGCGCGGCGGCCCGTACGACCGAGCCCGTCCCGGAGAACGCTCGTGAATAGCGCACACGGCGATCCCTGCGCGTTCCCCACACGCATCCCGAGCGGTGCGCACTTCCTGCAGGCCGGCAGTGGATAGCCTCGCCCTCTCCGCCTCCGCCGGTGTCGACTGGCAGTCGCTGTGGCTCGCGGTCGGGCTCCTGGTTCTCGCCGTCGCCCTGCTCGTCCTCGAGCTCTTCGTGGTGTCGTTCGGCGTCCTGCTCGTCGGCTCCATCGCATCGGCGGTGGGCGCGATCCACTACGGGTTCGCCGCGAGCGAGGCGGTCGGGTGGGTGATGGCGGTGGTGGTCCCGATCCTGGCGGTGGTGCTCGGGCGCTGGGGACTCGCGCGTATCCGCCGCTCGCGTACGCTCGTGCCAAAGGGCGAGATCACCGCCGAAGCAGGCTATCATCACCATGCGGAGACCGTCGGCGTGCATCCCGGCGCGGCCGGGGTCATGGTCACCCCGGCGCGGCCTTCCGGAAGGGCGCGCTTCGCCGGCGGGGAGTGCGACGTGCAGGCGCAGAGCGGGGTCCTTGCGCGCGGCGCCGCGGTGACGGTGCTGCGCATCGACGGCCCCATCGTGTTCGTCGCGCCGGCCGGGGACGGCGAGCCATGAGACGCCGCGAGACCGCACCGCATGACGTTTTCCGTCGTCGGCCGTTCGGCAGGGACATCACCGCAACGCCGATCGGCCGCCCGAACGCGGCGGCGCGCATCGGCGCCACCCAGACGCGCGCCGGACCGAAGACGGCCGGCGCATCACACGACAGTACCTGAAGTAGGTGAATTGACCGGGGAGCCAACACGCCATGTCCTTCGATTTCGATCTCATCATCCTGTTCATTGTCGCCATCATCGCGATACTCATCTTCGGGTTCATCTGGACCGCGTTCTGGCTGTGGTGGCAGTCGATCCTCTCCAACGCCCCCGTGAGCCTGCTCCAGATCATCTTCATGCGCTTCCGCAAGGTGAATGCGTCGGTCATCGTGACGGTGCGGATCACCGCGAGGAAGGCGGGCATCGAGATCTCGGGCGACCAGCTCGAAGCCCACTACCTCGCAGGCGGCAACGTCGTGCGCGTGGTGCAGGCGCTCATCTCCGCGCACAAGGCCAACATCATGCTCGACTACGACCGCGCCTGCGCAATCGATCTGGCCGGACGCGACGTGCAGGAGGCGGTCGGCACCTCGGTCAACCCGAAGGTCATCGACGTGCCCTCGGGGCAGATGGCGCGCAACACAATCGACGGCATCGCCGGCGACGGCATCCAGCTCAAGGTGAAGGCGCGGGTCACGGTGCGCACCAACCTCGACCGCCTTGTCGGCGGCGCCACCGAAGAGACCATCGTGGCCCGGGTCGGCGAGGGCATCGTCACCACCATCGGCTCGTCGGCGAACCACATGTCGGTGCTCGAGAACCCGGACCGCATCTCGAAGGTCGTGCTGGAGCGCGGCCTCGACTCCGGCACCGCGTTCGAGATCCTCTCCATCGACATCGCCGACATCGACGTGGGCGACAACATCGGAGCGCGGCTGAAGATCGACCAGGCGGAGGCCGAAAAGCAGGTGGCGCAGGCCCAGGCCGAACGCCAGCGGGCGCTCGCCGTGGCCCGGGAGCAGGAGATGGTGGCGCTGGTGCAGGAGAACCGGGCCAAGGTCGTACTCGCCGAGGCCGAGGTGCCCAAGGCGATGGCCGACGCGTTCCGCGCCGGCAACCTCGGGGTGATGGACTACTACGGCATGCAGAACGTCATCTCCGACACCCGCATGCGCCAGAGCATCGCGGGCGAGGGGGACGACGCCGCGCCGGCGACGGAGGGCTGAGGCGATGTCGCCGGCGTTCCAAGCCGCCGGCCGGTCACCCGGAGCCGACATCGAGACCGGTGCGTGCCGCGACGCAGCCGTGTCCGCCGGCCGGGCCGTGAGCAGTCGTTCGTGCGCCCGCACCGCGACCTGGGAGGATTGATGCATGGCATCGCTGGGTGATCTGCTTCAGCGAATCGCGCGGTCTCTGGAGGAGGCCCGCGAACAGCGACCCGCCGACGACCTGCGTGCCCGCCTGGGGTACGGCGCCGAAGACGAGGACGAGGACGAGTACGAACCGGCGGAGGACGCGTTCCGGGAGCCCGAGACGGGAGCCGCCCGGACACGGTCGGCCTACCGCGAGCCGGAGCCGGGAACCACCCGGACACAGCCGGTCGACCGGGAGCCCAAGACGGTCTGGAGGCCGCCGGCGGCACGGACGCCGGCGCAGTCCGCGGCGGATTCGCGAGCGTCCGCAACGATGCGGGCGCCAGCTCCCGAGGCCGCATCCGGGCACCGGCG
>MKWU01003818.1_pt1 | contig 18996 bp, 17 predicted proteins | sample 809101 | NCBI WGS metagenome assembly MKWU01 (sample SAMN05860141, study PRJNA318959) | sponge metagenome | host: Aplysina aerophoba | place: Slovenia: Piran, Adriatic Sea, Gulf of Piran | collected 2013-05-07
TCGGAAGGGTAGGCATGGCGGCCTCGGTGGTGACCGTCGTTGCGTTCGGGATCATCGTCGACGACACGATTCACTTTCTTACCAAGTACCTGAAGGCCCGCAAGGAAGGTCTGCCGGCGCCCGAGGCTGTGCGCTACACCTTCGGCGCCGTCGGTCACGCATTGACAACGACCACTGTCGTGCTCTCGCTGGGGTTCCTGGTCTTCACGGCATCCGGATTCCAACTGAGCTGGGCACTGGGAATCCTGGTATCGATGACGATCGTCATCGCGCTACTCACGGATTTCCTGCTGCTGCCGACGTTGCTGATGGCCATTGACAAGTCGCCCGCTCGACGCGAACCCTGATCCCCCCCTTCGCAAGACCCATCGCGGGTCGGGACAGGAGACTGTCGCCCGATTAGCGATCAGGGGCGCTGCATCTGGAATACGCAGGAGGGGAACCCAACAACGTTCAGGGCCATCCTTGCTTATGCCCGTACTCAGTATCCAGCGCCTTTGCAAAATTTGAAATACATTGATTAACTGATAGAATTTGGGCTTCTTCAATTCCTAAGTCTTATTGCCGCTCGGCTTCGCAAGCAATCCGCATACGGATTGATTCCTAATTCAGCGCGCTCAGCCGCGCGTCTTGTAGGGTCGGGTTCCCACGCTCGTTTTTCGTGTGTAACCGTTCGGACGGCGGGTAACGGAAGCTGCTTCAGCAAGTGTTTCATAAGGTTTGCCGCAGTACTAACGACAGGATGGTAGAGCAAGCGAATATCGACAACGCACTGTAAAAGACTGATCCCCTACCTTTGTCTATTGACACTGAGTACGGACCCTTACTTTTTGGGGGGAGTCGCTTGGTGGGTCGGTTCGGTCGCTGACAGTCCACCCCCAATAAGGCTCAGAAGCAATATTGCCAGACCAATCAAAAACTAGGGCCTATCCCCGCCTGCCGGTTACCGTAGTTGAGGATGGGATCGGCCAGGTCCTGGTGGGACGCCACCGCGAAGGGAGCCAGGAGCAGCCTCTCGCTCTGGGCCTCGATGTCCCCGCTGCGTTCGATCAGCTCCCGCTTCAGCCAATAGGCATGGCTGTCCAGCAGCCTGCGGACCCAGATAACATCGACGGACGGCACTCGCTTCGCCATTCTTCCTCTTTCGTTTTCGGAAAGGTTCGCGATGAGAGCGAAATTATAGGGAAAGCCAGCCCCTTCGTTGATTGGTTTGACTCACTTTGCACACGATACCGTTGGACACCGTCTCCCTCGAATTGCTGGCTGCGCACGGACGGATATGCCTGCAACTCCTGGAACGAATTTCGCCACGGAATCCAGCCCTGACTGTCGTGCACCTAGAGGACATCCGGACCGATCCCGCGAGCGGCCACATCGTCCGCGTGGAGCGATGTCCTCACGACATCGCATCGGAGGAGGTGGGCGAAACTCTCATGGGTATCAGCTGGCACACCGAGGAGCTCTGGTGTGAGACGCCCGGACAGGCGCATTCCGGCGAAGACCATTTTCAATCCAATGGGACCAACCTGCCCTGCAACGGACACATGTGAACGCAGCCTGAACTGGCCTTCGCCAGCCGGTAGGCCTATCATTTGCAGTTTCGTTCATGAGCTCTTGTTGGCAGAGTCTGCCTGGACACGCCATGGATTGGTTGGAAGCACGCTCGTGCATTCCCGAAGTAGAAGGGGCTGAAGGTGGCAGTGCAACGAAATGGCGGGGCGAGATTTCCAACGCCATATCCGTTTCTCCTGGTGGCGGCCTGCACTCTGCTTGCCCCGGGCTTGCCCGTTACGGCTTCGGACGAGCCTTCCGGCTCCGCAGGCAAGGCCAACACCGCCGGGTACGAGCCCTACCTGAGCGCGACAATGGCCGTGATCCGCGCGAGCGGCACCCGGTTCGTCGATGGCGGTGACGCCGGTCACGCGGCGCTGTACGGAAGCAAGAGTACGTTCGATGCCGGAGCGTTCGACGGTGGACTTGCCGTTGATGTCGCAGCAGGCGTTCGTCTGCGATCGGCACTTCGAGTTCAGCTGGAATTCGGCGGCGCCCGTGACCTGTATTATCGAGGCAGCACGAATTTCCGAAACGCGGGGACGCATCAACCGTCCGAAGCGGAACTGGACGTTTCTCAGTTAATTCTCGTGGGATTCTACGATTTTCCGGGTTGGGAGCTCCCGTCGGGTCGCACAGTATCGCCGTTCCTCGGCGGTGGGGCGGGGGTCACATCGTACCGGCTGAGCGGCTACATTCAACGGTTTCCCGACCCGGAAGATCCAGTCGGTAGTCTTCGCGCGGGTCCTGGCGGCGAATTCCCCTTCACGGCCATTCCCGACGGACGCGGGCGAAATCGCACCTGGATGCTGACGGGCGGGGTTTCGATACCGATCCGCGAAACAGTTCAACTGGACCTCGGTTTCCGATACATCGACGCAGCGACGATCCGGACCCGCAGCGGCGACATCACCATCGTGCGATACGGCGAGGAAGGGACCCGGAGACAAACCCAGGTCCCAATCAACGAGACGACCGCCAAGCTTCAAACCCACGCGCTGCTCTTGACACTCCGGTTCGATCTCTAGCTTGTAGAGGTCCCGACGCACGCTCAGGATATTGATTACCGAACAGGCCGCAACGACTGATGTCACGTAACCACACACGCCTGCGTCACGACCCTTCTCAAAGTCATCGTCGCCGGCGATCCGGCTTCCGAGATCCATACGCTGCAGCCTTGGAACTATGCGCCGGCTTCAGGCCAATGTCTGCGTGGATGGGGACTCCGCATCCTTTACCGATGCCCGAAGCAGACACCATTGTGCTTTGCGGGCGCGCGGACAACGCCTGAAGCCCGGAGAACGTGGCACGGAGCCAGTGGAACGGCCACTTCGATCGGACAAGCCGACTACAAGTGCCCTTTGCCTCAATCTATCGCTCCAGGGCATCACCACTTGCTCTGCAACATGCAGACAGTCACGCCGAGACCAGGAGATCCGTATCGAGCATGCGTTCGGCTCTGACGTCCAGACGCGAATAGCCATGGCGGCGCAATGCGTCGCGTTCCCCGGCATCGGAAACCACTCTCGATTCGCCGTGCGGACCGTTCGCCGGGACAAGCGATAACTCGGGAATCGGCCAGCCCGTGTGAACGATCGCAGCCGCGCGGAGTGTCTATTTCCCCTCAGTCAACGGACCGGCGCGCCCCTGCATCGACGTTACTCGTCTATTTCTGTGGAGATTCGCCAATACAATCGAATTGCCGTTCAGATGGACGTGTGCAATACGTCAGGCACATCAGCCCGAGCGCCCGGATCGTACGCCTCGCCGCTGTGTCGACCTGTCCGTGTGGCGCCCGCCCGGTCCATGCCGGCGACCGCCAGACCCGCCCCCGACAACTCCCCCATTTCGAGCCCGGGCGCCGGCTCCAGCGCGTCGCTCGCGGCAGGCTCGAGCACCGGGAGAAGGGCCTCCCAGTTCCACTTCTGGAACGGGACATTCGAGTTCCCGCCGATCCATACATATATGAATGCCGAAAAACCGGCCAACAGGATCCCGCCGATTACCAGACTCCACCGTACCCGCCTGCGCTTTCCGACACCAGGTACAGGCCGGTGCTGCACATCCGCCACGCTCGCGTCCCGGACATAGAGCGCCAGCAATTCCTCGTACCTCAGCCCGTACAGCTCGGCCAAATGCCTCAAATGCCCCTTGACGAAGACCGGCGCCACGAACAATTCCAATCGGTCCGCTTCAAGTGCCGCCACCAAGCGCGGCTCCAGCCGCAATGTGAATGCGACCCCTCCGAGCGTCAGTCCGCAAGCCTCCCGCGCCGAGGCAAGGACGTGCCCCAGCGTCACCGGCTCCTCGCCGGACACCGTCCCCGGCGCGGCGTTCATTTCAGTGTTGTGTGCCACGGTTCGGCTCGTTGTGATGCACCGCCATGCTAGTTCGCCTGGTGATCGCCAGCTCTGCCGATTTGCTGCCGGCCACACACTCGCCATCGAAACATCAACCGTGTGCGGCGCCTGGTCTGGACCAGGTACCGCGCCAATGGGAGCATCAACTTACTTTGGCAAAAGGCATGGGCAAATTCAACGCATGAAGCCTCGCGGCCGTGCCGCACCCCTCAGTTCGAAACCCCGCGCAGCAGCTCCGCCTGCAGCTCTTCGGCCTCGGCGACCAGCGCGTCCAGTTTCTGTCCTTCATCCGCCGACACGGGCGCACGCCGTCGACCCGCAAACCCCTAGTCCCCGATCGCGACGCCTTCGCGGCGAGGGTCGGCACCGCCCAAGAGCACCCGGCCGTCCCCGGTGTAATCGATCGCGATGCCGTGCAGGCCGCTGTTCAGGGTTCGGGGCGCCACGTTGTGACCCAGCGCACGGAGTGCTTCGGCGTGTTCGACAACGGCGGTGTCCTGCTCAAGTTCGAGCACGCGATCCTGCGCCACGAAATGCGGCTCGGTAACGGCATCCTGGATATTGAGCCCCCGATCGAGTACGGCGACGATGGCCTGGGCGACGTAGTTGATGATCCGCGTACCGCCGGGCGAACCGACCAGAAGCCGCAACCGCCCTTCGGCGTCGTAAACGAGGCTCGGCGACATGCTGCTGAGCGGCCGCTTGCGCGGTTCGGCGCGGTTCGCTACCAGCCTGCCATCGACTTCGGGCACGAACGAGAAGTCCGTGAGCTGATTGTTGAGGATGAAGCCGCCCACCATGAGTTGGCTGCCGAACGCGCCCTGCACGGTCGTCGTCATCGAGACGGCGTCGCCCCAGCGGTCGATGATCGAGAAGTGGCTCGTCGACTCGACCTCCGTCGGCGTGCCCGGCGCAAGGTTCCAGGCGAGATCGGGCCGAGGCGAACCGGCCGACACGCTCTCAAGCGCCCGCTGCGGGTCGATCAGCGCCGCGCGGCTCCGAAGGTACTCGCCATTCAACAGCGCCGCGACAGGCACATCGACGAAATCAGGATCGCCCAGGTAGACGTTGCGGTCGGCGAACGCGAGCCGGCTCGCCTCGGCCATCAGGTGAATCGACCGAACGGGATTTTCAGTCAGGGCAGGCGGGTCGAACGCCTCGAGTATCCCAAGAATCTGTTGCACTGCTACGCCGCCTGAGGACGGCGGGCGCGGCCCGCAGACGCGCCACTGCCGGTAGGGCGAACAGACCGGCGTCGTGGTTCGGGCTTCGTAGTTTGCCAGATCCTCCAGCGTCATGCTGCCCGGACGGATCGTGTTGTTCGTGACGGCCTCGACAATTCGTTCGGCGAGTTCCCCCGTATACATCGGTTCGGCGCCCTGCCCCGCAAGCAGGCGCAGCGTCGCCGCGTAGTCCGAATTGACGAGCCGGAAACCGATCTCGCGAGGTTCGCCATCCCGATTGTAAAAGTAGGCCCGGAACCGTTCTGCTTGCGCGATGCCGCGAAAGCGCTCGAGCAGGAAATTCAACCGTGGCGAAACCTCAATGCCACGCTCGGCCAGCTCGATCGCTGGCACGAAGAGTTCCGCCCAAGGCAGTCTGCCGTGATCCCGATGCGCAAGCTCAAGCATGCGCATGGCGCCTGGCACGCCCACCGACAAGCCGCCGAATGCGACGGACAGGAACGAGGCCTCCCCGCCGATCTCGCCCAGGAACATGCCGGGCGTCACCGCGGCAGGCGCCATCTCGCGGCCCTCGTACGCGAGGATGCCGGCGGACTCCCCCGGTTCGTCCGGCCGGTCGTGCACGAGCATGAACGCGCCGCCGCCGACGCCGGACGACTGCGGTTCCACGAGCGACAGCACGAGCTGCACCGCGATGGCCGCGTCCACGGCGCTGCCGCCGGCGCGCAGTATCCGGATGCCGGCTTCGGAGGCGTGCGGGTTCGCGGTCACGACCATCTGCTCGGTCGCATGCACCGGTTCTGCCGCGCGCGCCTCACCCGACCAGACAGCGATGAGCGCGAGCGTACTGCCCACCAGCCCGACATAGGATGCGGCGTCGCGCAATGCCCGGCGAGGCGCCAGTTTGACAGCACTCCGATCACGCCGTTCAGGGCAGAAGGCACCCCGGCTGCATACTAATGGGATTGTGCCGCCGTCCGCCGGCAGCGCCGCTCGGTGAATTAACACGTTTGTCACTTCCCTTTGATCTGAAACGGATTCACAAGAACGTCCCTGTCGGCGCGCCTCGTCGAGACGAAGATGAAACGCTCGACCGTTCCCATGCAAATGATACCGCTTATCCTGGAGCGGTTTGCGGAAAATGCACCCTCGCCCCGCGAGGGTCCACGTCATTGCCCTTCACCGTCTGGACTGGAGGCACGGAAACCATTTGCTCCACATCCTTTACATTCCTGTGCCCATCGCCGCTTCCAGGTCCGGCAACGCGTTCACAGATATGATGCCGTCCACTATTACCCAGACTCCCGCCTTGTCTCTCGTCCCAAGCCATTGCAACACATCGATCGCGACTTCAAGCCACGCAGTCATCAACCACCGCAGGCTCTTCTGCCAAGCCCCTTGTGGAATACGGAACAGGCATTCGCCCTCGCTTTCGCTGTCCGCCAGGATCCAGTCCCTGATGGCATATGCGCGGGCACCGTCCGCTTGAGCGCACACACGCGCGCGTGATGTTTGCATGCGTTCGGTTCCGGTTTGTTGACGCATCGCCGGACGAACGAATTGTGTCCGGCGACTTCCCCTATTTTATCGCTTTGTATCAACGAGAAACGTGGCTATCCCCGCACTTGTTTGCGTGTGGGGATTGACCGACATCGAACACAATGGATTCCCCGGCCATTCCCTTCCCGACTTCATGCGCCGCCGTAGTCGATCTTGCGTGGCTCCCTACACCGAAGATTCGTCGAAGCTCCCAGCTACGCCTGCAATTCTGCCACCGTTTACCGGACCCGACGCCGAATCTTGGCGTTGCGCGCAGACTGTCGCGATTCGGGAGACAAGAAACACGAAACAATCACAAGAAATGTGCCTTTAGACACATGCTGCGGTCGCATCGCGTCCGGCTTCCAGGCCGCGATTCTCGACCGTTCACAGTGGAAGTGCGTTAATATCCGAACACGCTGGCAAACGGAAACTTCCGATGAGCAGGTCTTTGGCTAATTGAACGTCAAGATGGATCACGTTCGGCTGGACAGTCGAGGGGCCGTTCTCAGGATTGCGTCGTCCTGGCTCAGGAATATGGATTTCGCTGGCGTCACGGTTTGGCAGATTACGGATGTGTAGAAAAGACGTCAACGAGTCCACCAGGCGCATCGTGAATGCCGCCACCGGGCACCCTCCGCAGCCGCCCGAAGCAAGGGGCAGGCAATTTGCGGCGCGGACAAGGACCTTTTCCCGGAGAGATGGCGGGACAACGCCGGGAAGGCGGCCGCGGTCCGCCGGGCGAAATAGCGTGGGCCATGGATCTGTGGAACGCGCTGGGCCTGGTTCTGCTGCTCACGCTCATTGCCCTGGTGGGCGCATTGCTCACGGCCACGACTGTTCCCCTGTACGAGCGTGGCAGGACGCCCTGGCTTTACCTGATCATTTTCGTCGTGGTTTCGATTCTCGCCGGGGTGAGCTTTGCGATCTTCACCTTGTGCTGACAGGGACCGGCACTACTCCGGGGCGCGGCGGCCGTCCCGACTTGAACCGTCGCGGCGTCGGCAAGCCGGTCGCTGCCCAAAATTGCCGACGCCATGCCGCCGGGATTTGAGGAGTAGCGTGCGATTAACCCGAAGGAGCCCCCAAACCGGGGTTCGCCCGGCTGGTGTGGCGGTTCATCACGGTAATCTTGGTGTTCGCGGTGATCGGGTTCGTGCTGCTCACCCGTGCCAGCAGCCAGATCGAGGACAGGGAGGACTCGTGCAGATCGTCGTGTGGCTACGTTGTTCGTATTGATCGTTTCGGTGATAGGGCTGGCTATCGAGCCCTTCAGCTATTGGTGGACGCCGCCGGCGGTGGTAGTGCCCCCACATTAGCCCGCTGTCCGCCCGCAAGGGCGGTCGCCGGTGGCGTTCACCTGCCTACAAGGAGAAACAGCATGAAAACACTTGCAACCACACTCGGCATCGCACTGGCCGGCGTTCCCTTGTCGGGCTTGGCCCAGGGCTTCAATGTCTACTTGGGTTACCAGCGAGCGGACTTCCCCAGCGAGGTCGAGGATCCGGGCGGCGATGCTTTCAACGCCCCGTCCTCGGTGGTGCTGGACAGCGTGGTCGGTCGGTTCGGCTACGAGTTCACCGAGCGGTTCGGTGTCGAGGCCGTTGTCGGCGCGGGCATCGGCCAGCATACCGAGGAACTGAGCGTGCCCATCGTGGACCCGGACGGCACGCTGCTGGTGCCGCTTGAGATTGCCTACACGTCGTCGTTCGCCTTGTTTGTCAAGACCCAGCTGGCGCTGACGGATTCGGTCTACGTGCACGGGCGTATCGGCGGCTTGTCGGTGGAAACCACCTCGTCGTTCCACATCCGGGAACTCGGCCTGTCCGATGAATCCAGCGGCAGTCGCAGCGAGGCGGCTGCCGGCGTCGGCATCGAGTACCGGTTCGACGCGAACCTCATCAACATGGGCGTGCGGCTGGACTGGACCCGGGCCAGGGGCGAGCTCGACCTGGTATCGCTATCGGTCGGGATGAGGTTCTGATCTTTTCCGGGAAAGGCGGCAATCGAGCGTTCGCACGTGCCGCCATCCAGCTGATACTCGTTAGTTCCCCCACGGGGCGGCATGGCTCGGATACCATTTCACTTGTCTGCAGGCGAACGTTTGCAGACGGAGGCGGTGCCGGTGCTTGTGGAGGAGTCCGATACGCGGCGATGATGCGCTTGGTCCTTATGGTTGGGCTATTGCTTGCCGTTCCCACGGCGTACGCGGCCACGTCGGCCAGCCTGAGCGGCATCGTGCGCGACGTGCGTGGCGAGGGTGTGGCGAACGCGCGGGTGCTGATCGTTCATCGGCTCTCCGGTACATCGGCGGAGGCGCTGACCGCACAAAACGGCGCGTTCTTTCAGGGTGGGTTGCGCGTCGGCGGGCCATTCGAGATCAGCTTTCGAGCCCAGGGCTTTCGAGAGGCGCGGATGACGGGCGTCATGTTGCAGCCGGGTCCGCAATCGCCCCTGGCAGTCGTTCTCGATCCACTGGCGGTCGAGGAAGTGACGGTCACCGCGACCGCGGTCCCGGCGCGGGCATTGAACAACGGCGCCGGCTCCTCGTACAGCGCAACCGACATCGCCGGCCAACCGGGCATTCACCGGGACGTGATCCGAACCCTTCTCAGGGACCCGCTCGCGCAATCCGACGGCGAGGGCCATCTCGCGGTCGGCGGCGCCAATCCCCGATTCAACGGTCTCGCCATCGACGGCGCCCTGCAGCAGGACGATTTCGGCCTGGGCGCGAACACCTACGCAACCCGGCGTTCGCCCATCAACCTTGACGCCGTGGAGTCCGCTTCGCTCGTCGCGTCGGACTACTCGGCCGCGGCCGCGGGCTTTACCGGGGGGCTTGTCCGGATCACGACGAAGTCCGGCACCAACGAGTGGGAAGGCGCGGCGTTTCTTTACGGGCGCGACGAAGGCCTTGTCGGGCGCCGGTACGAAGGCGGCACCTACGAGGCCGCACCCTTCGAGGAGACCGAGATCGGCGCATCCGTCGGCGGCCCCATTGTCAGGGACCGTCTGTTCGTCTTTCTTTCCTACGATGAGTTCGAATCCGCCTCGCCGACCGATTTCGCCGCCTACGACGCCTCCCGCGGCATACGGCCCGGGCTGTTCGATGCCCTCGGCGGCGTGCTGCGCGACACGTACGGCTACGACCCGCTGGGACGCCCCGACGCCACCACGCCGACGCGTTCGGAGCGCTCGCTCGTGAAGTTGGACTGGAACGCCTCCGACGCGCACCGGCTCGCGTTCACCTGGCAGGGAAACGAGGAACACGACACCCAGGTGCGGGCCGATCGGTTCGAGTCCGCCTGGTACGACGTGCCGGTCGACCTGGACGCGTTCACCGTGCAGGCCTACTCGGACTGGACGGACCGCCTGGCCACCGGCCTGCGCATCAATCGAAAAACGTTCCGCAGGGGACAGGTCTGTCGGGCGGGCCAGGCGGTCGGCGCGCTTGAATTCGATCTCAGCCCTGAACAGTTGCCGGGCACGGTCCTGGAAGGGTTACTGTCCGAGCCTGTCACGCTGACCGCCGGGTGCGACCGCTTCCGCCACGCAAACGAGTACGATGACGAACGCCTGCAGGTGTACCTCGACGCGGACTTCTTCCTCGGCAGCCACACCGCCAAAGCCGGTTTCGAGGCCGAGCGGTTCGATCTGTACAACCTGTTCGCGCCTGGCTCCCGCGGCCGATTCGTGTTCCAGGGCATGGAAGGGATTCTCAACGGCACCGCACGCGTGGACTACATCAACGCGGTTTCCAACGATGCCAGGGACGCGGCGGCGCGCTGGGGCTACGGCAAGCTCGCCGTCTTCGTTCAGGACACCTGGGCCGTGACCCCGGTCCTGGAAATCACCGCGGGACTGCGCTACGAGCACCTTACCCAGGACGATGAGCCTGCATTCAGTCCGTCGGTCTTCGCCGACTTCGGCGTGCGCACCGATGCCAACCTGGACGGGAATGCCTTGTGGATGCCAAGGCTGGCCGTGCGATACACGGGATGGGACCGCACGGTGATATCCGGCGGAATCGGGCTGTTCGCCGGCGGCGACCCCAAGGTGTGGACATCCAATGCATTTCAGCCGCCGACGGTGTTCGCCCGCCTGGCGCAAGCCGTGGGCGTCACGCCCCTGGCGGTGCCGGAGGCGCTGTTGCAGCGAGTCGGCGCCGGTCACGCGGTGCCGGTGGACGCCATCGCCGAGGACTTCGACACGCCGTCCGACTGGAAGGCGTCGGTTCGCGTGCAGCGCGAGGTCGACCTGCCGGGTCCGGCCAAGGACATTTCGGTCACGGCCCAGTACCTGCACACCCGCACGCGCGATGGCTTCCTGTGGCGCAACCTTGCCCAAACGAGGCTGGCGGCGGCGCAGCCCACTGGACTGGCGCCGGACGGGCGGACCGTTTACGCCGATCTCGACGCACTGGGACTGCTGAACCTGACCACGCTCGGCAACCACGGCCACGGACGCAACCACGCGTTTTCCATCGCCGTCTCCAGAGCTTACGACTTCGGGTTCGATTTTTCGGCGAGCTACGCGTGGCAGGACGCCGAGTCCGTCGCCGAAGGCGTCTCCGCACGGGGCATCTCCAATTGGCGAGGGCTCACCGTGGCGGACCGAAACGCCCCGAACGCCCGGCGTTCGCCGCACCAGACGACGCACTCGTGGAAGTTCAACATCGGCTACGAACGCTCGGTCGCCGGCCTGGGCACGCGCATTGACGTCTTCGGCCGGGTCTTTTCCGGGGACTTGTACACCTACACCTTCGACGTCGACCGGGCCAATGCGCTGTTCGGGCGCGCAGGCGCCGGCGAAAACCCCTTCGACGCGGACCCGCTGTACATTCCCTCGGCGACGGACCCCGCGGTCGTGTACTCCACCGCCTTCGACACAGAAGGATTCGCGAGGTATGTCTCCGGCGTTCCGGCGGGTATCCATGCCCCGTACTCCGAACTCAGCGGCTGGAACCGGATCTGGGACCTGCGCCTGCGCATCGACGTTTCGGGGCCGGACGGGCCCACGCGATTCCCGGGCATCGGCCGCCTGAGCGTGGTGCTCGACATCGAGAACTTCCCCAACCTCCTGAACGAGGCCTGGGGACGCTTCGACGCCGGACCGGGCTTCGGCCAGGCGCCCATCGTGCGCGCCGACCTCGTGCGGGCGGCGGATGTCGCGCGGGTCGGAGTCGACGCCGCACCCGCGCTGAGGGGGGATACGCCGAGGGGCGCGTGTCAACGCCGCGACGATTGCCTGTACCGATTCAATGACTTCGACGCTGAACCCAGGGCAACCGCGAGCCCCCTGCATTCCGTCTACCGCGTACGCCTGGGCGTGCGGATGGAGTTCTAGCGATCCATGAACTTGTTCCCCGTCGTACCGGTCCAAGCATGTTCCGCTTTGAGTTCGTGCCAAAAGCGCAACTGGCACTGCCCGTCACCCTGTGGCCGAAACTCGTTCATTGGTTTGTTTAAACTGAACTTGGTGAAAAGCATTCCATGCGACAAACCGGATTTGGCACGTGACCTTCTCCCCGTCAGGCCGATTCAAACCCATTACCCGCTACGCACGCCAGGAATCGAATCATGAATGCAATGAATCATAGGCCTGCGCTCGCCGCGGCCGGTGCCGGCGGACTGGCCATCGTACTGTGGGCAAGCACAGTCATGACGCCCACGGCGGTGGCAGCCGAGTACTCGTGGCAGGTGACCGGGAGTTACGAGGACATCGACGCGCAGACCAGCGTGGAAACCAGGCACTCGTCACTGCGCGCCACCTTCTATCCGTCTTCGGTCGACGACCGGATCGGTCCCTACGAACTGGCGCCGTTTCTGAACCGCGGCAGCTACGTTGCGGTGGGTACGGGGCGCACAAAGCTGCGCGAACAACCGTATTCCGGGTATTTCATCGACGATCCTCTCGGCAACGCCCTGCTGCCTGACGACGCAATCGACGTAGGGCCAATTGGCGTCGTCGGTCCGCCATTGACCGGCTTTCCCACGCAGTTCGGCATCGACTCCTCGGAGTACGCGCTGGACGGCCGCTACGTGTGGCCCGGTACCGGCTGGTACGCCGGCGCCCGCGCCGGACGCAGCGATGCTGACGTATTGCCGGTATTGCCGTTCACGCAAACGACAGCGGACCACGAGAGTGCCGGCCTGTTTGCGGGCAGGTACTTCGGTGCGCGCACCGCGCTGGAACTGGGTTTCGGCTCCGACTCCGCGAGCCAGGAGCTGCAGGTGACTCCATTTGCCATCGGAACCGCTACCAGGGTTCCCGGGGATCCCGACTTTCTCGACGTCGTTACCATCGATCTGCACACCAGGACGACCACGGAGACCGAAAACGCGCGGCTGTCGGTCCGGCACGTTGGCCAACTTGGCAGCTCGACATTCGCGCTGTCGGCGAGCATCCGCTCCAGCCGCTCGGAGACGCACGTGCTACTTCCTGCGCCACCGGGCCTGTTCACGGCCATCGACCCCTTCGGCCTTCCGGACAGGGGCATCGGCGTCGTGAGTCCGGACTCGATATCCCACGAATCCTTCGAGTCCGATCGCGAGCGCCAAATCAGACTTTCCGGCGCCTTGTTTCCAACGCGGGCCCTGGGTGTGCGTCTGACCTATACGGACTCCGACCACGATGCCTTCGGATCCAGCGACCAAGTGGGCCTGTCGGCGAACTGGTTTTTCGTTCCCAATGCGTCGGTTGAAATCGAGTTGGTCCGCGCAGCTTCCGGTCGTCGCTTTGGCGACTCGCCGGACACGGACTCGCTTGGCGTGCGTGTGCTTGGACGATTCTAAAGAACCTTACTCCTGCCGGATCATGATCGCTCCAGTGGCGCCCCCGAAGGTGGTGTACCAACCGTGGGTCCGGGTTCAGTTTTGGCTTCTGAAAATCCTTAGTGGGATCCCTCCCATATGTGTCCAAATGTAGCCATGTAGCGGACCTGTAAAGGGCATTCGTCGCTTGCACCCCTGGATTTGCGGAGCAGGCGCAAGCGCTTGAGCCAGGCGCCTGATGCGCACAGCGCGCCCATCGTGCGCAAGCGCCCGATCACCCGTCTCCGATCAATGAATCGTCCGACTGTGAGCTCTGCACTTTACTCACCAGCATTGCCACCGAGCGTGCGCCCATCTTTCGCATGACATGCGCCCGATGAATTTCAACCGTTCGTTGACTCACGCCGAGATCCATCGCGATCACCTTGTTCGATTGCCCCTGGACCACACGTTGCATCACCTCCGATTCCCGCGGCGTGAGCGTTGCCAGGCGTTTGCGGATCGATTCGACCTTCTCTTCATCGGCACGTCTCTGCCTGTCAAGGGCGAGCGCCTGATGCACGCGGTCCAGCAGGTGCTGGTCGCGGAACGGTTTTTCGATGAAATCGATTGCGCCGGACTTCATCGCGTCCACGGCCATCGGGACATCGCCGTACGCGGTAATGAAAATCAGCGGTACGGGTGCGCCGAGCCGTTTGAGCACGGCTTGAAGTTCCAGTCCGCTCATCCCCGGCATGCGGATGTCGGCCACCAGGCACGCGTGCTGCCGCGGATCGTAGTGCTCGAGAAATTCTGAGGCGCTGCGATACGCTTGGGTCTTCAGCGACACGCTCTTCAGCAGAAGTGTCAGCGAATCGCACACCGCCGCATCGTCGTCCACGACGTAGATCAGCGGCTCACTCCGATCCATGGCTCTTTCCATCCCGCGCGCGCTTTTGCGGCAGCGAAAAACCGAATATCGAACCGCCCTCGGGATTGGATCGGTAGTACAGTTCCCCACCGTACGCCCTGACTATTCTGCGGCTGACCGCAAGACCCACGCCGAGCCCCCCGGGTTTTGTTGTGACAAACGGCTGGAACATCTCGTCCGCGAGTTCTCGCGGGTAGCCGTGTCCGTGGTCCAGGACTTCAACGCCCACCGTCTGGCGCCCGGTCCGATGCGTGCGGATTTGAATGCCTTTCTCCTTCCCCGACCCGTCCCGCATCGCGTCCACGGCATTGCGCGTGAGATTCAACAGCACCTGCTGCAGCCGTACCGCATCGCCCATGATGGGGGGCAGGTCCCGCTCGTATTCGGTCTCCACCCGAATCCCCGCAGCGTTCGCGTCGGACTCCACCAGATTCAGCACCTCCTCGATGGCCCGATTGATGTCCACTTCCGCCTCCACAACCTGCCGATTACCGACAAAGTCTCTCAGGTTGTGAATGATCCGGCCCGCGCGCAGTGCCTGCTCGGCGATTTCCCGGCACGTCTTGCGCAGCGCCTCAAGATCAGTCTCATCGTGCAACACGATTCGCTCGCCGGCCTGCGCGTAGGTCGCAATCGCGCTCAGCGGCTGGTTGATCTCGTGCGCAAGCCCCGCCGCCAACTCGCCCATCAGGCTCAATCGGTCCACCTCGACCAACTGGTCCTTTAACCGCTGGTTCTCTTCCTCGGCCTCCTTCTGCGCGGAGAGATCGCGAAGAATACCGATGAAGTAGCCACTGGCGCTGCCCACCGACAGATGGACCGGAAACGTCGACCCGTCCGCGCGCCGCCCGACCACCTCCCGGCCGATCCCGATGATTCTGGGTTCGCCAGTTCTCAGATATCGCGCGATGTACTCATCGTGGCGCGACCTGTCGGGCTCGGCCATCAGCCGTGCAACGTTACGCCCAATGACTTGCTCCGGGCTGAAACCGAATATGCGGCGCGCAGCGGAATTGAACTCCAGCACCGTGCCCTCGTGATCGATCACGACGATGCCGTCGGCGGCCGCGTCCATGAGCGCACCGAACCCGTAGCGGTTCAATTTCTCCCGACGCTCCTGTCTTGCGTCCCTGCCCATACGTAGTTTCCACAGAGGCCATCGGTGATTTGCACGATTGTGACCTGTCCCCAGGGCGAATACAAAGACCATCCCGGAATTGAAAGGCGAAGCAATGGCCCCTCCCGACACATCCTGGTGGTCAAGGACACGCACCATCAACCGGCGATCGAATGCGCGCTTTTCTCCAACACCGATTGGAACCTCATTCGGAATTGCCCGCGTACGCTGCTGAAAGTCAAACCGCCCGAGACGGTCTCCACGCCTCATGGCCGCACGACCGGGGAGTCCTCTTCGGGTATCGCGTAGCCGCAATAGGTAGTTCTCACGATACCGCACCGCAGCGATGGCCCGCACAATGATCACTGGGGCTCGCGCAGGCCCGGAGAACAATCATGAAGCCGCCTCTGTTTATCAAGGTTCTGGTTCAAGGCAAGGACGACATCGCCTATCTCGCCGTAGGGCAAATCGTCGCCATCGAGCCGGAGCGCTTCTCCGAAGGCGGCAAACACCACGATATCTCGGTCATCACCACCGTTCACGATCAGACCTACTGGATTCGGGCCGCACCCGATGCGGTCATCCAGCAGATCGAACTGGCCATGCAGGAGTAAGTCACCATGAATAACGCCCCCATTCTTGCCGTCATCGACCCCACGGCCGAACAACAGCCGGCGTTGCAGCGCGCGGCGCGCATCGCACGGGAAACGGGCTCGGCACTGGAACTGCTCATCTGCGACTTCGATTCCGACATCGATGCCGGGCGCACCGCCCTGGTCTGGATCCAGGAGGATGAACCGGCAAAGGACCACCTCATCGGCATTTACAGGAAGAAACTCCAACGGCTGGCCGAACCCCTTCGCAAGACCGGAATCGAGGCGTCGATCAAGGTGCTGTGGGACTTTCCGCTCCAGGACGCGATCGTGCGCGAAATCGCCTCGTGCCGACCCTGGATCGTGTTCAAGGACACCCATCACCACAACCTGCTGAGGCGCACGATCTTCTCCAACACCGACTGGCGCCTGATCCGCAAGTGCCCGGTGCCCCTGTACCTGGCCAAGCCAAGGGAGCTGCCCCCGCATCCTGTCGTATACGCGGCGGTGGATCCCCTGCACGAGCACGACAAACCCGCGGAACTTGATCACGCGATCATGGATCTGGGGCAGCGATTCGCGGGTTACCTTTCCGGCGAGCTGCATGCGGTGCACACCCACGATCTGCCGGAACTGCTGGCCACGACACCGGTCGGGGAGAGCGTGCGAAAGATGGAGCGCCGGCAACATCGCGATGAATTCAATCGGTTCACAGCCGCCTACTCGCTGCCGGCCGGGCGCGCGCACTTTGTCGAAGGGTTGCCCGAGGTCAAGCTCCCGGAGCTGACCCACGCCGAGCATGCCGGGCTGATCGTGATCGGCGCGGTCTCCCGGCGGGGGCTCGACAAGCTGATCATCGGCAGCACGGCGGAACGCGCCCTGGACCGTCTAGGGTGCGACCTGCTCGTCGTCAAGCCACCCGGGCACGCAGAGGTCCGCGAACAACTGGCAGCATGAGCATCCAGCGAACACGACTTGGCGGTTCACCGCAACGTTGTGTCCGTTCGCACGGGGAACTGCCGTGATCGATCCGGTCGACGTGCAACGGTTTGCAATTGCCGCGTTGTCAGCAGGCGCCGTGGTGTTGTTCGGCGCCTGCTACGCGGTGTTTCTGGCCCTGTCGCGTCTGCGCGGCTTTGTCCTGCTGTACCACCTGTCAAACCTGTCGTACGTCGCGCTTGCCGCCTCCGTGGCGGTGCTGGCCCGGTCGTTGCGCCTCGACGGTGCGTGGCTGGTTCTTGTCGCGTTCCTGCTGCTGGGTTACTACGTGGCGCCACGGTTCATCTGGCGGCTGTCGGTCGCTACACACGACGGCGCCGAGCATGAAGGAGCGCGCCATGTCTGACACGCCCTGGTGGGCCAGCCAGGATTTCTGGCGCAAGTGCGCGATCTTCGTGACCGCGTTCATGGCCGTTGTCCTCATTCTGCTGACGTTTCATACGATGGATGCAATCACCAGCGGCAGCGACCGTGTCCCGGCCTATGCGGTCATCAACTACCGTATCGGCTACGAATTCGACGCCGAGCGCAACATGTACGCGCCGGTCATCGGCGAAGAGGCCCCGCTGTTCGGGGCATTGCACACCGAGGACGAGGCTCGGGCGCTGGTGGATCTGGGCAAGCTGACGGTGCAGGCGAAGAACTGCATGAACTGCCACACGCTGCTGGGCAACGGCGCCTACTACGCGCCGGATCTCACCAAGGCGTGGCTCGACCCCGGGTGGGGCAACGAGCAGTCGCGCGAACTGCTGATGAGCATGTTCCTCACCGATCCGGTGGCCAACGCGAGAACGTTCGGCACCCGCAGGCGAATGCCGGATCTGGGCATCACGGACGAGGAGGCGCGTGGCGTGATCGCCTTTCTGAAGTGGCTCTCGGCGGTGGACACCAACGGGTTCCCTCACGGGTTCGAGACGCTCCCGCAGGGAGGGTCCTGACGATGGTCGCGGCAGTGGAGGCGTGGCGAGCCGGGGTCGGCGTACCGGCGGACGCCTCGGCGCTGTCGGCCGGGCCGCGCCCGGGGCTGGAAAAATTTCTTGCCGCCCTGGTGCTGTGCCTCCCGGCGGCCGCCTCGGCTGTGTCGGCCGGCCAGCGCCTGGCGATGAAATACTTCCTGGCCGCCATGGTGCTGTTCCTGGCGCAGACGGTGTTCGGACTGCTCGCCGGACTGCAGTTCATCTACCCGGAGTTCCTCTTCGGCGTTCTGGACTTCAATGTCAACCGCATGGTGCATCTGAACGCGATGATCGTGTGGATGCTGTACGGCTTCATCGGCTCGATCTACTGGCTTGTGGAGGACGAGGCGGGCACGGACCTGGTCGGCGCGAAGCTCGCCAACGTCAATTTCTGGATTCTGACGGCGGCTGTGGCCGTGGTCGTGGCCGTGTACCTGGTCGTTCAGGTCGGCAGCGGCACGCGCGCCAGCATCTGGTTCATCAACGAGGGCCGGGAATACATCGAGGCGCCGCGCTGGGCCGACATCGGCATCGTGGTGTGCATGGGCGTGTTCTTCTACAACGTGGCGGCCACGTTCATGAAGGGGCGCTGGAGCGGCATCTCCGGCACCCTGGTGCTGGACCTGATCGCGCTGGCCGGGCTGTACCTGGCGGGCATGTTCTACACCACGAACCTGTCGGTGGACCAGTACTGGTGGTGGTGGGTGGTGCATCTGTGGGTGGAGGCGACCTGGGAGGTCCTGGTCGGCTGCATCATGGCGTGGGGACTGATGAAGACGCTGGGGGCGCGGCGGCGGGTCGTCACCACCTGGCTCTACATCGAGGTCGCGCTGATGTTCGGCTCGGGCATCCTCGGTCTGGGTCACCACTACTTCTGGATCGGCACCCCGGAATACTGGCTGGCGCTGGGCGGCTTCTTCTCGGCGCTTGAGCCGATTCCGCTGGTGGCCATGGTCGTGCACGCAGTTTACGACGCCGGGCGGCACGGCTTCAGGAGCAACAACCACCCGGCAC
>MKWU01003819.1_pt1 | contig 18951 bp, 16 predicted proteins | sample 809101 | NCBI WGS metagenome assembly MKWU01 (sample SAMN05860141, study PRJNA318959) | sponge metagenome | host: Aplysina aerophoba | place: Slovenia: Piran, Adriatic Sea, Gulf of Piran | collected 2013-05-07
ACCCCCGATCCAATACAGGCGGTTTCGTAATATACCGTGCCACAGCGCCGTCGCCTCAAGAGGCGGGCCGAACCGACAGGCGGGGTGCGGGAACGATGCCCAGGAAGCGGAAACGAACGAGCGCCAGGGGCCGCCGCGGGCCGGCCCGGGGGCGGGCGGCCGGCGGGCCGGCGCCGCGTCCATCCGCGAGCCGAGCGCAACGGCCACGATCGCCGCCGCCGCCGCATCGTCACGGGCGCGCAACCGGCGCCCGCCTTCGCTGCCCTTGCTCAATTTCGAGTTGCCGGCCGCGTCCATCACGACTCGGGCTTCGCTCATCGCGTGGCGGAGCAAGAGCGACTCGACCGGGCGCACCCGATTCTCGAGACAGGCGCGGCGGAACAGGCGCACGTCTTCGGCGCCGTCGCGGTAGCCTTGACCGCGCGCCTCGAAAGGCGCGATCGGAACGCCCGCCATATTGAGCGAGTCGTAGGCTTCCGCGTCGCGCCATCGGTCGCCCGCGATCGCGGCCGGGGCCCCGAACCGGGCAAGCGCGGCGCGGAACAACGGTGCCAGCTCGACGGCGGACCGTCCCAGCTTCAAAAGCTCGCCGCGCGCCGCGCACTGAATGTACAGATCGCCGCAGCCGTCGCGTAGGCCGCGCTCGGCAAGGCTCGGCTCGTGCGGGAACGCCGCAAGCGCCTCCAGGCGCCCCGATTCGGGCCAATACGCCGCCACGGCGCTTTGCGCCGCCGATGTGCCCAGGTCGAGGCCCCAAACGCAGCGCCCCGCGCGTGGCGCGTCGCCCTCGATGCCGGCCCAGGTGCCGGCCTCCAACAGCATCGCTTGTTCCGTATCGGCCACACCCATGTTGAGCCGCAACGATCGGAAGCTCGCGAGCAACGAGGGGTCGCGCCGCGCCGCCTTCGCCTCGCGGGCGATAGCGGCCTCCAGGTCAGGCATGTGAGCAAGCGACGGATTCGCCCGGCGCCAGGTCGTGCGCGCGAAGGGCGAATCGCCGGGCCGCGCGGCGTGAACTTGCGAATAATCGGCCTCGCGAAGCGCACTCGCGAACGGGTGCGACGAATCGGCCGGCCGTGTCCCGATCAGCAACAGCCGGGATCCGGGAATCTTCCCGGCAGCGGTCCGCAGCGCCGCCAGCATTTCCCCGACGCGAGGCGCCGGCCATTGCGCCAGCTCATCGCCGATTATGAGCACCGGCGCCGCCCCGTGAAGCCGGCGCGGGTCGCTCCCCTTCACGATCAGGCGGGCGCCGCTCGCCTTGTGGACCAGCTCCGCCTTGTTGACGGAATCCTGCAGCCGGAACGCGCCGGCCTCAATTTTCGGATTCAGGAAGCGCAGGACATGCCGCCAGACGATCCGGCCTTGTTCGAAAGAACTCGCGACGATCAAGACTTCGGCGTCCGGCTCGGCAATCGGCCCGTCAAGCGCCGCGCACGCAATCGCGGCCGTGAGCGTCGATTTTCCGCAACCCCTTCCGACGCTAAGCGAGCTTTCGGAAACCCCGTCGGCGAGCGCGCCCCGGAGAAACCGCGACTGCCAGCGCAGGACCGCGAACGGCTCGCCGGCATGGCGCCCCTGCCCGATCCGCAGGCCGCGCACATAGCGGCGCGTCAGCTCAGCCCGATTCGTCGCCATTTTTCCCGTCGTGTATTCGCCGCACGGTGGAGCCTTTGAGCGCCCGAATTGGGAGCAGGGGTCCCCGTCGTTGTGCGGTGCAGCGTGGCGTTCGCATACGCAACATTGGAACTATTCTAATTCCAATGTGTCAAGCGGCATCGCCGAGTTGAGATTCGAATTGTGTTCCCGTTCCCTATAGGTGGGAACGGAATTCGATTTATTGGTGGAGCTCGTATCGGTAGGGACTGCCTCTCTTTCCCTCTCCGGTGCGCACGATGTCGCGCGACTCGGTCAGCGTCCTGAGGGCGGCAGTCAGGCTTTGTTTGCGCTGCCCGATGGCTTCGGCGATGTCGCCGGCGGTCCGCGCTTCGCCGACTTCGCGTAGATGCTCGACAATCGCCGTGCGAGCGCTGTTGCGCGCGATTGCCGCCTTTGTCTCGCCAGCCGATATCCACTGCGTGCAGGGGTCGAGCTCAAGCACGGTTTCTTGCATGTCCTGCCCCGCACGTTGCCGGGTCGAGAGCGAGCGGGAGTCGTCATCGTTGCGCTTCATGCTCAGCAGGCAGTCGAACGAGCCGAAGAGTGCCGTAGAGCCGAGGGCTTCATCACCGGGGTCGGCGCGGCTCTTCCGGGCATGGTGAACGGCCATGACGTGGCAGCCGGTGGAGCGCGCCATGTCAACGAGCGGTGCCAGCGCCTTCATCATCTCGGCATAGTTGTTGCCGTCGTCCACATTGAGCAGCCGAAAGACGGGGTCGACGATCACGAGCGCCGGGTGCTGGCCATCGACCAACGCGGACAGCGCATTTGTAGGCTCGAGCGGAGCGGGGCCAACATGCGACACAATGGAATCCTCGGCAGCGGCACCCATCGCGCGGAAGTGCTCCGCGACAGCTCCTGCTTGTTCCTCAAGTGCGACATAGACGACGAGACCCTGTTCGACTTCGCGTCCAAGCCACGGGTCGCCGCGGGCAACTGCCAAGGCGAGGCACCGCGCCAGGGTGGACTTGCCGGCCTTCGGCTTGGCCACCAACAAAGAGCACCCGCCAGCCGAGAGCATGTCATCGACAAGCCAGGTGACGCCCTCATGGTTCATTGAAAGCAACTCCCCCATCGACATGCAGGCGAAGCCGGAAGGATTCGAATTCTGTTCCCGCCTATAGGGTAGGGGAACGGAATTCGAAACGGCGGCCTCGATATCGAAGCCGTCCGGGATGGCGTCCGCCAAGTCCCAGCCGGGCGCGAAACCGTTTTCAGGTGTGAAGCCCGATGTGTCGACGATTCGGGCGCTGGTGGCGCCCGCAGCGAGACACAGGCGCGCGCATTCTTCGATGTGCTCCCGCGCCTCGTGCGGATTCTCCGCGTCCGGCTTCTCCGCGTCCGGCCAGCCTACGACCGCTCGACCGTGCGCCGGGGTCCAATCGGTTTGCGCGGCTTTGCCGGCGCCGCCGATCGCCGTAGTCGCCTCGTAGCGGTCGCCGAAATGGTCATGGGCGCACAAGGCGGTTTTCTCGCCTTCGACCACGAGCAACGGCTTGTCGGGGTTCGCCAAGAGGCTGCCCAGGCGATAGGGCGGATAACCTTTCGCCGGCGGCTTCGCGCCCTTCGGGTCGCGCCATATGGGCGGAGTGCCGCATTTCTTACCGTCCGGCCCTTCGCGGCGCATGACGGTCACCAGCAGCGAGTCGTCCGCCATATGGTAGGGATGCTCGGTAACGGTCGTATCCGGCGCTTGGCGATCACCGTTGCGCGGGGTCTCCCACAGCCCCCGCGAGCGGAGCGCGTCTATCACCGCCTCTTGAGAGCACCCCGTGTGGCAGCGCACGAGCGGGCGCCCGTCGTCGCCTTCGTCGATCGAAAGCGATGGGTTGCGGTCATCGTGCGCCGGGCATCGCGCGGACCACCCGGCGCCGGACTGCCGCCCCTTGAGAGCCGATGCGATCTCGCGGGCGGTCGGCGTGGTCACGGTGCGGCGCTACGGCTTCACATGCTCCCTATGCCGCGGCTCCCGCGGCTTCGCCGCCGATCGGGGGCCGGACGGTGCGCTCGCTCAACCACTCGTTGAGCGCGCGCCCGGAGTATCCGACGCGGGCGCCAACCTTGATGTAGGCCGGTCCGCGCCCCTCGGAGCGCCAATGCGCCATGGTCGAGTACGGGGCGATCACCCGCAGCGCGGGGTCGTTCGCGAAATAGAGCTTGTCACCGTCAAAGAGCTTCATGTCCGCCTCCGTTCGTCGGGTTGCGGACACTTGCAGACTTATTCCTCCGAAGTCTTCCTAATCAAATCGGCATCGGCGTAGACGACGGCCTCGATCGCCTTTTTCTCGACATAGGGAAGTGCGGCCGCAAGCTCGATGATGGCCCGATGCCGCTTGTACCCATGTTCCAACATCAACGATACCGCCTCGCGGATCAGCGCGTTGCGGATCAGGTTATCGCCCGCGTCCCGCCCGCGTCTTCGGGGCGGCATGGCATAGCCGCAGCCTTTCAGCTTCGGCGCGGTGCGGATGGCGTGCAACAGGGCAGGTTCAAGCAGCTTCGGCGCGGTGCGGCTGACGCGCAACAGGGCAGGATCAAGCATCGTTCCGCCGGAGCGACACAACCTCGCCGGACTGACCGGCCATCATGGCGGCGATCTCGCCCCCCACCCGCTCACGTGCTTCCCGCACGGGGTCGCCAAGCGTTCGGATGTACCGGTCGGCAACCGCGGTGTCGCTATGGCCCAGCAGATCACGGAGCACGTGCGCGCCGACGCCTGCGAGCGCCGCCCGCGTCATAACCGTTCGCCTCAAATCGTGAAGCCGCACGTCCTCGAGCCCGGCCGCCTTGGCAACACGGGAGAAGCACTCGCGGACCCGCTTATAGGTCGCGGGCGCCTTGCCATTGTTGGTGAATGCCCACTCGCCGCAGCGCGGGAGCGCCGACAATACCTCCAGCGCGGGGGTCGGCAGGTCGTGGCCGCGTCGCCCCGTCTTGGTCTCCGGCAGGATCAGGCGCCCGGTCTCGAAGTCGACATGCTCCCATCGCACGGCCAGGACCTCGCCGATGCGCAAGCCCGTGACAGCCGCGAAGCGGATAGCGGCGACGTTGGCCGGGAATCGCGCCTCGGCTTCGCTCAGTGCCGCGGCGAGTGCCGCGAGCTCCGAAGGGGCAAGGGTCCGGTCGCGCGCTTCCTCGCGGGCGCGCTCCACCCCGCGCACCGGATTGGAATACTGCCGTCGCCAATCCCAATGCTCGAACTGGGTGAAGAGTCGGCTCGCGAGCGCCAAGGTGCGGTTGCGTGTCGGCGTGGGCAGCCCCGCCACCATCCGTTCGATCTCGCCGCGGGTCACATCCTGGATGCGGCGCACGCCGATAGCCGGTCGAATGTGCTTGTCCGCCTGATAACGGTAGACCTCGACCGTGCCGGGCTTCATACGGCCGAGCCGGATGCGCTCAGGCGCGAACTCGCCGAAGAACCGGTCCAGCCCATCGTTGACGGTGGGCGCCGCTCTCGCCTCGCGCCGGCGCTCGAGCGGGTCGGTCTCGTCGTTGCGGATGGCGGCAAGCTCCGCCCCGGCCCGCTCGCGTGCAGCCTTCAGGTTGATTTCGGAACAGCGCGCCAGCGTGGCCCTGCGCTCCCGCCCCCCGACGCGATAGTTGATGATGTAGGCTTTCGCGCCCGCCGGGGTCACGCGCACCCCGAAGCCCTTGAGCGTCTCGTCCCACAGGATGACCGTCTTCGGCCCCGCCCTGGCGTCTCGAATTCGCCGCTCGGTCAGCCGACCTCTTGACGCCTTTTCAAGTGCCATCGTCATGCCCCGTGTCAGCACTGTGTCAGTGAAACGCCAGAATACGGCCGCAAAGCGTCGCATGCAAGCAAACGCGATGGAACGAGATTATGGAGTTGTGCCAGATAGTTACGCAATCGCACGCAAATACTTGCAATTGCTCGCAACGGCGCTGTAACTTACTGGGGGTCAAGGGGTCGGCGGTTCGAATCCGCCCGCTCCGACCATTTTCGTACAAGCCCGCGCAAGCGGATGCACTGTTGTCTTCGGGCACGCGGCCATGCGCGGCGCGGCAACGTCGAAGGAGGAAGGTGCGCGATGAGCATTCGGCGCGACCTGGCCGGCCGATGAACGAGCGCAGCTACTTCACGCCGGTGGCCGGGCTTCCGCCGCAGCAGGCGCTGCTGACCGACCGCGCCGTGATCACCGAGGCGTACACGGTCATTCCGCGCGGCGTGCTGCGCGACATCGTCACCAGCTGCTTCCCGCACTGGAATGGCACGCGGGCGTGGGTGCTGTCGCGTCCGGTCGCGGGCTTCGCGACGACCTTTTCCCAGTCGATCGTCGAGCTCGAGCCGGGCGGCGGCAGCGAGCGGCCCGAGCCGGACGGCCACGTCGAATGCGTGCTCTTCGTCATGGCCGGCGACGTGCAGCTCACGCTCGACAACGCCGAGCACACGCTCTCGCCGGGCGGCTATGCCTATGTGGCGCCGGGCACGCGCTGGACGATTGCGAACGCGGGCAGCGAACCGGCCTGCTTCCACTGGATCCGTAAGGCATATCAGCCCCTGGAGGGGATCGACGCGCCCGAGTGCTTCGTGACCTCCGACCACGACGTCGCGCCGGTGCCGATGCCGGACACCGACGACGCCTGGGCGACGACGCGCTTCGTCGACTCGGGCGACCTGCGCCACGACATGCACGTGAACATCGTGACCTTCCAGCCAGGCGGGTCGATTCCCTTCGCCGAGACCCATGTCATGGAACACGGGCTCTACGTGTTGGAGGGCAAGGCGGTGTACCGGCTCAACCAGGACTGGGTCGAGGTCGAGGCCGGCGACTACATGTGGCTGCGCGCCTTCTGCCCGCAGGCCTGCTACGCCGGCGGGCCCGGGCAGTTTCGCTACCTGCTCTACAAGGACGTGAACCGCATCCCGACACTCCCCGCCCCAGGCGCCCCCACGCCCGCGTAGGGCCGGGCGCTCCGTCGCCGGGGGAAGTCCTGGGCGAGGCTCGCCCGGAAGCGACTATCCCCCTGTCGCGGACGACGGACACCCTGCGCATGCCTCCGGCGCGGATCGAAGGCGGCAGTCACATGCCGCCTGAGATGCGCGGCGACGCGCTGGCCAACGCGCTTGCGGACTTTCTCGATACGGTCGCCTGAACCCTCCGGCTGCGCCTGAGCAGCGGCGCGCGCGCTCGGTCTGTCGGACGCGCGGAGGGTCGATGTGGCCATACGGCTGGCGAAGCGCTATGCCGAGCGCGAAGGGATGCGGGGGCCAATCCGAGCCCGACCCACTCCACGAGAACTGTCCATACTCACCTATTGAACTGTTCGTACCAGCATATGTGATGTCGACTTAGGTATAACAATATAGACAAGTCTCGTTATACGATGGCCCCCTCAAATGGGGGAGGCGGTCGTACGAAGGGAACTGTCGATGAACAGGTTGATGGTTGGCGCGTTGAGCGGGCTTCTGGTGCTTGGCGCGTGCGGCAGCGGCGATGGGCCGGCGCTGTCGGTGAGCGATCTCGATTACTCGAATGCGGCGGAAGAGCGGCATAGCTATGCAGAATACCGCGCCCGCACGCATCTCTACCCCGTGCGCAGGGGCGATGCCCCGAGTTTGGTCTACATCGGCGGAGACCTGGAACCGCGGGAGAAACTGACCCACGTCAGGACGGAGAACGACATCCGCTTTTACATGGGTGCGTCTCGCGACGGCGTGGGGGTGGAGCGGCTGGAAAACTACAGGGATGACCTGGAGAGTGCCGACGGGACCATTCTATTTACATTCTTGTCCGACTATGGCCTCAAGCCTTTCAAGCGCCAGCCGTCCCTCGTTTTGGACCCCGATTTTCTTCTGCCCTCAAACGCCGGGATATTGTACGCCTTGGACGACAGCTACCGCATATTGAACGATGCCTTGCCCCCGGAGTTTCAGATTGGCGTCGCGGGCACCAGTCCCACTCCGATCGCCTATCTCGACCAGATATACGTGGCTCTCGAATCGCCCGACACGATCCGATCGAAGTGCGGTGTCGGGGCGGTGGCGTGTGCGAAGAGCCGAGTAGCCTTCTATTCGGACCAAACCTATTCAGCCGTCCTCTACATTCCCGATGACTTCGACGTGTCCGAGTACGTGTTCCCACGCAAGCTGATCGTCCACGAGCTCCTGCACGCGCTCGGCATCAAGGGGCACGTGGACAGCGTCGAGTTCCCGGACAGCATCATGGGTACATCCGGCGAGCACATCCCAAATGCCGGCCACATCATCAGCAAGATCGACCGGGAAGTGCTCCAGATCATGTACATGAGCCAACTAACCCACCTCTACAACGATTGGGGCGAATGGACGGACACCAGCTTCCATTTAATGGGGGAGTCAGAAGATGGCGCCTTGCGCTTCGGCGTGGCCTTGTTCAACGGGCTGCCGCAGCCTTGGGCGAGAGGCGTCGTGCCGGATACGCCGCTGGCCGACAACACGACGCTGTTCGGCACGGCCACGTGGAACGGTGCTCTCCTGGCGTTCTCCGGGACTGCGCCGCTCGCAGGCGAGGCCGAAATGCAGGTCAACATGTCGACGCTGGCGGACGAGGGGAGCGAACACGACCTTCGCTTCCGCGACATCTTCTTCGTCAATCGCATTGAGTCCGAATCGCCCAACCGTTGGTTTAGCGCCCGCAACATCGACTACAAGATCACGATTTCCGACGTTGTGTTCGGAAATGTCCTGGGCGACGGCTACGAGCAGGGTTTTGTCGACGGCACGTTCCTCGGTGCGGAGCACGAGCACATGGGCGGGTCGGTCAAGAGGACCGACATGGTTGGCGCGTTCGGTGGGAGCCGATGACGATGAACAGGTTACTCGGGACTGCCGTGCTGGTGGTGATCCTCCTAACGGCAGGGTGCGGCCTCACCGGGAACGAGACAGCGGACCTGATTCTCGAAGAGGCCGCGTGGGTGTCGTATTACTATGCCGTGTGGTGATTTCCATGAACCCGCGCGGGGGTTGCTCAACCAGTGAGGCGGCGTGCTCGTGCGGGACGGTCTCGTAGGGGCTTTCGTCGGGTGCCGCCTCTCCTTGCTCCCCCAACAGTCGCGCTGGTGACCACGTGCGTAAACCACAGGCCGCTTTCGATCCTTCCCGTCTTGCTCAGCTTCCTTATCGGTCACGGCGGAAGTGAGCTTGCTGAGGCAAAGCGGGGCAGGGAGGTGGTGCTGGCGCGCCCGGCAGGACTCGAACCTGCGACCCCTTGATTAGGAATCTGGCATTTCGCCAATGATTCCAAGGTCCTTAGACGAATTCGAGCCTTCTGGACCCCATTACGGATCAATGGGTTACCAGTAAATTGTCTAAGGATCGCCCGCTGCATGAGCAACAGTCTCGCCAACGAAAAGGGTGGCGAATACCGGCCGCCGTCAATCACCCCTGAAGCCGAGCAGGCGCTTCTCGTCAGCAACGAAGCCACCCGTCCGGCTGCCACCTGTCTGGATAGGGAACACTTCGTCCGGCCGTTGCACGGTCGCATCTGCGATGCCGCGCCGTGCAACGGCCGGTGCCGGGAAATCACGACCGAGGTCACGCTGACATCCTACCGCGAGTACGACAATGCGCTGGCCGAGGCCGGCGGCGCGCAGCATATGGCCCGGCTCGCAGGCTCGGCGGCGACGATCATCCCACGATCTGCGTGTGCGTCTGCAGGTAGTCGGCCTCGTCGAGGACATACGGGATACCGCCTACGATTCACGGTTCGATCAGTCGCCAACAGAGAAGGTCGAGAGCACGTGGTCCAAGCTCCACGAGCTCCTCGAGGCCGCACCAGCAACGCGCTCAGAGCGCCGTTCGATCGGCACCGCTGCGCGCGAGGCATTGAGAGAACCTCTGAGAAAGTGGTCCCGCTATGCTGACCCATCCCGAACAACTTGAGTTGCCATTGGCGTTCGCGCCGGCTCAGGTGCGAGCGCATGGCTTGAGGGCCGCACATCCTCGTCCGCTGGTGTCCCTGGGCAAGCGACCCGATCGACCGTTCACTAACCAACACAGATAAGGGAGTAGTCCGTGGGCAACCCACGACCCGGCTCTAGCCGACACGCAGACGACAGCCTCGACGCCTGCGTGTGTCCAAACACCCCTCACACACCTCGCTCGCCCCCGCGCGCCCAAAGGCGCTCCTCATGCGCCCGCAGCCGCTTCCGCCCCGCAACGCCGCAAAAGGCCACCCTTGCCACGGCAGCCAATGTACCCCTGCATTTCCCCCATATGTGCCCCGCGGGCACCCCTGCAAATTACTCGCTTCGGCGCTTTCAGCACCGCTCTCGCCAGCCTTTCCCGCGCTCATAGTGCCCAAGACTGGACCTCACGCGCATCGACACACATGACAGCGCGCCGCGCGCCCGCCATGCGCTCCGCGCGCAACGTGCACTGCAGCATCGGCGCCGGGACCCCAACATCTTGTATCCCGCTCATGCCATATTCGCGAAAACAAGCTAAGTGATTGATCTAGATACGTTCATAATTTACCACAATGCATGTTATGCGAACTTCGCCCGCCTCGACCCCGCGCGCGACGCATGGCGCCCTCGACCGCGCACCAGGCCTCCCGTGCGCGCTGGCCCAGCTCCTCGACCAGGCGCACGCCGCGACGGCCTCGACGGCGTGCGCCAGGCGCTGAAGCCCAAGGCCAGCGCGCCCTTGCGCGCCCCCGCACGCCGCGCCCGCCCGCGTCCGCGCGTACCGGGGGGGGGGCCCGCCGGCGGCGGCCGGCGGCCGCATTCTGTCAGGTCGCTGCACATGACAGGGCCCCAATTGACCATCAGGGGGACACAAATAGGGCATAATGGGAGGGGGACAATAGCCCCGAGAAGGAGGGGGGACAGAATGGCTTGGACGGCGCCGGCGGGATGTCTTACTCCACGACGGGATAGAAGGGCTGTCCCCAGTCCTCGTGCGGGTGGTCCATCATGACGTCGACGAAGACCGGCACAAGGAAGCCCAGGATCGAGGCGCCGTCGCGGACTTGGTTCCGGTTCACGGCGCTGTTCCAGGTCGCGCCGCCATGGACGAGCTGGTTGCGCAGGACGTAGAGCCGGTCGAAGACGAAACTGAGAGTGCGCGCGGTATCCTGCGCGGCGAAGGAGCGGGCGAAGGCAGCGGCCGAGGCCCTGAACCTCTCCTCCCAGTCCTCGTAGCCCTCGATCCCGTTGTGGTGCTGCCAAAAGGGGTTGAAGACGTATCGGTTCTGCATGAGCACCCGGATGGGCCCGGCGAAGCCTTCCCAGATCTCGTTGTAGATTCGCCGCTCGGCATCCAGGCGCACCATCTTCGCGAAGAAATCAGCGAAGGCTGCCCGCTCGCCCGGCGCGGGCCCCTGGAATTCCTGCTCGTCGGCATAGGCCGCATTGAAGGCGATCCACAGGAAGATGAACCGCGCATCGTCGTCCTCGGCGGCTTCGGCGCGGCCGATCCAGCTGATCGATCTGTGGACGCGCAGCCCCATCGTTTCCGGAAAGCCTTCGCGCAGGGCGCGCTGCTTGGCCTTCAGAACGGCACGTGTCAGGGGTGCAGGCATGGATAGCCTCGCTCTCTCTTTTGCGCTCGGTGACGAAGGTCCCGGCGCGTGACGTGCCATGTTGAAACCGCGGCAAGGGTGGGCGCCTTCGCTGCCCCCATCCAACTCTTCTCTGGCGCGGCGACAAGGCCACGACATCTGCACCCGCCGGGCCACTGGCCTACCAGATGCTGGTCAACAAGAAAATTTCTTTCAAAGCACTGAACTTCTCGGGATTTGGATTGAATATAGGGGTATGAGCACCCCGCATACTTACACCCGCCGCTGCTTGTCTGAAACGGTCCACGTTCCAATCTCGTCAAGCCACGAGCGAGGTCACGGGTGAGGCTGCGGATCCATCGAGGCACCAAGGAGATCGGCGGCACCTGCATCGAGATCGAGGCGCAGGGGAAGCGCATCGCGCTCGACGTTGGCCTGCCGCTCGATGCGCCCGACGAAGGGCAGGAAGAACTGCTGCCCGAGGTTCCGGGGTTCCGGGAGCCTGACGACAGCCTGCTCGGCGTCGTGATTTCCCATCCCCACCAGGACCATTACGGCCTCGCCTGCCACATCCGCCCGGAAGTCCCAGTCTGGATCGGCGAGGCCGCGAACGACATCATGACCGCCGCGAGCGCTTACGTGCCGGGCGGTCACGCTTTCGCTGACCCGCACTTCATCGCCGACCGGACGCCGGTGGAGATCGGGCCGTTCCGTATCACGCCCTATCTCGTCGATCACAGCGCCTTCGACGCTTACGCCCTGCTCGTCGAGGCCGACGGCAAGCGGGTCTTCTACTCGGGCGATTTCCGAGCGCACGGGCGGAAGGCGAAGCTGTTCGAGGCCATGGTCAAGCGACCGCCCGGGAACCTCGACATCCTCCTGATGGAGGGAACGACCATTGGGCGGGCGGGGACCAGCGAGGGCTTCGCCACCGAGACGGATCTCGAGCGGGAGTTCGTCCAGGCGTTCGGGGAGACGGCGGGTATCCATTTCGTCTGGACCTCGTCGCAGAACATCGACCGCCTGGTCACGATCTTCCGCGCGGCGAAGCGGGCCGACCGCGTGCTCCTGATCGACCTCTACACCGCCGTCGTCCTTGAGGCGACGGGCAGGGACACCATCCCGCAGTCCGACTGGGACGGCGTCAGACTCTACATCCCCCAGAGCCAGCGCGTGCACATCAAGAAGAACGCACTGTTCGACGATCTCGCACGGCACAAGGCCAACCGCGTCTTCCCGGAGGACCTGCCGGACTTGCGCGAGCGGGCAGTCATGCTCTTCCGCCCCATGATGATGCGCGACCGGGGCGTGGGGGCGGTGCTGGAGGGTGCCGGCCTCACCTACTCGATGTGGGAGGGCTACCTGAAGGAGTCGTCCGTGCAGCGCGTCGTGACGTGGCTCAAGGGGCACGACATCCCCTGGCAGTTGATCCACACCTCCGGTCACGCTTCGGCCGCCGACCTGCAACGCTTCGCGGCCGCTCTCGCACCCCGCGCACTCGTGCCCATCCACTCCTTCGAAACGAGCCGCTTCGCCGAGTTCTTCGCCAACGTCGTCCAGAAGCAGGACGGCACGTGGTGGGAGGTTTAGCGATTCCTAGTCCCTCTCACAGAGGACGAACGATGAAAGGATATCCTATGGAGCAATTCAAATTTAAGCGGGGGCTGGACGATACATTTGTTGAGAGACTCAATCAGCTGTATGAGGATGGCGATTGGTGGAAGAAGTTAGTGGATGATAGAGGTTTATTTCTGGCGATACGCGATGACTATGTGAATCTATATTATAAAGGAGCCAGTATATTGAAACTAACTTGGTACCCCATCGCCGAAAGTATAGTCGGGGAGATTCATTACAAGTACCTCATTCGTCCCAAATTACTTGGCAGAACGAGTCCAAGTATCAGAGTTGAAGACGGCAATGCCATACTTCCAGATTTGCATCACATATTTCTTGATACGATATCTGACGTTTCGCTAATTAAGAGAACGGCAAACCGCTATGCTGGAAATGAAAAGTCTTCGGTACACTATGTTGCACAGAAAGATTCGAACAAAGTATTTGATCTCGAGGTTGCGTTCTCGGAGGAAGATGAAGAATCCACACCTCGAATGGATTTAGCAGCGTTACGCCAAGCCGGAGAAGGTGTTGAGGTTGTTTTCTTTGAAGCGAAAGAATTCTCCAATCATAAAGAGCTTCGCAAGCGCTATGAAGAAAACGCGAAGGTTGTGGAGCAGATACAACAATATAGTCGCATTCTTAGAAATAATAGCGATGCCATAATTCGAAGCTACAGGCGAGTTTGTAAAAATTTGCATGAATTGCAGGGTGTTGCTCAGCGATTTCCGAAGCGCAGCGCAATATTGAAGTGTATTGCGGATGGCTCCACGAAGTTGACGATCAATGAACAGCCGAGGCTTTTGATTATGGGATGTGACCAAGATCAGATAAAGGGCGAGAAATGGAGACCCCATAGGGATAAGCTGGAAGATAGCTTCCCAGGTCGTGTACGCGTTGTGGGTTCAGGCAAGAGTGTGAGTCTCAACTGGTAGGCGAGTAGTGATAAGGGGAATCACTTCCTATTGAGAACTAATACTTGGAACGTGAGCATGTAATGGCACTATCACGGCCAACTTCTAGACCGAATTCAATCGACAAAGGCCAGTAGGCGCGACGACCGGCGGCGTCGTGAATACGAATATGCAGCGTCTTGCAATCCCAAGCTCGATAATACCATGAGTGCACCGCGTGATGGTGCAATAGAATCTCCACGGTGCGTAATGAGGAGTGATGAATAATGCTCGGGGCGTCGGACTTGCCGGAGTTGATCGACGTCATTGCTACAACAGCGACCATGCTGGTTGAGGAGTCACGCCGTCCTGCGGAGCCGCGCGGTGCGGGTGACAAGGCGGAGATCGATGTCGAAATCGAGGAGTATCTCGCCGACAGACTGACTGCCCTGCTGCCAGCCCGTTTCGTCGGCGAGGAAACGCCCATGAGACCCGGCGACGGCTCGCCCTACTGCTGGCTGGTCGACCCGCACGACGGCACGTGGGCGTACTTGCAGGGATATCGCGGCTCCGCGGTCTCGGTGGCACTGCTGCGCGATGGCGTGCCGGTGCTCGGCGTCGTCTGTGCGCCCATGAGCCCGGATCGAGGCCGGGATCTGATCGCCTGGGCGGAGGGGCTGCCGCACCTCCTGCGCAACGGCGCCGAAGTGAAGGTCGACTTGTCGCGGGCGCGGCTCAAAGAAGGGGCAATCGTCTTCCTCGACCACGGCACGGCAAAGCGGCCGGTCGCGTCGGGTACCGCCGTTGCGCCGGCACGCTTCATCAGCCTGCCGAGCATCGCCTATCGGCTGGCGCGCGTCGCGGCAGGCGACGGCGTAGCCACCGTCTCCCTGGGCGCGCCGGGCGGCATCGACTACGCCGCCGGTCACGCCCTGCTGCGGGGCGCCGGCGGTGTACTGCTCGATGAAGGCGGACAGGAGGTGACCTACGGCCCGGATGGCATGAGCCACGTCAGGCGTTGCTTCGGCGGCGCGCCCGAGGCCGCCCGCGAGTTGGCCGCGCGATCGTGGTTACGCTCTTCGCGGAAAGAGCCGTCGCGCACGACGGTTGCGCTCTCCTGGCCGAGAACCGTCGATGACGAGGCGCTGGACCGCGCCAAGGGCTGCCTCTTCGGCCAGGTGATCGGCGACAACCTGGGAGGCCTTGTCGAGTTTCAGGATGAGGAGGTAATCGCCCGCCGCTACCCCAACGGAGTCCGCGACCTCCACGACGGGGGCCACTGGAACATTCTCGCGGGCCAAGCGACGGACGACAGCGAGCTCGCGCTCGCCCTGGCACGCACCCTGCTCGAAACCGGGCGCTACGACCGGGAGGCGGTGGCCGCCGCCTATGGCGACTGGTGCGCCTCGGGCCCCTTCGACATCGGTGGGACGATCGGCCGGGCCCTCTCCGCTGCAGCCAGGGCGGGCGCGGGAAGCAAGGCCGACGCCGCGTCATCGCGGGCCAATTTCGAGGGCCAGGCCAACGGCTCGCTTATGCGTATCTCGCCCATCGGCGTCTGGGCGCGCGACACCGCAATCGCGGACCGCTTCGCGCGCGAGGATTCCCGACTGACCCACCCGAACGAGGTCTGCGTCGACGCCTGCGGCGTGTTCGCCGCTGCGATTGCGGATGGCATCCGTTCCGGCGACCGCGAATCGATGCTCCGGGTCGCCCTGACCCATGCCCTCACGGACGATATCACAAATGCCTTGGGACGTGCCGAGAGGAGCGAGGTACCGCAGGGCTATTCCAGTTGGAAGAAAGGCTGGGTCCTGCTTGCACTACAGAACGCCTTCTACCACCTGCGACGGGGTGCGAAGGTCGAGGACGCGTTGGTGGCGACGGTGGGGAAGGGCGGCGATACCGACACCAACGCTGCCATCGCCGGTGCGCTGCTGGGGGCGGCCGATGGGCTGAGGGCGTTTCCGCGCCGTTGGGTCATGCCGGTGCAAGCCTGCCGACCCCACGAAGGACTCGATGCCCACAACCCTCGGCCCATGACTTACTGGCCCGACGACCTCGCCGCGATTGCTGAGGCCCTCCTGGTTGCGAGGCCCGCATCGGAGACGACCGCGGCGTCAGCGTAAGGCCGCCAGACGCGCGTCGGAGGCCAGCGCGCCAGTGGCCCCGGACACTCTCGCAAGTGTCGGCACGAATTTTTCAAATTCGTCGTCTAAGTACGTCCATATCTGTCGCATCCCTCCGATAGCCTCTCCCCACAACAAGAATGTGGAGAGAGTCATGACAACCGATTACGAACGCCATCTGATCGTCTCCTACCTCGCCAACGCCGCTGCGCGGCTCCGTCACCGCGACAGAGCGGCGGATGCGCTGGCTGAATGGGTGATGGAGAACGAGCAAGGCGTAGCCTTCGCGAGCAGGCGGCTTCGCTCCCGCCTGGATCGAGCGAACATCGATCCTGACGATAAGCTTTCCAGGAGCGAATGGCGCGTCTTTCAGCAAGCCCTGCGGGAGGAGCGTGAGTCGGCGGCGCAGCCCAAGCCTGACCTCACGGCGCGGCGGCTGCAGCGCCTGGCAGAGACGACCGGCCTCGATCGAACGGACGTCGCAATTCTGGAGCTGCTGCTGCGCTACCACACGCAACCCGTCATCGAGTCGATGATCGATGACGTCACTCTCGGCGCTGTTCACCGCCGCCGCGAACTTGTTGGCTTCGATCCGCTTATGAAGGGGAGGAGGGCGGTCCTCGTCGTTGCCCGCGCCAGCCTTCTCATCCTCAACGCCGACGCTCAAGCCGTAGTGTTTGGCGAGCGCGTTCAGCGCCGTCACCTGTGAAGCTGCGGGCGGATTGGGCGCCGTCGCGAACTCCCAGAGCTTCTTGATGACGGCATCTTTGGTGGGCTCCTCGATGACTGCACCGGCCCCTTGACGCCAGCCGTCACACAGTACCCGTTCCTTGAGATCCTGCATCCGCTTTTTCACGCGTGGGGAGTCGATGATTCTCCTATAAGCCGCGAGCGAGGACTTGTAACCGGCAAGCGCCAGCACCCTTTCAGGATCGTCCGGGTAGAATGTTGCCGCCCACGCAAAGGTTTCGTGCTTCAGCGCGGTCTGGCGTGTCCGATGATCGGCGCGCCTCCTCTTCGGCCCTGCAGGAGGTGCCATGGCGATCTCCATTATCGATCTCGAATCGACGGCATCAACCGACTTCGCTTCATATTCCAATAAATTTGTGAAGATCAAGCGGAAGTCGGACGGCGTACAGAAATCGATGGTGCTCACCCGGGCACAGGTATTCCAAGAAGCGCTCACCACAGAGCAGATACCAAAGCGGGTCCATCGTTCGACTCATGATGATCCAGGGCCGGCAGGTCGAGTGCACACATTGGTTCAAGGTCCGGCACTCCCGTACGGTGAGGCTATTACGAGAAATGTGGGCCTATCCGTGCCAGCGCATGTCCGGAGACGCTCTGCATTGGCCGGTACAGGCTCCGCGACCGGCTCGCCAACAACCGCGCTGTTGACGCTCTCTCGCGGTTGGCTCCAGAATCTCCCTAACGTAGAGGTGATTCGCTGAGGGAGATGGCGCTGTGCAGGTGGTCAGATTGAAGCACGTAAAGCACTATCGAGTCGGCGGCAAGGACTACTGGTACCACCGAGTTACCAGGGACCGGTTGCCCAGCGACGAGGCCGAGCGCATCGCGCGGGTGCTGGAGATCAACGAGTCGCTCGGCAGCTGGCGCGACGATGTGATCCCCGGCTCGCTGGGCGACTTGATCTGCCGCTACAAGGCGAACCCCGAATTCAAGCGGCTCAAGGAGTCGACCCGGAGCGGCTACATCATCTACCTTTCCTTGCTCGAGCGTATCGCCGCCGATACGAGGGTGACCGGGATCAACACGGCTTGGGTTTACGCAATCCGCGACGGTTACGATGACGCTCCGCGTTCAGGCGACGCAATGGTCCAGATGATTTCGACCCTGATGGAATTCGCCATCGCGCGCGGCTGGCGATCGGACAACCCGGCGAAACCAGTGAAGAAGCTGCATAAGAGCGAAAGCTATAAGGCTTGGCCAGAGGTTGCGATCGAGCGATTCCGCGCCGAGGCGAATCCGCGCATGGTCTGGGCGCTGGAGCTCGCCATCTACACCGGACAGCGGCAAGGTGACGTGCTCGCGATGCAGTGGCGGCACATCGAAAGCGGCTTGATCTCAGTCGCACAGCAGAAGACTGGAGAGCGGCTTCTGATTCCGATCCACGAAGAGCTTGCCGCCATCCTTGATGCCATTCCGCGCGTGGGTATGAACATCGTCCATCGCAAGGACGGGCGCTCTTACACGCGCTCCGGGTTCTCGTCGATCTTCCAGCGCGAGAAGCGGCGCCTCGGCCTGAGCGGGCTCCAGTTCCACGGGCTGCGCCACACGGCCGCTGCACGGCTTGCCGAGGCGGGTGCAACCGACCGCGAAATGATGGCGATTCTGGGCCACCGGACAACCGCGATGGTCACGCGCTACACGCGCGGCGCCGAGCAGGAAAGGCTCGCCCGCGCGGCCATCGTGAAGCTCGAATCGCGAACAAGAGTGTCTAAACCCACTAATCGGAGTGTCTAAGAAAGGACACGACTTCTGACAGAAACTGCCCTAACCCTTTGAAAAGAATGGCGCGCCCGGCAGGACTCGAACCTGCGACCCCTTGATTAGGAATCAAGTGCTCTATCCGGCTGAGCTACGGGCGCTCTGGCTCCATCGATAGCGGCGGTGCGGGGTTTGTCAATCGGGGCGGTTCGGCGCGGGCGTGCGTGGCTCAGGCGTCGGCGAGGGCGGCGGGGCTTTCCGGCAGGATCTGGCCGCCGTCCAGCACCAGCGCCTGGCCGGTGATGTAGCGCGCCTGGTCGCTCGCGAGGTAGACGGCGGCGTAGGCGATGTCCTCGGTCTCGCCGATGTAACCGGCCGGGATGATCGACCTGATCTCCTCGACCTGCTCGCCGCCGAGCTCCACCAGGCCCGGCGTCATGATCGAGCCGGGGGAGATCGCGTTGACCGTGATGTTGTGCTTGGCGAGCTCCAGTGCGGCGCCCCTGACGAGCGCGTTCACGCCGCCCTTGGACGCCATGTAGTGGGAGAGCCCGGGCCAGCCGACATTGGGGCCCGTGATCGACGAGATCACCACGATGCGGCCCTGGCCTTGCGCCTTCATCTGCGGGATGCAGGCGCGCATCCCGTAGAAGACGCCCTTGAGGTTGGTGTCGAGCACGTCGTCCCAGGTCTCGTCGCTCA
>MKWU01003820.1_pt1 | contig 18948 bp, 12 predicted proteins | sample 809101 | NCBI WGS metagenome assembly MKWU01 (sample SAMN05860141, study PRJNA318959) | sponge metagenome | host: Aplysina aerophoba | place: Slovenia: Piran, Adriatic Sea, Gulf of Piran | collected 2013-05-07
CTGAAGATAGCCGCGTATTCTACGTCTTCTCGCCCGATAGAGCCCCGCAGCGCCAGCGGGTTTTACAGCTATGGCGGCAGTTGCGTGCGCAGGATGCCAAGCAGCGGTTTGTCGCCATTGTCCGCGACGGACAAGTGCTAGGGATGGCCGAGGGCCTGACCCTGTGGTCGGCCGTTATGGCCGCGCAGTCCCCAGAGGTACCCGCCTACATCAAAGCGCGGCTGGATGCTGACGAAGATTATTTCGCGGCGATAGACCCCGAGGGCGATTTGTACTTGGCCGGCCCGGGCCAAAATCTGCTCCAACCTTTGTCTACAGAAGTGGACGAAAGCACCTGGGGCAAGGTAAAGGACTTGTTCAGGTAGGGTCATGTCCGCAGAGCCTGAGCATAAAGACTTTTCCCTCAAGCGCGTGGATGCCCTCTCCTGCGGTGTTCGCTTGCTGGCGGCAGGTGCCATGCGGTATCACCGCTTGGCGGTCGAAGGCGGTCGCAATCTGCCGCGCGAGGGGCCGGCCCTGATTTTACCCAAACACTGCGCGTACCGCGACATTCTGGTCGAAGGAGTCTTGCTGTACAGGATTACCCGGCGCTATGCCAACTACGTTATGAAGGTTGGCCTGTGGGGGATACTGGAGTGGTCGGGGGGGATCAAAGTGGAGAGGCCCAAAGACATTAGGCGGATCGCAGACCGGGAGCAGCGCCGCGCCGAGATTCAGCGGGCCCGCGTGGCCAACCAGCGGATGCAAGACTATTTAGACGGGCTGTACCAGTACGGGGAATTGGTCGTCTCGCACCCGGAAGGCACGCGCTGTCGAGACGGGCTGGGGCCGCTGCAAAAGGGAGTGGTCGAGCATCTGGTACAGGCCGAGGAGCGGTTGGGGGTGCGCGTGCCGCTGATCCCCATCGGCTTGGAATACGATAGCTATGCTCGGCCCGGGGCTCGGGTGTACTTTCGGGTTGACGAACCGCTCTACGCCGATTCCTTTGCCAATACCAACGAGTTGATGGATCATCTCAGCAATCGCCTGCGGATGCTCAGTGGCTTGGCCTGATGGGCCGGGTGTGCAATAACTCAGCAAGGAGAATACATGTTCAAGCTATTTACACTGGTTTTAGCTGTCGCGGTCGCAGGTTGCGGCTCGAATCAAGTTAAAATCGAGATCAAGGGCGGGGACGGCCAGTTCGTGCGCTTAGACGCCAATGACGTCCAATACAAATTCAACCACTTGGTCAAAGCTGGAACCTACGTTTTGCCCGAGCCGGACAGCAAAATCGAATTGGGTGGTGGTGCATATGCCGTCAATGTCGCCGCGGGGGATTATCTAGGAAATGAAGTCTTGCGAGTGGAATCGCCGCCGCTGTGGGGCGTGCGGACCTATGAGGCGATCTTCGAGATTCCCACGGGGAGCAATGCCCCTCTCAAGCGCGAGGGCACGATCCTCTACGCCTCGACCAAGAAAAACGTCCGCAACTGGGATTTGTTTACCATCAAAGCCGATGGCAGCGACCGCCAGCAACTAACCAAGACCCCCGAACCCGAACAGCATCCTTCTTGGTCGCCCGACGGCAAGAAGATCCTCTTCACCCGCGGCGACGTGATGAGCAACATTGACCTCTACGTCATGGATGCCGATAGCGCGAATGTCGTGCGTCTCACCGAACATCCCGAGCGCGATCAGCGCGGCGTCTTTTCGCCCGACGGCAAGACGATCGTCTTCGTCAGCCAGCGCGATGGCGATGTGGCCGTCTGGCTCATGGACGCCGACGGGGCCAACCCGCGGAAGTTGGTCCAAGGCAGCCAGCCTTCGTTTTCGCCCGATGGTCGTCGCATCGCCTTTACTTCTGCGGCCTTCGACGACAACGCCGAGATCTACCTCATAGATCTCGACGGATCGAATCGGACTCGCCTCACCGAAAATCGGCGCAAGCTCGACTTGTTCGCGTCGTTTTCTCCAAAAGGAGACCGCTTGGTTTACAACTCGGAGGAGTTTGGTGGTCAAGAGCTGATGCTCATGCGTCCCGATGGGCAAGGGCAGACCCGCATCTCCATTGCCGAGAAGACCTACGAGCAAGAGCCAGTCTTTTCGCCCGATGGCAAGGGGATAGCTTATGCGGGTAGGATGGGCGACGACGAATACGACATTTATTTGGTCGGAACGGCTGGATTTGACTTGGACGAGATGGACGCGCCGCCGCTGATGCCCATCAACCTGACCGACAACGACGACCGCGACGATATGTCGCCGAGCTGGCGTCCCTACTGATCTAACATGCAGACGAAGGGGGCTACGGGCGTTTCTTATCTCTATATCGTCCTTGCCTTGGGGATGGCCCTGCGGCTTGTAAACCTGCAAGCGCCCCTGACCGACAAGCAGGCTTGGCGTCAGACGGACACGGCCGCCATTGCCCGTAATTTTTACGAAGAGGGCTATTCGCTCTTCTATCCACGCGTCGATTGGCGCGGCACTACCCCTGGGTACGTGGAGACGAATTTCCCTCTGTATCCCTTTGTCGTTGCTCTGCTCTACACTGTAGCCGACGGTTCTTATGAGTGGCTCGGGCGGGTCGTGGCGGGGGCGGGGTCGGCGGGGGGCGGGCGGCTCGTGGCGGCGCTGTGCTCGACGGCGGCCGCGGCGCTGATCTATTGGCTGGGCCTGCGATTGGGCATGGGGCGGCTGGGCGCGCTTTTAGCTGCTCTGCTCTATTTGCTTTTTCCCATGAGCATCTACTACGGGCGCACCTTTATGCCCGAGGCGCTGATGATCCTTTTGAGCGTGGGCGCGCTTTGGGCTTTCGCTCGGTGGATTGACAGCGGTCGCCGATGGGACTTCGCGCTGGCTGCACTGTTGGCCGCCCTGTGTTTCCTCGTCAAAATACCTACCCTCTATCTCGGTTTTCCGCTGGTCGCCTTAGCATGGGTGCGCTGGGGGTGGCGCTTCTTCATCAGGCCCGCGCTTTGGCTCTATCTCGTGCTGGCCGTGGCTCCCGCCGCGTTCTGGTACTGGCATGCTAACCTGCTCTTTGAAGAAACTGGCCTGACGTTTGGCATCTGGAATCGCTACGGCTATGACAAGTGGGACCACAGCCTGCTCTTTACGGCGGATTTCTACTGGATGCTATTGAAACGCTTCTGGCATAGCGTCTATACGCCTGCGGGAGCGGTCCTGGTTTTGGCGGGACTGGCCCTCGCGCCTGTCCAACGGCGCGAGTGGACACTGTGGGTATGGATGGGAGGGCTGGTACTCTACTTCTTTGTCGTCCCCGAAGGCAATCGCAGGCTGCATTACTACCAGTTACCCTTTGTCCCGGTGGGGGCTCTGCTAGCCGGGCGGGTACTCGAAGCCATTATTGAGACAGATGTCGCATCGGCCGGGGGGTGTAGATTCGCACGGAACTGGAAGCACCGCTGGCGCGTCGCTTTGGTATGTACGCTAGTCGTTGGGGTCACCGCCTACAGTGCGTGGGCGGTTGGACCGTATTACGCACAGCCCAACAATTGGCACAATTACTACCAGAGCTGCCATCTGGTGGGCCGGATAATCGACGCCAAGTTGCCGCAGGATGCGCTGCTGGTCATCGGCGACGAGGATGAAAACACCGGAGTGCCGCACCGGTCGCAAAGCCCGACCTTGCTCTATTACTGCCATCGCAAGGGATGGCAAATAACTCCGCCCGAATTTGCGCCAGAGCGGCTCGACAGCCTCGCGGCCGAGGGTGCAGACTATTTTCTAGTCGCGGCTGGCTTCGCCGTGGATAACGAGCCTTTTTGGCAGGATCTATTGCGCCGGGGCGTGACGATCCCTTCAGCGCACCCGCGTCAGTGGCACGACAGAGCAGAGTTCATGCGCTTCGTTACCCGGCAGCCAAGAAAGGATCGTCACTTCATTCTCGTATCTCTTGCAGCCGACGGCGAATAGTTGACAGCAGCCGAGGGCCTATATATTATGGCTCCTAGGTAATTGTCCGTTTTCTACGGTTCGTCACAAGGAGGGAGAGATGGCGTCGAAGGTCGAATATACCCAGGTGCGAAAGTGGCTTCTGGTCGGTGCTCTAGCGGCTGTTGTGGCTGGCTGTGCCACCACCGGAGGCAGCGGAGGTGGTTATGGTCTGCCGCCCATTCTCGAGGGCAAGGGGCGGCTCATGTTGGAAACGGGAGGGATCAACGAAGTAAATTATTACGTACTCGACGGAGAGACTGGCGAGGAGGTTCACTCGGAATCGCCGCGCATGGCCGCGAGTTCACCCATAGGATACGAGACGGGCTACCGCTCTCTGCCGCAATTCGTCGATCTAGACCCTGGCAGATATACCGTTGTGGTCAATACGGATATCGACGACAGCGTTGAGAAGGAAGTCGATGTCCTGATGGGACAGGAAATGTACGCGACCATACCCATCGGTCGTTTTCAGGTCATTTTTTCTGACGCACAGGGTCGCAGTCAGGTGCCTTTCCTGATTTTTGACTACAATTTGCGGACTATGCTAGGCCGGGGCATGACCTCGACAGAGGTGCGCTACTTTATCGTGCCGGTGGGCGAATACAAGGTGCGAATTGAAAATTCTCCCACCGGTCAGGATGACATTAGGCCCGTTCAGGTGAGTATGGGACAGACCCAGAACATTCAAATCGGACCGCCCCCCTCGCCAGCACAACCGGGCGAAAGCGGGAGCGAAGGGGCCGCACAGCCTTAGGCTTATCGCGGAGCAATACCATGAAGCGCAAAGGACTATGGGGTGGCGTTGCACTCTTGGCCGCGCTGTGGGTGTCGGCCAGTGGAGCTGCTACTTCCCCTCTCAAGGCGACCATTATTGATCGCTACGGAAATCAGCACCAAGTAGATAAGTTCACCTTTCAGGGGCGTCAGGATTTGGAAATCTACTTCCAAGGGCAGCGTCGTTTGGTGAAACTAGTCAAGGTGGCTCGGTTGCGCTTTGAAGGGGAACGCAGCGACGAGGAACAGCGCGTCGTGCTCGTATTCCGGAATGGCGTCCAAGAAGCGGGTTTGATGGTGACGGGAGGCTCTTCTTCGCCCCACCAGGATGCCGTCGGTGGTGGAAGCAGCGGGCGTCGCTTCGCTGGGGTGACCGAATTGGGCCCGTTCTTCATTCTCGCCAGCGATGTGCAAGAGATCGTCTTGCGCCATCCCATCGGCGAGGAGCCGCCGGCAGAAAAAATCCTCAAGGCCACGATCATCACGACAAACGGCAGGCGCTTTGAGGTAGAGAATTTGCGCTTTCGCGGCAAGAAGCGGCTCGACTTCTTCAAAGGCCGCAACAAGCGCTTTATCCCTTTAGACAAAGTGGCGCGAATCGACTTTGAAGACAGCGGGACGGGCGATGAGTTCAGGCCGATAACGGCTGCCTATTGGTCGGGAAAAACCGTTATGGGCACGGTCGAGGCGAGCCTAGTCCGCCTTTCGGGCGAGACCGACAAGAGCTATTTCGAACGCGTCAATCGGGCCTTTACGGGCGTCGTGGGGTCAAGTCCGTTTGCGATTGGCATGCACGATGTGAAGCATATTCGCTTTCGGAAGGATAGTGATGAAGAGGGGGCTGAAGACCGTGCTGACGATACCGATGACAGCGTCGGCGATAGTACTGGCGACACTGCCGGAGATTCTCAATGAGTGTTACTAACTGATGTTACGCAGCAGCTCTCTATCTTGTGGTTTATCAAAGCCTATTGACCCAAGATATTGGGGCGAAATTGAGGATTTTCTGGAAAACTGCGTAACGTCAGTTACTAATATTTATCGGGAGTATGTCAACAGGCTAGGCACTGCAGAACGTAATAATTACTTGCAGTATCGTGGCGAATATTCTATATTACGGCCTCACGCCGGAGAAAAGTCCTCTAAAGCGGTTTCGATCTATTTAAAGGAAGAGAGTTCGGATGCCGTTTCCTAGTGGGCTTTAATTCACTATGAGGGAAAGATAGACCTACGGAGGCAACAAGAGATAGTTCGTGCTACGACGCACGATCGAGCCGAAAAGGTCGCTACCCTCAAACCACCACACTCCCGATAGGGGAGTATTAGAAGGAGTCGCAGCTTATGAAACGTTTATATGGCCTCCTCGCTATAGGCTTGATACTGGGCCTGACAAGCGGTGCCAATGCGCATATTGGAGAACAGGTTTACCTGCTCTTTGAGATGCTCGATGAGGATATAGGTGACCTCGATTTTACCGATGGTACCGTTGAGGATTGGGAAGATGTAGTCGGCGAACCCCAGTTTCTCCCCACGGATCTATACCAAGATCCCACGGTGGGCGACGGTGCGCAGTACGACCCGGCGGACCTCGACTATCGCATCTGGACGGGCTGGAACGCCAGCCAAGGCACGATCTGGTTCGCCATGGAGCGCATCGATAACGTGTACTTCGGCAGAGAGTACGACGGCAGCAGCCCTTGGAATTATGAAGCCATCGAATGCATGCTCGACGGCGACCACACTGGTGGCGACTACACTGGCTCGGCTAATGAGGACTGGACCGACGAAGAGAAGAAACTGAACAACAACCGCACGGCGCAGCAGTACATCGCCGTTGCCGATGACCCTTCGGGCCGCCACGTCTTCTACTTGGGTGCAGGCTCTGAATGGGTCAACGATGTGCCCTATGCCGATGGCGGTGGTGTCTCAATAGGGGACAATCCAACGGTCAGCATCATCGAGTTTTACTGCACGCCGTTTGACGATCTGATCTGGAACAGTCCTGACGATAGTATTGCGTCGCCTCTCTTCGAAGGTAAGATCATTGGTTACCAAATTTCGACGCCGGATACGGATCAGGCTCCGGGCCAGGATCGAGCCTTCCACACCATATCTGGTCAGGCCGCAACTTGGCGCTTTGCCGAGCGCTTTGTCGATGCTCGCTTGGTCGGTGCCGGTGGCGATACTGGTGGCACGGCGGTCGAAGAAGACTCTTGGGGTCGCATCAAGGCCTCGCTGAGCGAGTAAGCGACCGAACATCCTGTTGTTTGACCTGTGCAAAGAGAGGGGGGAAGCATCCTCCCTCTCTTTGCGCTTAAAATCGTCACTTATCTATTAGTTTCACATATATATAGCTGCTCGTATCGCATATAGCTCGTTCCCAATGCCTATGCCAACCTGGGCGAGAGCGCAAACTCTACCGGGGAGTAACGGAATGAGAATAGGGATTTGTGTCGCCGTGCTAGTTTTGTCGGGTTGGGTAGTAAACGCTGCCGCGGAGTTGCGCTTGTTATCCATTCCTGGCAATTCCACTTGGGGCGACGTCAAACAGAGGTCGATCTCAAAGAATACCTTTATTGAACTAGTAGATCTCGAAAGTTATGAAAACGGCATTGGACCCATCGCGCCATCGCGCACAGTGCCCGTTCCCGAAATTTCCCTCGCCTTAACTTCCGACGAAGTAGATGCGGCGATTGACTCTAGCCTCTTTGCCTTTTCGCTCAATGTGACTAGGGCCGATGTGGTGGCACTGACCGATGCGGAACGCGAAGATGGTACGATTGTCGAGGAGGGCACAGTGCTGATTCCTCGCTGGAGCCCTTTCCCGCGCAGCTTGGAGGGCGTCCAGTTGTTGCGCCGGGCCGGCATCACCGAGATCGAGGCCATGATCAACGTGGCTGAGTCTTTTCCCCGCCCGCCCGGTGGCGATAAGTACAACAAGAGTCTCAACCTCACGGCCCTCGGTAGATTTGAAAGAGCCTTGACCGGGATACGGTTGCAAGAGGGGTTGGGGCGGGTCTTCGACGGTGATCCATTGACCCATTTTGAACGCATCGATCGATTGGGAGAAGACGTCACGCAGCAATGGATTCTCTTTATTGATTTGGGACACTACTTTCCAATCCGGCTTTTTCGCCTCTATCCCAGCCTTGAAGAGCCGGTGCGCGTTTCCGCCTACACCCTCTTTCGCGGCTTGCCCGAGACCGAGACTGTGATCGCCGGTCTCAGTCTTGAAGATCCGAAAACCGGACCGTTGGGCTTCCCTAGATTCGATAAAATCGGCGATACGTTTCCGACCTTCGTCCCCGAGGCGAGTGTGCCAGTCAACGTGGAAGATACTATTTCAGTAGTGTTCGACCCGCTTGCCAAAATGCGCTACGCGCGCTTTGATTTTCAGACTCCGCTGGATTACGACTTGGCTGAAATGGAGTTTTTAGCTGACGGTTTCATGCCCGAGGCGGTATATACCTCCAATGCGCTACCGCTGCCCCCAGCGACTCTGGGGAGGATCTTCTGGGATGAAGAAAAGATCGGCGATCCCACCAAGTCGAGAGCGATCGTACGCGTACGGACGGGGTTCACTGACGAGCCCGATGTGCTCTTCCGCATCAACTACTACGACCGAGAAGTGGAGTGGAAAGAGGGGGCAGCTATCATCGACCGACGGCTCGGTTCCGCGACCCAAGGCCAAGAAGTACATCTGGACTCCTCGGAGTTCAACATAGAGGCCCGCGAGGTCTTCAGTGCCGCCCTGCCCGAGGATCGCCAGGCGATCCTCTTGACCCGCGATGAGTATATAGACTTGCCGGTCAGCGTGCGGCGCCGCATCGAACCCGATCTTGAGTTCTGGAGCAGTGCACAAACAGCCGACAATGGCGAACTGGTCAATGCGCCGAGCGGGCGGCCCTTTATCCAGGTTGAGGTAGAGTTCCTGAGCCAGTCGCCGGAGTCGGCGACAGTTATCCGCAACATGCGTGTTGAATACTCCGCCCCACAGATCACCGATCAAGTTCTCGGCGAGATCGCCCCGGCAGTGGATGTAATCGCCGGTCGCGATACCTCCTTCGTTCTGGCCTTGAAAGCTTCCATCGGGCCTGAGAACAATGGCTTCAATCGCCTACAGGTTTTTACGCCGGCACGCGCCGAGGAGATTGAGGGGATGGAAGTGGACCTGGGCGACGGCCAAGTCGAGGGTCTCTCTCGCGTCGGACTCGGCGAAGGCGAGGCTGGCGAAGGGCAATTTCAAGAATTGTACATCGCCGATGATCAGTTTGTTGTCGGTTTTCCGACCATTGGTCCAGCCGAGGACGGCCAAGTACGCGATGCGCTAGTGAAAGTCCGCTTTCGAGGCCGAGTCATTGATTTCCGCACCAACTTCTCCACCAATGCCTTCCTCGATACCTTAGACGCCAATATGGAACGGCGCTTTACCCGCAATGGAATCCTAGCGGTCACAGGCGGCGAGGGTACGCTTGATACGCTGGCCTTTTTTTTACCGCAGGGAGTAGAGGGCAACGATGTGGTGGACTTTGGAGCGACGGACCAGCTCTCAGATCGCAACTCTCTGGCTGTCATCGCCGATGTTTCGGCCCAGAGCGAGGATCTAGTGAGCAACTTTAAGGCCAAGCCTAACCCTTTTACGCCCAATGGCGACGGCGTCAACGACGAGATAACCGTGCTCTTTGATGTGCAGCGCCTGCTGACGCCGAAACCGGTGCGCCTAGAGATATTCGATTTGAACGGTCGGCGCCTGCGTCTTATTGAGCGCCATCTATCGTCGGGAGGGTATTCGCAGCAGTGGGATGGTCGCGCTGATGGTGGACAAATCGTGCCGCCGGGCCTCTACGTATTGCGCATTTTAGCTGAAGCCGATGATGCGGGCAGTGCTCAAATGCGCATCATTTCTGTAGCGTATTAACCTTAGTCGGAAAGCACGGAAAGAGAGGATATGCTATGAAGCGGCTGCTAAAGTGGGGGGTACCCCTCGTCGTAGTATCTATGCCGAATTTCTGTCTGGCCCAGAACAGTAATGCCTATCGCCTCCAAGGCAATGCAATCCTCGTAGATCGGGCTTCTCTCTGGGGAAACTGGATCTATCAGAACGATCTGGTCACGAGCTTGAACGTGCCGGTCGGGGAAGCGGATATCTTTGAGGTAGGGGCCGATGGGATGCGTCCGGTGTTTTTCCGCCGCAATATCAATGTTGGCCCCACGGCTAGAGATTTCACCTATCCCGATTTGGTCCGTGCCACTGGCGAGCTAACTACTGGCGGCGCGACCGCCAAATCCAACGATGCCTTGGCCAACAATGTCCTCGACGGCGACTTGAGTACGTTCTGGGAGCCGGACACGCCGGCTAGTTTTGAACGTCGCTTGAGCGACCCCGGCGACTTCAATCTCGACGGACTCAGCAATTGGGAGCTTGAAATAGATCTAGGGAGGCTGGTTTTCGCCGATAGCCTGACAATCATCTTTCCCTCCGCTCAGTTCGAGGCCGAATTTCTCGGTCAACCAGTTAAGGCTTTCGCGCTCTTCGCCTCAATGGGCGAGCGCTTTCCCTTTCCCTTGGGTAACAATCTTCAGTTTACGCTCGTAGCCGAAGCTTCGGCAGGTGTTGTTGGGGTGGGTGGTGTCCAGACCGTCGCCGTGCCCGGTACTGAAGGCCGCTACGTGCAGATGACCTTCCCCCTCTCGCCGCTAGATGATGCCGACTGGAACTATGATGGTCTGCCCGACATCGGCGGAGCCTTCATCCAATATATCCGCGTCAAGGCCACAAATTCGGATCTCTGGCGCGATTCCTTCTTGGGTGAGGGCGAAGAGGCGCGCCTCGCCTATGAGGCACTGCCCGAAGAGCAGCGCGGTGCGCTCGTCTATCAACGCCAGACGGCCGGCGGTTTGCTCGTCGAAATCCAGGACGATGCCAACCAGACCGCCCGCGAAAAGTACCAAACCTTACCCGAGGAAAAGCGCGGGCCGATCCTCTACTATGTCAAGGAGGTTCCCCGCATCGCCGAGGTCCAGATCTGGGCTAGGGGCGACAACTACTCGCTGCAGCCCGAAAAGCGCGGTGGTGCCTCGTTTGAACACGGTAAATTGGGCGCTCCCGATTTGGCCACCGACGGGCTATACGACTCACAGTGGACTGCTAATACTTGGTCGCCAGTTTACACAAAGGGCACGGCTTGGTACGATTTAGGGGCCGTATTCTGGGTCGATAATGTTTCGGTAGTCAACAAGCGCATCAACCAGAGCAACAAGGGTGCCTTCTTGGGGCCGGGTATTCTGGTCTCCGACGGTACCTTGCTCAAACCCCTGAACATGAAGGACCGCCAAGACTTTACCCAACTTGAAGAGGGGCTCAAGTGGGACAACATCATTAGCGAGGAGCACATTGATAACCGCACGCCACCAGTAGTGCGCATTTTCCAAGAAGACTTTGCCCTCCGTAAAATTCGCTTTCTGCAGGTCCGCGATCTCGACGTCACTGGAATACAATCGGGCCGCTATGGGGCGTTGGCGACCATAGCTGAGATCCAGCTCTACGGCGAGGGATATCCAGTGAGCGTGTGGGCGTACTCGCCACCCATCTCCCTGACCGATTCGCGCGGCAACTTCATCCGCAAGACCCTGCCGCGCATCGCTTGGGAGGGCGACGTTCTCATCCGCGACATTGACCCGCTCACTGGTGAATCTATCGAGCGGATTGAGCCGCTGGATCTTCACCCGGATGTCCGCTTGCAGGTACAGACCCGCACTTCCGATCAGACGGATACCAATTTTACTTACTATCAGGTCGTCAGCGTCGCTGGCAGCGAAGAGCGCGAGGAAGTGACAGAAGAGGCTTACGACGAGATCGCCTTGCAGTGGTTGGCATGGGAGATCTGGCAGACCTTACCCGACAACAAGCGGCACGCCTCGCGCGCGGACGACGATGGCGACGGTGCCAACGATGAAGATCCCATTGACCTCATCGACAATGACGGCGATGGGCTCATCGATGAAGATGGTAAAAAACTGCGCCGAGCACCGCGGTCGAGCTTTGCTAAGGACGGCGAGTTGGCCTTCGTCGGCTGGAGCCCGTGGAGCGAGAGCTATCTGCCTACTAACGGAGTTAATGAGGCGACGATCACCTCGCCCAATCCGCGCAAATTCGTCCAGGTCCGGGTCAATATCTCCTCTGAGAATCCCTTCAAGACGGCGCGAATCCGCGAGTTGCGCATTGAACTCGCACCGCCGCTGGCGCTGGAGTTAGCTGGTGAACTGGCGCTGGTAAGCGACGATGGGGAGGCAAAGGGACTGACCAATTTAGACGTTTTGCCCGTCGATTACACGCCGCCGCGCGATATCAATCCGCTCACACCGCAGCAATTTTCCTATTTTATTCGCGCTGCGGCACCCGACCCGACCGACGCCACTGTGCGCGATGGCTTCAATGAGGTGTTGGTTGTTACTCCCCGTGCCGCTCGCCTAACTGGGATCCGCGTCGGTCAGGTCGAGGTCACCGAGACGGCCTCGCTTCTCGACCCAGATCAGATGCGGACCTCAGCAGTGACCACGCGCTTCGACCGCGCCTTTGCCGAGGGCGACGACGGCATCTTGCGCGCCGAAGACGGCTCGGTACTAGAGCGCATAGCGACGGGAGAGGACTCGATCTGGGTCCGCTTCCCCTTCTCGCTCAACGCCGATTTGCCCGCCGAGGCACACGCCCTCATCGAGGTACAGTTCGAGTCGCAGAGCTTCCGCGAGGGCATTGAGTTCACCTCCTTTGTCCGCGCGTCGGACTCCGATGAGGGCGTTTTCCAGCGGGTCGATACCGACGCGAGGGACGCCACCGAACTAGTAGACTCCTCGACGACGCGGGTCAGTCTGATGGCCTTGCTGGGATCGTTGATCCAAGACGTAGTGCTGACACCGGTCTTTACGCCCAACGGCGACGGGATCAACGATGAGCTTTTGGTGCACTTCGCGCTGTTGAAGGTATTGGAAGAGCGGCCGTTGGGGGTGGCATTTTACGATCTGAGTGGTCGCTTGGTCGGCCGGGGGCAGAGTGCGACGGGGAGCGACAAAGTGGGGGATCAGACGTTCACTTGGGACGGGCGGAATCTGGATGGACAGGTCGTGTCGCCGGGGATCTATCTCTGCCGGATTGAGGTTGAGGCCGACGACAAAGATAACCAACTCGTGCGTCTCGTCCACGTCGCCTACTGATTGGAATACGTTGCAATTCAGACCGGAAATTTGATAAACAAGGGAGGGCTTTTGTGAACACAGCTAGGAGTTGCCGCATCGGTGCGGTTGTGTTGCTGATGCTGGGAGTGGCGGTAGAGCATCTCCCAGCACAGGAGGACTTCGGTTCGCGTCTGGGCGTGCGTCGCGGCGGGGAAGTATATTACGACCCTGTGGGGCCTGGTGTCCTCTTTGACGCACTGGATCCGGCGGTGAAAAAGTGGTACGTGCCCCAGGAACTTTTCAACGAGTACCAGTGGCGGCAACAGGACTATACGAATTACGCCCGTCGGCACTATCAGTACTATGTCGCGACTACCCAAGAAGGCGAGTATTTCTACGACATTTATGGGAATTACATCACCCGCGGCCAGCTCGTTTACGACTGGAGCATTTCCGCGCCGCAGACATCGGGTAGCAGTTTGTTCAAGACAGGCAGGTTCAGTTCCTGGTTTTCGAGCGTGGTTATTGCCTCGGACCAGAAGGGTCAATACGCCTATGCCTTGACTATCGGCGACCGCATCCGCACTACCCTGACGCCGATGACCTTTTCCAAACCGACGTTCGCCGGTATTCTGTTCGACTTGGCCACCGACAAGTACGAAGCGACTGTTCTCCTTTCGCGTCCCAGTTCGCCCGGGCAGGTCGAAGAGCTGACGAGCGCTACCAGTACCGCTCGCTTCCGCTCGAACGATACTAATATGCTTGGCGGTCGTAGCACTATACAGATCGGCGACTTCGTCAAGGTTGGCGCGACCTACATCAATGCTTTCAACTCCTCGACCAAAGGGCAGGCATTTCAGGGCAATCCTTTCAAAGGTACGCTTACCGAGGGCCAGAACAACGCTGACATTTCGCGCATTGAAGTGCGCTTAAGCGACGATTCACCCGAGGACAACGTCGCCGGTGCGGCCTTCTTCCAGGAGGAGATGATCATTACGACCATTGACGGTGAGCGCATCAGCAATCGCCGCCAAATTGGCGATAGCAATGTCCTCGCCTATAGTCCGTCGGTGCAGGGTGGTTTCCTCCGCGAGGGATTCCTCTCGGCCGATGGCAACGAAACTATCGTGCTAGTGTACGATCTCGAAGGCCCTCAGTACCGCAATTCCTTCGGCCCCCGGCCCGAGCAGATCAAGAGCATTGAGTTCCTGTTGCTCTTGGCCAACGATTACCGGATCGACGTTACCTCTAACCGCCAAGCCAACCGCAACTTTCAGCCGGTCTTGCTCTCCGAGGGTATCCCCGAGCGCACGGTACGTGCTGACGGCAATGTGAAGGATGGCTCGAACCAGGGCTTTGTGCGCGTCAAATACGGGCTGCCGGTAGCCAATGAGATTTTCGGCGTCACTCTCGACGTTTCCGATGTCGCCGGGTTTTATCTTGCGGGCGAATACGACCGGAACCGCCAGCACTTTCGCTACCCGCGGCGGTCCGAGATTGATGTGACCAATCACCAAGCCCACAATACTTCGGCCGACGCTTGGTTCGTCAATGCCTATAAGCGAGCGTATCCCTACTACGGCTTCGGCGAGGTCTATAACGTTGATCCCAGCTACAGCACCAGCACCTTTTTAGCCGGCACCCTAAACGACGCGGCCGATATCAACTACGACGACAACATTCGTTTTGTGTACGAATTCGTCGACGACAACGACGACCAGGACCGCAACCCGGACTGGCATCGCGCCAATTTCTCGCTGGATCGCCGGGTTTTCCCCGGTTTTGACGAGAACAACGACTTCATCAACGACTTCAATCAGAACGACTCCGAATTGCGCCAAAACACAGTGCCGGACTACGAGGAGCCGTTCTTGCGCTACGCATCTGATCGCCCCGAGTTCCTCTTTGGCATCGATATGAACAACAATGGCATTGTCGACCGCTTTGAAAACGACGAGTTGCCCGACTACCTGTACAAACGGGACCGGCGCGGGTACAACATCTACGTAGGTTCCCATTTAGGCCCGGAAGCGAGGCTGACCGTCGGCCGCCTCGACGAGCACCAGCTAGCCGACGCCCGCGAGAACGTCACCAATTACGTCTTGCTGACCTTTGACAAGGACTACGCAAGCAAGGGGCGCGTACAGGTTTTCAACAACTATCGCCTAGTCCAAGACGATATACGCGACGACGTAATCGAGTGGGTTGTGCGCCAGGGATCTCGCGGCGATCTAGTGCCCTATGCTGACCCTCTGCCCTTGCGCGATGGCTGGGCCAATACCTTGTACCTGGGCTATCAGTACCAGAGCGACCAGATCCACTTCAAGAACCGCCTCAAATGGGAGGTCTTCAAGCAGGCGAATTTCGACGAGCGGCCCATTGAGGAGCAGGACATCCGCGAGACGGCTTCCTTCTTTGGCGTCCTCAACAAGATAGATTACACTTTTGATCTAGGCGTCCTCAAGTTTCAGCCGCGCTGGAAGAGCGAGTTTCAGCGCCAGCGGCCGTCGCGCCGCGAGGATACCCAAGTGCGCGTGGCGACTACCGAGTTGAGCGAGCTCTGGTCGTTGGTCCTGCGCATGCCGATCCTGTCGCGCACCGAGCTACAGACCGGCATTGAGTACCTGCTCGTCAAGCAGTTCCGCGAGGAACTAGAAGATCATCAGTTGCGCTCGGATCGCAACGAGATGGTTTACGCCTTGCAGTTTACCAACAACGTCGACTATCTGGGCTATAACCTATGGACCCAGGCCGGGTTCCGCGTGTCGCGGATTGACCGAGCCTCGACCGATAAAGCGCGCACGGAAACGGCGATGTTCATCACCGTGTTCGCCGGCTATTGAGTAGGAGGTTTACCCATGCTGAAATGTTTCACCCCGTTGCTTTTGGTTGGGCTGCTTTTTCTGGGCTGCTCCTATCGCTACTATGCCGAAGATCTCAAGCCGATAAGCGAGGTCGAACAAGGGGCTAACAAGACGGTGGCTGACGACGGCACTGTGTCTTATAGACAGGCCCGGCTCGAAATTAGCGTACGGCCGATGACCGACGAGGAGTTGAACCGACAGTTCAGCGCGTACTCCAACGAAGGGCCCGACTCGCGCAATCCCTATACTTTTGGCAACTCGACGTACTTTCGCACTGGGGACACCCCGCAGCGCTTCACCGTCTTTCGCATGTACGTCTCTAATTACGAATACCCCAAGGTCTATCTCGACCCCAAAAAGGTCTATATAACTACCTCTAACGGGCGCAAATACTACGCGCTGAGGCATGAACAGCTCTCAATATACTATCGCCGCTACGTTGGCAGCGGCACTGGCGGCAATGTTCCAGGGACGCCCGGCAACGCTCGCTACATCTGGCAGGAGCGCACCGGCATCTTGGCGCGCACGATGTTTCGCGATGAGGAAGTATTCAGTGCCCAAGTGAACGAAGGGTATCTCGTCTTCAAGCCGCTGGCACCGGACATCGATGAATTGACCGTCCATATTCCCGATGTGGTGGTGCGGTTCGACTTCAAGGGGGATCCGCTTGAAGATGTGGATATCGAAATGCACTTTGAGCGAGAGATCGGCCGCATCTATCCAGATGGGCGCAAGGTGGCGACCAACAAGTAGTGTGGAAGATCACTGGCGAATATCACTCAGATGCGCGGTGCCGCTATGAGAGCGGTGCCGCGCAGATTTTGTACACAGGTGAGAAACGTATGTCGTGGAGATATTTTTTGTTTCCTCTCTTGGTGCTTGCAAGTTGCGGCCCAGAGAGCAAAACCGCCGATTCCGCCGCGGTCTTGGCCACAGTCGCGGGGAAGGCCATCACTGCCCTAGACCTCGAACGCTACGAGCAAGAGTTGCCCGACTATCTGCGCTCAAAAAAAGAGGGCGTGGCTGCTCATCGCGCCCATTTGCATAGCTTGGTCGACAAGGAACTCGTGCTGCGCGAGGCTCGGAAGCGGGAACTGGATCAGCTACCCGACCTGAAGCACGAGCTTTCCAAGATGGTCAATAAGCGCTTAGTTGAAGAGCTGTCTCGCGAAATGGTCGATGCCCAGCTCACAGTTACCGAAGAGGAGCTTCGTACGACCTATGAGGAGGACTCGCTAGGTTGGGAAATCTGGCCGGCGCACATCCTTTCCGCCAGCGAAGAAGACGCCCGCGAAATTATCCGCCTACTAGATGCAGGGGCTAGTTTCTCCGAATTGGCCCGAGAGCGTTCCCTAGCCAACGACGCAGAAAAAGGCGGCAATCTCGGTGCCTTCTTCGACCAATCTGGTGCCGTGTCCAGCCTGCGCGATGGCACCTTCCACTTAGAAGAAGGCCAAGTCAGCGAGCCGATCCGCACCATCGACGGCTATGAGGTGGTCAAGGTGCTCAAAAAACAGCGCATCCCCTTCGAGCAGTTGCGCGGCGATATCGCCAAGCAGCTGAGTCAGCGCAAGTGGGGGCGGCGGCGCGAAGCAGTCATAGATTCGCTCAAGAAGGCGCACGACCTGCGCTATCACCGAGATCGCATCCACGCCGTGCTCGATGGACTGCATCGCCGTGGACTGGACCAAGCACAAGCTCAGGCACTGCTAGTCGAATACACAGGCGGTGCGATCAAGGTGGGCGACTTCGTACAGGAGCTGCTCGCCGTGGAAAAAGGTGTGCTGCCGCCCGACAGCGCAGCGGTCTTCCACATACTTGAGTCTTGGGTCCTGCCCGATTCGCTATTGGCCCTCGAAGCCCGTGCTCAGGGGTTACATCAGCGGGCTGACATAGTGGAGTGGAAAGAGAAAAAGCACCAGAAGCTCCTCGCGTCCCAATTGCGCCTAGACGAGGTCGAGGGTAAGGTCGAGGTGACGGATGCCGAAGTTAGAGCCTATTACGAAAAATACCTCGATACCTACAAGTCATTGCCCGGTATCATTGAGATGACCGAGGTGTTGGTCGATACGCGCGCGGAGGCCGAGGCGATCCTCGCCCGGGCTCGTGCCGGGGAACGACTAGAGGAGTTGGCCATTCGCCACTCCGTGCGGCCTAGCATGAAGCCGGTGGGCGGCCACACCTTCGCCGACAGTGGGCGGGTCACCATCGAGTCGCTCTATCAGTCGCCGTACCGCACCTTTTTTGGCGACAGCAATTCCAAAGACGTCGGGGTCCTACAAGGCCCAATGGAAGTCCAAGAGAAATACAGCGTGTTTCGCCTCGATCAGCCTTATGAGATGGCGTTGGTGCCCTTCAAGCAGGTGCAGCGGCCCATTCGCGTCAAGATCCGCAAGCGTCGCGAAGGTGTGCTCTTCAATGCGTTCATCGACTCGCTGCGCCGGGCGGAGGTCGATCAGGTGCAAATCAGCGAGGAAGAACTCTCCCATTACGCGGCTAGGCGTTAAGTCTTCAAATTTCAATGAAAGCAGGGGCCATGCGCGGTCGGCTCGCAGCGCTGCTGCTCGGCTTGGTTTTAGTCGCGCTCATTGAAGGGGGCTTGCGGCTGGTTCCGGCGTTGGAGCCGCCGACGTTTGCCCTCCAACTAGCTCACGTCGAAGGCCGAGCGCTCCACGCAGTCAACCCAGACTATGCCCGTCGCTTCTTCGCCGACATGGCCGAGCCTATCCGGCGCGGCATCCGCATGACCCCGAGGCCCTATATCGAACCCGCACCCGAAGGCGCGTTGCGCGTGCTCTTTGCCGGGGGGTCGACCGTACAGGGCTACCCTCACCCCAAGCGTTTATCGGCTCCATCTTATCTCCAAGAAATGCTCGGCGATCTCTTTCCAGAGCGCCAGACCGAAGTCTTTAACGCCGGAATTACCGCTGCTTCGAGCTTTGCGGTGGCCCGCGCGGTAGAAGACGGCACCTCCGCGCTCGGGGCGGACTTGGTCGTAGTCTATACTGGGCACAACGAGCTATACGGGGTTTATGGAGCGGCCTCGTTGGCCCAAGGAGGGCAAGCAGTGTGGATGAAGCGGGTCCACTATACGCTGGTGCAGTGGCGGCTGAGACCCTTGGTCGGCAAGCTGATAGGGCCGTTGGGGAAAGAGTGGGCGGATGGTCCCTTAATCGAAGTGATGTCTAAGGCGTGCGCG
>MKWU01003821.1_pt1 | contig 18947 bp, 13 predicted proteins | sample 809101 | NCBI WGS metagenome assembly MKWU01 (sample SAMN05860141, study PRJNA318959) | sponge metagenome | host: Aplysina aerophoba | place: Slovenia: Piran, Adriatic Sea, Gulf of Piran | collected 2013-05-07
GTTGGCCAGGTACTTGCTGAGAGCACGCCAATGTTCCCTACGGGCGACTTTCAAACGGTCTACGTTTAATCCCAGGATGCGGATGGTCTCCTCCACCTTGCTGACATCAATTGAGGCGTCTTTGCAAGCCTCTGCATCGGCACTGATCTGGCCAGTCTCATAATTTACCCGCATTAGAAGCGGCAGCGCTGGCAGATCTCCTGGATCAATACATTTCGGATCTACACGGTTTCCCTTAGCCTCACCGCAACTGCGGTTGTTTTCGACGGCTTCTGCCAGCGTGCAACATCAGGGGTTTTCAACGTGCCGCCTTTGCAACACACGATCATATTTTCCGGGTCAAGTACACGACCTTGACCGCGCTCTGGATCACTTTGCGGAAATTCACTTCCGAATCCCCTACGGCGCTGCGGTGGGTCGAACACGGCACGGTCGGTGTCGTAAAAGGCCACGATGGGCAGGTGGAGCGGTCCCGTTCCCTCCCGGTCTGCCTTCACGATGGCCTCCACGACCTCTTTTAACTCCCTGAGGACATTCCTTTTCTGCGGCCCACCCACACGCCGCTCCCACGCGATGCCGTCCACAGTCGTCAGACCCACGCGCAACTGCCGTGAGCCGCGACGGTCCGATTTAAGAAATCCAACGCCCGACACATCGGGTAACTGCCCCGGAATACTGCCGAGGCCCGTAGCGATTGCGCTCAGGACGCTGGTCTTGCCATGGCCGTTATCCCCGTGAAGGATCGTCAGGCCGGGATTCAGCGGCAGGTCCAGCTTCTCGATTGCGCGATAGTTCTCGATCTCCACACGCGCCAACTTCATGGGCGCCGCCCCGCTGACTTGGGCACCGATGTGCTCCGCCGCTGTGTGAATGGTATAGCAATGAATTCATGGGCGCCAGAGCAGCATCATGGGTAAGCTGGCCCTGGCGAATTGGCCTCACCCACCACCATGAACGCCTCCCTCCTCGCCACCCAGCTCAAGGAGAGGGCCCTGTCCATGGGGTTTGCGGTAGCAGGCATCGCTCGGGTGGATCAGCCGGCAGCGTTGCCTGCCCGCACTGCTGCCCTGGAGCGCTGGTTACAGGCTGGGTATCAGGCCTCCCTGGGCTGGATGGCCGATCCACGGCGGCGCCGTATTGACCGTCTGCTGCCGGGGGTGCGCAGTCTGTTGGCGGTGGGCCTGAACTACTGGACAGACCAGCAGCAACGCCCCGATGTGCTGTCAATCGCCCGCTACGGCTGGGGGCGGGACTATCACCGCACCATTGACCGGCGCCTGCGAACCGTCGGGCGCTGGTTAAGTCAGCAGCATCCGGGCTGCCGTTGGCGGGTCTGTGTGGACAGTTCCCCGCTGATGGATAAAGCCTGGGCGGAGGCGGCCGGGATCGGCTGGATCGGCAAACACAGCAACTTGATCCATCCCCGCCATGGTTCCTGGCTCTTGCTGGGTCACCTGCTCACCACCGTAGAGTTGCCGGCGGACAGTCCCCAGACTGCCCTCTGTGGCCGTTGCCGACGCTGCTTGGAGGTGTGCCCCACAAACGCCATTCCCGAACCCTTCGTGGTGGACAGCCGCGCCTGTATCGCCTTTCACACCATTGAAAATCGTAGTCCTGTCCTACCTGCTGATGTGGCCAGGGGGTTACAGGGCTGGATTGCCGGCTGCGATCTTTGCCAGCAGGTTTGCCCCTGGAATCGGACGGTGACACCCACGGTGGACCCTGAACGTCAGCCGGCGGACTGGATGCTCACGGCCAATGCAGAGCAGTTGCTCGGCTGGGACGATGCCACTTGGGACGAGAAACTACGGGGATCCGCCCTGCGGCGCATCAAGCCCTGGATGTGGCGCCGCAATATCCACACCGCTGTCACCGGCCAGCCTTGATGAGGCTGGTGGTTCCGCCTACCATGAACAACTCCAGTGGACATGGGACAGATGTTGGCGGTTGCCGTTTTGGCGGCGGGGAAGGGAACACGCATGCGCAGTGCCCACCCCAAGGTGCTTCAACCCTTGGCAGGCGCCACCTTGGTGGACTGGGTCTTGCAGTCTTGTGAACCCCTGAACCCGCAACGGTGGTTGGTGGTGGTGGGTCATCAGGCGGAGCGGGTGCAACAGCACATGCAGCGTGATGGCCAACGGCTGGAGTTTGTCCTGCAACAGCCTCAACAGGGCACAGGTCATAGTGTCCAGCAACTCCTGCAACCCCTGGCGGATTTTACCGGGACCTTGCTGGTGCTCAACGGGGACGTTCCACTCCTGCGCAGCACCACCCTGCACCGTCTTGTCCAGCACCACCGCCAGAGTGGCAGTGCCGTGACCGTCCTGACCGCCTGCCTGGAGGATCCCAAGGGCTATGGACGGGTGTTTTGTGACGACCGACAGCGGGTCACTGCCGTTGTGGAAGATCGGGACTGTACCGACGAGCAGCGCCGCAACAAACGTATCAACGGCGGTGTGTACTGCTTCCACTGGCCTTCCCTGTCCGCGGTGCTTCCCCGCCTCAAGGCGGACAACCAACAGGGGGAGCTTTACCTCACCGATGCCGTGGGTCTTCTGGATCCGGCCACCCAGCTTACGGTGGAAGACGCAACGGAGATCAGCGGCGTCAACGACCGCGGCCAGTTGGCGGCCTGTGAGCAGGTGTTGCAGCAGCGACTACGGCAGCAGTGGCTGGCGGCTGGCGTCAGCTTTCTGGATCCTGCCAGTTGTAGCCTCAGCCCTGGAACCCGCTTTGGCAGGGACGTGGTGGTGGCGCCCCAAACCCATTTCCGGGGCGCCAACAGCGTTGGAGACGGCTGCCGCATTGGTCCCGGCGCCTTGATCGAGGACAGCCAACTGGAGGCGGACGTGGAGGTGACGTTTTCCGTGGTGCGTCAGGCTCGGTTGGCGCGGGGCTGCACTGTTGGACCGTTCGCCCATCTGCGCCCAGGGACGGTGCTGGAGGAACACTGCAAGGTGGGCAACTTCGTGGAGGTCAAAAACAGCCAACTGGGCGCTGACGTCAAGGCCGGTCACCTGAGCTACCTGGGGGATGCCCGACTGGGGCGTGGCGTCAACGTGGGCGCCGGGACGATTACAGCCAATTTTGACGGGATCGGCAAGCATCCCACCACCGTTGGAGAGGGCAGCAGCATTGGGGCCAATGCCGTGCTTGTGGCTCCAGTGACACTGGGACGGGACGTCACCGTAGCGGCTGGCTCCACCATCACCAGCGACGTAACGGACGATGCCCTGGCCATTGCCCGCTGCCGGCAGGTGGAAAAAAAGGCCTGGCACGAACCGGCAGCCTCCCACCGCTCCGGTTCCACATCGGAGACCGCAGCGGACCAGCCCTCCTAGGCAGTGTTCAGCCGGTCTTGCAGGAGGGGAACGAGACGCTCCAACGCAACGCCGCGGCTGGCCTTCAGCAGCAAATGGTCACCCGGCTTCAGCCATGCCAGCACATGACTCAGGGCTGCCTGGGGTGTATCCACCTGCACCACCGGTAACGTCTGGCCCGCACCAGCCACCAGGGCATCCCCAAGGGGACCGTCGTCCACCACCACCAACCCGTCGAAGCCTCGCCGACCCACATGCTCCCCAATGCGCTGATGCCAAGCCAGGGCAAAGGATCCCAATTCCAGCATGGGTCCCAACACGGCAAAGTGGTGGCCCGGCTGTTCAGCCACCATATCCGTGGTCGCCAGCACAGCCTCCGGAGAGGCGTTGTAGGTCTCGTCCCAGATGGTGATGCGTCCTGTCGGCAGTTGACGGGACCGGCCACCCGGGAGTCGCACCTGGGCCAAGTGACGGTTCCCGGGCGTCACACCCAGCCGCTCCGCACACACCAGAGCCAGCATCAGGTTGCGCGCCTGGTGGGTCCCCGGCAAGGGCAGACGCCAACGGCGCTCCCCGAAGAGCAGTTCGTTTCCTCTCAGTTGGCCGCATTGGTCTGCTGGGGGTAGGTCGGAGGGAAGGGGATCGCCGCTCAGGGCCACACGATGGACCGTGCCATGCCACCTGGCTGCCAGGCCGGCTTCCAGGAGGTGGTCACCGGCCGGGATCACCACCAGGCCCGTGTTGGCTAGAGCTGTGGTGATTTCACATTTGGCGGCGGCAATAGCCTCGCGGCTGCCAAGGCGGCCGATGTGGGCTGAGCCGATGTTGGTAATCACCGCCAGATCCGGCTCCGCACAACGGCTCAGTTCAGCGATTTCTCCCGGTCCCCGCATGGCCATCTCCACCACCAGGGCCGCTACGGTTTTATCTGCCGCCAGGATGGTGCGTGGCACACCAACAGCGTTGTTCTCATTGGCCTGGCTGGCATGAATGGCGCCCAAGGGCGCCAGCAGGGCTTTGATCAGTTCCCGCGTCGTGGTTTTGCCCACGGATCCCGTCACCGCCACCAGGGGCACACCCAACTGCCGGCGCCAAGTCCGGGCAAGATCCTGGTAGGCCTGACGGGTGTTGGGTACCGGCAGCAAGGGCAGAGGCGGATGCTCAGGCGCCGCTGTGGCGTTTACAACGGCGGCACAAGCCTCGCGTGCAGCAGCAGCCGTCAGGTAGTCATGTCCATCAAAGCTCTCGCCACGGAGGGCCAGGAACATCTCCCCCGCAACCAACCGTCGGCTATCGGTGTTGATGCCGCGACCGGGGATCCGGGGCAATGGGGCGAAGGAGATGGAGCAGCCCAAAATGCGGGCACAGTCTTCCGGGGAGAATGAGCAGGGCACGATCCATCAACACCCCGACCACGCTAACGAGCCAGGGCGCAGGTGTCCAGACACTGCGTTGCCCGGGGTCATACCCTGGTGATGCCTTGCGTTTGGTGGTTAGGGGACGCACGGTTTGGCCAGACCCTAGGTGCAGTTGGGTGAATGCAGAAGCAACGCTGCCAGTTCCAGATCGAAGCGGGTGGTGATTTTGAAGTTCCGGGGGCTGCCTGGCTCCACCGCCACGGGCCAGTCCAGGGCTTCAAACAGGGCCGCATCATCCGTCACCGCCAGTTGGCGCTCACGGGCCAGTTGGTGAGCCTGACGCAGTTGGTCCACGGGAAACCCCTGGGGTGTCTGGGCCGCCCAGAGTTGGGAGCGATCAACGGTGGCCTGCACCTGCTGATCCGGGGAAACCCGCTTGATGGTGTCTGTAACAGGGATCGCAGCGATCACGGCGCCACGGCGTTCAGCCGCATCAGCGCAACGATCAAGCAACCGGGGTGCAACGAGGCAACGGGCTCCGTCATGGATCAACACATGGCGAGCATCGGCAGGGAGGCCAGCCAGCCCCCGCTGCACGGAATCCTGGCGGCTCCGGCCTCCTTCAATCCAGTGGATCGGGCAGTGGGGCTTCAGGGAACGGGTGATGGCCAGGATGGCCTCCTGGTCGTGGGGCTGGCCAACGATCCCGATCCAGTGGATTCGACGGCTCTGCAGTGCGGCGGCCACGGTCCAGGCCAGAACAGGCTTTCCGGCCACCGGCAGCAGCAACTTATTTCGATCCGCACCCACACGGCGGCCACTGCCCGCTGCGGCAACTAGCAAATGCATCGTCCTCCTTGACGGTCATCCGAGCCTGCCATCCATAAACTTTCCAGGTACGCAGGATCATGATGCAGGTGCTGACTCTCCTGCCGGGAGGAGAAGAGGACCAGTTACAGGCCCTACCCGCCCTGGCCACACTGGGGGAACAACGATCAGCCCGACTGCAGGTGGTCTGTCCGGCCAGGGCGGCAAGCATCTGGACCCTGCTCCCGGCAGTGGAGCGTTGCATTCCGTTTGCCTTTGGTCAGCGCTGGTCCCTGGCGGATTGGACCAATCTGCTGGGGAACGTGCGGGAACCGGACTTTCAGGTGAGCCTTAATCTGTCCACTGACTGGTCCGTTGATCTGTTGCTGAGCCTGAGCCACATCCCCATGCGCGTGGCCAGTGGCGGGTTTTCCGCGACGGAGCGTGTGAAACAACCCACAGGCTGGCGTGGTCAGGCATTGGCGGCCTGGCTCCAGCCCCTGGGGGTTCACTTTGATGCCAACGCCTATCGCCTTCCCCTTCCCCGGAGGGCTCTGGCAGAGGCCAGAGCGGCCCTGCCACAGGGGAACGGTCCTGCTTTGCTGTTGGCGCCCGATACAGTCCCGGGCTGGTCGCCAGAGGATTGGCAGGAACTTGTGGAGGCCGTGAATCGGGCTGATCCCTCGGTGCGCTTACTGTGGCTGGCGCGGGAGGGGGAAGAGCCTGTTGGCGTCCACCGCTGCCCGGCATCCACCGTGATGGCCGAGGCGGCCACCGTGGCCAGTGTGGATGTGGTGTTCACCGCTGAACCCCGGCTGGCTCAGTTGGCAGTGCTCACAGGCACTGCCCTGGTGGCGGCAGGCATGGCGGATCCCCGCCGGTTGCCCCAACGGGATGCCGTCAAGCCCCTGCCTCCCTTAAGCCGATTGCGTCCCAAGGACGTTCTGCAAGTGCTGGTTGCCTAAGCAGCCAGGAGTGCCTGGGCCCTGGCCACCACGTTGGCAGTGGTGAAGCCGAATTTCTCCATGCATGTCCCGCCAGGGGCAGAAGCCCCGAAACGGCCCATGGTCACACTGTCCCCATCCAGGCCGATGTACTTGTGCCAGCCGAAAGCCGCCGCCGCTTCCACCACAAGGCGTTTGCGCACCGCTGCGGGGAGAACGGAGTCCTGGTAGGCGGGGCTTTGCTCCTCGAACAACTCCATGGAGGGCATGGACACAACCCGAATCCGGCGCCCCATGGCGGTGAGCTGCCTGGCAGCCTGGACGCAGAGGTTCAACTCACTGCCGGTGCCGATGAGAATCAACTCGGGTACACCGGCACAGTCCTCCAGGACATAGGCTCCCTGCGCAACCTTCTCGGCGGAAGAGTTGGCCTGGTTGGGCATGCCCTGGCGGCTGAGGGCCAACACGGTGGGGCGTTTCCGGTTGCGGATGGCTACTCGGTAGGCCCCGCTGGTTTCATTGCCGTCACCCGGACGAATGACCACCATGTTGGGCATGGCCCGCAGGGACGCCATGGTTTCCACCGGTTGGTGGGTGGGGCCGTCTTCTCCCACCCCGATGGAATCATGGGTGAGGATATAGAGGACACCCAGCCCCGAGAGGGCTGAAAGACGCATGGAGCCACGCATATAGTCCGCAAACACCAAAAAGGTGCCCCCATAGGGAATCAAACCGCTGTCGTGATAGGCAATGCCGTTGATCACGGCCGCCATGGCATGTTCCCGCACACCGAAGTGGAGATAGCGCTTCTCCGGTGTTTCTGCCTGGAACGATCCGGTTTCCCCTTTGATGTCCGTGTAGTTGGAGTGGGTCAGGTCAGCGGAGCCCCCAATGAGTTCCGGGAGCCGCGGACCCAGGGCAGCCAAGCAAAGCTGGGAGTGTTTCCGGGTGGCCAGGCCCTTGTCTTCCGGGGTGTACATGGGCAGATCCCGATCCCAGCCCTGGGGCAGCTCACCTCGCAGCATCCGCTCGAATTCGGCCGCAGCGTCGGGATAGCTCTTGCGGTAGTCGCTCAGGGTCCGGTTCCACTCGGCCTCCGCGGCAGCACCCCGCTCCACCGCCTGGCGGAACTGGTCATGGGCCTCCTGGGGCACTTCAAACAAGCCGTAGTCCCATCCCAGGCTTTCGCGGGTGAGTTGGGCCTCTTCCGATCCCAGTGGAGTGCCGTGGACGCCACCGGTGTTGCTCTTGTTGGGGGAGCCATAGCCAATGGTGGTGGTCACCTTGATGAGGCTGGGGCGATCCTTGACGGCCTTTGCGGCTCCAATGGCCCTGGTGATGCCGTCCACGTCGGTGTTGCCGTTGGGGACATGCTGCACATGCCAGCCGTAGGCCTCGTAGCGCTTCAGCACGTCCTCGGTGAAGGACACGCCGGTATCCCCGTCGATGCTGATGTGGTTGTCGTCGTAGAGGGCGATCAGCTTGCCCAGCTTCAGGTGACCCGCCAGTGAACAGGCTTCCGAGGCCACACCCTCCTGGTTGCAGCCGTCCCCCATGATCACGTAGGTGTAGTGATCAACGACGGTGCAGTCCGGCCGGTTAAACCGGGCGGCCAGGTGGGCCTCCGCAATAGCCAGACCCACGGCATTGGCCACGCCGGATCCCAGAGGACCTGTGGTCACCTCGACACCGGCGGTTTCAAAGGTTTCCGGGTGCCCTGGTGTTTTGGAGCCCCACTGACGGAATTGCTTGATGTCCTCCAGGGACACGCTGTCGTAGCCCGTCAGGTGCAGCAGGGCATAGAGCAACATGCAGCCATGGCCAGCGGACAGGACAAAACGATCCCGGTTGAACCACTTGGGGTTCTTGGGATTGTGGCGCATCACCTTGTCCCACAGGGCATAGCCCATGGGCGCGGCACCCATGGGCAGGCCGGGGTGGCCACTTTTGGCTTGGTTGACCGCATCGATGGCCAGAAAGCGGATGCTGTTGACGCAGAGGGTGTCAAGGGAAACAGGTGCGGCAACCATGGGGCAGGAAGGGGTGAATGGTGTGGGAGGGGTGATTGGGAAGCAGGAATCAAGTCCAGCGCCGAAACGCCAGGCAAACATTGTGCCCGCCAAAGCCGAAGGAATTGGAAAGGGCAACGTTGACCGCCAGTTCCCGGGCTTCGTTGGGGACGTAATCCAGGTCGCAGTCCGGGTCAGGGATCACATGGTTGATGGTGGGGGGCACAAAGCCATCGGTGAGGGCCAACACCGTGGCCACGGCTTCAATACCTCCGGATCCGCCCAGCAGGTGACCTGTCATGGACTTCGTGGAACTCACCGGGATGGAGTAGGCCACATCTTCCCCCAGAGCTATTTTAATGGCGGCCGTTTCCGTCTTGTCGTTGGCCTCCGTGCTGGTGCCGTGGGCATTGATGTAGTCCACCTGGCTGGACTCCAGGCGCCCGTCTTCCAGGCAGCGGGCCATGGCTTTGGCAGCGGGACCACCGCCGGCGGGGGGAGCGGTGATGTGGTGAGCGTCACAAGTACTGCCGTAGCCAATGATCTCGGCCAGGATCCGGGCGCCCCTGGCCTGAGCGTGATTCAACTCTTCCAGAAGAAGCATTCCGGAGCCCTCCCCGATCACAAAGCCATCCCGCTCGGCATCAAAGGGGCGGCTGGCATGGGCTGGATCGTCATTACGGAAGGAGAGGGCCCGGGCACTGGCAAAGCCCGCCACACTCAGGGGAGAGACGGGGGACTCGGTACCGCCACAGACCATGGCGTCCGCATCGCCGTACCGAATAATGCGAAAGGCATCTCCGATGGCATTGGATCCTGCCGCGCAGGCGGTGCAAACCGCATTGCTCGGGCCTTGCGCCCGTAGGGCAATGGCGGTGAGGCCAGTGGCCATGTTGGGGATCATCATGGGCACCGTGAAGGGACTGACCCGATCCGGACCCTTCTTGTCCATCACCAGGGCCTGGGTCTCCAGCAGCAGCACACCGCCAATCCCCGACCCGATCAGCACGCCAACACGGTCGGCGTTGTCCTCGGTGATCTTGAGTCCGGACTGGGCCAGTGCCTGCTTGGCGGCGACCACGCCGAACTGGCAAAAGCGCTCCCAACGCCTGGCCTCCTTGCGGTCCAGATAGCCACCGGGATCAAAGTCCTTCACCTCCGCCGCAAAGCGACAGCCATGACGACGGGCATCAAAATGGGTGATGGGCCCAACCCCGTTGACACCGGCGCACAAAGCTTGCCGATAGGACTCCACATCGTTGCCAATGGGGGTCACGGCGCCGAGGCCGGTCACCACAACACGGCGTGGTCCTGCGGAAGTGGGCATGACGTCAGAGCGTGGAGAAGGTGCGTTGGGAGGCTGCCATCAACCCTCCCCTGATGCAGCAGAGCGCTGCTCACGGATGTACTCCACCGCTTCGCCTACGGTGGTGATCCCTTCAGCGGCCTCGTCAGGAATGTCAATCTCGAACTTTTCCTCAAGGGCCATCACGAGCTCAACCGTGTCGAGAGAATCGGCCCCCAGGTCGTTCTGGAAGTGACTCTCCTGGGTAACCGGCTTGTCACTGACACTGAGCACTTCGGAAACAATGTTGATGACATCCTGTTCAAGGGTGGCGAGGGGGTCGCTCATGGGGCTTGGAGTTGCAGGTGCAGCAAAGCACTTTAGAGGATGATGGCCTTCCGCTTCGGGGGCTGCCCCCCGTGCCGGGTAAATAACCGTGACGTGATCGTTGCATCTTGCGGATGAGCGGAAAGTTACTGCGTAAGGTCAGGAGGCGATCCTTCGTAACTCCGGGCATGTCCCACAGCGTCAAGATCTACGACACCTGCATTGGCTGCACCCAGTGTGTGCGCGCCTGCCCTCTGGATGTTCTGGAGATGGTTCCCTGGGATGGCTGCAAGGCTGGCCAGATTGCGTCCTCTCCCCGCACCGAGGATTGCATCGGTTGCAAGCGTTGTGAAACCGCTTGCCCCACGGACTTTCTCAGCGTCCGCGTCTACCTGGGAGACGAGACAACCCGCAGCATGGGCTTGGCCTACTAGGGTTCCCTTGCGGTTCAAGGTCTCGGTTTCATGACCGGGAGAACCATGGACACTGGCGCTGCCTCGCCACCCCTGTCAAACTGAGCCCGATCTCAGCAGTGGTGCGGTATGTGTGGCATTGTGGCCACGATTGGTTCCCGCGAGGCAGCTCCCCTTTTGCTGCAAGGTCTGCAACGCCTTGAGTATCGGGGCTACGACTCTGCCGGTCTGGCTACGGTGACGCCCGGCCAACTCCACTGTTGCAAAGCAGAGGGGAAGCTGGTGCATCTACGGGAAAAGCTGGAGAAGACACCCGTAAGTGGATGCTGTGGCATTGGTCACACCCGCTGGGCCACCCACGGTAAGCCGGATGCTCGCAATGCCCATCCCCAGTTGGATGAAGCCGGCTCCGTGGCAGTGGTCCAGAACGGCATCATCGAAAACCATCGTCACCTGCGCCAGCACCTGGAGCAGCAGGGCGTTCACTTCGGTTCCGACACGGATACGGAGGTCATCCCCCATCTCGTGGCCCAGGCCCTGGCGGACTTGCGGGGAACGGTACCCCCAACAGACCTGTTGCGGCTGGCGGTGGCACAGGCGGTTCAACAGTTGGAAGGCGCCTATGCCCTGGCGGTCATCTGGCTGGACCAGCCTGAGGAGTTGGTGGCAGTGCGCTACCGTGCCCCCCTTCTCGTTGGCTTGGGGGAGGGGCAGTTTTTCTGTGCTTCGGATACCCCTGCACTGGCCGGTGTTGCCAGCAGCATCGTCAGTTTGGAGGATGGGGAGATGGCCCGTCTCACCCCCTTGGGTGTGGAGCTATTTGATGAATCCGGTCAGCGAACTCAACGCACCCCTCACCCTCTGCGCGGGGACGACTACACCACCGATAAACGGCAGTTTCGTCACTTCATGCTCAAGGAAATCCATGAGCAGGCAGACGTGGCGGCTGCCTGGGTGGAGCGCTGCTTGACGCTGCCGGCTGACGAGAGCCTGACAACGGTTCTCCAGGACGTGCAACGGGTGCAGCTTCTGGCCTGTGGCACCAGCCGCCATGCCGCCCTGGTGGGCGCCCATCTTTTTGAACAGTTGGCCGGGATTCCCAGCAGTGTGCATTACGCTAGCGAGTTTCGTTATGCGCCGCCGCCGCTGCTGCCCCAAACCCTCACCATCGGGGTGACCCAGTCGGGAGAAACCGCTGATACCTTGGCGGCCCTGACCATCGAGATGGAACGGCACCGTGCGCTGGAACCCGATGTCCCACTGCGGCTGCTGGGCATCACCAATCGCTCCGACAGCTCCCTCGGGCGCCTGGTGCCCCACATCCTGGACATCAGGGCCGGTGTGGAAATCGGGGTGGCTGCCACCAAAACCTTTCTCGGCCAGATGCTGGCCTTCTACGCCATTGCCCTGCACCTGGCAAGCCAGCGCCATGGCGCCTCAGCTCAGGTAACCGCCTGTCGTCAAGCCCTGGCACAACTGCCGGAGCAACTGTCCCAGGTGCTGCACGCCATGGACCGGCGCTGTGCAGACCTGGCCCATGGATTTGCAGAAACCAGGGATGTGATTTACCTGGGGCGTGGCATCAACTATCCCATTGCCCTGGAAGGTGCCCTGAAGCTGAAGGAAATCAGTTACATCCATGCAGAAGGCTATCCTGCCGGCGAGATGAAGCATGGTCCCATTGCCTTGTTGGATCAGCACGTACCGGTGGTGTCTATCGCCATGCCTGGCCCGGTGTTCGAGAAAGTGCTGTCCAACGCCCAGGAGGCGAAGGCCCGCGATGCCCACCTCATTGGCATTGGCCCCGTCTGTGCAGACACGGAGATCTTTGACGTCGTGCTACCCATTCCTCCCGTCCATGAACTCGTCTCCCCCCTCTTGACGGTGGTGCCCATGCAACTGTTGGCCTATCATGTTGCGGCTCATCGGGGCCTGGATGTGGATCAGCCGCGTAACCTGGCCAAGAGCGTCACCGTGGAATAGGGCTGGATGGGGGAACTGACGACCCACGACCAGCAGCAATGCATGGGTGGATCAACCGGGACCACCATGGGCCGTCGTTCCGGTTGCCAAGCGGCGGCGCAGTTGTCCACAGGCGGCGTCACGGTCCAGACCTCGGCTGGACCGCACACTCACCGCCACGCCCTGTTGAGCCAGGATCCGCCGAAAACGCTCCACCTGCCGGGGGTGAGGACGTTGAAAGTCTTCCTCCGTAATCGGGTTGTAGGCCATGAGGTTGACATGGCTTTGAAAGCCGCGGATCCGTTCTGCCAACTCCACTGCATGACGGGGCTGATCGTTGACGCCTGCCAGGAGAACGTACTCGAAACTTACCCGCCGTCCTGTCTGGACCACATAGGCACGGCAGTCCTCCAGCAAGTGCTCCAACGGGTAGGCCCTGGCAGTGGGAATCAAGTGTTCTCGCAGCGGCTGATTGGAAGCATGGAGGCTCACAGCCAGGGTGAACTGACTGCGCCCCAAAATCCGGTAGGATTGTTGCACAAGAGTATTGATGCGCTGGGGAATGCCCACGGTGCTGACGGTGATGCGCCGTTGACCGATGCCCAGATCACGGCAGAAACATTGAATACTGCTCAACACTGGGGAAAGATTGAGCAGGGGCTCTCCCATTCCCATAAACACCACATGGGTGGGTTGACGTCCCATGGCTTCCCCCACGCTGAGCACCTGGTCGATCATCTCGTGGCTGGCCAGGGAGCGCTGCAATCCTCCTTTGCCTGTGGCGCAAAAGCGACAGGCCATGGGACATCCCACTTGGCTGGATACACAGACCGTTAGCCGCTCCGCGGTGGGAATCCCCACAGCTTCAACGGTGTTCCCGTCCTCAAGTCCCAGCAACAGCTTGGTGGTGCCGTCTCCAGCCCGAACCTGCTGTACCAGCCGAGAGCGTCCAATGCCGACACCCTGATGCGTCTCCCGCCATTGACTTGGCAGCACAGTGACGGCGCGCAGGTGCCGTACTCCTCGGTGATAGATCCACTGTCGCAGTTGACGGACGCGGTAGGGGGGCTGGCCGGTGGAAGCCAGCCAAGCCTGCATGTCTTCGGGACTCATCCCCAGCAGCACAGGGGCTTCCGGGGCAGGGTTCACGTCAGGAAGACCCGGTTGGTTTACTTCCACACCAAAAGTCCGTGCCCTAGAAGGATTTCCACCAGCAGCAGCGCCATAAAACCCATCATGGCAACGCGTCCATTGAGTCGCTCGACATGGCCGTGGAACCCATAAGCAGGCCGGCGACGTTGTGGAACAATGCGAGTCTCAAACATGGCAGCGGAAGAAAATAACGGGGACCAAGGCTAAAGTTCAAACCCCTCATCCATGGGCTGAGGTTCTGTTTCCAGGGCCTCTGCCTGTGCATTGTCCTGGATAAGGTTCTCTTCCGGGTTCCTCCGACTGTCCTCCGGATCTTCTGCCATGTCGCCCTGTTCCTCGGAGAGGGTCTTTGCGGGGAGCATGGTGTCCGGCTGGTCGTTGTGCTCGCCCGGACGTGTCAAGGCGGCAGGGCTGACCCCGGGGTCGTCAATCCGGCGACGGGCTTTGCGCAATTGCTCATCCGATGGATCATCCAGAACGGGAGCAGAGTGGCTGGGGACGGGAATTTCCACCGTATAATCCGGACGCAAACTGGACATTCGGCGATAGCCAGCTTGATCGTCGTCGAGAATATCGGGATGGGGTCCAGCCTCGTCCCGCAATTGATCGTCAAAGCCGTCAAAACCTGTCCCAGCAGGAATCAGACGGCCAATGATCACATTCTCCTTCAGGCCACGGAGTAAATCGCTTTTGCCCTCAATTGCAGCCTCTGTCAACACCCGGGTGGTTTCCTGGAAACTGGCGGCGGAGATAAAGCTATCGGTGTTGAGAGAGGCCTTGGTGATACCCAGGAGCATGGGAGAGAATCGGGCTTCCATGCCACCGGTCACAGCGATGGCTTCATTGGTTCTGGCCACATGGGGCAGCTCAACCAACTCCCCGGGAAGGAGAGTGGTGTCCCCAGCATCTTCAATGCGCACCTTGCTGGTCATTTGGCGCACGATCACCTCAATGTGCTTGTTGTCAATGGTGACCCCCTGGGACCGGTACACCGACTGCACCTCATCGACCAGGCGCTGCTGCACCCTGGCAATGGCGCCTTGAGCGGCATCCATTGTGGATTGATGGCGGCGCAGCAAGTCCTTGAAGTGAATGTCGAGGAGTTCGTGAGGATTGATCGGTCCATCGGTTAACGCACTTCCCGCATGGACCTGATGACCATCCGAAACCATGACATTGCGCTTGCGCCCTAAGGGAATGTCGTAGAAGCGGACACGGTCATCTTCTGTCATCATGGGTTCAGTCACAGCAGGCATCTCCGTAGAGGCGGGGGCCTTCATCTGCCGGATCAACGCAATGAGCTCGTCTTTCTTGAGTTTATCCAGAGGTGGGCGTGGAGGAAGAATCCCCGCCTGACTCAGTCTTTGGCAGAGTTCAGCCTTTTTAACGGACTGCCTGTTCTGTGACAACGGCTTCAGGTTATGCTCCTTGTAAAGCCCTTGCAATGTCTTGATGGATTGCTGCTCAAGCCTGGGTCGAAACAAGGTTGCAGCTTGCTCTCCTGTCGGGTCGAGCTTGTCTGCAAGTTCTACGAGCTGCAGCTTGTCTAAATCCTCCAAGGGGCGCGGTGGCGCTTGCACACCAGCCTTCTCAAGCAACTTGATGAGCTCTGGCTTGGGAAGCTTGGAATAAGCCTTTAGCCCATGATCCTTGCAATACTGCTTGAGTTGCCGAGATGACTGACCGTCAAAGCTGCCGTCCAGAAATGCTGACCGCTTCTTCTGAGAAGAATCAATTTTCTTGATAAAGGCAATGATGTCTTTTTCGTTTTGTGTGCTGATCGGGGGAGTTGGCATAGAGACACCTGCGTCTCTCAGGTGTCGAATGAGCATTGGTTTTTTCTTCTTCTCCTTCGGAGTGGCAATATTAACGTTATTTTCTTTGCTCAATTGCTCCAGTTCAGCAAGTGTCATTTGATCAAAATCACCCTTAAGCAGCTCTGCACGCTGCTCACCAGAAGGATCCAGTTTCTTCACAAGGTCAGTCAGTTGGTCAGGCTTGAGCGACTGCAAGGCCGGTGGTGGGGCCGTCACGCCAGCGCGCTCCAGCCTGCGGCAGAGTTCCGGTTTTTTCCACTGAGTATAGCCCTTCAGGCCGTGCTGGCGGCAAAGGTCCTGCAAGTTTTTCACCATCATCGTGTTCAATTCACCCACACCCAGGAGTGCTGTCTTGTACTGATCTTCATCCCATGGAGCCGGCCTGCTTACCGTGTTCACTCCTCCAAACATGCTGTGATCCGAAGGGATGTCATAGGAGTCATCCCCTTGCTGGTGCTCGATGACCTTGACCAGCACTTCTTCGTTATCATTGATCTTCTCCAGCTTCACATGTCCTGAGCTTTGGCAGAGTACAGAGGCATTGCGAGGCCGACGGGCTTCAAGAAGTTCTTCGATGCGGGGCAGACCTTGGACAATATCACCTGTTTTGGCGCGCTCAAACACCAGCAGGGCAAGGGCATCGCCGCGCTGCACCAGGCCACCGTCCCGAACGTGAAGGATGGATTCCGGGGAGACCATATAGGGGCGGCCAACACGGAGACGCAACCAACCTGGACGTATCGCTTCTACAACACCACTGGTGGGGGAGGTGGTATGAACCTCTCCAATCACCACAATGCCGGATCGTTTCGTCTTCAGGCCTTTGGCTACCGTGTCACCACTTCGGACATAGTGCCCTTGCTGGATCTGGAGCGGAGTTTGGTTACGGTTAAGCTGGTAAACCTCCTGGGACAGGGAGCTGACCAAAAGAGCGGAGCCTTGAGGGGTCTCTACAGACTGAACATAGGTCAATGCATTTGTGATGAAGTCATCGACCAAAACCGTGCCGGGACTAACCAGCATGCCCTTGCAGAAGTGTTTCAAGATACTCTGATTCGAGCAGAGAAGCTGTTCCCCGGAAAGAATGGTGATGCTGTTCTCTGTAAGAACCGTCACGCCGTCCATCTGGCTTATAATGGGAGTCTCGGTCAGACGTGTTCCAAGTTTTATCCATTGCCCATCAGCAATCAACAGGTTAACGTTTGAGTTGAATACGTGAATTTCTTCTGGTACACTAAATGTCTTAACATGTACTGGACTAAGCAATAGAGCAGAGCCTTCTGGAGTATCAACTGATTGAACATAAATCGCAGAAAAATCTTGCAAATTTTCTGAGTCTTTAATTATATTCTTGACAATCATCTCGTCATTCATATCAGATAATAAACCTTTTCTAAAGTGATCTAGAATCGACTGTTCTTGGCACATCGCTAACTCACCATAGCAAATTTTCAATTCCTGTTCTTTGTAGTCAATAATTATTATACCAGATAACTTACTATACACATCTGGCATGATCTCAGTATTAACCTCAACCCACTGACCATTGACAACGAGAAGAGGTGTATCTTGATTAAGAGAATAGACTTCCTGTGGAACAGTAAACTCCTGGACAGGACTCAGCAACAACATTGAACCGTACGGGCCTTCAATAGACTCTACAAACGTCAACGTGTTGAGTGTGATCTCTTCTTCTAAAACGCGGCCTTCGGCAACCAATTGACCTTGCTGAAAGCACTCCAACGTGCTTGTATTGCGGCAAGCCGTTAGCTGGCCGCTACGAATGGTCACAGTCTGACGATGGGATTCCTTTGTGACTCTGGCAATACCACTGATCCGGCTGCTTGTTGCTACCAACTCCGTTCCCTGGTTCACCCACTGACCGTGTTGATGAATCCGTTGGGTGCTTACATGGGTGGGGCAGGTCTGCTGCCGGTCGAAGGGGCTGACCAGCAAACCAGGACCTTCCGGTGTCTCCACAGCCTCGACACATGTTAAAGCGTCCGCCAGAAGTTCTTCGGTGATGGCCTGCCACGGGTAAACCAACTGGCCTTCGCGGAAGGGCTCGCGAGCATGCTTATCATAACAAAGATGCATGTTACCGCTACGGATCGTTAGTTGGCAGTCAGGCAAATCCTTCTGATGCTTTACCAAAGCATCCCCTTGCACAAGACGTTCTCCCGGTTTTACATCGACAGAGGCGTCTTCTGGCACCACAATGTTGCAGGTATCCGATTCCCGCTCCACGATTAACCTTCGAATAGGCTCAGGCTCAAAGTCGGCTGGCTTCCTACCCGCATTTTTCGCTGCCTGATTAATCTTTTCGACTGTGGAAAGCTCAATAACGGCATCTTTCTCCAGTGGGGTATCCCAAGGCCTTTTAATGCGTACCTCAAGTGGGGGAATTTGTACCACACCATCCTCCTTGTAGAGAATCTGGGTTATGGCGATTACCTGACCTGGCTTTACCCGTTTTCCACTTTCTATTTTCAACTCCGTGTGCGTAGAGCCATGGGTTGCGTCAGACAGCGTGTCACGGCGCACCAGGAGACTTTCCAAAATCACCATACTAAGACGCTGGCTCTTTTTGGTACGCCCAGGAACCACTTCCACATCGATGGTCATCTGCGGTGTTGTATTTGATGTTTCCAGAATGACCTGAGTGCGTAGAAGCTCCACCGGATCCACGGATTTCACCAGATCACCATCCTTATACATCAAACGCTGCTGCGCTTTCAAGGTCATGGACGGCCCCTTGGCTTGCTTAACCGATGTGGTCGCAGGAACATAAGCATAGTCTGGAATCGCAAACTCCTCAACGGGACGCAAGAGCAGGAAAGGACTACCCTCGGGTGGATACGGAACAGATTCTACATAATGAATATTTTCAGCAGTTAGTTCATCTTCGATCAACACATCTCCAGGATTCACAAGTATACCCTCTTCGGAGAAACGTTCAAGAGCTTCTTTGTGGCTTAGCTTATCCATATTGCAGTAATGTACTTTACCATTTCGTACAGTTATCTCTCTTAAGATATCATTTTTCTGAACAATTGTTACGATGCCTGATGTTTGACTAAAAATATCTTTAACAACTTCAGTTCCAGCCTCGATTTTCTGACAATTCTTGACCATCAATAAAGAAATGTCTTTATTGATTTCATGGGTTTCCTGGGGAATCCACAATAAAGTTCCTCCATGAGACAATTCAAAGCCGTTCTTGGCTGAACGCGTTTTTTTAATGCTTAAGCCCGGACTAAATTTCACCAGACCACCACTCTGCGTCCTGAAGCGCTCATCACTCAATTCAGCAATGACCTTACCATGGCCAATTTTGCTGCCTGGATTGGTGTGCAGACGATAGAGTAAACCATCATCACTTTCCAGGTTCCATAACTCACCAGCATGGCTGTTCTCCTGAACCAGCTTCAGATCCTTGATCGTGATTTTAGCTGTAACAATCTGCACCTCACGTGAGTCACCTGTAGCATCTCGTAGACGCACATCGCCACCATACTCACTCCGTAAGCGACTTTCTGCAAGCACATCACCT
>MKWU01003822.1_pt1 | contig 18947 bp, 11 predicted proteins | sample 809101 | NCBI WGS metagenome assembly MKWU01 (sample SAMN05860141, study PRJNA318959) | sponge metagenome | host: Aplysina aerophoba | place: Slovenia: Piran, Adriatic Sea, Gulf of Piran | collected 2013-05-07
TGATTACGTCTTACAAAAAGTGAATCCCGAACGATATTCCGAATAATCGAATATCTGCTATAGTTTTAACAAACTACGCAAATTTCATCGCCGCTGTAAATCCCCCACCGCCTGTAAACGGGCGAAAGGCAGTTTCTCCCGCGCGCTGAAATCGGTACACGAGTGGCGCAAGAGAATCCGGCTCCTGTCGGAGATGTCCAATAAAGTCCACCCCGCAACAGCCGGCTTGTGGTCATATCCGGCGCCCTGCAACGTTATTTTGAGACCACCAATCTTCGCCCCTCGGATGAAACGCTCCCTGGCTGGACTTTCGTCTCGACCTCAGGCTGCATCAAGCCGTCGACAAATTTTAGGCAAAATCCATGACTGGCTCGAGCATGAGAACAGGCTCGGGGCTTCGCGCGGGGGCCGGCCCTACATGCCGCCTTCGCGAACCGCCCGAGGTCGACAGTTGCCGTCCCGAAGCGTTCAGTAGCCACCTGCAAGAACCATTTCCGCGAATATCGGTGTCGCCGAGTCCACACAACCCTCACAAGCACCCTATCGAGCTTGCTCCGGGACTTCGGGAACTCAGAAGTCGCTCTGAGCGCTTTCTCTACGCCGTCTCCGAGTCAAGTCGCTGAAATCTGCTCCTGTAGTGTCGGATAGCTGGAAAGAGCGAGCACGTCGTCAACCCGGACCTCGTTGATCGGCACTGAAGCGGCGAAATGGGAGCCGGGCAGGTGGCGCGTCTCCAAGTCGGGTACTCACAGGAAAAAAGCCAGCCAGAGGCTCACCAATAGCCCGGCTCCTGTCGCGATTGCGGTTTGCCGCCTCAGGTCGGAGTCCGAGAGTCCCAGCCAGAGACCAGCGAACATGGCGAATATCAGGCCGAGCGCGGTGATACGCTGGAACTGTTTGAACGCGAGTGGACCGTGCCCCTTGTGCAACTCGATCAGCCGCTTCTGCATGTCCGGTTCGACACGGCTTGCCTTTACTCCCTTTTCCGTCACATTCAAAACGTAGTATGTCCGAGACGTCGGCCTTGTAGTGAGCGTCGAACCGCTGCGCTTGATGTATTCGAAATCATGGTCTATCCCGGCTCCCCGGAGGAGTTTGTCCACGTCCCCTTTCAGATCTCCGGATCCGGGATTCAGTTTCGAGTTCGCCGGCAAGGGGATGTTCGTCTTGAGGGTCGTTCCCTTGATTCCGATCAGGTAGAGTCCGCCCGATATAGCGATGATCAACAGGACCGGCGTAAAAAATGCAGCGACACAGAGGTGTAGATTAATCCAGAGTTGACGCATGAATGATTACTCCTTTCAGGTTATAGATAGAAAGATTGAGGCCATTTACGAGGATTCGGTTAACGTTATGGCGGATGAATGGCGTTTCTTTGCCTGTCGCTCGCGCCGGGTATAGAGCAAGCGGATAGTCTCTTTTCATGTTATCGGCTCGGCGGGCTCAGGCGGGCATGCCTCATATCGTCGGGACCAGCTCGACCATGCCGTCGGTCACTCGGACCGAGTAGCTGCGGGTGCGGCGGCGGGCCAGAGACGGTTTGACGATTCGTCCGTCACTCATGTCGTAGGTCCAGTGATGCCGTGGGCAGGTAATCCGGCAGCCGTCCAGGCGGCCGTCAATCAAGCGCGCGCCCGCGTGTTCGCAAAGACCGTCGACGGCGTAGTAGCGTCCGTCCACGTTGGCGATCACGAACTCCTCACTGCCGGAGGATACCGACGCCAGATTGTCCGGAGAGGGCAGCTGCGTGGCCGGACCCACGACGTGAGCGGTCCGCTTTTCGAGCGGCGCCTTGGGTTCCTGAACCGCCCACAAGACGGCTCGACCGATCAGGTCCATCTTGCTTACTTGCGCAATGCGCCTGGTGGCGTGTTCCAGTTCCCGCTTGGACAACAAAACCTTGAACAGGCCGCAGATGTCGGCGAGACCTACGATGGCGATGTCGCGAGGGTCGGGGAGCTCGTCACTGAACAATACCGACATGATCCGTAGCTTCACTTCCCGGTCGGCTTTCCCGTCAACCGCCGGATAACGTCGAGACCGGAACATCCATAGATAGCGCTCCTCTCGATGTTCGAGAATGCCGCGCTCGACGAGACGCTCGAGCGCGTGAGCGCGAATCCGTTCGGCGTGTACCGCCGTATGTTGTACCCAGTAGCGGGCGTCATACGTCTCGGGAGTCTCCGAGATACCGGTGAGCACCGAATCGAGAACATCATCTCCTACGGGGGTCGGATCGTGCAGAAAAAGTCGTTCCAAATCCGTGTCGATCCGGTTCTCGAGCGCCAGATCCATCAGCACCCCGCCCGCCAATGCGCAAGAGAGAGACCATTTGGGCACGCGTGCAAACTCGCCGCTGACGTCGTCCAGGATGAGGAGAAGGATTTCCTCGGCAAATCGCAGCAACAGTATTTCTCCTCGCTCATCCCCTCATCGTGATATGGAAGTTCCGGCTTTGTCCGGAACGTTCAAATCCGGTGTATGGCCGTCCTGAATCCGGCGGCCCTCCTGACCTTTTCTTTTACGTCCACCCTATCGATGAACTTCACGTCGGCGCTCACGACGAGCTGATGCACGATACAATCAAAGCGATTCAAGGAGCTTTCGGGCGGTTGCCGCCGCACTCTTGCCGCTGCCAGGATGCGGCGCCGACCCGATCCATGGACCGCGTTTCGGGACAGGCGTCACAGGGCGGTTCACACGCGCCGGAATTGCTCAAATCCTCTCCAATGTATTCAAGTCCGCCATTCCTCTGTCCGCATGAATAGCTTGTAATTATAACACAATGAATATACTGATTGATAAAGTGAATATATGGTGAATTATTGCCATATTCGCGGTTCGGTTGACTGCATCGGGACGAGCTTCGTCCCAAGGTGTGGCTGATTCACACCATCTGCGGACTTTCGGGAGCAATTCCATTTTTCGAGTCATCAGGTGTATGCCAGGCCTGAATCAAGCGTGGATAGACGTTCATGGGCGCCCACATACGGGCAGTGCGCACCATGAACCTATTGGAGCGGTAGTTCGTCGGGGAGCCCGGTGGCTGAATATCATCCCTGACGCCTTGTTGGGAACCAGGGCTTTTGCATCTGCGCCATCATGGATCAGCCGGCCTACGGAAAAGCATGTGCAAGGCCCGGACAGCTCAAAATCATCCAGATGTTGCCATTCAGGAATCGGTTGGGCGCTATCTTTCCACTCAATGAAAAGAAGGAAGGCTGTCATGTCCGTCTAGTCACGCATATAAGCCCCCTTGACACTCGCGCTCCAGGATACGCAGAAGTTTGAATTTGTCCGTTTTCGATTTGATTGCACATGGCAGAAAGCAAACATCGAACGAGATTCGAAAAAAAATATCTGCATTTTTTTTTTACAAGCAACCAGGTAGGTTTCATGCCTGTTGATAATCCCCTAGCCTCTCCAAACGGGCGAAAGGCAATCAGGTGAAGACCGACCCGGGGCTCGGAAGCGGAGCGGGGACGGCGCCGATGCGCCGCGGTCCATAGTTCGGAGTTCACCGCCTGGATTCCGGCACGACGGCAGGAACGCGTCGGCTCTAGCCCGCGAGACGACAAGTGGTCCCTGTCTTGTTCCTCCGCCGGCCTCCAGAGAAGAATTCCCCCCAAAAACGCCCGGATGGCGGTGCGGGCATCGTGTTCGACCTGCTGTCGGTCTGCGCGGCGCACGAAACCCGGATACTTTCCATGTCGTACGGCGCTCCGGAGTCCGTGGACGTGAACCCCGGTTTCGTTTCAGGTTCCGGCTGCGTCCATAGCGAGCGCTGCTCGAACAAAGAGCCGGCCGGAGAGGATATCTTCCTCCTTGAATATTTGTTGCAATTGCGGCCGGACTTCAAATCCGGGGAGCGCGGCGCCTTGGAAACGGCGGTCAATCGATCGTCGTCGTCGCTTATCCGCAAACGTGGCCGCTTTTGGCTTCGGGACCGCATACCCGATGCAGCCCTATGCCTCGAGGTCATCTACTGATTGAGGACTCCTGAATTCACCGACGAGCCGGCGAGCAGGGCGGCGCTCCTGCTCGTGAAGGAAACGGACAAGAGAATCGAAATTTTCGATCAGGTCGATGCTTTCTACGATGCGCGCTCGAACGTTGCGCACGGCGGCAGGCGCCCTGCCGGGCGACGAGGCCCCGTCGTGCTGCCCGGACAGGTCGCCCGCAGCGACGAGCAGGGGAACCTGAACCTCACGGTCGTGTCGGCCCCGCACGACGCAGGGAGCGGCGGTAGCGGGAGGCTCGCATGACAGGGCCGAGAAAGACGGAGGGAGCATGAGCAAGGATTCGGAGCGATTCCAGGTCTGGCTCGACGGCGGCATGGCCGCGCCCGAGGATGCCAGGGTGAGCGTCCTCACCGCCACCGCCATGCGCGGAGCGAACGTCTACGAGGGTTTGCGGGCCTATCGGGACGAGGTGCGGGACTACCTCTTCGTCTGGAAGCTGGATCAGCACCTCGAGCGCCTGTTAGTCAACATGAAGATCATGCGGATGACGTCCCCCTGCGGTTTCGACGAGTACCGGCAGGCGGTCCTCGACCGGGCGCTCGCGAAACGGTTCCGGGAGGACGTCCACATGCGTCTGGTGACGTACTTCGGATTCGGCGGTGCCGGGGACGTCAAGAAGTACCGGCCGGAGGAGATCGAGATCGGTGCGTGGGTGGCGGGGGGGGGCTGCCCCCACGACGACGCCCTCCGGCACGGCATTCACGTCTGCGTCAGCAGTTGGCGGCGCATCACCGTCTTGTAGCCGAACTCCCGCGCCGTGGCTTGATGTTCCTATATCCTTCTCCTACGCTGTATGTTGATTTCAGGTAACTTGTCAGGTTTATCGCGAGGTGGATGCCTCTTTGATCAGACTTTCGATGGCGGATCTGACAGCACGAGCAGCATCCTTGCCGCGGGCATTGGCGGCCGCCAAATACGCGATTCTGCGATTCGGCGCAACCACGACTCTCGTCTGCCAGGATCCGTTGCTGCCGCTGTGACGCAGGATGATGCCCCTGGCCCACTTTCGTCGCGACACGAACCAACCTGCCGCGTAACGACCCGAGTCCGGTGTGATGAGTACATTCAATCTGTCACGGTCAAGAATCGCCGGGTCCTTGCCCCGAAACCAGAGCGCGATGAATTTGGCGTAGTCTTCTATGGATATATAAACCGATCCCGCCGGTCCGAATGCGCGTGAAGGGGTGAAATGGGGAAGTTGATTGGGTTCCCACTCCTTCCATTTGTCGCGACGATGCCCCCATGGCTGATCCACCTTGCCGGGCGTACCTGGTGCGCCGAATCCCGCAGTGGTTATCCCCAGGGGAGTGAAGAGACGCTCCTCCATCAACGTCTCCCAGCTCTTTCCGGTGAGCTTTTCCGCCATGGCCCCCACGACCACGTATGCAGGACTGGAGTTCTTGAATTTACCGACAGGGCGCACGGGCGTGCTCATCAGGATCTCTCTGAGCACCGCATGGCGTTCCTTGAGAATGCCGACGCCAGGATTGCCGAAATAATCCGCCAGCCGGTACTTCCAGCCGAATTTGATATCGCGGTAGTGCCCGATGCCACTCTTCATGCGGACGAGCTGAAACAGGTTGACGGAGTGGTAGCCCGGAAGAATTTCCTCGAGAAGCTCGGGATAGACGTCGTCAACGGTCGTCTTCCAGCCGTTGGGAAACGTACCGTCTGCGACTAGAGTCTCAAGCATTACGGACGTCATGGCTTTGGTCAAAGAGCCGAGATGAACCAGATCGCTGACGGTAAGCTTTTCAGGCGCCCCCTGTTTACGGACTCCGGCGGTGGCGATGGCCCTGACGCCTTTCTTGTCGATAACCGCGGCGAACAGACCGGGTGAGCTGCCCTGCTGAACTGGCCCGGCCAGGTATTTGGCGATTGGAGTAGGGTGGCGACGCTCTTCGGCGTAAGCCGACGCCGCGACCAGCAGCCCGGCAATCATCAGCGATAGATATTTGTTGACCAAAAAAGTCGGAAAACGCATGGATTCTCCTCGCCATGAAATCGAACACAGTTGCGAGTATCTACCACAATACTCGTGAACCTTTTGAATATCTAATCATTCTCTGTATGTTGTAAAGAAGTGAAGAAACTGGCATGTCCGAGGTTTATCACCTTGCGCATTCCAGGTGAACGGACCTTCCCTCAAATACCCGATCTTCCGCGGCTACGCGTGGACATGCTCGCCATTTTCGAGCAGGTGCGCATCGCGCGGTCACCTTCTTCACATCAGAAATGTTCACGGAACTCGGAACGCAACGGCTCCCGTCACCTGTCCTGGCCGGCAGAAGTGTTCTATAAAAGAGTGGGCGTTTGACGATTATGTCTGGATACGGACACTCGGGCTCCAGGGATACGGTGGTTGTGATGGACTGCGGACGATCGAGATTACGGCGTGGCCACCGAAGGACGCGTATAGAACATCGTAGCCAAGATGGGTGACGTTTCCCACCATGAACGGGCGCACGAGCGTGCTGCCGCTCCCCTCCGATGCCACGCGAAACCGAGGTCCTGTCACGAGTTCTGAGATGAGGACGTCGACCTGGGCTTTGTCGAATAGTTTAGAGCCGAACACGAAGAGATCCGTATCGAGTGTAGTCTGCACCTAGCCCCCCAAGTCGTAGACGTGGCGCAGATTGAGCGCGCCATAGAAGTTTGCTTCCCTCTGGTTCGTATAGGCGTCGTCAGATTCGGCGGAAGGGGACGAGGCCCCGAATTGATGTTCGTCTGATAGCGCAAGCCTGCGCTACACTGGCGCCGTATACAGGGCATCAGGCTGTAACCGTCCAGGAATCACCCAGGGACGTGGGCGCTACGACAGAAACAAACGCTACGACAAGCTCAGGAAGGACATTTGGCTGCGGCCGCTGCGCAGATACTGGAAGCACGTCCTCAATCAGTGTAATCAACCTGCCAGTCACGGCTCGGAAGAAAGTTTGGTAAGCGCTTACAGAGTTTGCCCGACAGGAATCCGCCAGGATGCGCAGGAGTTGTAATTCATCTGCTTTCGATTTGCTTACTTATTACTGAAAACAAATCCCGAACGTGCTAGGGAACAATGAACTATTCCTGATGATATCAACAAACTAGAAACATTTTGCTACCGCTGAAAACCCCCCACTGTCTCTAAACGGGCGCAATTCACGGATACGAAGGGACTGGGTCGGAGGCTGCTCCGGTCGGCAGAAGCGAGTTCGGTCGGTGCGGTAGCGCGGTTCACGGAACGGGCCGTCCCGCTCGCCGAGTGCTTCCCCGGCGGGGCGGACGGACAGCCGGGTCGTGCCCACCGGTCGATACAGAACCGTTATCGCCGAGACCGAAGAGGCTTGGTTCGCTGTCCTCGAAAGCTACAACGTTTGCGAACTGGTGGACCGCAATGTCGAACACCACGCGTTCCTCCTGGCGGATCGGCCGTAAGCCGTCGGGCGGTGCCACGCAACCAGCGTGGAGCGCAGGGGAGGTCCCAAAGGTGGCGGGGACCGACTACGTCAATCGCGCAGGCCCGCCGCTCCGGGTCGGCGGATCCGGGTTATTGCGAACAACGCCAGCGCGGCCACCACGATCGACGGCCCCGACGGCGTATCGAACTCGGATGAAGCCAGCAACCCCCCAACAACGGCGAGCACGCCGGCGGCGGCGGCCCGGACCGCCATCCCTTCCGGGCTCCGGGACAGGCGCCGTACCGCCGCAGGCGGGATCACCAGTAGAGCAACGATCAGCAAAACCCCGACGATCTTGATGGCGACCGCGATGATCGCCGCCATCAAGAGCCCGAATGCCAAGCTCGCACGCTCCGGCCGCAATCCCGCCACGGAAGCCAGGTCGACATCGACTGTGGCCAGCAGAAGCGGGCGCCAGATCCGCCACAGCGCCGCCAACGCGACCGTTCCTCCGCCCCACACGATCACAAGGTCGGTTCGGGAAACGGCAAGGATGTCTCCGAAGAGCAGACCGTTCAGGTTGAAGCGTACATTGGGAAAGAATGCCAGCACCACAAGGCCGAGGGCGAGCCCACCGTATGCGAACATGCCGAGAAGAGTATCCGTGGGCAGTACGTCGCGTCCTTCGAGAAAGAATATCGTCAGCACAATCAAGGCGGCGCATCCGAAGATGCCACCCACCAGGGGAATATCGGCCAGGAGTGCGATCGCGACCCCGAGCAGAGCGGAATGCGCGATCGTCTCGCCAAAGTAGGCAAGCCGTCGCCAAACGACGAAGCAGCCTGCCGGCCCGGTGACCAGTGCGACTCCGATGCCGGCAAGCAGCGCACGGGTGACGAAATCGTCCAGCATGGCTCAGAGAGGCCTGTCTTCATGCTCATGAGGCACCAGCACCACGAAATCGTCGCCGGCCTTCATCGCCAGCTCGAGATTGTGCGAGATCCACAGGACGCCACATCCTAAATTGCGGCGGATTCCGTCGATCAATGTGTACAACACCTCCGTTCCGGCGACGTCGACCCCTTGGTCCGGCTCGTCCAGAACCAACAGATCGGGGTTGCGAATCAGCGCACTTGCCAGCAACAGGCGCTGCATTTCACCGCCCGACAGGGTCGTGACGGGCGGGTCGTCGAGTCGATCCAGACCGACGGCCTTGAGCGCGGCATCAATTTCAGAACCGCGGAAACAGCCTGTCAACTGTATGAATCGGCGCATGGTGAGGGGCAGCGTCGGACTTATCGCCAACCGCTGTGGAACATAGCCCACCTGTAGTGAAGGCGCCCGGTCCACAATGCCCTCGTCAATGTCGGCCAGGCCGAGGACGGCCTTCGCGCACGTCGTCTTGCCGGCGCCGTTGGCGCCGATCAGAAACACCAGCTTTGCGCGGCCCACTTCAAGGTCCACTTCGCGAAATATCCAACGCCCCGCGCGCCGCACACCCAAGCCGCTGGCTCTGACGAGCGGGGCTGCGCTGGAAGCCTGCGAATTCTTCAAGACCACCTCTCTCTCAAAATATTATATACTGGCAGACGTTATATGTTGTTTATTCTATAGCTTCAGGTCAAGTAAATACATGCCACATGGCGAAATCGCTCGGCACTCAAGGAGGTGGATACATGCTGAACCTTTGGTTGACGTTATGGCGCCGCGCCGTTCTCGCGGCGGTGCTTCTGGGCGGTGCGGTTGCAGTGCCGGCGGCCGCCGATGATGCGGTTTTGGTCGTGGCCTCGATCAAGCCGGTGCACTCAATCGTCAGCGCTGTCATGGCCGGCGTCGGCAAGCCGCACCTGCTCATGCGCGACGCCCTGTCGCACCATGGCTTCAGCTTACGCCCGTCCGACGCCGCCGCGCTTCAGAAGGCTCGGGTCGTGTTCCTGATCGACGAGACGATAGAAGTGGGCCTGGCCGCTGCGATCCGCGCCGTTGCGCCTGATGCGCAGGTCGTCGAGTTGTCCACCGCCCGGGAGGGGCGCGTCCGAAGGCGGTTCCGCGAAGGGGGCGCGTTCGAGTCCGACCCGCACCACCCGCATGACGACCATGGGCACGGGGACAGCCACGGCCACTCGCGCGGGCATGGCGAGGGGCGCTCGCATGGCGGCAGCCACGGTCACGCAGGTGACCATAAGTACATCACCTACGAAGAAGAGGGGACAGGGCCGTTCGACCTGCACATCTGGCTCGACCCCGTGAACGCCGAAGGCATGGTCCACCTGATCGCCGATACCCTGTCCGCGGCGTACCCCGCGAATTTCGAGAAGCATGAGAAGAACGCACGTGATTTCATCCAGCGGCTCAGGAAGCTGGCCAAGGAGATCGCGGCCGATCTGGCGGCTCTGGAGGGCCGGCCCTTCATCGTGTTCCACGACGGCTACCAGTACTTCGAGAAACGCTTCGGCCTGACGGCGGCCGGCTCCGCCGTGGTCAATCCCGAGCGGTCGCCCGGCATCAGGCGGATCCGGGAGATCCGGCAGAAGATACGCGAACTCGACGTGGTCTGCGTCATCTCCGAGCCCGCCTTCGACGGACGCCTCGTCAACACCGTCATCGAGGGAACCTCGGCGCGGGCCGGTTCCGTCGACTCCATGGGTGTCCTGATCGATGCCGGGCCCGAGCTCTATTTCACATTGCTGCGGAAGATGGCCTCGGATTTCAAGGACTGTCTCGCGCCGCCGAAATAGGGTTGGATGTCGACGACAAGCAGGCGTCGGTCTCGGCTGTATCGATTCCTCGCGCATGAATTCTCTCGACTCGTCTCGAGAGAGGGCTTCCCGAGGAGAATCGCCGCATCTTCTCTCATGGCGGCGCATCTCCTGTTTGCCGAATGACCGGGCTTCCGACAACCCCGGTTCGGCAGGAATGAGCCGCCTTCTTCCATTCAGCCCATACACGAGATATGCAGCAGCTCTTCGCTCACTTTGCTTCGACTTTACCCGGGGCCGGTTTTCGGCTCCGGCGCTATTCGTGATGCGCTAGTCCGGTGACCGCGAGTTCGCCGGTGGCCAACGCCTGTGCAAATCATCAATCATATAAGGATGAGCATGTTCGCGCGTATCGCGCAAATGCGGATGATGGGGAGGGAGATCGTCATGACGGTGCGCGATCACGACCGGATCGGAACTCGGCCACAGCAGCAGCGCGAGTACGGCGCCGAAAAAAGCAAGCGCGCTCAATCCGGCCAGCGCGGCGAGCGCTCCATAGGCGGTCATCAACCAGCCCGAGAGCGGATAGGTCACCAGCCAACAGGCATGGCTGAGCGCGAACTGCGCGGCGAATAGCGCGGGCCGGTCCTCGGGGTGCGAGGAACGCCGCAGAAGCCGTCCCGACGGTGTGAGTATGCCGGAGTAGCCGATCCCCACCGTGACCCATGCGCCGAGAAGAAGGGGCCAGGAGAGCCCGACGCTCGGAATAAACGCGGCGAGCGCGCACAGGCTCGCGATCATCAGCGCGGCGCTCGTCAGCATCACCACCCGGTCCGGCGTCCGGTCCAGCAGGCGCGGCAGGGTGAGCGCGGTCAGCATCGAACCTCCTCCGAATGCAGCCATCGCCCATGCCACGGCGCTCTCGCCGAGCCCCAGCCCGCCCCGTACGAGTACAACGGTGTTGACCAGCACCATCGCGCCCGATGCAGCCGCCGCGAGATTGAGCGCCAGGAGCCCGCGGAGCCGCGGCGTGGCGAGATAGATGCGAATTCCGCGGGTCATGCGCTCGTAGATATCACGCACGTCCGAAGGTGCGGGGCTGGGCAGAAGCACCGAGACCACGAATGCCGCGGAAGCGAGAAAGCCGGCCACCGTGCCGAGAAACAGGGCATCGTAGGACATCATCGCCAGCAGCAGCGCCGCGAGGGTCGGACTGAAGATGTTCTCGAGATCGTAGGCGAGGCGTGAGAGCGACAGCGCGCGGGTATAGCGGGATTCTTCGGGCAGCACGTCCGGAATCGTCGCCTGGAAGGTCGGCGTGAAGGCCGCCGAGGCCGATTGTAGCACGAAAATCAAGAGGTAGAGCTCCCATATCTGCGTCACGAAGGGCAAGGCCAGGGCCACGGCGGCGCGCACGATATCGAGCGCTACGAGCAGCAATCGGCGCGGGACCCGGTCGGCGAAGGCGCCGGCAATGGGCGCGATGCCGACATAGGCCGCCATCTTGATGGTGAAGACGGCGCCGAGCACCATCGCCGCATCTTCATCCGCGAGATCATAGGCGAGAAGACCCAGCGCAATCGTGGCGAGCCCCGTGCCCACGAGGGCCGTGATCTGCGCGGCGAAGAGGTGGCGATAGGTGCGATTGGCGAGGATTTCCAGCACGGGTGACCTCAGTGCAAACTGTGACGGGAAACCGGGTCGGGCGTAGCGGTGGGATGGTCCAGTTCCATCAGAGGAAAACTGCGCCAGTCACGCAGCTTTGTTCGGGGACAAGGAGGACGGGATGATTCACCCGTGTGCACGCGAGCCACTAAATGGATTGGAGCACCTGACGGAGCCGAGCGGAAATGCGCGCTCATCTGGATTGAATGCCTCAGGTTATCCAACGTATCGCCAACGCTTCCAACCTGTTGCCGCCACGCATCTATTCCACATCACGCAATCCGCATCGCCGAACACTTTGAATCCCGCTTGATGTGTCTCCGTTTACTCATGCCTTATTTGACCCGAATCCTGAACCGCGCGCAAGCCACGGATAAGGGGTTATTGAATAAGCCATGGTTTTGTGATCGGATATAGATGTTTCCGTTCGCTGGTGGGGTGATAATTCCATTACCGACAGGCACGCTCTAAATTACGCAGGAGTTAGAATTCATCCGCTTTCGGTTTGATTACATATTGGAGATAGGCAAATCCCCAACGAGATTCGTAAAATCAACAGTTTCAACAATCTACAAGGATTACACCACCTTTGACAATCTCCCACTGTCTGAAAACGGGCGGATAATCCGAAAAACGTCGGTTTGAAATTTCCTAGCCATCGCCCGGAATCGTCCCACCGTCCCGTTCGGGGCTTCTTGAGCCACCGTTTCGAGCGCGCCTGTTTGTTTTTCCCTTAATCGTTTCTGCCGCCCGGGATTGGAAAAACGGTAGAAGAAAATGCACGAATAGACGATAAAGGCATGAAAAAAGATACGTAATAAGTATATATTTATTATATAATACGGCATGGATAAAATGAGTGGATTTGCATTGTCCAGGGAGAGAAGGAAAGTTTAATGAATTCAGACGAGCATTGCGAGTCTTCCGGAAAAACTGAAGCCGGGTATCCGGAGGACTCCCTGCTCGGGGAAGCGATAGCCATTGTCGGCATGTCGTGTCGGTTTCCCGGCAGCGAGAGGCTTTCCGATTTCTGGCGGCAACTCCTTGCCGGCGAGAACCTGGTGGTCGAAGGCCCCTCCGGCTCCGTCGCCGGGCGCGCAGGCAGGCTCTTTCCGGACTCCGATGCTAAAAATGACGCCGTCCGCTTCGGCGCATTCGTTCAAGACATCGAATTGTTCGACGCTGAATTCTTCCGCATGTCCCCTATCGAAGCCCAGATGCTTGATCCCCAGCAACGTATGATGTTGGAGACGAGTTGGCATGCACTTGAAGACGCAGCGATTGACCCCGAAGATCTCAAGGGCAGCCGCACGGGGGTCTATGCCGGGATCAGCAACAACGACTACCGGGACATGGTCATTTACTCCCCTGAGACTGTTGAGCCCGCGGGCGGTCTCTACGCCGTCACCGGTACCGCCCTGAACGTCGCCATAGGCCGGGTTTCCTTTGCTCTAGGCCTGGAGGGACCGTCCATGGCGATAGACACGGCCTGTTCCTCCTCGCTGGTCGCCATCCACCAGGCGGTGGGAGGCCTGCAGCGCCGCGAGGCGGACCTCGCCCTTGCCGGAGGCGTTCATATATTCCTCGCCGGACGCCCGCTCGAGTTGCGCGCCAATGCGGGAATGCTCTCCCCCGAGGGACAATGCAAGACCTTCGACGCCTCGGCGGACGGCTTCGTCTGCGGCGAGGGATGCGGCCTGCTTGTCTTAAAGCGCCTCAGCGATGCGCAAGCCGACGGCAACCGAATCTGGGCCGTCATCCGTGGCTCCTCGGTCAATCAGGACGGCGCCAGCCAGGGCCTGACGGTTCCCAGCGGCCCCTCTCAGGAACGGGCCATGGAAGAGGCCCTGGCCCGAGGGGGCCTCTCTCCCTCCGAGGTGGACTATCTGGAAGCCCACGGCACCGGCACGGTAGTCGGCGATCCGATCGAGGTGAATGCCGCGGCCGCGGTCTATGGGCGCGGACGCGAAGCGCAGTGCCCGCTCCTGATCGGTTCCGTCAAGACCAACATCGGACACCTGGGGCCCGCCGCGGGCGTTGCAGGCCTGATCAAAACCGTTCTGTCGATGAAGCACGGGGTGATTCCGCGTCATCTGAACTTCAAGAACCCAAATCCACGCCTGGATTGGGATCGCCTGCCGGTGCGCGTGACCGATGTGATGATGGACTGGCCCCGTCATCCAGGCAGGCCGCCTCTGGCTGGCGTGAATTCCTTCGGCTGGTCCGGCACGAACGCCCACGTGGTGGTGCAGGGATACGGGGAACCGGAGGCCGATTCCTCCTTCGCCGGAACCTCCTCGCCCGCGGGGTCTGCCCTGCCCGTCGCCATAACCCCCCGAATCGAGGGAAAACCCGGGGTGCGGGAAACCCGCTTCCTCCCTCTTTCGGCCAAGTCTCACCAAGCGCTTCGGGCCGTGGCCTCGCGTTATCTGTCCTGGCTCGATGAGCACTCGGAAAAGCTTTCTTCCAAATCCACTGCCGCCGCCCCGACCCTCTCGGACATGGCCTGGACGGCCGCGACCGGAAGGAGCCATTTCTCAAGCCGCGCCGGAATCGTGTTCAGCGATCTCGCCGGGTTACGAGAAAAACTGGAGGCACTGGCGGAGGGAGAAAGCCCGGAAGACGGCCCGGCGCCGCGCAAAGGGGAAGGGGCGAAGGTGGCCTTCGTCTTTACGGGACAGGCCAGCCAATGGGTGGGCATGGGCCGGACACTATACGAGAGGGAACCCGTGTTCCGATCGGTCCTTGACCGTTGCGACCGGCTGCTCTCGGAAGAGCGGGGCGTCTCGTTGCTGGACGTGATGTTTGGACGGGGCGGAACCGATGGACTACTGGACGAGGCGGCTTGGACCCAACCCACCATCTATTCTCTGGAATGTGGGCTAGTGGCGCTTTGGGCGAGTGTGGGCATAAAACCGAGCGTGGTAGTAGGACACAGCCTGGGCGAGATAGCGGCGGCGCATGCAGCTGGCGTGTTCACCCTGGAGGAGGGTTTGCGGTACGCCGCGGCTCGGGGCGCGCTGATGGGCGCCACGCGGAGCGACGGCGCCATGGCCGCCGTGTTCGCCCCGGCCTCTCGCATCGCGTCCGTTGTGGACGAGCACAACGCCGCCTCGGACGACATGGGCCTGAGCATTGCCGCAGACAACGGACTGCAGCAAGTCGTGAGCGGCCCGGTAAAGGATATTGAGACGCTACAGGAGCTTTTCGATGCCGAAGGCGTCAAGGTGGCGCGATTGAGGAAGAGCCCCGCGTACCACAGCGCCTTGATAGAGCCTGCCCTGGATGATCTCGAAGCTGCCGTCAAAGACATCGCGCCTGATCCGCCGCCGCCTTCCGTGCCTTTGATTAGCAACGTCACCGGCCGGCTGCTGGAACAAGAAGAAAGGATGGACGCCGACTACTGGCGGCGGCACGCGCGGGAACCGGTGGCGTTCCGTCAGAGTGTGGAGACGTTGGCGGAAATGGGCGTGGACGCCGTCGTGGAGATCGGCCCCCATGCCGTGCTCGGGACGGTGGTTTCGATGACGTGGCCCGAATCGGCGCCTGCCGAAGCTCCGGTTGTCCTTCACAGCCTGCAGCGTCCGCCGCGCGATGCCGAAGAGCCGGTGGCCGACACCAGCGGCGGCTTCGTGGAGGCGGCCGCGGGCGCATTCGAGGCAGGTCTGGAAATCGACTTCACCGGTTTGTTCGCAGGAGAAGCCCGGCGCCGGATATCCCTTCCCGGCTATCCGTTCCAACGCGCCCACCACTGGGTGCAGGTGTCTAAACGAAGTCGGCAGACTTCCGGCCATCCGCTGCTCGGCGTACGGCATGAGTCGCCCCGAGGCGAGGTGATGTTCGAGACGGAGATGTTCCCCTCCGATCCCGCCTGGCTGGTGGACCACGTGGTTTATGATCGGGTGGTCGTACCCGGGGCGCTCTACGGCGCCATGGCCGTTTCCGTGTCTATGGCCGATGGCAACGACCCGGCGGTGGTGGATGACCTGCAGATGCACAACGCCCTGATTTTCGAGGAGGAAGACGCCGATGGCGGAACGAACGGCGCAGGGCGCAAATTGCAGTTCGTTCTGGACGGCCCCGCGGACGCCCCGGCGCGCCGTTTCGAAATATTCAGCAAAGGGGAAAACGAGAAGGGTTGGACCCTTCACGCCGCAGGCAGGCTCTCCACGGGTGCGTCAGGCCTTCAAGAGGCCGCACCTATCGATTTGGATGAATTGAAGGCCGAACTGGCTCCTCAGGATCCGGCAAAATTCTACCGGATGAGGTGGAGCGGCGATATTCATCTCGGCCCGTCGTACCACACGCTCAAGGCCGTCTGGAGCCGAGAGGGTGAGGCCATTGGAGAACTTGTTCTCCAGGAGTCCGTGGATGCGAACGGGATGGAACTGCATCCGCTACTCCTTGATGGCTGTTTCCAGATCTCGGCGATTGCGCGACACATGATGAAAGTCGAGCAAGGCGCAGTATACATGCCTTTCGGATGGGAACGGCTATGGGTGGCGGGACCCATGCCGGAACGCATCATTTGCCACGCCGCTTTGAGGAATCCCGCCCTAGACGACGAAACTTCGATGACATCGACAGCGCCGCCCGAAGTTGTGACGGGAGACGTTCGGATCTATTCCACGGACGGCGTCCCCCTCGGCGTCTTGAAGGGCTACACCGCCAAGCGGGCGACCCGAGCCGCGCTTCTTTCCGCCAAGGAGGGGCTCAAAGACCTGCTCTACGAAGTTGTCTGGCGAGAGAAGCCCCAGAGCGGAGGTAAGCCGGCAGCGGATTTCCTGGCCGGCCCTGCAGTGGTCGCGAGCCGGACGCGTTCCTTCGCCGACTATCTGGCGGATGAAGGCGTCGGAATCCCGGACAGGGCCGTCTTCCTGAGAGATCTCGAGCGATTGTCCCGGGCATACGCCCTTGCGGCGCTTGAACGCCTGGGGTGGGAGCGCAAAGCGGGCGAGGCGGTCCGGCCGGATGACCTTCGTCGCCGGTTGAAGATCGCCAGCGAACACCAACGCCTGTTCGGCCGGCTTCTCCGATTGCTGTCCGAGGCGGGAGTTTTGTCCCCTTCCAACGGGGGATTCGTGGTCGAAGCCGGGCCGGAGGGTCCGCTCCCTGACGAGGGACTGGCGGATCCTGAATCCCTTGTCGAGCAATTCGCCAATCGGTATCCCCACGGGGTCAACGAACTCGGCCTTCTCCGCCGATGCGGTTCGGCTCTTTCAGAAGTGTTGCAGGGCAACACCGATCCTCTGCCCTTGTTGTTCAGCGACGATGGACCAAGTGCGGCGGACTTATATATCAAGGCCCCCGCTTCCCGGGCGGCGAACCGAATGCTGGGAGATGCGGTGGCGGCTGCCGTGTCCGCTCTTCCCGCCAACCGGCGTTTGCGGGTGCTCGAGATCGGCGCGGGCACGGGGTCTGCGACCGAATCCATCCTGCCTGATCTTCCCGAAGGGCGGTTCGATTACACTTTTACGGATATCTCGGCGGGTTTCTTCGCCCAAGCCGAAGAGCGTTTCGAGACAACCGGCGCGCCCATCGAATACCAATCCCTGGACATCGAAGCCGACCCAGCCGCTCAGGGCTTCGACTCCCACGGCTACGACCTCTTGATTGCCGCGAACGTGCTCCATGCCACACGCGACCTGGGAGAGGCGCTCGTTCACTGCCGGGACCTCCTGGCTCCATCCGGGCAGTTGATAGCCCTGGAAGGACTGCAGCGCCGGTCCTGGCAGGATCTGACCTTTGGACTGCTGGACGGGTGGTGGCGTTTTGCCGATGCCTACCGCCCGGATCATGCCCTGGCTACCCCGGCCGTGTGGCGTCGGGTCTTGGGCGACACCGGTTTTTCCGACGTCGAGTTTCTGGGACCCGCCAATGCCGATTCCGGCGAAACCATGGGTTCGAGTGTAATCATCGCCCGGGGTCCGGCGGAAGTAACCCCCACGCCGGGGGTCTGGGTGGTTGCTGCAGACAACGGCGGCGAAGCGGCGAAACTGGCGGCTTGTCTAGCCTCCCGGAAAGAGAAGGTGATTCTCGCCGTTGGAGAAGGAGGCGCCGAGAAGACCCCGGGAGAAGGCACAGACGTTATTACAGCGACCCTCGACCCGACGCAGCGGGAATCCTGGCGCTCCCTCCTGGAGGGACTGCCCGAGGATGCGCCGCTCAAGGGAGTGATGCATCTCATGGGAGTTACTGTCAAATGTTGTGTATGGCCGTCCTGAGTTCAGCGGCCTCCCTGCCGGTTTCCTTTTCGTTCACCCCGTTGATGAACCTCACGTCGGTGATGACGTCTGCCAGATGACGCAAGCCTCGTAGCCGGCCCCATCGCTTCTCGGCGCTCATGGCCAGTTGATGCACGAGGCTCAGCGCCGACTTCTCGCTCAGGCAGTTCCTCGTCTTCGCCGTTCGCAGACGGATGGTGGCGAAGGTCGACTCGATGGGGTTCGTCGTCCGAATACTCTGCCAGTGCGCCCCCGGGAAGTCGTAGAAGGCGAGCAGCTCCTCGCGGTCCTTCGCCAGGCACTCGACCGCTTTGGGGTACTTCGCCTCCCAAGTGGCGCAGAAGCGCTCGAACGCGCTCTTCGCATGCGCGCGGGTGTCCGCCCCCCACATCTCATGAAGCATCGACTTCGCTTCGCCCTGAACGCTTTTGGGCATCTTGTCGAGTACGTTCGCCGTCTTGTGCACCCAGCAGCGCTGCGCGCGGGTCTCGGGGTACACTTCCGCCAGGGCCGACCAGAACCCCAGACTCCCGTCGCCCACCGCCAGCTTCGCCGCCTTCACGCCCCGGTCCCGTAAACTCAACAGCACCGCCTTCCAACTCTCCTTCGACTCACGATAGCCTGGTTCCAGGGCCAGGAAGCGCTTGCGGCCACGCGCGTCGCAGCCCACAACCACCAGAAGACAGCGCCGCTCCTCCCCGCGGACGTTCACGTATATCCCGTCCGCCCACAGGTACACGAACTCCTCGCCGTGCCACTCCCGCTTGCGCCACCCGGCGTACTCGCGATCCCAGCCCTCCTTGAGACGTGTGATGCTCGCCGGGGACAAGCCCCCCACCGATTCGCCGAACAGCGCCCGCAGCGCCTCGCCGAAGTCGTTCGTCGAGACCCCCTTGAGGTACAGCCAAGGGATCACCGCCTCCACACGATTCGTCTTCTTCAGATACGGAGGCAACA
>MKWU01003826.1_pt1 | contig 18934 bp, 14 predicted proteins | sample 809101 | NCBI WGS metagenome assembly MKWU01 (sample SAMN05860141, study PRJNA318959) | sponge metagenome | host: Aplysina aerophoba | place: Slovenia: Piran, Adriatic Sea, Gulf of Piran | collected 2013-05-07
CGCACCGCGAGAAGTTCGGCCGCGACGACCACCGACTACACGCTGGCCAGCGATGCCGGGTGCACGGTGGTGGCCTCGGTGCGGGTCGGAGCCGCCGGAGCCCGGAGGTGGTTGGAGGCGACCGCGGTCGCCTGCGCCCCAACCCAGGCAGCCGCCGCGACCGGCTGGGCGCTCACACCGACGTGCTAACGCTCACGGTCGGGCTGCAGCGGCCTGGGCTGGTACCAGCCGAGACCCACACCGTCACGGCCCGGACAAACACCAGCCGCAGCCAGAGCGTCACGACCCGGGCTGGTACCAGCCGAAACCCACACCGTCACGGCCCGGACAAACACCAGCCGAAACCGGATCTCAGGCAAGGCCGTGCCGTCGGTAAGGCGGAGGCGCTGGTGAGGCCCGCGGGCCCCGCAGCGGATCGGGCGGGTCTGCCATGCCGTGCCGTCGGTAAGGCGGTGGTGCTGGTGAGGCCGCGCCGTGGATGAGGCGGTGGCGCTGGTGATCGCCGCGCCGGTGTTGGCGCTGACCCTCTGGGCTGTGGCGTTCGTCGGCGGGCAATCCAACAGCCAGGCCCGGGCCGCGGTGGCGGCGGAACTCGCGGCCCGAGCCGCCGTCGACTCCGGTCCGGAGGCTGCCGAAACCGCGGCGCGGACCGCGCTGGGCGCGACGCTGGCCGCGTGCGTCCTGACCGACGCCGTGCTCGCCCACCACGATCCCGGAGAGTCGGCCGCGGTCACCGTCGCGTGCCGGGTGCCGGGCCCCGGGGCCCACGACCGGGTGTGCGTCACCGGCTACGCCCAGGCCCGACCGGCGACGACCGGACACGTTCAAACCGCCTGCCCAGCGCCCTAGGAGGCCGAGGTGACCGTCCCGCTGCTGGTCCTGATGCTCGCCGCGATGGTGACCGCAATGAGCGCGTCGCTGCAAGACCACGCCGCCCACGGCGCGGCCGTGGACCTCGCCAAGCTGCGGGCCGAGCACGCCGCCGACGCGTTCGTGGCGAGCTGCCTCACCCACGAGGGGTGCGACCCAGCCCAGACCGAGGATGTCAAGGTCTGCACGACCGGCGACGCCGGGGTTGTAGTAACGGCGCAGGTGTCGTGGGACCCGATCATCTGGCGGCGCCTCCCCCCCACCACCGGAGAGCACATCGTGGCCTACGACCGCGGGCTGGGCGCCCACATCAAGGACCGGGCCCGCGCCGCTGTCAGCGCCTGCTGACCCTCGGGCCCGAAGTCAGCGGTGCCCGCCCCCGCGCCGCCGCCCGGGAGTACCATGGCCCCGGCCGCAATCAGTGGCAGGTCCACGCCCGGGTAGCTCAGTTCGGCAGAGCAGCTGTCTTGTAAACAGCAGGTCGCAGGTTCGATTCCTGTCTCGGGCTCCGAGCAAAATACCTGTTCAAAGCCTTTTCTGTGATGTTGGCAGGCCTCCAAATCCGAGCATGAAGGCCGATCTTCTAACGGATCTTCTAACGTACGGTCCGACACTTGCCGGGATCAGACGCCTCAAGTTGGCCTTGTACGGCCCCGTGCGACGCCTTCAGATGGGCTGCCTACACCAGGCCGGACCGAGCTAGTCCGCTTCCTCCACGCTCCCACGCATACGATCCGTCACTCACGGACCGGCTCTGCGTGACGACTCGTGTGGCGCCCGACCTGTGCAGGATCGTCATAGGCTGTCTGCTGAGCGACAAGATCCATGCGACCTGCGCAGATCCGGCTCGGTGTGCCCACCTCGTAGCCCTCGGCAAGCCGACCGTCACCGTGTTCAGCGGTCGTGTCTCACGGGGCTCGTACGATGCTCGTGACTTAGGGACAGTTGATGGCAGACACCAATCGCACTGAGGTGCCGACAGCCTGGCTCATCAGGGCTGGGGGCAATGGAGAACGCGAGGACTTCGTTCTTGAACACGGTCTTGCGGGTAGCGGCTTCCGACGTCTTCCAGACTTGTCGGGTGTCTCAAGCCGTGGCGAGGTGAAGGACACGGTTCGCCGGCTGCTCCCTGGCAACAAGATGAGCGTGGCCAACCACTCAGGCCAGCTCTGGGCGCTGCGAGCACATGTGCGTATGGGCCACCTGGTCGTGCTGCCCCGCAAGAAGACACGTCAGATCGCCATTGGCGTGGTGACCCGGGAGTACTGGTACCGGAACGATCCGGACCCGAGCAGGCGTCACGTGGTCTCAGTGGACTGGAGACGCACCGACGTGCCCTGGGAGGCCGCCCACGAGGATCTCCGCAACTCATTGAGCTCACTGCGAACCATTTGCGCCATCAAGTGCGACGACGGCGCGCAACGCCTTCACGAGCTGATGACGACGGGCCGAGATCCGGGCACGTCGAATCGTTCTGGAGCCATGACACCGAACGATCGCATGACGCCTTCAGAGCTTCACGCTGAGTTCCTGGCTGCGCTGAGCGGCCTGGTTGTCGAGCACTCGGACCTTGGGGTCAAGCCGCTTGAACTCAAGATCGAGGGTTCACTCCCCTTACGTGCTCGCGTGTACATGTACAACGCGACGCGTCCTCCTGGAGGGCGCCCTGCTGGCGAGTACAAGATCCAGCTCATTGTGCCGAATCACGAGCGAGGACAGCGAGGCAACTTCGACCTCTCGGACGGCAGGACAGTGCTCCTCGTCGGCTACGCAGCTGAAGACGCCGTGTTCGTCCTCTGGGACGCTGGTGCCTACCGAGACTTCGCCTACTCCCGGAACGTACAGGTCAAGTCCGAGACAATCCTGGCCGCCTTCGCCCGCGGGATCGGACGACAGGAGCGAAGGCTGCGACCGGGGGGAGGGATGATGGTGCGCGAGACGGTCGTAGCAGCGACTGCAGACCATCTCGCCGAGGCGATCGCCCTGCGAGTCGATCTGTCCCGTAAGCGACTCCTGGGCGAACTGAACTGAGATGAGCAACCTGCGCGATGTCATGTTGAAGCTCTCGTACCACAAGGGCGAGGACGACATCGCAGCCGACTTCTACTTGCCGTGCATGCGCCGCTCCCACGGCTACGACCGAGCGGTCGGGTTCTTCAGCAGCAGCGTGTTCGTACTCGCGTGGCCGAGTCTGCGAGAATTCGCCGCATCCGGCGGTCGGATGAGGATCGTCTGTTCGCCCGCTCTCTCGAGCGGCGATGTTGACGCGTTGAACGTCGGCTACAGCCCGTCTGGAGTAGAGCAGTTCTCAACTGACGCTCGCGAGGAACTCCACCGACTCCTAGCCTCGCCCGTGCTTCAGAAACCGACGAAGGTTCTCGCCAGCCTCGTCGCGAGCGGCGTGATCGATCTGCGCATTGCCTGGATCGAGCCGCAGACCGCCGGTCGTAGCCGAAGGATCTTCCACGACAAGGTCGGGATCTTCTCGGACGTCAACGAGCAGCAGGTGGTGTTCAAGGGGTCCATGAACGAGACCTGGCTCGGACTCGCGGCCGACGGCAACCTTGAGTCGATCGATGTCTTCGCGTGCTGGAGGAACGAGGAGAACGAGCGACGCGTGGCCGATGAAGTCGAGTACTTCGACAACCTCTGGCACGATAGGCAGCCAGGTGTGACCGTGACCCCGTTTCCCGAGGTGGTCCAGAAAGATCTGCTGGACATCGCCGAAGAGGAGCGCTGGGAGGACTACGTCAACGAGATCTGTCAGGAAATGGAGGCGGACGCCAGTGTCTCCGCAGATCAGAGGCTGGGCACTCGGGCTCCCCGCCCTCACCAAGTTGCGGCGCTCGAAGCCTGGGAACAGCGTGGTCGGCGAGGCATCCTCGAGCACGCCACCGGCAGCGGCAAGACCTTCACGGCATTGTGTGCGATCCATGAGAGCCTGGGACGCGGCGAGGTTCCGCTCGTGCTAGTGCCTAGCGAACTCCTGCTGAGTCAATGGCAGGAGGAGATCACGCACACATTGGACCTCCAGCCCCTGATGTGTGGCGGCGGGTTCCGGACGTGGGAGGTGCAGCGGCGGCTACCGCTGTGGACCCGCGACGGCAGCCCGGACGAGCCTCGGGTAGTGCTTGCGACCATGCAGACGGCAAGCTCGGACAGGTTCAGACGGCTCCTCCGCGACGGACCTCATCTCTTCGTCATCGCGGACGAGGTCCATCGCGCCGGCAGCCTCACGCACCGTCAACTCCTGAGCGTCTCTTCTGGGCCGCGTCTGGGACTCAGCGCGACTCCCAGGCGTTCGGGCGACCCGGTGGGAACCGCCGCGCTCATGGACTATTTCGACGGAGTTGTGCCGCCTCCATTCACGATCCAGGATGCGATCGCGGCAGGCAATCTGACGCCCTATTCGTACCGTCCCCACCGGGTGTCACTTGACGACGACGAGCAGGACGAGTGGGACCGGCGCACCGCCGAGATCGGAAGGCAGCTCGCGATCCGTGGCGACGAGGAGCCGGCCGCGTTCGATGATGCGATCCGGCGTATGCTCATTCAACGTGCACGCATTGCCAAGAAGGCCGCCGCCAAGAGCCCTCTGGCGGCGGAGGTCGTATCGCGGCACTTCGAGCAGGGGCAGCGCTGGCTCGTCTATTGCGAGGACCGAGAACAGCTTCGAGCCGTCCGGGGCGCCATCGAAGAGACCGGGTTACGGGAGGTCTACGAGTACCACTCCGCGATGGAAGGAGATCCGGAGTCGACGCTCCGCGTCTTCGAGCAATCTGGCGGAGTTGTGATCGCCATTCGCTGCCTCGATGAGGGTGTGGACATTCCGGCCACGTCCCACGCCCTCATCCTGGCGTCCTCACGCAACCCGAGGGAGTTCATTCAACGGCGTGGCCGCGTTCTTCGGACCGCACCCGGGAAGTCGATCGCTCACATCCACGACGCCATCGTCCTCCCATCAGGCCTTGGCCAGGAGGTGCCAGTCGGTTCGATGGTGAAGGGTGAACTGGCCCGAGCTATCGAGTTCGGTCAGCACGCTGTCAACCCGGATGGGGTAGTCGAGTTGAAGACGATCGCGGTTGACTACGGTCTTGACTGGCAAGCTCTAGTAGAAGAAGGATTCGAAATTGACGAAGACGAATGAGCAGTTCGAGTCACTGCTGGAGACCCTCCTGTCAGTTCGCGACTCCTTATATCAAGACATACCGGAATCCCTTCTTCGCGAGATCGTCTCCGCCCATGTGGAGGAACCCGATAACACGAGGATCCATCAACGAGTTCAGCAAGCGATCGAGAACAGAATGGACGAGGCCGATGCTCCGGATTGATCGAGTCGAACTCGAAGACTTCGGACCATTCAAGGGCCGTCAAGCGATCAACTTGCCCGAGGCGCCAGGCGTGGCCGTGGTCTACGGCGAGAACATGCGGGGCAAGACCGTCCTGCTCAACGCGATTCGCTTCGCGCTCTTCGGCAAGGTGCTCGGTCGAGCCCGCCGCGAGGGCTCGCTCCACACGATCGGCAACTGGGAGCAGGCCGCCGCGGGCCAGTACGGATTTGAGGTAGTCCTGCAGTTTCAGGACGACGGAAGCCAGTACAGACTCACTCGATCTTGCCGGCCGCGCTCGGGAGTCGTACCTGAGCAGCACAGCGACTACGACATCGAGCATTTCCTGCAGCGTGATGGGGAGGTGCTCGGCCCTGGGCAGGCCACCGCTGAGATCGAGCGAATCATGCCGGAGAAGATCGCTCGGTTCTTCCTGTTCGACGGCGAACTCCTGCAGGAGTACGAGGATCTCCTGCGCAACGAGAGCGACATGGGACGCCAGATCAGCGAGGCGATCGAACAGATCCTCGGAGTTCCAGTGCTCACCCGTTCACGGGCGACGCTTGCCAAGCTACTCGATGACTATGGCAAGAAGGAGGCAAGAAGCGCTCAGGCCAACACAATCACAAGCGAACTCGGAAGCCAGATGAACGTCCTGCTCGACGAGCGCCAAGTCCTTCTGGACGGATTTGACGAGATGGAGGCCAGTCTCGCTCAGTTGCGTGAGGACAAGGCAGACCTGGATGAGCAACTCCGTCGCAACGAGCGCCTCACGGCGATGATGGACAAGCGCGACATGCTTGTTGAAGCCATCAAGTCGCTCGATGAGCAGATCGAGGTTCGTCAAGCCGAAATCGCCATCGAAATGCGAGTGGCGTGGAAGTCACTCGTCGCTACTCGTGCATCTGACCTCACCGGAGGCCTCCGAGACCGGGAACGACGCTTGCAGCTCCAGAAGATGCGACATGAAGTCCTACGGGCCTCGGCTGATCAAGGTGTAGGCCCCGACTGCCCGACATGCTTCCAATCGCTCAGCGACGAGGTGCTCGCGCAGATGGAGGTGGCTGCCGCTGGCGAAGCGGCCAGGATCGAGGACGTCGAACGACAGTTGCGTGACATTCAGCGACGACTGGACGCCCTGGAGGACGCTGCCCGAGCTTCAAGTGAGACCGGACTAAGGATGCTCTGGAACGACCTTGCCCGCCTCAAGAGAGACCGGTACACCAATCAAGACGAGGCTTCAGAACTCGATCGTCGGCTGCAAGAAGCAGGGGACGACCAAGGCGCACTTCGTCAGGCGCAGTACGACCACGAGCAGACCGTCAAGAAGATCGCCCTGCTGGAGGAGGGGATTGGAAAACAAGAGAACGCTCTTGCCGAGAATGAGCGCAATCTGGCGAGGATCCGAGCCCGTCTGGCGTCCAGAGGTGGAGCGGACGTCGAAGGCGCCCGGCAACGGCGGCGCCTGTGCGCCGACTTGCATGGATTGTTTGACCAAGCAGTCGCCAAGTACCGCGACCGGCTCCGTCGAAGCGTTGAAGCCGACGCCACCGAACTCTTCTTGCAGCTTACGACCGAGCCGGAGTACGCGGGATTGCGGATCAACGAGAGCTACGGGCTCACGATTCTCCACCAGGACGGTTCCGAGATACCGGTGCGCTCCGCCGGAGCAGAGCACGTCGTAGCCCTGTCCCTTGTGGGCGCCCTGCAGAAGAACGCCCCCTTGCAAGGCCCGATCTTTATCGACTCACCCTTCGGGAGGCTCGACACCCAGCACACCAAGAACGTCGTCACCGCCCTTCCCAACATGACGGAGCAGGTGTGCCTCCTCGTGTACGAGGATGAGCTGCGGCCGCAGCTTGCTCGGGACCTGCTTAGGGGACAGCTACGTGCCGAATACTCCCTACGCCGGGTTTCTGCCCGCCACACTGAACTCGAAGAGATTGGGGGGCGTCATGGCTGAGGACAAGCGAACGATCGGAGTGACCGAGGCCGCAGACGATGTTCTCGCCGTGATGGTCGAGCAAGGACACTTCTCCGACGGCATCGACGCCGCCAAGTTCGCGATGGCCCTCGCGATCAACTTCGGGGCGAACCCGGCCGAGCAGGGCCTCACCGTCGAGGGCACGACCACCAAGTGGAACGTCGGCAGCTTCGATCCAGACGGCCAACTCCGCTCACTGATCGACGCCCTCTACCCAGACGTAGACCAGCCGTACCGGCTCCTCGAGTTCTTGATCGATGACGGGCTCCATCGTGTAAGCGAACACATGGAGTCGGTCGGCGAACTCGATGTCATCGCGTTGCTCGACGAGGCCGGGACCCGTCCTAGCGCAGCTGCGCCGTAGGCGCTCGTAACCAGAGGAGCGGCGGTTCCACGTATCAGACGCAGGAGTCGAGTAACTCGTCGAATACTTCAGGCCAAGACAAGGCGACGCCGTGGGACCGGCAGAGGTCAGGCCAGTACTCAGACGATGGCTTCCGCTCGACGGCCAGCACGGGGCGGTTGTCCTCGAACCCCCAATCGACGAGGTGCGCGTAGCTGAGCACTTGCCCAAGGCCCAGCCGTAGCTGGCGCTCCTCGTTGGTGGGGGTGAGGCTCTTCACCTCCGCGATCCAGGCCGCATCGGCCGCAATCCAGCCGACATCGAAGAGAGGATCGGAGTCACTTGGCGACCGCGGCTCCCACCCACGCGCTCGGACAGCGTCCGCAAGCTGATTCTGAACCCTTCGGTGCGCGTTCGTGCCTCGATCGATGGCATCAGGGTCGAGTCTGAACACACGCGACGTGGGAGTCGCGGAGCCGCCGGACGAAGGGCGCATATATGGCTGTCCCCGCGTTATCGGGACGCCCTTGCCGCGTGAGTCGGCTTCCCCACTTGAAGCACGCTCCTCGATGGCCTCGACCAACAATCGGCTCGGGGCACAGATCACGACCTCCATCCCGGTCTTCAGTCGACGGTCCTGGCGCACACGCAGGCCCGACGCGGCCGCAGCCTGGACATTGGCAGACTTGACCTCGAGGCTCGTCGAGTAGGCAAAGTCGATGCGCAGAGCGGCGTCCCAGAACACGAACACGTCATGCTCGGCGGCATAGCCACAGACCAACACGAAGTCGACCTTCGACCAGTCGAATTCACCCCGTTCGCCGCGACGCTGACCGGTGAGTTGAATCTTGTGCTCGGGGGTCGGTCGGCCGCCAGGAGGGTCTGTCGCGTTGTAGATGTAGACCCGAATGCGGCCAGGCAGCGGAGGGCGGAGTTCCACTACGAGTGCACCGGAGTCATCCGTGCTCGCGTTGACGAGTGCGGAAGGGCCGACAGCGGCAACGAATCGGTCGTGAAGCTCCGCCGTCGAGAGCCGATCAGCCAACGCCGTCCTCCTGAACCTGCCCGCGGTCTACACGTAGTACGCGCTGCCGACTCGTTCGAATCGATCGTTGCAGAGTTGCTCGAACGCCCGGAGCGACAGTCCGTCGGGCTTCGCGCCACCGCCGATCACCGCGCCCACGGCGACGGAGTAGAGATAGTCGAGCTGGCGCTGCGGTGAGGTGCTGCGCTCAAGACTCTCAAGGTGCGCCGTCACCGCATCGACGGCTATGTCGCCCGCACCGTTGAGCCGCGGGGTGCTTCTACTCGTGACATCGAATGTCATGACGAGGTCGTAGAACGGCACGAGCTCTCCTCGCCTGACCTTGTATCCCTTCTGGCTGCGCTGACCCTTGTCAAGGATCGACACCTCCGCCTGGCGGAGGCCGGCGTCTTCTACCGCGTCAAGAAGTGCGCCCCACACGGCGTCGTCCGAGTTGTGAAAGACGACTGAGACGCGCCCGTCCTTGACCACGACGCGCTTCGCCTCTCGGAAGGAGTCGGTGAGGAGCCGCTGGTAGTCGCCGACCGTCTTGCCTCCGTCTTCCACGCGACGCGACTTGTTGACGACGATCTCCTGGTCGTTGTCGGTCGGATCTCCCAGCCACGACTCCCAGACGATGTTGCAGTCGGCGTAGTGGATGTTGTTACCGAACGGCGGATCGGTGAACACGTAATCGACCGAGCCGTCAGCGAGCCAACGCAGGTCGGTCGCCGATGCCTGGTTCACGTCGACATCGCCGTCCGGGAGCACCTCGTACAGCCGGCACACCTGGCGTACCTGGTGGCGGAACACCTCGTAGACGTTGGGCTCCGAGATCAGTTGCGGGATGAAGAGAGTGCCCGTAAGCGGACGCTGGCCTCCCTTCGCGTTGTAGCGCCGCATGCGGCTGGCGTGCCACGCCGTGTTGGTGAATGCGAACTGCAGCGCCTCGCGAACTGCCATGTCGTCGACCAAGCCAACCTGATGCCACAGCCGGGACAGCGCAATGGACGGCCGTCGAGCGAACATGTCGGCGACCGTCCGCACCCCGCGAAGGTGAAGCGCCGACCGGATGTACATCTCCCGTGACGAGTCGATCGGTGCAGTCGGCATCCAACGAGTGATCCTGCGACGTCCAACCTTGTCGATGCGATCGAGCGCCTCGGTGGTGGGATCGCCATGGACCAGCTTTCCGCCCGACTCTGGAGCAAGCGTGATCCACCGAGGCACGGATGCGATCGCCACCCCTCCCCTCCGGTCGAACCACCACCTGCAGCCACCACACCGAATGTCGCGCGGTAGCGGCCGGTCGGGCTCAGTCGCATCCCATAGAACGATCTCTGACGCGCATGTCGGGCACTCGTAGACCTCCGACCAGACCGTATGGCGCGCCAACCCCTGAATGACTCCGTCATCGGTGTCGACCGAGGACCAATACAGGTCGCGCTCCGTTCGCCGCATCCACGAGCGGTCGAGCGCAGCGACAGCTTCGGCCAGCTGCTCGGGGGACACGCGTCGTGTGTGGTTGCGGGCTAGGTGCACCGCGCCGGGCGACAGATCAGAGAGCACCGCTCGGCGACCTGAGAGCACTGCCGCAACTCCCGTCATGCCGGATCCGCAGAACGGGTCGGCGACCAGACCGCCTGGCGCGGTCGACGCCTCGATGAAGGGCTCGATCGCCTCGGGCGGAACCTTCGTCGGATAGGTGTGCGACGTGTACCAAGGCCCACCCTTCGAGCCAGCCACATGTTCGGGTAGCGGCTCACGGGCGGCCAACGACGGTCGGCCTACTTGCTTGTGACTGGCAGATGCCATGCGTTGCCCCTCCTCTCAAGGATCTCGCTGCACAGGGTCTCAACGGCGGCAAAGCTCCACCCAGCGGGCGAAGCACCGTCTGCGAGCAGATACCGCATCACCTGCGAGTGCAGCCACGGGGTAGTGCGACGCGACGCAGGCTGGTGCGCCACGTACTCCATCAGTTCCTTCTCGATCTCAGCCCGATCCGCCTCGCGCCGCAGGGCACCGGCCCCCGCCGGGTCCCCTGAGGCAAGGTGCATCACGAGATCGAAGTTCGCGACCTTCTCACCCTTGTCCTCGTGTCGGAGTCCCTTGAACGATGCCTGCCCCTTGTCCATCACAACGGCGGCTTCCACGCGCAGCCCTGCAGAGTCGACGGAATTCTGGATGCTCGACCAGACGGCGTCATCGGAGTTGTGGAACTGCAAGGAGGCCCATGCGCCGGGCCGCATCACACGACTGATCTCCCCCATCGCCTGGCTCATCGCCTTCTCGTAGTCGTCGAGCGTCGTTCGGCCCAAGTCCGGGGTCAGCCGCCTGTTGACGACGGTCTCGGCGGCAACGTCGGTCTGTTCGCCGAGCCACGCCTCCCAGAGGAACGACGAGTCGCCGTAGTAGATGTTCGAGCCGAACGGCGGATCGGTGAACACGTAGTCGACGCTGCTGTCTGCGACCCAGGTGAGCCGCTCGGCGGAACCGAGGTGCACCTCACACATACCAGGGGCCTCCCAGGTCCGCTGATACATGTCGGTGATGGTGGCGAGCTTGCGGCGGAAGAGGCTGAACACGTTGAACTCGTAGTTCAACGATGCGAGGTACATGGTGGATGACAGGACGTTGGTCGGCCGCTTCGGATGCCACTGGTAGCGACGAGAGGCGCGGTTCACGGTCGCGGTGAACACGAAGCGAAGGCCACCACGAATCGAGTCTTCATTGACATGCCCGATTGCATCCCAGAGTGCCGACAACGCGTGCAGATTGCGGGCGGTGAAGAAGTCCGCGGACGTCGCGATCCCCTGGACCTCGTGCTGAGCTCTCCACATCTCTCGCCATGGTTCCCACGGAATGCTCGGGTACCAGTGCGGGATGCTGGCTCGGTCGCCTCTGCTGTCCAGTCCCACCGCCTCAGCCGGCCGCACTAGTCGAGTCGTTTGTCCGTCAAGGCTGATGTTCTCTTGCACCGGCTGGGAACGCAGCCAGAGGAGGTCGGTCTTCTTGAAGGGTCCATGGCCCACGGGGCACGACAGTGTCCTCTGAACAGCCCCAGCCTCATGATCCACCGCCGCGTCCCAGAACAGGATCTCGCGCTCGCATGTCGAGCATCGATGCACGTCGGACCAGACCGTGTACTCGATCCGCCCCCCGGGCATGCCGTACAGAACCAGTTCCAGCGGCCCAAGCCCGACAAGTAGCTCGGATGCGACCTGCTTGAACCGGGCGGGGTCGACACGCGCGGTGTACCCGCGAGCGATGTGAACCGCGGCCGGCGACAAATCAGACAGCACGGCACGCCGCCCAGTCAGCACCGCGGCAACGCCCGTCTGACCAGACCCGCAGAACGGGTCGAGCACCACATCGCCAGGATCGGTGTAGTGGTTGATGAGATGAATGAGTCCCTCCACGGGCACTTTCGTGTGGTACGAGTGCGCCCGATAGAAGACGCTCCCCTTGCCGCCCGCGATGTCGTCCGTCATGGGCTGACGCGGCCGAGCCTCCCGGCGCGCTGGAGATTCGGGAGGAGAATCAGCCATAACCGACTACCCACATTCCGCGACAGCAGCCGGTAGACACCGCGGGGAGCCTAGGTCGGCTCGACGAGGTTCTCCAGAGGACGTGCTTGAAGACATGGCTCGACAAGCTACGGACCGGGTGTGACATTTTACGAACGCACGTTCGCACACTGCTGGTCGCACCACGAGCATTAGGGAGGTCTTGTCGAATTCGGCAGCGGGGTCCGCCGCACATTGGCGCTAGCTCAGACTCAAGGCTGGGGGATCGAACACTCACCGCGATGCCGCCCTGCCCGGGGTTGAACGAAGCTCAGCCCGTCCTAGAGATTGGGGTCCACGAGTTGCGGCCGAGCTAGACCTGTCGATCGCCGAAGACGGCGGCGCCGAAGGTGGCTGCGGCTTGGGCTTGCATGCCGGGCATGACGTGTTGGTAGACGGTCATGGTGAATGCGACGCTGCTGCGGCCTAGCCGCTCGCTGACCACCTTGGCGTTGACCCCCTGCTGCAGCAGGATGCTGGCGTGGGTGTGGCGCAGGTCGTGGAGGCGGATGCGGGGCACGTCGAGCTTGGCGACGGCACGCCGGCGCTGCCACGGCCGTCTGTGAGCGAGAATCGGGGCGTAGGGACCAGTGCATCTAGCCGCTGCAAGGAGCTCTCGGACCGATCGCCTGGACTCAGGTACGCGACGGGTGTGCAAGTCCGGCAGGAGGCTTACGTCACTGGGTCCGTGCAGAATGGGGGAATGCCTACTGGCGAATTGACCATCGAAACAGACCATCTTGATCGTCTGGTCAAGCGAAACGTCCCTGCTGGTCTGGCAGAACTCGTGTGGAACAGCCTGGATGCGGAAGCGACGCAAGTGGACATCACGGTCCGGCTGACCGCCTTGGGAGCAGTAGACCGAGTCATCGTCTCCGACGACGGGCACGGATTCGGCCCCCACGACGTGAATGACTTGATGTCGTCACTCGGCGGCTCGTGGAAGGCAACCAAGGCGGATCGCAAGACGAAGCACAGCAAGCGCATCCTGCACGGCAGCAAGGGAGAGGGCCGCTTCCAAGCCTTCTGCCTAGGTGACCTCGTGCGCTGGGAATCCGTGGTGCAGGAGGACGGGGGTCGCCAGTTGACGGAACTCACGATCCGCCGCCCGGACCTGAAGCGCTTCGGATGGACAACTCAATCCACTGAACGCTCGGTGGGCACGACCGTCACCGTGTCCGCCGGGTCCCAAGAACCGCGGGCTCTAACGCAGGAAGGCGCATCGAGGCGTCTGTTGGAGCGGCTTGCTCTCTACCTGACCCAGCACCCGGACGTGGAAGTCAAATTCAATGACGACCCTCTCGACCCGGACCCGCTGATCGACCATCGCGAGACACTCCCCGCGGCGTACTCAGACGAACACGGGACGTTGTCGGTGTCGGTGATCGAGTGGCACGACCAAGTCGACCGTGCACTCTTCCTGTGCGACGCCAACGGAATTACGCTGCACCAGATGCCCCCAGGCATACACGCGCCGGGGTTCCACTTCACGGCGTACGCCAAATGGGACGGATTCCGAGTCCACGAGAGTGACCTTCTGCTCGCCGATACAGGACTGCCAGAAACCCTCGGTGCGATCGAGGCCTCGCGAGACGCGCTTCGGAAGCACTTCCAGCAACGCGTCATAGAACGAAACCGACTGCTGGTGGACGAATGGCGGGACGAGAACGTACACCCGTACCCGGATCCGCCAGCAGACAACGCCGAGCGAGCGGAACAAGCGCTGTTCAACTATGTCGCGGTTACGGCTGCGACGGCCGTCAATAGCATCGACAACCATAGGGCGAAGGCTCTAAGCCTCCAGACGATGAAGCTGGCGTTGGCTCAGGATCCCGATGCTGTAGAACTCGTCTTCCGCGAGGTGCTGGCCCTGCCCGAGGACAAACTCAACGAACTTCGAGACTTGCTCAGCAGAACCTCGCTGGCGGCGTTAGTCGGAGCAATGAAGATGGTCACCGACAGGCTCCGCTACATCCGAGGCCTCCAGGAGATGCTGTTCGACGCCGAGACCGCTTCAGAGGTTCTGGAGCGCGCTCACCTCCACGACATCATCGGATCCGAGCCCTGGCTGTTCGGAGAGGAGTACGCCCTTCACGTCTCCGATCAAGGCCTGACCAAACTGCTGAACGCCCACCTGGGCCTGCTGGGGCGAGATGCCGCGGCAAGCGAACCCGTTCGGGATGCGGACGGACGGGTGCGCCGTATCGATTTCCTCTTCGCGAGAGCCCTTGAGCAAAACAGGAACCGCCGCGAACACCTCGTCGTGGAGATCAAGCGGCCGACGGTCAAGCTAGGGGAGGGCGAGCTTCTCCAAGTCGAACGATTCGCGAGGACTGTTGCGGGCGATAGCCGGTTCGACTCCGACACGACCGAATGGGACTTCCTCCTAGTCTCCAACGAGATGGACGACTACGTCCACGACCGCGCAAACCAGCCGGACAAGCCCAAGGGCCTCGCCTTTGAGACACCCAGCAGAAGGCTGCGCGTATGGGTCAAGGGATGGAGCACGATCCTCGCAGAGGCAGAACACCGGATGAAGTTCGTACGGGAGCAACTGAAATACGACCCGGGGAGTGAGGACGCCATCGAGTACCTCAAGGAGAACTACCCCGAGTGCGTCCCAGCAATCGTTCACTCGCCACAGCAAGCGAGTTGAGCCGACATTGGCCCTGAGCCAAGGACGAGCCCATAAGGGCTGTACTCGGCACTGCTAGCCGACATCGGCCCCGTCCTGCTACCACCGCCGTCGCTGAGGCTCGCCACTGTGCCCGACGGGCGACGGGAACGCGATTGGCTCTTTCCTGCTCCGCTTGCACGACAACTCGTGACGACCACCAACTGCTAAACCGGTGCCGCGTACATCCAAGTCTCCCGCGGTCCAAGCGTTGCTCCTGCCTCCTGGCGCTCAGAGATCCTAGATCTGTTCCCGGACTGTCCGTGAAGTCCTCCTGGCGCCCCAGTTCCGGGCGCAGCGGTTGCAGAAGTCGGTCACAGTCCTTCGCGTGTACTTGGAGCGCCACGCCTTGAACTTCGCTCCGCAGACTTGACAAGTCGGACACTGACAGACGCCGGCGGCCTTCGAGCACATTGGGCAGCGCCAGTTCTTCGGTCGCCCCTTGTTGCTTACTCGGATATCGCGCTTGGGCTGCATTCGCAGCTTCGCGAGTGGTTCGTCGAAATCGGGCTTTGGCACGCGGTAATGCGTGCACGGCCCTCGCTGTGTCACCAGCGCCCCGAGCGCGTCGGCGCGGGTCCCAGCGGAACAGATGGAGCAGTCCTTAGCGTCGCAAGCTGTCAAGTGCTGGAGCATCTCAGCCGCGCAGTCATCGCAGTCCAGCAATGGGTCCTGATCGGTCCTCGAGTCTTCAGCCTGCGTCACGCTCCGAGATGCTACGCAACAAGCCCCGGCTGCTCAGCAGCGGCCCCTGGAGTGCGCGGGGAAGGGGCGCCCCAGCACCCCTGGTTGAGGGCTACGAGTCGGCCTACGGGCTTGAGCTGCTCGCCAGCGTTCACCGGATGGCTGCCCACAAGCGGAGGTGGCGTGACCAGGCACGTTCAGAACTGGAGCCAGCGGAAGCGGCGCATGTCCACCACACAACGGCGCGGCGGTCGTCGTCGATGCCATGGCCGGTCGCTGCGTGTGCTAGCGATGCATCGTGTCGACGTTCATAGGTCTCGATCTTGCTTGGGCGGCTCACAACGAGAGCGGCATCTGCTGGCTCGAAGGTGGTACGTCTGAGAGCCTCACCTGTGCGCGGCTGGAAGCCGCCGTGCGCGACATTGACGACCTTGCAGACGAGATCGCAGCAGTTCAGGGAACGGTGGTCGTCGCGATCGATGCGCCATTGCTCTATACGACGGATCGCTGGGTGGAGAAGGAGATCTCCCGCCAGTTCGCTCGCTACCACGCATCCGCGCATTCGGCGCATGGTGCTGTGCGTCAGGAGCGAACAGCAGGGATCGACCTCGGTCGCGCCCTTGAGGATCGGGGGTTCTCTCTCGATCCAGCGACACTCGGACCCTGCAGAAGCGAGCGCCGCGTCGCGGTTGAGGTCTACCCGCACACAATTCACGTGCGTCTGTTCAACTTGACCGAACGTCTGCCATACAAGTCGAAGCAGGGTCGCACCGTCACCTTCCGCAGAGAGATCTTGCAGCTGTACCAGGATCACCTCCGAGCGCTCGTGGAACGCGAAGCGCCGAGTGCGCTCGACCATCCCGATGCCTGGAGCGCCCTCACACCACGAACGGCTCAGGATGCCAAGGGCGCTGACCTCAAGCGTCTGGAGGACAAGCTTGACGGCCTCACCTGTGCACTGGCTGCGTGGCTCGCATGGAGCAATCATCGGGCATGGGAGACGATCGGCGACATGAACGGCTACATGGTCGTGCCGCTCCCAGTGTGAGTGCAGCGCAGAGGGATCGACCATCCGAGGTTGGCTTGAGGACGATGCCCTCCCACACCGGAGTGTGTTTTGGTATGGACTTCTAACGGATCTTCTAACGTACGGTTAGAAGCTGGGCGTTATCCACAGGCACTCGGCGACACGGCCGGATCGCGAAATCCTACGTCAACAGCACTTTCTGGCACAGGCTGGCACTGGCCGACACCGGCTTCTTGCGTCTTGTAAACGGCAGGTCGAAGGTTCGATTCCTGTCTCAAGCAAATCCTGGACCTCGGGTCCGAGGTCCAGTTGTTCTATGTTCTTGTGTACACGAACACAGACCAACCTGGTAGACTCAGCTCGTGCCTCGACGAACCACCGCCACGCTGGAGCAAGACGCCGTTGCTAGCTTGTCGGAGGCTCTACTTCGTATTGGCGTCATGACCAGCGTCTTGTCGGCAGAACAGCCGGCCAGCACCGCACGTGTTGACGTTGTGGTCGAGGCTGCCGGCCAGCGATTCGACGTAGAAGTCAAGTCGGTAGTCACTGCCGCGCAGGGAGCACTGCTGGCAGCAACTGCGCCGCGGGACGTTCCGCTGATCGTTGTTGCCGATCGCATCGCCGCCGATGCCAAGCAGTCGATGCGGGAGGCGGGGGTCAATTACTTCGACCGGCGCGGGGAACTGCGGATCGTGAGCCCTCCCCTGTTCATTGACACGCTCGTGGAGTCCGCGCTCCCGATGGCCGGTGGTCGCAGCGGGTCGCTCGACAGCCAGGTCGCCAAGGAAGTGGCGATTGCTTGCTTGCTGACGCCGGACCGGCCCCATGGGGTGCGTCAGATTGCTCGCTACATCGATCGAGCTCCCAGCGCTGTCTCCAGTGCCATGGCGGGGTTGCGTGACGATGGCCTTCTCACCTCCGCTGGTGAAGCGATGGTCCCGGATCTCTTCCACGCGCTTCTGACGGTGTGGCGGCGGCGAGCCGTTCTGTTGGCGACGCTCCCTGAGACCTCCGCCCGCGAGGCAAAGCGGCTGGGGCTTGGCCTCGACGAGCCCGAACACTCGACAGGCTGGGCGCTTACCGACACCCGAGCCGCTGCGTCGTGGGGCATACCGATCGTCGCAGCCGGCGACTACCCGCCAGACTTCTACGTGCCCTCGGAATCAGCCCTTCGCGCCGCACGCTCCCATCTGGACGAAGCAACCAATCCCGCGATCCGAGCATGCACCGTGGCGGTAGCGCCAGTCCGACTCGCGTGTCTCCGCCGAGTAGACCACTCGCGCCTAACCGGAGAGCGGTGGCCAGTCGCGAACCACATCGTCGTCGCCCTGGACATCGCCCAGGACCAAGCTCGCGGCCTCGAAGCACTCGATCAGTGGAAGCCCGAAGGGATCGTCCGTGCCTGGTGACACCCTTCCGACACGATATGTTATGAACATGTGTTCGGATCGCCGCGCTGGCTCCGCAACCAGCGACTACTCGTGCTTCAACACGACTCAACCCGGAACACATGATCCGCGCACGTCGGAGTTCCTCGGTCTCGCGGCTGCAACGTCGGAGGCGATGAAGCCTTGGTGACACGCAGGCGGGGGCTGCTATATCACTTCACCCACATCAAGAACCTTGCGTCGATCGCCGCGGACGGTCTCTTTAGCGATGCACAGATCGACACAAGCCGTAGGACACCAACAGAGGTAGGACATGCCGATGTCAAGCGGCGACGACGGAACCTCGCGGTACCGCTGGCGCCTGGCGGTTGCGTTGCCGACTACGTCCCTTTCTACTTCGCCGCCCGATCACCGATGCTCTTCATCATCTCGAAGGGCGATGTCCCGACGTACAGCGGAGGCCAGGACGAGATCGTGTACCTCGTCACCAGCACCGAGAAGATCGTGGAGGAACGCCTCCACTTCGTGTTCACGGATCGGAACGCTGCACTCCATATCGCTGACTACGGGAACGATCTGCAGGACTTGGACGACTATGTGGACTGGGACCTCATGGAGGGACGTATGTGGAAGAACACGGATGAGGAACCCGATCGCCAGGAGCGGCGGATGGCTGAGTTCCTGGTTCATGGCCACGTGCCCTGGTCGGCGTTCATCGGGGTGGCTGCCTGCAACGACGACAAATGCCAACAGGTCGAGCACGCACTGGCTAGCGTCGGCGCGAAGGTCCTCGTCACTCCCCGACCCGAGTGGTACTTCTGATGGCTGAGTTCATCGACGCACACGGCAACCTGCTGAAGGCGGAGGTTGAGGCGCTCGCGAATTCCGTCAACACGGTCGGCGTGATGGGCAAGTGGATCGCCCTCCAGTTCAAGAACGCCTTCCCGGCGAACTTCAAGGCCTATGAGGCTGCCTGCAAGAAGCAGGACGTGAGACTTGGCGAGGTGTTCGTCTTCGACAACGGCCAGCTCATGCCGCCACGCTGG
>MKWU01003827.1_pt1 | contig 18933 bp, 16 predicted proteins | sample 809101 | NCBI WGS metagenome assembly MKWU01 (sample SAMN05860141, study PRJNA318959) | sponge metagenome | host: Aplysina aerophoba | place: Slovenia: Piran, Adriatic Sea, Gulf of Piran | collected 2013-05-07
AACCATGGGGATGGGAACTCCTGTGTATGTAAGTGTCGGATAACACGTTCATATACCATGGATCCCATCCCCATGCAAAGGCTTTGGTGATCGATGCGGGCTAGGAACGTATTGCCTAATGCGTACCCAGCAGTCTTCCTGCGCAGAGCCTCTATACGTTCTGCCCGGTCATCGCCAAACAGTGATCTTTGGCTGTCACTGAGGATGTCTCGGACCAGTCCACACAGGCTGCTCGGAACTTCCGCGCGCCAATCCTGAGCCAACGCCGCCGGGAGAGTGTCACGCACCTCTTCAGGTGCGAATGCCCTATTGTCGGCGCGCTCTGCCAACTTCTTCCAGCCGTGTGGCATATTCAGGCTTCTGTGCGGACCATCGCTCATGGGGAAACCTCCGATGTCAGGTTCAGTGACATAAAGTGTTGACAATGTCAATTCTAGAATCTCGACAGGAGCTGGCGCTCGAATGACTCGACGTCCACGGCCCCGGGGACGCGGGCATTCGCCGCCTCATGGATCGTCCTGAAGACCAGCTGATCCATCTCCCCGACCTCTAGATCGAAGACGAGCGCAGGAAGTCGTCGGTGTCATCTCTCGCCTGAATGAAAGTCAAGCGCGATAACTCGCGGCTCTCAGTGGACCTGAATGGGGACGAGTGTGTCAGGCGGCGCGGGCGGTGGCCATCTGGTGGCGGACGAGGCGGGAGTAGAGGCCGTCGGATGAGGCGAGGTCGTCGTGGCTTCCCTGCTCGACGATGCGGCCGTTCTCCATGGCAACGATGATGTCGGCGTTGCGGATGGTGGAGAGGCGGTGGGCGATGACGAGTGTGGTGCGGTCGGTCATGAGCCTGGTGAGCGCCCGGCGTACCGCCATTTCATTGACGGCATCGAGATGGCTTGTGGCCTCGTCGAGGATGAGGATCGGCGCGTCTTTCAGGAAGGCGCGGGCGATGGCGACACGCTGGCGCTGGCCGCCGGAAAGCCGGGCGCCGCGCTCTCCGAGCCGGGTATCGAGACCGTCGCGTAGGCTCGCCACGACATCGTCGAGGGAGGCGTTGGCGATGGCTTCGTTGAGGTCATCGTCACTGGCCTCCGGGCGGGCGATCAGGATGTTGGCCTTGAGCGTGTCGTTGAAGAGGAAGGTGTCCTGGGCCACCAGAGCCGTGTGGGATCTCAAGTCATCGAGGCGGTAGTCCCTGATGTCGTCGCCATCGAGCGTGATGCGCCCCTCGTCGCAGTCCCAGAACCGCATCAAGAGGTGGGCCATGGTCGTCTTGCCGGCGCCGCTGGGGCCGACAAGGGCCACCGTGGAGCCGGCCGGAATCTGGATGTCGACGTTTTGGACGGCGGGCTCGATGCGGCCTGGATAGGTGTAGGAGACTTCCTCGAGAGTGATCGCCGCGCCGCCGCTGGTGCGTTCGGATTGGATGCCTGGTCCATCGGCGATGGTCACGGGTTCGCGATCGACCGCATAGAGGCGCCTTGCGGCGCCGAGGGTATCGGCGAGCTGACGGCCGACGTGGGCGATCTCGCTCACCGGCAGGAAGGACGCCATGGCGAGCAGCGTGAAGAAGGGGAGCAGGCTGCCATCGAGCGTGTCCGAAGACACCATGGCGGCACCGGTGACGATGATCGCCAGGCCGCCCAGACCCGTCGCCACCTCGAGGATGGCCATCTGGACCGTGAGGTCGCGGAAGAAGGGGAGGCGCGCCTGGTAGACCGCGCTTGCGATGGTGACAAAGCTGCCGCGACGTTCGCCGATCTGCCGGAAGGCCAGAATCTCGCCCAGCCCTTGGATCGAATCGGCGGTGAACGCATTGAGTTCGCCCAGCGCCTCGCGCGCCTGTGAACCCAGGCGATCGAGGCGGCCGCGCAGCATGACCGGAGAGAACGCGACGATGGCGAGGAAGGGAACGAGAGCCACCGCCATGGGCCAGCCGAACCACACCAGGACACCGATCACGACGGCCGGAGTCAGCACCGCAACGAAGGCCGGCGCCACTGTGTGGGCGTAGAAGGATTCGATGGTCTCGATGTCTTGCGTCGCCATGGCCGAGAGATCGCCGGTGCGTCGGCGCAAGAGATAGGCCGGCGCCAGGCTGTCGATCTTGTCGAAGAGGCTGACCCGCATGCGCGCCAGCAGGCGAAACGCCATGTCGTGGGCGAACCACGATTCGAGCCAGTGCAACACACCGGCCAGCGGTGCGGTGATGGCAAGCCAGACCAGCAGCCCGGACCAGTCCTCCCCGTTGGCGATGCGCGCCACCACGAGGGCGGAGAGGACGCCGACGCCGATGAAGCTGACGACGCGACTCACGCCGAAGATGAAGGTGAGCAGCAGTCGCAGGCGCTCGCTTCCGACGAAGGCGAGAAGGACCTCTGCCGCACCCTTCCAGCCCAGGCCCTCGGCGCGCAGGATACCGTGGGTCGGTTCGGCCTCGGCGGCGGCCCGGGCCGCCATGTCCCGGTCCATGTCTGCGGACGCCGCATCGCCGGCCATGATGAAGTCGTCGCTCCTCGCCAGCGGTTCGGAGGCCTGTTCGTGCATGAGCGAGAAGTAGACGCCGCTGCGCTCCATGAGATCGTCGTGGGGGCCTTCCTCGACGACCCTCCCCTCGTCAAGGACAAGGATCCTGTCGGCCCGGATGACGCTCGACAGGCGATGGGCGAGAATCAGTGTCGTGCGATCCTGCATCAGGCGGAAGAGCGCCTGCTGGATGACCGCCTCGTTTTCGGCATCGACCGCCGAGAGCGCCTCGTCGAGGACAAGAATGGGGGCATCGCGCAGCACCGCGCGGGCGATGGCGATCCTCTGGCGCTGGCCGCCCGAGAGCCTGATGCCGCGTTCACCGACCACGGTCTGGTAGCCCGCCGGCAGGGTGGAGATGAACTCGTGGGCGTTGGCGAGGCGGCAGGCCTCCTCCATCTCGTCTTGGGTTGCATTGGGCTTGCCGAACTTCAGGTTCTCCTCGACGGTGCCGTGAAAGAGGTAGGTGTCCTGGTTGACGACCGCGATCTGTCGGCGGAGATCATCGGTCGTCATGGTCCGGATGTCGCGCCCGCCGATCGTTATGGAGCCTTTCTCCGGGTCCCAGAACCGCAGCAGCAGGCGCACGATCGACGACTTGCCCGCCCCTGACGGTCCGACGACGCCGACGCTCTCGCCCTTCGCAAGCGAAAACGAGAGACTCTCGTGGGTGGTGTCCGCCTCGCCCGGATAGGTGAAGGTGACGTCCTCGAAGGCAAGGCCCTCAAGCGTGGCGTCCGTGTCTGCCGGTTCGGGGGTGGCCGGCTCCTTGACGAGGGGGCTTGCGTCCAGAACCCGGAAGATGGCCTCGGTCGCCGCTTGCCCGAGCATGCCGGTGTGAAGCTGGGTCCTCATGTCGCGCAAGGGGCGGAAGAGTTCGACGCCCATCATCAACACGATCAGGAGGGTGGAAAGCTCCATGAGACCGGCCTCGACGCGCCAGGCGCCGTAGCCGAGCGCCGCCGCCGCGGCGACGGCGATCGAGGCATCGGTGATGCCGCGCCCCAGGGAATTGACCGCGGTCACCCACAGCGTGCCGAAGGCGAGGGCCTTGGCTTTCGCTGCCAGGGCCACGGCCCTTGCCGTGCTCTGGCCGAAGGCCTTGAGGGTGGCAAGCCCCTGCACGGCATCGAGGAACTCTGCGCCAAATTCGCCGTAGGCCCGCGAGCGCTCGATGCTCGCCCGGTAGTCGAGGCGGTGGAAGGCCATCGGCAGGACGAGGGCGAGGACGGCTCCGGTGACGAGGACGGCGGCGACGGGGAGGTCGAGAAAGGCGACAAAGGCGAAGATGGCGACCGGTGTGACGATGGCGATCAGGAGGGTGGGGAGGAATTCGCCGAAATAGGTCTCGAGCTGTTCCACGCCGTCGACCACCGACAACACCACGTCCCCGGTGCGCTGCTGGCCGAACCAGGCAGGGCCCAGGACCACGGCCTTGTCGTAGATCCTCTTGCGGATGGCGATCTGGACGCGGGCTGCCGTTTCGTGGGCGACCATGACGCGCACGTATTCGAGGAGACCGCGGGCCACCATCACGCCGCCGACAATGGCCATCGGCACCACGAGGTCCGCGAAGGGGCGGCCCTCGAACACCAGGGCGATCAGCCAGCCAAGCAGCGCCAGACGGGCCACGCCGACGCATGCCGCGGCGAGCCCGACAATGACGGAGAACACCATGCGGCCGCGCACCCCTTCGGTGAACGCCCACAATCGCGGGTCGAAGTACATTGGCTGAGACCCTATCCGGTCGGCCGACGGCTTTCCACTGCGTCAGGGACCCCAGCGGTCCATCGTCTTGTGCCAGGCAAGGGCGAAACCGAGGAACCAGGGTTTGCCGGTGTAGAGCGGACGGGTCCGAAAGGCCATGTCGTCGAAGGCCGTGCGGCCCTCGGCGTTGCCAAGGACCTTGTGGCCGAGGCGGTGGCCGAGATAGCTCGCCCAGGCGACGCCGGACCCGCAGTAGCCGGTCGCGAACCAGACCCCGTCATGTTGGCCGATGTGCGGGATTTCATCGAAGGTGTAGGCAACGAACCCCATCCAGCTGTGCGAAATCTTGACGTTGCTGAGCTCCGGGAAGAGGCCGCTCACGACCTTGTGGAGACGTGGCGCGCTCACCTTCGGGTCGGTTTCACCCAGGGCGACACGGCCGCCGAACACCACCCTCGTGTGATCTGGTGACGGCCGGTAGTAGTAGACCACCTTGCGGGTGTCTGAAATCACCCGCTTTTTGGGCATGATGCGCTGCATGACGGCGGGGTCCAGCGGCTCGGTGGCGATGACGTAGCTGCCGATGGGGATGACGCGCCGCCTCAGTCCGGGTGTGACTTCTCCCGTGTAGCCGTTGGTGGCGACGATGACGTCCCGGGCCTGGATCGTGCCGCGGCGGGTCCGGACCGTGACGCGGTTGGCTTCGGCAGCGATGCCGTCGACCCGTGTTGAGGTGGCGATCACGGCCCCCGCTTGGGTCGCGCGGCTGGCGAGACCTGCGGCGTAGCGCGCCGGATGGAGACTGGCGTGGGCCGGCAGGACGGCGCCTCCGTGATAGGTCTCGGTGCCGAGTTCGTCCGTCGTTTCGGCTGCCGGAACCATGTGCCACTCGAAGGGGACGATGCGGGACGATTCCCTGAAATGCGCGGCCATGGAGTCATAGCGGTCGGGACGGTGGACGCCGATGAAGCGGCCGCAGTGCTGGTAGTCGCAGTCGATCTCTTCCCGGGCGACGAAATCGGCCAGGAAGTCGAGGCTGGCATGTCCCTCGCGGAGGATGGCGTGAGCCGCCTCGCGCCCGTAGCGCCGTTCGAGCTTGCCGACGCCGGGCTTGACGCCGGGGCTGATCTGGCCGCCATTGCGTGAACTGCACCCCCAGGCGGTCTCTTCGGCCTCGAGGATGATGACGCTGCGCCCGGCCCGCGCCAGGACGATGGCGGCGTTGAGACCGGTGTAGCCGCTGCCGACGATCGCCACGTCGATTTCAGACGGAAGCGATTCGATGTCGTGACGGGTGGGCGGTGCGTCCTCCCACCAGTAGGGGTCCGACTTGAAGGTGCTGGAGAAAAGACTCATCGGCCAGGAACTCCCGTCACGGGGGATGACGCCTCAACGATACCCGACATATTCTGCATCCTCCATTCTTCCATCCGGAGCCCTGGCAGCCATGACGTGGACACTTGAAGAAACCTGGCGCATCACCAAGCCGGCGGTCGCCAACCGCGAGGGACTCGTTGCCAGCCAGCACTACGAGGCATCGGCTGTCGGCGCGGAAATTCTGAAAGCCGGAGGCAACGCGGTCGATGCCGCGGTGGCGACGAGCTTTGCGCTGGGCGTGGTCGAACCGTGGATGAGCGGGCTTGGCGGTTGCGGCTACATGATGGTGCTGGATGCCGGCAGCGGCGACTGTCACGCCGTCGACTTTCATACCCGGGCTCCGCTTGCCCTCGACCCGGCGGACTATCCCGTCGAAGCCGACGGGGGCGAGGACGACGATCTCTTTGGCTGGCCCCTGGTGCGGGGCGACCGCAACGTCCAGGGGCCGCTCTCCATCGCCGTTCCGACCCAGGCCGCCGGCATGGCCGCTGCGCTGGAGCGCTTCGGCACCATGCCGTTGGCCGAGGCCCTCGCTCCCGCCATCGATCTCGCGAAGAGAGGCCTCAAGGTCGACTGGCACACCACCTTGAGGATCGCCCTCGAGGCGCGCGGTTTGGCGGCATACCAGACGAGCCGCGACCACTTCCTTCCCGAGGGTCTGCCGGCGGCGAGTGTCGATCAGGGCGATCTCGCGATTCTCGAAAACGATGCCCTTGTCGCGTCCCTGGAACGGCTGCGTGATGCGGGCCTGGAGGATTTCTACCACGGCGATCTCGCCCGTCTCCTCGTTGCCGATCTCGAGGAGGCGGGATCACGGGTCGGCTTCGAGGATCTCCAGCGCTGCGAAGCGCCGATCACGCCGGCCTTGAGCGCCACCTATCGTGGTGCAGGGATCAACGTTCCACCCGGTCTCAACGCCGGACCGACACTCATCGATGCGCTCTCCCGTCTCGCCGCCTCGTGGGATGGCCAGGGGACGGCGCCTGGCGCTTCCGCTCTCGAAGCGTGGGCCGACACTCTCTTCAGCGCCTATCATCACCGTCTTTCGACCATGGGCTGGGGTTCAGGCCAGGGGTCGACGACGCACCTTTGCGCGGTCGATGGCAAGGGCAACATGGTCGCACTCACCCAGACCCTGCTCTCCGTCTTCGGCAGCCGCGTCATGCTGCCCCGCACGGGCCTCCTCATGAACAACGGTGTCATGTGGTTTGATCCCAGACCCGGCCGGCCCAATTCCCTGGCGCCCGGCCGCCAGCCGCTCTCGAACATGTGCCCCACCATCGTGACGGGATCGCCGGCCGGCAACGTGGCGCTCGGAGCATCCGGTGGCCGCCGCATCTTCCCGGCGATCTTCCAGCTCGTGTCGCTGCTGGTCGACTACGGCATGACGCTGGAGGAGGCGTTTCACACCCCGCGGATCGATGTCAGCGGCGGAGACCTGGTGACGGTGGACACGCGCCTCGATCCGCAGGTCCGGGAGGCCCTGACCGGCCGCTGGCCGACGGTGGAACTGCCGCCCTCGGTGATCTCGTCCTACGCCTGCCCCAATGCCGTGCAGGATCTGGACGGCATAAAACACGGTGCGGCCTTCGTGACGTCGCCCTCTTCGGCAGTCGCGGCAGCTTGAGCGAGGCTCATCCGGGAAGGTGATCGAGGCGGGAGACGACTTGCGCAATCTCCGGGCGCTGACGTTCCTGGGGCGCGCCCTTCGGGGTGCCGATGTGGACGAAGCCGACCAGGTGCTCGTCCGGCGGAATGCCGAGCACGTCCTTGATGCGCTCGTTGTAGGCCGGCCAGTTGGTGACCCACTGGGCGGCGTAACCCAGTGCCGTTGCCGCGTGCAGCAGGTTGAAGCAGACATTGCCGCACGACAGCAGCTGCTCGACGGGAGGCACGCCGTCACGGTCCGGCACGATACGGCTGGAGACGATGACGAGTACCGGGGAACGCTGCGGGCGGATCCTCTCGAGGTGCAGGCGGTCCGCCGGAACATCGGGGTTCTCCCTCGAAAATTCCTCGGCAAAGGCGTCTCCCAATTCCTTCTGTGCCTGCCGTGACAGGACCTGCAGGCGCCATGGCGTGACGCGCCCGTGATCGGGAACCCGTACCGCCACGTCCAGCATGCGTTCCAGTTCCTCCTCGTCCGGACCCGGTTCGACCAGCCGTGCTGCGAGGACCGAGCGGCGGCTTGCCAGCATGTCAAGGGGCGTTCCGTCGATGATGTTGAGCTCAGGTTCATTCATGGGTCGGATCCTCAGGCTCGCCGGATGGCAACGTCACGGTCAGGAGCTTCCCGTCGCCGGGAAGAGATCGACGGGTTTCTCGCCGCGCAGCATGCGATAGACCTGCATGGCCTCGATCACGCGCTGGACGTAGTTTCGCGTTTCGCGGAAGGGAATGCTCTCGATCCAGTCGATGGCATCGACTTCCGGATCGTCGGGACGGCCCGATCGCCTCACCCACTTGCCCACGTTTCCCGACCCACCGTTGTAGGCGGCAAGGGCCAGAACAAGGGAGCCGCGGTAGTTTCCGATCAACCGGCGCAAGTAGGCGGTGCCCAGCCGGATGTTGTGCCGGGTGTTCCCGAGAAGCAGTTCCCGTGATGTCTCGACACCCAGCCGCGCGGCTGTCGCGCGGGCGGTGGCAAGGCGGAGCTGCATGAGACCATAGGCCGCGCTGCCGGAGATGGCGATCCTGTTGAACTCGCTCTCGCGGTTGATGACGGCCAGCACCAGGTCGGCACCGACGCTTCCCGTTTCCGGCAGGGCGATGACAGGGTATCCGGCAGCCGGCATCACCACGCCCCTGGCCGCCGCTGTCTTCGCCACCCGGACGGCCGCGTGTGGCAGCTGCAAGTCGAGTGCGGTGGCGGCGATTGCTTCCAGGTCTTCAGCCGATTCGGCCGTCCTGGCCATGTGCTGGAGGAAGGTCTCGGCCAGGCTCACTTCCCTCACCTGGTCGAGCCGGCGAACGACCGGGAAGAGGCCGTTTTCAGCATCCGCCCGGGCGATGACGGGTGATCCCGGCAGGGTGATGTCGATGCCAAGGCGCATGGCGGCAAGCTGTCCGTAGAAGGTCTGCGGGTGCTCCGCTGCCCGGTCGAACCAGTCGCCCGCCAGCGCAGTGTCGCCGCTGGCTTCTGCAGCCCTGGCGCACCAGTAGGCTCCACGGGCCAGGCTGATCGGCTGGCTGACCCGGTCATGGAACCAGGAGAAATGCCCGAATGCGGTGACGGGGTCACCCAGATGGCGCAAGGCGATCCATCCGGCCAGCCACTCGGCGCGATGGTGAAAGGCGCCATGGCGGCGGCGATGATCGGCCACGACATCGTAAGCCCCGGCCATGTCGCCCCGGGTCATGAGTTCGCCGGCGATACGAAGCCGCTGCACCGCCCACCGGTCCGGTTGGCTGATGTCGTGCGGCAGGCGGGCAATGAGTTCCAGCGCAGCATCGTGGCGCCCCCTTCCCAGGCGCCAGTCGGCACGCTCGAAGAGCAGTGCCTCGCCATCGCGCAGATGCTCAGGAACCCTGGAGATCGCGGAATCCACCCCCCATTCCCGGTTCTTCAGGCGTATGCGCGCCTCGCCAAGAGCAGCGAGTCCATCGTCTTCCAGGCGGACGAGAATGCGCCGCGCCGCGGCGGTGTCACCCTGCCAGATCAGCCGGTCGACACGGTCCCGGTGATGGTCGGGCGCAAGCCAGGCGCCATAACCCCTGAGAAAGGTCCGTTCACCCGCTGCCCTGAACGTGTGGTGCTGCCAGGCATGAAGGACTGCCGCACGAGCCTCGTCCTCCCGGCCGCTGTCGAGGAGGGCCTCGATGCGGCGCAGGACGCCCCCATCGGTCAGGGGCGGCCAACGTTCGAAGTGGGCAATCACGTCGTCGCTCTTGAGAGCGTCCGGCATGGTGTCCTCGGCGTTGCGGCGCAGCATGTCCTGCGACGGCCAGTCGGGGTGGGTTTCCATGAAGGCCTGGATGTCGTGGAAGGAGGCCCGCCAGTCGTCCTTCATCCGCATCCACCTGATGACGTCGACAAGCACCGGATCGGAGGCCCTGGAGGCCCAGATCTCCGCATCGCGCCATTGATTCTTCTTGGCGTGGTAGAAGGCGGACCGGTAATGGGCGACGTCGGCCTCGCCCAGGGGCTCACTGTCAGCCTGCGCCGGGACGATCGCGGCAAGAATGATCGCCAGGACGGCAAGGCAGGAACGGCGCACGACGAAAAACTCCGGGAACGGGGTGTTCACACGGTGAACGATTCACCGCAACCGCACATGGCCTTCACGTTCGGATTGTTGAAGACGAAGCGGCTCTCCAGCCGGTCCTCGTTCCAGTCGAGCTCGGTGCCGAGCAGGAACATCGAGGCAGCAGGGTCGATGAAGAGCCTGACACCCTTCGATTCGATCGTGTCCTCCCGGCCGGTCGCTTCTTCGGCATAGTCCATCGTGTAGGTAAAGCCGCTGCATCCGGCCATCTTAATTCCGACCTTGAGTCCGATCGCCTTCTCGTTGAGGCGCATCAGCGCCTTGACACGCTCGGCGGCGCGATCGGTCAGGGTCAAGAGATCCTTGCCGGGTGTTGCGAACATGGTTGCTTCCTCTCCAGTCCTTGAGGGCTCAGTAGAAGCCCAGTTCGATCCTTGCGTAATCCGACATCATCGACGGATCCCAGGGAGGGTCCCAGACAATGTCGACAAGGACATCCGTCGCGCGATCCACCCCTGAAACGGCATCGCGTATCCACACGGGGATGTCTTCAGCCACCGGACAGCCCGGCGTGGTGAGCGTCATCTCGATGCGCACCGTGCCATCAGGCTTCGAATCGATAGCATAGATGAGACCCAGATCGTAGATGTTCACCGGTATCTCCGGATCATACACCGTGCGAATCGAATCGACGATGTCGCCGATGAGCGGCTCGCCTTCCGCCTGCGGGATGCTGTGGGGATCAACCTCCGTTTCCGGTGTCCAGCTCTCGTGGAGGCTGGCGGAGGCCGTGTCGTGTGGCTTGTCGGATTCCATGGTCTACTCCGTCGTTGCCGTGGCCTGACCGTCCATGGCGGCCGTCATCGCGTGCCAGGCGAGGGTCGCGCACTTGATCCGCACGGGATAGTTGCGCACGCCCGACATGACGACCAGCTTGTCGAGGCCTGCATCGTCGCGCGAGCTGTCCTGGCCAGTGACGAGCAGGTGAAAGCTGTCGAAGAGGCGGCGCGCATCAGCCTCGTTCAGGCCCGGAAGCATCTCCGTCATGATCGAGGCCGACGCGATGGAAATGGCGCAGCCACGCCCTTCGAAGGCCACATCCCGGATGGTCCCGTCATCGTCGATCTTCAGGTAGACCGACAGGCGATCGCCACACATCGGGTTGTCACCCTCCGCCTCGTGGTTGTAATCCTGCGGATGACGGCAGTTCCTCGGATTCCTGCCGTGATCGAGGATCACTTCCTGGTAGAGTTCGCGCAGATCATCCATCACGAAAACAGGCTCCTGACCCGTTCCAGCGCCGCCACCAGGGCGTCGACTTCGTCGGTGGTGTTGTAGAGGGCGAATGAGGCGCGCACCGTGGCGGCGATATCGAAGCGGTCCATCAGGGGCTGGGCGCAGTGGTGACCGACGCGCACCGCAACGCCTTCGTGATCGACGATGGTGCCGACATCGTGGGGGTGGATGCCGTCCATCGTGAACGAGACAATGGCCGCCCTGGCGGGATGGGTGCCCAGGATGTTCACACCCTCGATGGCGGAAAGGCGCTCCACGGCCAGTGCATGCAGCATGGCCTCGTGGTCGGCGATCCTCTCCAGGCCGAGAGCGGTGACATAGTCGAGGGCGGCCTTGAGTCCGACGGCCTGGGCGATCGCCGGGGTGCCGGCCTCGAAGCGGTGGGGGATGCCCTTGAAGGTCGAGCGTTCCAGGGTGACCCTGGCGATCATCTCGCCGCCGCCCTGCCAGGGTGGCATCCTCTCGAGAAGTTCGGCCTTGCCGTAGAGCACACCGATTCCCGTGGGTCCGTAGATCTTGTGGCCGGAAAAGACCATGAAATCGCAGTCCAGGGCCTGGACATCCACCGCGCCGTGGCTGATCGCCTGGCAGCTGTCCAGCATGACCCTGGCGCCGGCATCGTGGGCCATGCGGATCATTTCGGCGGCAGGCGTGATGACGCCGAGCGCGTTGGACATCTGTGTTAGAGCCACCAGCTTCACCTTCCCGTCCAGCTGACGGCGATAGGCCTCCATGTCGATCTGGCCGTCGTCGAGGATGGGAATCGCCTCGATTACGAGCCCTCTCTCACCGGCAAGCAGGTGCCACGGCACGATGTTCGCGTGGTGCTCGAGAGTCGAGATCAGGATCCTGTCGCCTTCCTCGAGGTTGGTTCGCCCCCAGCTTTGCGCCACCAGGTTGATGCCTTCGGTGCCGCCGCGCACGAAGACCACTTCGCGCTCCCCGGCGGCATTGATGAAGCGGCGAACGGCAGTCCGCGCCTCCTCGAACCTCTCGGTCGCGGCCTGGGAGAGCCAGTGCACCCCGCGATGGACATTGGCGTACTCCTCCTCGTAGAGGCGGCGTTCGGCGTCGATGACCTGGCGTGGTTTCTGGGCGCTGGCGGCGCTGTCGAGATAGACCAGCGGGCGGCCGCGCACATGGCGCGAGAGTATGGGAAAGTCCGCACGCACGAGGGAACTGTCGAAGGCGATGCCGGTCGTGGCGAGGGCGGCGCTCATCGTCATGCCCGCGTCCTCCAGGCCAGGGCATGATCGCGGATCAACGCCTGCACCTCCGGTGACGTGATGGTCTCCACCGCGCCCTCGATGAAGGCGGCGATGAGCAGATCACGCGCCTCTTCGAGGGGGATGCCCCGGCTGCGCATGTAGAACAGCGCGTCCTGATCGATCTCGCCGACCGTTGCCCCGTGACCGCAACTGACATCGTCGGCATAGATTTCCAGTTCCGGCTTGGCATCGATCCCGGCCTTGCCGGAGAGCAGCAGGGTCTTGCTGGACTGGTGGCTGTCGGTGCCTCCGGCATGCTTGCGCACGGTGACCCGCCCCTGGAAGATGCCTTTCGCGCTGTCGTCCAGGATGTAGCGGTAGGCTTCGCGGCTGGTGCACCGAGGCGCTGCATGGTCGATGACGGTGGTGGTGTCGAGCTGCTGGCGGTGGCGACCAAGGCAGGCCCCGTCGAGGCGGACCGAAGCGCCGGGTTCGGCGAGTTCGACGGCAATCTGGTTGCGCCCCACGCCGGCTCCCGTTGCCAGCACGAAGTTCTCGTACGTGGCATCGCCGGCGACCTTCACTTCCGTCGTCGAGACATTGACTGCGTCGGGCGAGTCGTCCTGCACCCGGTAGTGCCGCAACCGGGCCCCGCGTTCCAGCACGACTTCCTCGACCAGGTTGGCAAGGTAGTCGCCGGTGCCGACATGATGCATGACAAGGGTGAGCGATGCCTCGCGTCCGAGCACGATGAGGTTGCGCGGATGCCACGCCAGGCGCTGGGCGCCGGGAGCCCCGGCAAGGGTGATCCTGAGCGGTCCGTCGATCGTGACGCCATCGGCGACCTTCAAGACCAGTCCGTCGGCGAGCCAGGCGGTGTTGAGAGCGACGAAGTGCTTGCGCGCAAGGCTGGCGACGCTCCCGAGATGGTGCCTGACAACGTCGTCCCCGTCCTCGATGGCACGGGCAAGGGACACCAGCTCGACACCGTCGGGCAACGGGCGATGACCCCTCATCCAGCAGCCGTTGATGAGGACCGCGGAGGCGTCGTCCTCGATGTTCGCCAGATCCGCCGGCTCCACGGGAAGGTCCCAGGCCGATCCGGAAAGCGCCCTCAGATCGGTGTACTTCCAGTCCTCGACCTTGCGCGTGGGAAGACCGAGACCGGTGAATCTCCTGGCGCCGGCCTCGCGCAGCGAATCAATCCACGTGTTGCCGGCGCCGGGAAGAGACGCGGTGCCGCCAGCATGGAGCAGACCTGTCGGTTCGCCGGCCATGGTCAGGCAGCCGTCACCATGTCGCCGTATCCGCTCTCCTCGAGTTCGAGGGCGAGCGACGGATCTCCGCTTCTGACGATCCGGCCTCCGGCAAGGACATGCACGCGGTCCGGGACAATGTGGTTCAAGAGCCGCTGGTAGTGGGTGATGACAAGCGTGGTGCGATCTGGCGACCGCATGGCATTGACGCCGTCTGCCACCACCTTGAGGGCATCGATGTCGAGACCGGAATCGGTCTCATCGAGGATGGTGAGCTCCGGTTCCAGCAAGGCCATCTGGAGTATCTCCATGCGCTTCTTCTCGCCGCCGGAGAATCCGGCGTTGAGGGGCCGGCGCACCATGGAGTTGTCGATCTGCAGGTCCGCCAGCCGGGCGTCCATGATCTTCTTGAACTCGAAGGCGTCGAGTGTGTTGAGTCCCTTTGCCTTGCGCACGGAATTCATGGCGTGCTTGAGAAAGCTGACGGTCGGCACGCCGGGAATCTCCACCGGATACTGGAAGGCGAGGAAGAGCCCCGCCTGGGCCCTTTCCTCGGGCTCCATCGCCAGGAGATCCTCTCCCTTGTAGAGAACCCGGCCCTCGGTCACCTGGTAGCCGTCACGGCCGGCAAGCACATGGGAGAGCGTCGACTTGCCCGAGCCGTTCGGGCCCATGATGGCATGGACCTCTCCCGTGCCGATGGAGAGGTTGATCCCCTTGAGGATCTCCTCGCCCTCCACGGCAACGCGGAGGTTCTCGACGGAAAGCAGGGTCATGGCGGCATTCTTCTCCATCGTCATCCGACACTGCCTTCGAGGCTGATGCCGACAAGTTTCTGGGCTTCCACCGCGAACTCCATCGGCAGTTCCTGGAGCACCTCGCGGCAGAAGCCGTTGATGATCAGGGTGAGCGCTTCTTCTTCCGGGATGCCGCGCTGGCGGCAGTAGAAGATCTGGTCCTCCGACACCTTCGATGTCGTGGCCTCGTGCTCGACCTGGGCACTCTGGTTGCGCGCCTCGATATAGGGAACGGTGTGGGCGGCGCACTCATCGCCGATGAGCAGCGAATCGCACTGTGTATAGTTCCGGGAGCCGTGGGCCATGGGGTTGATGCGGATGCGGCCGCGATAGGTGCTCTGCGAATGGCCGGCCGAGACGCCCTTGGCGATCACCCTGCTCCTGGTGTTCTTGCCGACATGGAGCATCTTCGTTCCGGTATCGGCCTGCTGGCGATTGTTGGTGATGGCGACGGAATAGAACTCGCCAACGCTGTCGTCACCCTTGAGGACGCAACTGGGATACTTCCAGGTGATGGCGGACCCGGTTTCCACCTGGGTCCACGAGATCCTGGCGCGCTTCTCGCACAGTCCCCGCTTGGTGACGAAGTTGTAGATGCCGCCCCGGCCTTCCTCGTCACCCGGGTACCAGTTCTGCACGGTCGAGTACTTGATTTCGGCATCGTCGAGCGCCACCAGTTCGACCACTGCGGCGTGCAGCTGGTTTTCGTCCCGCTGCGGCGCGGTGCAGCCTTCCAGGTAGCTGACGTAGCTCCCCTTGTCGGCGATCACCAGGGTGCGCTCGAACTGGCCCGTCTGGGAGGCGTTGATGCGAAAGTAGGTGGAGAGCTCCATCGGGCAGCGTGTACCCGGCGGGATGTAGCAGAACGACCCGTCCGTGAAGACCGCCGAATTGAGCGTGGCAAAGAAGTTGTCGGTCGCGGGCACCACCGAACCGAGGTACTTGCGGACCAGTTCCGGGTGCTCCCTGACGGCATCCGAGATCGAACAGAAGAGGATGCCGTCCTTCTCCAGGCGTTCGCGGAATGTCGTGGCCACCGAGACGCTGTCGAAGACGGCGTCGACGGCGACGTTGCGCACCCCTGACAAAACCTCCTGCTCCTTCAACGGGATGCCGAGCTTGGCATAGGTCTCGAGAAGCTCGGGGTCGATCTCGTCGAGACTCGTCGGTCCGTCGGCGGCCGACTTCGGCGCCGCGTAGTAGGAACTCGCCTGATAGTCGATCGGTGCATAGCCGACCTTCGCCCACACCGGCTCCTTCATGGTGAGCCAGTGGCGGTAGGCCTTGAGGCGCCATTGGAGAAGCCAGTCGGGCTCCTCCTTCTTCGCCGAGATGAAGCGGATGGTGTCCTCCGAGAGCCCCTCGGGCGCCCGCTCGGTCTCGATGTCGGTGACGAAGCCGTGCTTGTAGGCTCCGGTGGCTTCGCGGACGGTATCGATGGTTTCCTGCACGATGGCCATGGGTCAGGCCTCCATGTGACGGAGCCCCGCAAGGGGCAAGGCGGGTGCGGTCATGGCAGCGAGGGATACTCCTTCAAAGGCATCGCGCAGGGCGGCGTTGATCTGGTTCCAGCCTCCGCGCATGGGGCAGAGTGCCTCGACATCGCAATGACCCGGGTGGTCGTCGACGCACAGGGTCAGCGCGATCGGTCCCTCGACAGCCTTGACAACGCGGGCCAGGGAGATCTCTTCGGGCTTGCTGGTCAGTGCGTAACCTCCACGGGCGCCACGCCGGCTCTTGAGGAGGCCGGCGCGTGCGAAGAGCTTGAGGAGCTTGCCGGCCGTGGCTTCCGGCAGTCCGGTGGCCGTGGCCACCTGGTGGGCGGAGAGCGTTTCGCTCCCGTGCCACGCCATGTAGGTCATGACGACGACACCGTAGTCGGTCATGCGGGACAATCGGATCATGGGCACCTGCCAATCAGGACCAATGTGGTACTGTATGGTTTGCAAGGCCGCCGATGTCAAGTCCCGCGTCTTCCGGGCCGCATGGAAAGTGGCCCGGATCTTCTGCCCCCGCAAAGCAGCAGTTCCGGCTCAGAGGGCCTTGTCATGGCGCCAGGGAAACAACCAGCCGCGACAAGCATCGCGAGATCAACGGAACCGTCGTTGCCAGGTGCCACATCCGGTTTCAGCAGACAAGTGCACCTGATCCACTTCTCGGCACATGGCCTTCTCGTCGGTCGCGGCGGCGGCTTGCCTCGAGGCTCTCGCGGGCACCGTCAAGGGCGGCAATGTGCGCCGGGCCAAGGCCACAGCAGCCTCCGAAGAGTGTCACGCCCTTACCGGCCCAGGCCCGGGCCCGCTCGACAAGCGCATCGGGCGCGATCACGTCGACGAAGTGCCAGTGCGGCATTTCGAAGTAGCCCGCTTCGGGATAGACGCCGAGCGGTCCGTTCCAGTGCGGCGCCAGGGCATCGATGGCGTCGTCCGTCACGTCGACATCGGTGTGCATCACGCTCACCAGGTCCGGTTCGAGCGGCACCATTGCCGCCACGGTGTCGGCAAAACGGTTTTCGGGAAAATCGAACGCGACCAGGTCACCGCTGTCTTTTTCGCGCGTGCACGCGAGACCCAGCCAGACCGGCAGGCCCGTTTCCTTGGCGCAGAGCATGGCAACGGGCGAGCGGACCGTGTCCCGCATCATCTCAAGTGCAATCACGTCGCAGCCGCCGTCGGCAAGCGCTCGTGCCATGCGGCCCAGGCTGTCGGCAATCTCGTCATCGGAATGGCGTTTGCCCGGATCGGTGAGGTCTCCGCCGGCCGCCATGGTCGAGATGGATCCGGCGATGGCCACGTCGCGCCCGACCTGATCGCGGGCACGCTTGGCGAGATCGACCGAACCGCGGATGATCGCCTCGGCGCGCTCGCCATGGCCCATCGCGGAGAGCATGTGAGGTGAGGCGCCGAACGTGTTGGTGATGATGACCTCCGCGCCGGCGCGAATGTAGTCTGCATGCACGTCGACCACGGCGTCGGGGTATTCGACCAGTGACGCGCCCGCCCATGTCTGCGCGTGCATGGGCACGCCGCGACGCTCGAGTTCGGTCCCCATCCCCCCGTCGATGATGATGATGTCCCCCGCAGCGACCTTGTCATTCAGCCGGGTCATGACGCGCTCTCCTGGCAGCCGTTTGGCAGACTACCACGCCAGGCGCACGCCCTTGAGGGGCCGCACCATGTCAGAGCCTGCCGCTCACATGTCTGCCGGCCAGCATCGCCGCAGATCCGGGCTCGGTCCAAGGAGCACGCTGACCGATAGTGCATCAGTTGAATTTACGGTTCGATTCTTGTGGGACAACGGGGACCGGGCTTCGGTGCGCGCTCGTCGACAATCCGCACCAAGTCTTCCATTTCCCAGATGGATTTGCTCAGACCGGCCTCCATGGCCGGAGTGACCCGCAGGCACTTGTGAATTCGAATGAAATTGTACCAAATTGTATAGAGGGCAACCATGTGCATGTGGTTCTCAAACTTCCTGGAGAGCGTATTCGTCAGCCTGATGAACCGGCGCTCATGCATTCGCATGGCGAGGTTCTGGCGCTCGACATGGCTGGTGGAGATATGCCGGCGGTCGGGTTTGCCCTCAATGCGCTGTTTTCGCGGTCCGGTGCACTTCGATGGGCTGTACTTTCGTTCATGGCCTTTCTGCCCGGTGGGCCCGCCGTACAGCGTGATTAGCTGCGCATAGTCCACGTTGCCACCGCAGGTGTCCTCGACGGCCTCCAGGTATGCCCTATGGCCGTCCGTGGTTAGTTGGACGCGGTTCGCCAGTCGGGCGCACAGATCGTCCATGAAGGCAATCGCATACTCGCCGTCTCGCCCGCCCACCAGCCATGCGACGATCAGCTTGGAGTCGCTGTCTAGCGCGGTCCAAGTCCAAGCGTCGCCGGCTTCCTCCGGCGCGTCCTTCGCGGTCGGGACGTTCTTCTGTTTGGCGTAGGTGAACGACCAGACTTCGTTGCATTGGATGAGGCTGGCAGTGACGCCTTGCACTAGTTCATCATGCAGGTCGGCGCAGACTTGGCCCGCATCGACTAGCAACTTGGCGGCGGTGTTGTAGCTCACATCGGCCAGCCGTGCGGTTGTCCGCATAGACTGCCCCTCTGAGAGCATCTTCAGGATTGAGGAGCGGGTCTTCAAGGGCAGCTTGTTCACGTTCTTGGTATATGCACTATATTGCTTACTGTCAAGCAATATTCTCATTTTGACCTTATGTGTAAAAATGTAATTGACAATGGTTCTTTAGGCTGATACATGGCCAGCCCACTATGCACATCGAGTTTGACGATGATGATCTAGACCGACTGGAAACCGACCCTCGTTTTGACGGCGGGCTCCAGCCAGGCGTGGTGAAGGGGTACAGAAAGGCCATACAAGCCATACGCGGCGCCGTGGACGAACGCGACTTATATGCCCTGCGTGGCCTGAGACTGGAAAAGCTAACCCGCATCCATCACCAAGGGGAACGATAGCCTCATATTCGGCCCGGGGCGCAAGCGATGATCACCTTGAGTACTCTGCTGGTGGATTTTTGCCGTATTTCGGACCGATTTTCGGTTCAATTTT
>MKWU01003828.1_pt1 | contig 18932 bp, 22 predicted proteins | sample 809101 | NCBI WGS metagenome assembly MKWU01 (sample SAMN05860141, study PRJNA318959) | sponge metagenome | host: Aplysina aerophoba | place: Slovenia: Piran, Adriatic Sea, Gulf of Piran | collected 2013-05-07
GCCGGCCCCGTACGCACCGCGCTGCTCGCGCGCGACCTCGGAGCGGACGCCGAAGGGCGTGCGCGGGTGCGGCGGCTCCTCGCCGCTCTGGGCGACGACGGCCTCGCGTGGCAGCACGACGGCGCCTGCGGACTCGACACACGCACGCCCGAACCGGTCGCGAGCGAGGAGTCCGCGTAGCCGGCGCCGCTCGGCGGGCCCCGTTTGATAGGCTGCGCGCCGACGATCCGCGAACCGAAGGGGAACCCCACATGCCCGAGGCCTACGCCGACGACCTGGTAACCGTGGAGTGGCTGGCCGATGTCGGGCCATACGGGAACAACTCGTACATCATCCGCCCGCGCGACGAGAGCGCCCCCGCGACGGTGATCGACATCCCGACCGGGTTCGAGGTGGTCGTCGAGGCGATCGGCGACCGCGCGGTCGAGCGAGTGGTGGTGACGCACTCGCACATGGACCACACGGCCGGCTGGGACACGCTGCTTGAAGCCCTCGACGTGCCCGTGCTGTTCGGCGCGGAGGAGACCGACATCGAAGACAACCGCGCGTTCGAGCGCCTTCCCGACGGCGCTGAGATCGCCATCGGTGGCACGACGATGCAGGTCATCCATACGCCCGGGCACACGCCCGGCTCGATCTGCCTGCTGCTGGGCGGCGTGCTGTTCAGCGGCGACACGCTGTTCCCCGGCGGCCCCGGGGCCTCGCGCAACAACGACCTGCTCCAGCAAGAGATCTCCTCGATCACGTCGCGGCTCTACTCGCTCCCCCCGGAGACGATGGTGCTCCCCGGCCACGGCCCCGGCACGACGATCGGCGAGTCGATCGCGGAGTACGAGGTGTTCGCGAGCAAGGAGCACGACCCCGACCTGCACGGCGACGTGCTCTGGCTGGAGTCCTGACTGTCACGCTCGCCGTCGTTGATCGTCGGGGGCGTGCTGCTACCATCGCGGCTCCGCTCAATCCCCCCGTGCTCGATGATTGGCAGCGATGGTGGCTGAACGTGCCTCGGTGAGTGTCGGCGGCGCAGCCGCGACCGTACCGGAGATAGTGACGCTCGACAGCGGGCTGCGCATCGTCGCCTGCCCGATGCCGCACGCGCGGTCGGCTGCGATTTCGATCTACTTCAACGCGGGCGCACGCTACGAGGCGACCGACGCCGACGCCGGCCTCTCGCACTTCCTGGAGCACCTCTGCTTCAAGGGCACTCCCCGGCGGCCCACCCCACGTGATGTCGCGATCGAGATCGACGCTCTCGGCGGGCTCTTCAACGCCGCCACCGACCGCGAGCTGACGGTCTACTACGGCAAGGTCGCCGCCGAGCACAGCGCGCAGGCGCTCGACCTGCTGGCCGACGCCGTCCAGCACTCGCTGATGCGCGACGAGGAGATCGAGCGCGAGCGTCGCGTCATCCTCGAGGAGCTCGCCTCGGTCGAGGATGCACCCGAGGAGCAGGCCTCGCTCGCTCTCGATAGCCTGCTCTGGCCCGATCAGCCGATCGGCCGCGACGTGGCCGGCACCCCGGCGTCCGTCACCGGCATCGACCCCGACCGCCTGCGCGCGTACTACCGCGAGCAGTACGTGGCGAACACCGCCGTCGTCGCCGTCGCGGGCGCTGTCGACCCCTCAACGCTCCGAGGGCTCGTGGAGTCCTCGGCCGACGGGTGGGCGCCCGGCACGCCCGCGACGTGGGTGCGCGCCAGGCCGGAGCCGCGCGGCGAGCGCGTACGGCTGGTGACGAAGGAAACCGAGCAGGCCTACGTCAGCCTTGGCATGCGCGGCCTCGACGCGCGCGACGACGACCGCTACGCGCTCGGGCTGCTGTCCGTCCTGCTGGGCGAGGGCATGTCGTCGCGGCTCTTCCTGCGCCTCCGCGAGGAGTTGGGGCTCTGCTACGACGTACACACCTCGACCTCGTTCCTCCAGGACGCCGGCGCGTTCGCCGTCCACGCCGGGGTGGACCCCACCAACGCCGAAGCCACGGTCGAGGAGATCACACGCGAGCTCACGCGCGTCGGCGGTTCCGTCGATGCCGCCGAGCTGGCGCGCGCAAAGCAGCAGGTACGGTCGCGCATCCAGCTCCAGCTCGAGGAGTCGCGCTCGGTCTCGGCCTGGTACGGGACGCGCGCGGCGCTCGACATGCCGTTGATCAGCCCCGACGAGGCGATCGCCGCCTTCGACGCGGTCTCGCTCGATGACATCGAGCAGGTGGCGCGGCGGCTGATCGTCGAGGACGAGTTGCACCTCGCGGTCGTCGGGCCGATCTCGGACGCCGGGCCGCTGGAGGCGCAACTGCGCCTGCACTCGTGAGCGCGCCATGACCACCGAAACCACGCCCAAGGACGCTGTCGAGTATCAGCCCGACCCGGAGCACCTCGCCCTCGTCGTGCGCCTCGAGGAGGCCGACGACGCCGCGCCCGAGCGGTTCGTGCTGGTGCGCGATGCAGACGAGCAGCCGCTACGGCTCCTCGATGTGGCGATGCCGGCCTCCGGCGCATCCGTCGAGGAAGTCGTCGCCGACGTGCTCCGGACGCGGCTCGGCGTCGAGCCCGCCGAAGGTGCGGTGTCGTGCCCCGAGCGACGGCCACGACGTACGGCCCGGTGGCGCGAGGGGCACGTGGGGACGGGCTGGGTGCGCGCCGTGGCGGTCACCGTGGCTGCCGACCTCGACCCGGTCCCGCCGCTCACGGCGGCCGAGGTGCTTCCGCTCGATGAGGCGGAGGCGGCGCTCACCACCTCGCTGGAGCGGGCGCTCCTGCACGACGGGGCCGCGCTGCTCGACGCGTAAGGATTCGCTAACGTCGCCCGGCGCGCGCGAGCGCGCGCGGGTCTCGCTTCACCGTCGGGTGGATGTCGAGCGATGACTCCGGCGGGACCGCCTCGTCGAGGTGCCGCCACGCGGCGGCGCCGATCATCGCGGCGTTGTCCGTGCAGAGCACCGGCTCGGGGATGAACACCGGCACCGGCGAGCGCTCGCGCACCACCTCGCGCAGCCGCCGGTTGGCAGCCACGCCCCCCGCGACCAACAGCGCCCCGACACCCTCGCGCTCCGCGACCCGCGCCGCCTTGCGTGACAGCACGTCGACGACGGACTCCTCGAACGCCCACGCGACCTCGGCCGGAGGCGGCACGGGACCGTCCTCGCCCGACACGAGACGCGCGACGGCGGTCTTGAGGCCGGAGAACGAGAAGTCGTCGCTCCCGCGCAGCCACGCGCGAGGGAGCTTGAGCGTGCGCTCGGGGGCGGGGGCGGGGAGCCGCGAGATCGGCGGGCCGCCCGGGTAGCCGAGGTCGAGCAGGCGCGCGACCTTGTCGAACGCCTCGCCCGCCGCGTCGTCGCGCGTGCCGCCGAGCCGCTCGAAGTGGCCGTGGTCCTCCATGAGCAGCAGCTCCGTGTGACCGCCCGAGACGACGAGCGCGAGCGCGGGTAGCGGCGGCTCCTCCGGCCCCAGCCAGTTCGCGCAGACGTGCCCCTCGATGTGGTCCGTGGGGATGAACGGCAGCCCGCGCGCGTAGGCGATGCCCCGCGCGGCGTTGAGCCCGACGACGAGCGCGCCCGGCAGGCCCGGCCCGGCAGTCGCGGCAATGGCGTCGATGCGGTCCCAGGAGCACTCGGCCTCCTCGAGCGCCCGGCGCACGACGGGCAGCAGCGCTCGCACGTGCTGGCGCGCGGCGACCTCGGGCACGACGCCGCCGCTCTCGCTGTGCAGCTCGGCCTGCGAGGCGACGACGTTCGAGAGCATGCGCCGCCCGTCGACGACGACGGCGGCGGCGGTCTCATCGCACGAGGATTCGATGGCGAGCAGCGTGGTCATGCGGCCATGGTATCGCGCCGTTGCGGGGCGGGGTTCTGGAGGCGTGGTCCGGTCACGGGGCAGGTTCGAAGCTGAGGATGCCGAAGCCGGTGAGCACGTAGAGCTCCCCGTCCGGCCCGAGGGCGATACCGCGCAGGTCCGTGAAATCCGGGTGCGTGTACTGGCGCAGGAACGGCCCCGTGGGGTCGCCGACCACGATCCGTCGTCCCCCGCGGTCGGCGATGTACAGCACGTCGACGTCCGCGACAAGGCCCACCGGTGCGTTGAGCGGACGGTCGATGCCCTGCAGTTGACCGGAGTCCTCGCGACTCTCCTGGAAGCGCCGCAGCTCCTCCTCGTCGAGCACGAACACGTCGTCGGCTATATGGAGCGCGCGGCCGCCGCTGAGCGACGCCACGCCGAGCAGGCCCGTGCGCTCGGAGTCGAATCCGCCACCGGCCGGCAGGTAGCGCCAGACCTCGCCGCCGCCGGCGTCGAGGAGGTAGAGGCTCCCCGCGTGGACCGCGATCGCGTCGACGGTCGAGAGCTCGTCGGCGGCTCGCAGCGGCAGCCGCGCGGGCCCGGCATCGAGCGAGAGGGAGAAGAGCGAGCGCTCCTGGTCCAGCACGAGCAGCCTGCCGCCGAGGGGATCCCATGCCATGCCGACGGGTGTGGCAGCCTCCACGAGGCCGTAGCTGCGCCCCGCGCGGTACACCTCTTCCACGCCGAAGATGCCGCGAGGGTCGATGGCCAGCACCCGGCCGAGTGCCGTGTCCATCACCCACAGCCGGTTCGCGCCGAACGCGAGCGCCTCCGGCGAGAGCGGGCGTGTCACGACTCCCTCGAAGCGGAGGACCGTCTCGATCTGCTCGACCTCGATCACCCCGTTGACCTCGTCCAGGCGGTCCTGGATGACGCGCTGCAGTGAGCCGATGCGCGGATCGGTGGCGTCCAGCGAACGCGCCTCCTCGAGCTGCGTAAGCGCGGCGTTCAACTGATCGCGCTGCTCGCCGATGTCCGACGCCTCCCCGGCGCTCGTGAGCAGCTCGCCCGCCTCGGCCAGCCGGGCGTCGAGCCGCTCCGCCGCATCCTCCTCCAGGAGCGGTGGCACGAGGATGATCGCGGCGACGACCGCGGCCACCGCGAGCAGCCCCACCGCGAGCCATCGCCACGGCAGCGGCCGCGAGGTGCCTGCGACGCGGGCACGCCGCAGCGTCGGCATGCGCCGTCGCGGCTGCGTCTCCTCGCGCTCGCTCGTGGGGACCACGGTGACGCGCACGTCCGGCGAGTCGTCGATGGGGAGCGGCGGGGCTGCCTGCGGGGATCCCTCGAACGGGCCCGGGTCGCGCGGCTCAGCGCGCTCGCCCTCCTCGTCTTCGACGGGCTCCGCGAACTGCTCGTCCGGTGCGTCGGTGATGAACACTGCGTGGACGTCCGGGACGTCGCGGACCTGCACGAACAGCTCGGTCAGGAGCCGATCGCTGGGCGAGGTGAAGGCGCGGCCGATGGCTGACGGGCCTGCCGATGTCTCGGCGAAGCTGCTGAGGAGCAGGATGCTGGTGTCGGCGGTCTGGGCTGCGACGAACTGCGGGGTGATCTCGCCGTCGCTGCCCAGCGGGCTGGCCGCGGGCTCGCCCGCAGTGGTCACGCGACGCGTGCCGTCGGAACTGACGAGGTAGACCAGGCCCGGCCCGGCCTGCGCGATGGTCGCCTCGCCCTCACGCAGGACCACGCACGTCACACCGACGGCGACGCGGTGCTCCCGCAACGAGCGTCGATTCCACTCGGCCAGGTTGGCGTGCGCGCGGCGGATCGCCCGCACGAGCCCGCCGGTCAGGGACAGCTCCTCGGAGACGAAGAGGTCGGCGACCGCGCCCGCCACGTCCTCGCAGAACTCGGCGGACCGCTCGTCGACAGGTTCGACGAGGACGATGAGCTGCACGACGCGCGGGTCGCCGTCGCGGGTCTGTTCAACGAGCCATGGACCATGCTCGCGCACGTCACCTTCGACGATCGCGAATCGGCCGACGCTGATGCCCATGTGCGGTACTTGCGAGGTGCGGGAAGTGGTTCGCGGATCACATGCGGGCCGTTACCGACTCGCCAACCCTTGAGGACGGATGCCCAGGGCGCGATCATGATACGAGCGCCGGGCGGGGCGGTCGATCCGCCGGACCCCTTCCCGATCCGGCGCCTCTCCCGGAGGGAGAGGGCGGGGGCTGAGGGAGCACGCGCCGTGGGGGACAGCCTCACCGGGACAAGGAGTACAGACATGGTCTCAGAGAACGATCAGCTGCGGCACCGCGCCCACGCCGACGCCATCGTCGAGCGGGCCGGCTCTCAACTGGGCGAGCTGCTGCGGGAGCTGGCGACCAGCATCGACCCCTTCCCGGAGTTCCCCGGCTCCTTCTTCTCGTACGGCATCGAGGTCGAGCCGCTGCCCGGCGACAGCGAGCGCGGCTGCGTGGTGCTGGGCGAAGACGGCGCGCTCTACGAGCTACAGGTCGGCAGCGAGGTCGACCAACTCGACACCGACGACCCGGCGACCGGCCGCTCTGAGATGCGCCTGCCCCTCGAGGACCTCGACGCGGCCTCGTACCTCCACTACGCGTACCGCGCCGTGGAAGCCGCGCTCGCGCACATGGAGGGTCAGGCGCAAGCGTAGTGTGAGACGAGGCGGTCAGGCCGCTCGACGATCCTCACCAGTCACGGACCGGACGACGCGTTCTCGCGCCCTGGTATCGGCGTAGGCACGTGCCGCGAAGTAGGCAACGCCCAGCGCAGATACGGCGAAGATCGCAACGAAGGCGGCGTTGGTGCGCGTGTCGAGCGTCGCGGTGAGCAGCGCGATTCCGAACGCCACCGCGGTACCTACCGAGATCCCGAAGAACGTCATGTGCAGCGCGCCACCCAGTGACGCCAGCTGCTCCAGCTCGGATCTCGTGACGAAGTACATGCTGACTGCGCGCGGTTCCACAATGAGCGTGATGCGCGGTTCGCTGGGATCGGGTGCGGGTGCTTGGTCGCCCCGATCCCTGGGGGTCATCAGACCTGGACGGGCTCGGCTGGACTGTGGCGCTCGACGAGATCCGTGAGGCCGAGGACGAAGGCGTTGAGCAGTTCGGTGCGTCCGCATTTCGCGCACGTCATCGCGACGCACGGCAGCGCGGGGCCATCCAGCCTCAATGACTGGGCGTTGTCTTGCAGTCTCAGGATCACGAACCCCTCGGCGCTGACGTACAAGGCGTCGTTCTCCCCGCACACGGGACACGGCTGCGTACAGACCCGGCGGACTGCCGTGTTGATCTCCTCGACCTCGGACGGTGTGAAGGCCATGACTACTCCGGGCTACTCCGCAGTATAGTCGCCCGAGCGCCCGCCCGACTTCGCGACGAGCCGCACGGCCTCGATGCGCATCCCGCGCTCGGCCGACTTGCACATGTCGTAGACCGTCAGCGCGGCGACGCTGACGGCCGTCAGCGCCTCCATCTCCACGCCGGTGCGCGCCGTCGTGCGCACCGCCGCCTCGATCTCCACAGCCGGGTCGGCGCCGTCGGCGCTCGCGCCGAGGTGTACCTCGACGCCGCTGATGGGGAGCGGGTGGCAGAGCGGGATGAGGTCGTGGGTGCGCTTCGCGGCCATGATGCCGGCGAGGCGGGCCGTGGCCAGCACGTCGCCCTTCGAGACCCGGCCCTCGGTGATCAGCGCCAGCGTCTCCGCGCTCATCGCCACACGCCCGCGCGCCGTCGCCTCGCGGTGCGACTCCGGCTTGTCCGACACGTCGACCATGCGCGCGTCGCCACGCTCGTCGAGGTGCGAAAGCGTGGGCTGACCGTCGGTGGGAGCGTCCTCAAAGATCAGAGGCCCATCGGCGTCCGTGTGGACGAATCGGTTCTCTGGCGGGGTGCGGTCTGGTCGGCGCTTGCGACCCATTGGATGTGCTCCTGTCCCCAGGGCTGCCTTCAGATACGACCTACCTTCGAGGGCGTTGCGAAGAGCCTCCATCAGTGTGCTCGGCGTCTGCTAGCCGCCGATGTACGACATCTCGATGCGCGGGCCGAGGGAGGCGACGTCGGGGGTGGCGGCGGAGCGGAGCTCCGAGTAGCGGTCGTCGCGGACGCGCCAGATGCCGCGCAGGATGTCGAGCAGCTCCTCGTCGCTCGCACCCTCGCGCAGGGGAGCGCGCAGGTCCGTGCCGATCACCGCGAACAGGCACGTGTAGAGCGAGCCGTCGGCCGACAGTCGCGCGCGCGTGCAGTCGCTGCAGAACGGGGCGGACACCGAGGTGATGAAGCCCACCTCGCCGTCGCCGTCGAGGTAGCGCCAGCGACGGGCCACCTCGCCTCGGTACGACGGCTCCACGGGCTCGATCGGCAGCTCGGCGCTCACGCGCTCGGCAAGCTCGGCCGCCGGGACCACGTCGTCGAGCACCCAGCCGTTCGTCGCGCCCACGTCCATGTACTCGATGAAGCGCAGGATGTGGCCGCTGCCCTTGAAGTAGCGGGCGAGGTCGATGGCGGTGTGGTCATTGACGCCGCGCTTGATCACCGCGTTGACCTTGATTGGCCGCAGCCCGGCCGCGGCGGCCGCATCGATGCCGTCGAGGACGGTCTGCACGGGGATCTCGACATCGTTCATCTCGCGGAAGATCGCGTCGTCGAGGGTGTCGAGGGAGACGGTGACGCGGTCGAGGCCGGCGTCGGCGAGCGGCTGCGCGAGCTTCGTCAGCAGCGAGCCGTTCGTCGTGAGTGCGATGTCCACGTCCGGCGCCGCCTCGCGAAGCTGCGCGACGAGCGACGGGAGGTCCGCGCGCAGCGTCGGCTCGCCGCCGGTGAGCCGCAGTTTGCGCACGCCGAAGCCCGCGAACAGGCCCGAGAGGCGCGCGATCTCCTCGAATGTCAGGATCTGGTCGCGCGGCAGGAACTCGAAGTCCGGGCCGAAGACCTCGCGCGGCATACAGTAGCGGCAGCGGAAGTTGCAGCGATCCGTGACGGAGATGCGCAGGTCGCGCAGCGGCCGCCCGAAGGCGTCGAGGACATCCATGGACGAGGGCTGATCGGTCATGCGAGCTCCCGCAGCACGTCGATTATCTCACGTGCGGCGAGTCCGCGATGGCTGATGGCGTGCTTGTCCTCGCCGAGCTCGGCCATCGAGCGGCCGTCGGGCAGTTCGAAGATGGGGTCGTAGCCGAACCCATCGGCGCCGTGCGGCGCGGCCGCGATGCGGCCCTCGACGGTCGCCTCACGTACGTAGGTCTCGCCATTGGGGATGGCTAGGGCGAGCACGGCGCGGAAGCGCGCCCCTCGACGCCCAGTCGGGACGCCCTCGAGCTCTCCGAGCAGGAGTGCGTTACGAGCGGCGGCAGTAGCCGCCTGCGGCCCGCCGTAGCGCGCCGAGATCACCCCCGGCCGCCCATCGAGCGCGTCGACCTCGAGGCCGGAGTCGTCGGCGAGCGAGGGCAGTCCGGACGCCTCGGCGTGGCGCACGGCCTTCGTAATCGCGTTCTCGAGGTACGACCGCGACGTCTCGATCACCTCGACGCGCGGCAGCCCGATGTCGGCCGGCGCCACCACGTCCCACCCGCACCCCTCGAGGAGCGTGCGGAACTCGGCGACCTTGCCGGGGTTGCCGGTAGCGATCAGCAGGCGTCGGTTGGTGGTCACGGTGGACCTCAATCCAGGCAGTGGACGCACGGGCGGAAGTCGCTCGCGCTCCGTCGCGCTTCGGACCAACGCTCCAACTGGGCGCGGTCACTTGAGCAGATCTTGATGTAGTCGCGAGTCGTGTAGTTCGTGTACGCGCCGCTGATGAACGGGCAGGTCGCCTGGTGGAGCACGACCGGCATCGAGGGGGCCTCCGTCCGACCCGCGTTCAGTACATACCCGTCCGCTCGTGCGCGAATCCACGCAAGGTATGCGTCCTCGGCGTCCACGAATGTCTGCATCGAGCGCTCCGCATCAGCAGGCGGCGTCTGGCCGTCATGCGCGCGTTCCCTCAGTTCAGGCAATGGCAGTCGGTGCTCAGTTCTCCCTCAGTGTCGTCGCGCTCGGATCACTCGATCAGCGCCGGGCGGTCGAGAGAGCAGATTTTCACCGAGTCGCCGGTTGTGTAGGCCATGCCTTGCCTGGAGATGAGCTCGCAGACCGCGAGGTGGAGGACGATCGCAACCGAGGGGACCGGGCGGCGGCCGACGTTGAGCACGTAGCCCTCGGGATGCCAGTGCGTCCACGTCAGGTAAGCCTCGTCGGCGTCGACGAACATCTGCATCGTGCGCTCCAGATCAGTTCCGGTCCGGCCCCCTCGCCCGCTTGCGGGAGAGACACCCCATGGTGCTAAGAGGTCAAGCGGCGAGCTGCTCGCGGTCGTGGCGGTGCGCCCAGGCAGTGGCCTCGTCGTAGGGGGTGCGGGTGCGGAGGCAGCCGTGCAGGTAACCGACGAGGCGGTTCGCCAGGGCGCGCAGGGCCTGGTAGTGGAGGTCGCCGGCGGCACGCCGCCTATCGTAGAAGTCGCGGCAGCCCGGGCTCGCCTGCAGTGAGCACAGCGCCCAGAGGTTGGCGGCGTCGGAGAGCCGCCGGTTGCGGATGAAGCGTGCTTTCACGGTGCGCTTGCGTCCCGATGCTACGGTCAGCGGCGAGGTGTCGGCGTAGTTCCTGCGGGACTTCGCCGACTCGTAGCGTTCGGGGTCGTCCCCGAACTCGCCGAGCACCCGGGCGCCGAGCACGACGCCGAGCCCCGGCATGGAGCGGTAGATGGCGGCGTCCGGGTGCTGCTCAAAAGAGGATTCCAGTTGGGCCTCGAGCGCGGCGATCTGCCCGTTGATCGCGTCGATCTGTGTCACGGCTGCGCGGGTGGTCGCGGCGAACGCCCGGCTGACCGTGGCAGGCACCGCGAGCTGCTCGGCGCCGAAGGCCTCACGGAGTTCGGCGGCGCGCTCCTCGACGTTGCGCTTGCGACCGCCGCGGCGCAGCGCGGCCCGCAGCTGAGGCATGGTCAGCCGCGCCGCCTCGCGCGGGCCGGGTGCGGTCGCCAGCACGCCCACGGCGTCGCCGTGTGCGAGGCTGGAAAACGCTCGCAGGGCACCGGGAAAGTACTCCCTGAGGCCGTTGCGCAGCCGGTTCGTCTGCCGGGTGCGGTCCCAGACGAGTTGCTGGTGGGCGCGGGCGAGGATACGCACGGCGCCGGCCTCGTCGCTGTCGCCGGCGACCTCGCGGTGGTTATGGCGGTCGGTCCGCACGAGGTCGGCGAGCAGCTTCGCGTCGCCGGCGTCGGACTTGGCCCCGCCCACATGGTGGCGCTCGCGGTAGCGCGCCGCCGAGCGCGGGTTGACGGCGTAGACGCGGTAGCCGGACGCGAGCAGGGCCCCCACCCAGGGGCCGCGGTCGGTCTCGATGCCGACCACGACCTCGCCCGGCCCCGAGGCGTGCTGCGCGACGAGTTCGTGCAGCTCGGTGACGCCCTCCACCCCTTCGCGCAGCCGCCCCGCGGCGAGCCGCTCGCCCGCATCGTCCATGAGATGGACGTCGTGGTGGTCCTCGGACCAGTCGTCGCCCAGGTACAGGGTCATCGTGTTCGGTTCCTTCCCGCTGCGTGCTGCTGGCTGCGACCCTGCCGGGTAGGTCCTGCGACGGCCTCATGGAACAGTGCTCTCGGGCACGACACCCCATGAGTGCTGCGGACCACCCGGACGCACCGGCCGGGGCACGGTCTCTCCCTGGAGATCGCGGTGTCTCTGGGCAAGGCAGTGCTCACCGGCCAGCGGGCCCCGGACCAGTCTCCCAGATCGCTCCAGGGTTCCGGTCGAGTCCCATTAGGGCGGGGGGTGAGGGTCCGGCCTGCGCAGACCCCCCACCTTCTCTCCCCCGCAGCGGAGTATCCCCGCATCGAGGCGAGCTGCGGGCTGAGCCCGCGGCTCGCCGACCGAGGCATACGGGGGGCGAGGGGATCAGATCTGGCTCCCGTTGGCGCAGCGCTACTACATATCCTCCCAGCGGTCGGACAGCTTGGCGGCCACGGCCGGCATCGTTGTGTACTCCATCTCGTCGAGTGGCAGGCGGTGGGGCTCGAACGGGCCGTGCTTGCGCAGGTAGTCGCTGACGTTGTTTGCCTCGGCGCGCGCGTTGTCGTACGAGGGGTCGTCGAACAGGTCGCGCGGGCCGACGAGCTTGCCCTCGGCGAGCTGGAAGCCGAGCGCGACGATGCGCGGCGGGCCGTCGAAGCGGGCCGGGTGCGCGTCCTCGACCGACGTCGGCATCCACGGGCCGTAGTGCGAACCGCGCATGAAGCCCTCGACGGTCCAGGCGGTCGTGAACGGCTCGATCACCTCGCCGACGGCCGGGAAGGCGCCCTGGCAGCGCACGATCGCCGTCGGGTCGTCCTTGCCGACGTAGCGGCCGGCGATGAGCGAGAGCTTGTCGGTGGAGGACACCGCGGCGACCTCGCCGGTGCTGCGGCTGCGCACGCGCTTCACGGCGTAGCGCGCCGGCGAGCCGATGAAGACGAGCAGGTCGTACATCTCGTCCGGGCAGGAGAGCATGATGCGCTTGCTCTCCTTGACGTCGTGGACCTCGTACTCGAAGCCCATGTGCAGCGGCTCGGCGATCACCAGGCCGGCGGTGTTGAAGGGGTCGGCGAACATCTTGAAGAACGGCAGGTTGAACGACCCGGCCGAGGTCTTGTCGCCCATGAACACGATCACGGGCTCCGAGGGGCGCTCCTCGAGCTCCAGCTCGGCCGAGCCGGGGCCCGCGCCGCGGATGTTGCCGGAGAAGGCGTCGACGAGGATGTCCTGGCCCGCGCCGTAGAGGTGCAGCCTCTGCGCGACCTCGGTGCCGGTCTGGAAGATGTCCCACGCCAGGCGGTGGATCTCCTCGTTGTCCTCGCCGCGGTCGTGCGACATGACGAGGAAGAGGTCGTCGCCGCAGGCGTGGGCCTGGGCGTCGATCAGCAGCCCGGACTGGACGGCCTGCGCCAGCGCTTCGCGGCCGGCGTCGAGGAGTTCGGGGTGCATGGCCGAGTGGCCGACGTAGCCGCCGACATCTGCCTTGATCACGCTCAGGGTCTGGGGCATGGCGTCCTCCGTCGTCGTGCCTCCGCCTCGCCGGGCGGCGGGCAACGTTGTGCGTTATGGCCGAACTGGGAATGGCTACCCGCGGCGATCTCGATACTACACGAGGGTCACGAACCGCCGAAGCGCCGCCGCAGCTCCCCCAGCACCGATTCGGCGAGGGGGAACGTCACCTCACGCAGGTCCTCGGCGAGCGCGCCCCGCTCCGTGAGGAAGGCGTCGAGCGCCTCGGCGGCTTCGAGGCCGCGCGTGCGCGCGTGGTCGTCGTCGAGGGCGCGGAATCCCTGGAGCTTGCGCGGCCCCTCGCGTCCACCCTCGGAGATGTACCAGTCGCGGAACGCGACGCCGCAGCCGACCTCGAACAGCAGCGCGCCGAGCGGCGTCGCGACGGGCGGCACGCGCGCCGACAGCGCTCGCGCTGTGAGGGTGCGCGCGACCGAGTCGTACTCGGCCATGAGGTGCCCGCCCGGCGGCACGACGCTCGCGAGGTGCTCGAAGAGCGCGCGCTCGACCTCGGCAGTGACCTCGAACGTCCCACCGCTATCGAGCGGCATCGACGCGAAGTAGTCGAGCACCTCGACCCAGTTGAAGCCGGGGTACGGCCCGGAGTTCTGCAGCCCGAACACGACCGGCGCGGTCGTGCGTCCCTCGGGTGTGGCGAGGTAGCACCGGAAGTACGTCGAACCCACCGCGCTACGCGGCCCGAGGCGCACGTCGAGCGTCACGCCGCCGCCGAGGTGAGCGCCGTCGAGCGGCGCGAGCGTGTGGTCGGGCGTGTCGGCGGCCTGCCGCCAGGGGTCGTCGGTCGTCATCGCGTCATGCAGTCCTCGTGCGGAGCACTCGTCGGGCGAGGCTTCACCGGTGCGGCGTGCAGGTTACCCGTTCCCAGCGAGACAGCCACGCCGATCGCAGGCGGACGTCGGGTCACACGCACGCACGCAGACTGATCCGCACGTCGGGGTCAGCGATGTAGTGCAAATAGCAGTACACTGCTTCCATGCCGATTCGGGAAGCACTGATCGTCGAGGCCGGCGGTGAACGCTTCCGCTTCTACTACGACCTGGAGGTACCGGAGGTGCTGCACGTCACCCTGAGGCACCGCACGACGCCGGAAGATGCAATCCAGACGTTCTTCGATGGCGAACAGCAGCCCTGGAATGAGGAGCGGCAGCGCTTCGAGACCATGAGCGACACCCACGGTCCCTACTGGACGCGTCATCCCCATGACGGATCGGTGATCGTGATCAGTTGCTTCGAGCGAGAGGGGGAATGATGGCCGCGCCACGCAACCCGCGCGAGATGAAGGTGGTCAGCGAGCGTATCGAGGAGGATCCCGAGGTCTCCGATCTCGTCTCGCGCCTGGAGGCTGAGGCGGATAGCGAGGTGCTGACCGGGAGCGTCACCCTGCGCTGGGGCAAGGCCCAGATCGCAGTCGTGAAGCGCGCGGCGGCCATCCTCGGCGTCCCGTACCAGACCTACCTCAAGCAGGTGGTGTTCCGGCAGGCCATCGAGGATATCGAGCATGCCGAAGCCGTGCTCGGCCCTGAGCGCCGGTCCGAGGGTCGCGGTCGAGGCGCGCGCGGATGAGCACGAGCTTCACGCAGGCCCGGCGGTCGTCATCGCGTCATGCGGTCCTCGTGCGGAGCGCCCAGAGGGCGGCCGTGGTGGTCACAGCGCCGAGCCCGAGCACGGAGGCGAACGCACCGGCGAGGTTGTCCCACTCCCAGCCGTCGAGGGCCAGCGTGCGCATCCCCTCGAGCAGGTAGGTCACCGGATTGATCGAGGCGAGGAACTCCATCCACGGGTCGAAGATCTCCTTCGGCGCGAACGCCGGCGAGAGGAACAGCAGCGGGAAGAAGAGCAGGAACCCCGCCTGCGCGGCCTGCGCGTTCCCCGTGCGGAGCCCGATCGTCACGCCGATCCCCGAGTAGGCCACGCCGAACAGGCCCGCGAGCAGGATGATCATGAGGAAGCCGAGCGGTCCCGCCTCCAGCCCGCCAGTAAAGAAGGCGAGCACCGCGATGATGATCGACGTGAACGCGGCGCAGCGGATGCCGTCGGCGATAAGCCGTCCGAGCACGATCGCCAGCCGCGGCATCGGCGTGAGCAGCAGCTTGTCGAAGTAGCCGCTCTCGATGTCCTTCACGATCGCGACGCCCGAGATGGCGGCGGCGCCCGCCACGCCCTGCGTGACCGCGACGGGGAGCTGGAAGCCCTCGTAGTTTTCGATGCCCAGCGCCGAGCCGGCGATGTTGCTGATGGCGCCGACGGTGACGAAGAAGAAGAACAGTGGGATGAAGAGGTTGCCCGCCTCGACACCCGGCTGCCGGATCGTCTCCCGCACCGCCCGCCACGCGAGTTGATACGTCCCGATGACGAGTGCCGTCATGCGTGCTCCTCCCCTGTCGCGGTCACGTCTGCGTCCACCTCAAGGTGCCTGCCCGTCGCGCGCAGGAACACGTCGTCGAGCGTCGGTTGGGCGAGCGTCACCTCGCGCACGTCGAGCCCCGCCTCCTGCACGAGCGTGACGAGGCGCGCGATGGCGCGGCTGCCGTCGGCGACGTACACGACGATCGCGTCGTCGAGCGTGCGTACCTCCTCGAGCCCGTCCAGCTCCTCGATGCGCAGCACGGCGCGGGCGACCGCGGCGCCCTCGTCGTCCGCGTCGACGTGGATCGTGACCACGTCGGCGCCGATCGTCGCCTTCAGGCTCGCGGGCGAACCCTGCGCGACGATGCGCCCCGCGTCGATGATCGCGACCTCGTCGGCGAGGCGGTCGGCCTCCTCCAGGTACTGCGTGGTGAGAAAGAACGTCACGCCGTCGTCGCGGTTGAGCTGCTCCACGTAGCGCCAGAGCGCGTCGCGGCTGATCGGGTCGAGCCCGCTCGTCGGCTCGTCGAGGAAGACGATGCCGGGCCGGTGCACGAGCGCCGAGGCGAGGTCGAGTCGTCGCTGCATGCCGCCGGAGTACGTCCCGACGCGGCGGTCCGCAGCGTCCGCCAGATCGACGATGGAGAGCAGTTCGGCCACCCGGTTCGCCGCCTCGCCGCGCGGTACGCCCTGCAGGCGGCCCTGTAGCGCAAGCAGCTCGCGCCCCGTCTGGAGGTCGTCCAGGCCGGCCTCCTGCAACGCCACGCCGATGCGGCGGCGCACCTCGGTCGGCTCGCGCTGCACGTCGAGGCCGTCGACGTAGGCGCGACCGGCCGTGGGGCGCAGCAACGTGGTGAGCATGCGGATCGTCGTGGTCTTGCCGGAGCCGTTCGCGCCGAGGAAGCCGAATACCTGGCCGCGCTCAACGGCGAGGTCGATGCCGTCGACAGCACGGACCGCGGGATAGTCCCGCACGAGCCCCTCGGCGCCGATCGCCGCATCCTGAGCAGCCGTCATCGTGCCCCCTCCTATGCGCGCGGACGTAGCCTCGCGCGTGGCGCGCACGCACCCATCGTAGGGCGGTTGGTGCGCTAGCATGAGCCGGGTGGGAGCGGCTGCAACGGTCATGGAGAACTCTACATGCTGATCCGCAATCTGCGCCTCATCGACGGGGCTGGTGACATCCGCGATGGCGTCGACGTGCTGATCCGCGACGGCCGCTTCGCCGGGATAGGCCCCGGCCTCGACGGTGACGGCGAGGAGATCGACGCGGGCGGCGCGACAGCGATCCCCGGGCTCATCGACGCACACACCCACCTCACGATGGACGCAACGCCCGAGGCGCTCGACAACGCCCTCGACCTCCCGCACGTGGAGCAGGCCGGGCAGGCGGCGAAGCGCGCCGCGGCGCTGCTCGGCAACGGCGTCACGACGGCGCGCGAGGTCGGCGGCGTCGGGCCGCTGAGCCTCGACCTGCGCGACTCGATCGCCTCGGGCTCGGCGCCCGGGCCGCGCATCTTCACCGCCGGTGCGTGGATGACGGGGCCGGACGGCCACGGCTGGCACGTGGGACTCCACGCCGACGACCCCGACTCGGTGCGCCGGGCCGCGCGCCAGCAGCTCGACGACGGCGCGGACCTGCTCAAGATGATGGTCTCCGGTGGTGTCATCGGCACCGGGCACGGCCCCGGCACCGAGCAGTACAGCGAGGAAGAGGTGGCGATCGTCACCTCGATGGCTCACGCCGAGGGCAAGCGCGTCGCCGCCCACGCGCACGGCGAGCCGAGCATCCGCAACGCCGTGCGCGGCGGCATCGACACCGTCGAGCACGCTTCGTTCGTCACCGCCGAGCTGATCGAGGAGATGCTGGAGCGCGGCACGTTCATCGTCCCCACGCTGGCGGTGATCCACTACGTGATCGAGAGCGCCTCGGAGGCGCTGGGTGAGGAGACGCTCCAGCGAGCACGAGAGGTCGCAGAGGTACACCACGCGAACATCAGCGCCGCCTGGCGCGCGGGCGTCCCGATCGTCGCCGGGACGGACATGGGCAGCCCGTTCACCGGCCCCGACGCCATCCACCGGGAGATCGCGCTCCTCACGGGCATCGGCATGTCGAACCATGAGGCGATCCAGGCGGCGACGCTGCAGGGTGCGCGCGCCATCGGCGTCGAGGACGACCTCGGCACGGTGCGCCCCGGCCGCCGCGCCGACCTGCTCGTCCTCGACGGCGACCCGCTCGACGACATCACGGCGACGCAGCGCATCCGCCACCTGCTCCAGGACGGCGAGTGGCGCATCCGCGACGGCGTCGAGGTTGCCTGAGCGCCAAGCGACGCTATGACCAGCGACCCGCTCTGGAGTCTCGCGAGCGACCGTGGCCTCAGCCGACGTCGCTTCCTCGGGCTGCTCGCGGCCGGCGGCGCAGCGGCCGTGCTGGCGGCATGCTTCGGCGACGACGGTGACGACGAGTCGTCGGGGTTGGCGAAGGACCCTGCGCCGTTCATCCAGCACGGCGAGGCCGGGCTCGAATCGCGCCTCGAGCTGATGGACGGCGTGATCACGCCCAACCGCCTGTTCTTCGTGCGCAACAACTCGCCGGAGAGCCCCGAGGTCGACGCGGCCGGCTGGCGGCTCACCGTCGAGGGCGACGCCGTCGGTCAGCCATTCGAGCTGTCGTACGAGGAGCTGCGACGCCTCCCCGCGCGGACGCTCGTGTCGTACCTCGAATGCGCCGGGAACCACCGCGTGATGTTCGACCGGTTGCAGGGTCGGGCGGCGAAGGGCACGCAGTGGGGGCCGGGCGCGGTCGGCAACGGCGTCTGGCTCGGCGTCGCACTCGCCGACGTGCTCACGCTCGCCGGGATAGCCGACGACGCCGAGAGCGTGCTCCTCGTGGGCCTCGACGAGGAAGCGCCCGAAGCCGGCTTCCGCCGCGTGGTGACGGCCGAGAAGGCGATGCACCCCGACACGCTGCTCGCCTACGGCCTGAACGGCGAGGTCCTGCCCCGCGATCATGGCTTCCCGCTGCGCGCGCTCGTACCGGGCTGGGTCGGCAGCACGAGCATCAAGTGGCTCGGTCGCATCGTCGTCTCGCGCGAGCAGCTCTGGACGCGCAACAACACCACCTCGTACGTGCTCATCGGCGACGACTACCCGCCCGAGGGCGAGGCGGGCGGCCAGGCGGTGACCGTACAGTCGATCAAGAGCGCGCTCGGCCTGCCGTGGCCCGCCGAACTGGCAAGCGGCACGCATCGCCTGCACGGCTTCGCGCACTCGCCGCACGGCGACGTCGCAAGGGTCGAGTGGAGCGCCGACGGTGGCGCGAGCTGGCGCCCCGCGCGCATCGTCGAGCCGCAGGTGCAGTACTCGTGGGCGCGGTTCGAGTTCGACTGGCCTGCACAGCCCGGCGACCACACGCTGTTCACGCGCGCGACCGACATCGCCGGCAACACGCAGCCGGACGCGGTGCCGTTCAACGAGAAAGGCTACCTCTTCAATCAGCCACTCCCCCACCCGATCCGGGTAACCTAGCTGTGAGCCACCGGGCGAGCCCCGGCAGAGGATGACGAGATGCAGAAGGTGCTCCATCAGAAGGTGACGGTGTTGCCGGGCGGCAAGGTGGAGTTCGCCAGCCCCGAGCTAGAGGCGGGGCAGACGGTGGATGTGGTGGTCCTCCACGAATCCTCGGGAGAGGGTCGAACCATCAT
>MKWU01003829.1_pt1 | contig 18924 bp, 25 predicted proteins | sample 809101 | NCBI WGS metagenome assembly MKWU01 (sample SAMN05860141, study PRJNA318959) | sponge metagenome | host: Aplysina aerophoba | place: Slovenia: Piran, Adriatic Sea, Gulf of Piran | collected 2013-05-07
GCCCTTATCGCAGACGGGTGGGAAGAAGATGTGAAGAGTGGCGCAACCCCTTTCCCCTCCTGTCATCCTCGCTGTTTCCCTTCTGTCATTCCCGCTTTTCCCTAGCTGCCATTCCTGTCTTTCTCCTGCTGTCATTCCCGACCCCGATCGGGAATCCAGTGTCTTGCTCCTTCACAAAGAATGGACAAAGCAAAGACGCTGGATCCCCGATCTTCTTCCTTCTGTCATTCCTGCGAATCCCTCGACTCCACTCCGCTACGCTCAGGACAGGCGCAGGAATCCAGTGTCGTTCTCCTCACGAACACAGGACAAACCAAAGACTCTGGATTCTCGATTACTAATAGCCTGTCCTTGACGTTAGTAATCGAGGATCGAGAATGACAGGAGCGGGCGTCGGGGACAAGCGTCGAGGATGACAGCAGGGAAAAGCTGGAATCCAGCAAGACATTGTCTCTCTTGATTGACAAGAATAACGAGCGCAAGGGACTATCAGCAGGTGAAACTGCCAGCGGATTCGCTCATTGCCGGAGATAAACTGACACGGTACCTGCTGGTGTCGCAGGCGCATGGTGACAAATCAGCGTTTCTGGCCCAAGTCGGTTATACCCTGCGAAATGCTGACGACCTGCTCCAGGATTTACGCCTGCAAATTCTTCCGCTGGATGCACAACGGCTGGAATCCAACCAATTTGGCCAATACCATGAGATACGCGGTTCACTCACTGGGCCAAACGGTGGGACCTTGGCTGTTCGCACGATTTGGATCACTGAACACTTGTCGGGCATCACGAAGTTCGTTACACTCATACCAGACAAGGGGAAGACATGATGAAGCTTGAACCGTATACTGAGGCAGCCCTCACCATTGATTTACCGGAGTATCGGCTGTGTCGTGGCGACGTCGTCAAGCTTGTGGACCACCATGTCGCCCTGGACGGCACAGCAGGATACTCCATCGAAGTCTTCAACGCGGTCGGTGAAACCATGACCGTCACCGCCGTCCCCATCTCGGCGCTCGAAGCTCTCCGCCAAGACGAAGTGCTCTGTGCTCGACCGTTGGGTTAGTAACGGATTCCGAACACATTCCGGAATGACATCGTCTGGTTTTTCAGCGGCCTCGCCGTCGTTGTAGGGGCCGCATCGTATGCGGCCCACAGAAGACAGCGCCATGAGATGGCGCCGCTACGAATGCCTCTACCTCCCCTCGCCCCTCCTTACAAAAGAGGGGAAAGGGAAACCAAAGACGCTGGATCCCCGATCTTCTTCCTTCTGTCATTCCTGCGAATCCCTCGACTCCACTCCGCTACGCTCAGGACAGGCGCAGGAATCCAGTGTCGTTATTCTTTAGAGCGCAGGAAAAACCAACGACGCTGGATCCCCGATCTTCTTCTTGCTGTCATTCCTGCGAAAGCAGGAATCCAGGGTCTTACTCCTTCACAAAGAATGGAAAAACCAAAGACGCTGGATTCCCGATCAAGCCGAGAATGACAGAGAGGGAATGGTCAAGGATGACAGAAAAGAAGGGTTAAAACTGCCGCACCCAGCGCATTTCTATGAGGTTGCGCTGGAAGTCGTACAGTTGCGCGTTGGACTCGCGGACCTGGGTGGAGAACGCGATCTGCGGGCTGAACCCGAAGACCGTGATCGCCTACCGGCAAGGCATTCCGATCAGGGCGTTGGCGAAACGGTACGGCCTCAGCCGACCGACGATTTACCGGACTTTCAGGCGGTAGGAGTGTAACGTTTGCTGTTATGGTAAGTCTGAGTCGTCAACAATCAATTACTGAGTATGAATTGGCCTTTGGCGACGGTCAAATGAAAATCCTGTAGCAAATCCATGCCGACTAACACGTCGAATGTATCTGCTTTCTTACCCATGATGGTCACTTTCATTCGACTATGTCCGCGTGCAGTAGTGGTCAATTGCTGCTGGCCTTGCGATAGTTCAGTTATTGACACATGAAGCCCTACGCTGCACGTAGGGAGGTCTTGATCCCCGTGTACGCCTCCGACTGGCATCCATCCGTCTGAGCTTAGTTCCAATTCCTCTAAAACTTTTGGCGAAATCGAACTGATGGTTGCCCCTGTATCCAAGAGCGCCCGGTATGAGCTTGTCTTGTTGGTTTTTGGGTTAGAAACAAGCACATCCAAAAGGAGTTGTCGTTTTTCAATAGACCCTATATACGTCGGCATAGTTACTTCTCGACGGCAACAAAATCGATATACATAGCTGCGCCGCCAAACGAAGCCGGACTCTCGCCTATTTCCCTCAACGAGAAATGACCTAGTCCGTATTTCTCGCATGCAATATCATATGCGTCATTCCTGTCGTTATAGATGGCAACGAGCTCGCCATCATGAAACACAGCAATCCGCCCGAAATGGTTTTGTTCCAATTCTTCTTTCATGGAATTGTACGCACTGATATTTTTCTTCAACTGGTCCATTCCCGGGATTTCAGTCATGGCCACCGATCCTCCCTGTTTAGAAATTGGACTCTGTAACCCACTCATACTCACTTTTATACCCCTCCAGACTAGAAGTGACAAGTTTAGATACTAAATGAACAGAAAGGGCCGCATCGTATGCGGCCCACAGAAGACAGCACCATGAGATGGCGCCGCTACGAATGCCTCTACCTCCCCTCGCCCCTCCTTACAAAAGAGGGGAAAGGAAAACCAAAGACGCTGGAACCCCGATCTTCTTCTTTCTGTCATTCCTGCGAAAGCAGGAATCCAGTGTCTTTATTCTTTAGAGCGGAGGAAAAACCAACGACGCTGGATTCTCGATGACTACTGTCGAGAATGACAGATGGGGGAGCCGGGAATGACGGATGGGAGAAGAACGCGCGATCCTATCGCGCCACAAAATGGCGCCTGCGGGCGGGGCTGCGCCCCGGTCCCGAAAACTCTATCTAGTGGCGAGGACTGTCTGAGCGAAGCGAGTTCCGCAGCCCTCACAATCGGGACTGGGGCGCAGGGACCCGAAGGGCCACGCACGGGCGCCACTGGTTTTGGGTCCTTTTGCCGAAACAAAAGGACCTCGGCGGGGGGCGGAGGGCCGAGGGGGGCCAGGGCGGGGCGCCTTTGTTTTGGGTTCTTTTGGGAAAAAAAAAAGGCCCTGGGGGGGGGGGGGGCAAACCCCCGCCTCTAAACTTGTCGCACCCAGCGGAGTTCCACGAGGTTGCGTTTGAAGTCAAGGAGTTGCGCGTTGGATTCACGGACCTGGTTGGAAAACGCGACTTGGGGACTGAACCCGAACACCGTGAGCGCGCGGTTCAGGAGCGTGGCCCCCAGGATCCGGGTCTGGTCCCGGCGGGCGGAGCCATCGGGCCTGAACGGCTGAGGCCACCCGTCCTCGAACTCGGTCCACCGGATCTCGCCGCTCAGGCCCACGGTAAACCCCCACGGCAGCGCCACGTTCGTCCCCACCCGTGTCCAGTACCCGGCACTGTTCCAGTGGCGCGCCTGCGCCTCCTGCTGCAAATAGCCCACCAGGGCGTTGACCTGCACGGTCGGGAAGAGCACATAGTTCGCGCCCAGAGAGAACACCATGAGCGGCCCTTCGAGGAACTTTTGTTGCTGGTTTTTCCGGTCCTGCCAAGCGGCCCGGCCGCTTAGCCGCAGGCCCGCGTAGACCCGGTGCTCCACTTCGAGCCGCGCACCGAAATCATAGTTGAACGGGGAGCTGCCCCACCAGCGCTGACTGGAGGTCGCCAGCAGGCTCATTTCCGTGGTCGGACTGAGGAACCAGCGAGGCCCCGCGTAACCCGACAGAAACGTCTGGTCGAACTGGCCCCCCTGATACTCCCGGTGATTGACGTTGAACCCCGCGCGCAGGCGCCAGCGCTCGGCCAGCGGATACTGGTATTCGGCGCCGCCCCAGCCCACCACGCCGATAGCCGAACTGGCCCGCTGCCCCGCCCCCCGGCGAAACGGCAGGCCGCGGATATAGATGAACGCCACGTCCGACGCCGCGTTTATGTTGGTGTCCGGGGCCAGGGAAAACCCGAAATACCCGCTCCAGCGCCGCCGCGCCCGCATGACGTTCAAAAAACTCCTGACCTTAGCGACCACCTGATCCGGCGGCTTCCCGACCAAGGCCCGCTCGAAATGCTCGACGGCCAAGTCGTCATCTCCCTTGAGAAAAAAGGCCAAGGCCAGTTCCAGGCGCACGCGCACCAAGTACGGCTCCCTGATGAGGATGGCGTGAAACGCCGCGATGGCCAAGTCCAGGAGCTTGACCTGTTCTTCGTCCGTGACATCAGGTTCCTGTGACCCGCGGCTCGCGGCCAGGCCCAGGAGAAACCGCACGTCCGTCTGGTCCAAACCGTCCTCCAAGGCCAGGGGCTTCAGGATCTCCAGGGCCTCAGAGTAACGGTTGCGTTCAACCAATGCCCGCGCCATGTTGACGCGCGGATCAGACGACAGGTGAGGTCGCTCAAACTCCACATTGGCCTCGGCGTTCGACGCGGAATCACGCGTGGCGTCCGGTCCTGCGCTGGGCGGAGTACCGGACTCCCCCTTCGACGGCCCTCTCCCCTGCTTGAAATTAGGCGAAGCCCCCGACGTTTTTAATCGGGGGGCAGGGGTGAGGGGGGCCAACCGGCCAGGCGTGGAAGCACCAAAATAACTCAATCCTCCGCACTGCCGGCACGCCTCCGGTGGCGCCTCAGGTGTATCAGCGGAGGCTGAACCGGCCTGCGCACCTGACCGCACACCGGATCCGGGCGACGGCCGATCTGACTCCGCGCCGGATGCCGCCGGCACCGGCCCAACGAACAAGAGGAATGCGACGGCCGCAAACGTACGGCAAAGAACGTGAAATGCGGCCACGGAGAACTAACCTGTGTTTGAAGGAGGCAGACAAAAAAGAGAGGGCAACTCGATTGGGGTTGCCCTCTCTTCAGGTATCGGACCTACAGCATCATCTTCTCATGACAAGGTCCCACTTCCAGTGATCGGATTATTGCCTGTCCGCACCGAAGCCACCGATCACGGCCGCGTTGTCCGTTACGGCGTCGAACGTGCCGACAACCGTATTCGGATATCTGCTGTCCTCGGCAACAGTAAGCGGGGAAGCATTGTAGAACGAGCCTTGCCACCTCCCGATGTCGTTAGTCGTGGCACCGCCGCCGAAGTTCGCTTCAGTGGTGCTGCTGAAGGTTGCGGTGCCGTCAGCAAGAGTCGCTGACTCCAGCATCACCCTCCAAGCAGCAGCGGTTGTGCTATCGGTGTCGTCAAGCACGAAGCCTGAGATCGATCCGCTGATTGTGCCTACACCGGTGTCATCACCGAACCTCGCCGTCAAGCTGGCGTTCGCGGTGAAATGGCCGACACCGGCGTCGGTCTGCGCACCGGCAGAGAAGGTCTTCGTGATGTACTTGCCCGCTGCCGGACCTGAGTAGGTGGCGTTGCCTTCCAAGGAAGCCGCGACGGTAGCTGCGTAGCCTGTTGAGCCACCCGCGAAGACCTCAACATCGTGCTCAGCTTCGTTGTCCTTCGGCTTGTTCAGCCACCACCCGAACCACGCGTACCCCGTGTCCGGATCCTTAACCGTGGCGTCATTCGGCGAATTGGGGGTGAACCGCCAGTCATTCGGGGACGCGTCTTCCGCCCCAAAGTCTATGGCGCCCGTTGCAGTGGTTACCACCGTGCAGGTGGTAGCCGTACACGTGTACTGACCCGGTACACCATCGAAGGTACCGGCGAAGGATTTCGAGCGGCCGGTTTGTGAGCCGTCATAGACCCAAGTCGTAAGCGGAGCGGAGGGGAAGCCGGCAGACATCACCAATTTGTTACGGGCCGCGGCTGCGTCGGCATCGGTGATGGTATTGTCGAGGATGTTGTCCAATTGATCCTGACTGTATTGAGCGGTGAACAACTTGTCTGCCGGAGCGTCAATGTCCGTGTAGATCACCAGGACATCCTGGTCTTCGGTCACAGCGTCCGTCTTCGTCAACATGGCGCTGTTCCAGGAACCGCTGCCGGCATTGACCGAGCCGCCGGTGTAATCGTCCTCGAGCGTACCGTTCACATCGATATTCACATTGCCCGCCACGGATCGAGTTATTGTAACCCCCGTAACACCGGAATCGGCCTCGGTTGGTGTCGCCTTTGCTGTGTAGGTAGCCGGAATCCGGTTGTCGGTGGCGGTGCCGTCGGTATTCACCAACACCTCCCTGAGCCTCATCTCTCGCTGAATCCTGTCGTCCCTCATGGCCTTCGCGTTGGTTTGTTCGTTTTCTCGTTCGATAGCGGCCAATCTATCGTTCGCCGCATTGAGGGCGTTCGTCAACTGCGTGACCATGTCATTCGCGTCGTCGAGCATCGTCTGCAGGCTTTCTACTTGTTGCCTATAGTCGTCCCGCATGGCCGTCAAATCGTCAACCATTTGCTGGGTCGGCGCATCCGCGATCTGCATGTTCAAATCATCGATCATGCCATTCGCGTCGTCGAGTTGGTCTTGTATGGTCATGGCATTTGTATTCGCCGTCTCAAGTTCGTCCGTCAATCGTGTCACCGCGGCTTCGGCTGTCGATGCCCTTGACGCTAATGCGTCAATCAGGTCCTGTGTCGCTCGCTCACCCCCAACCATCAGGCTGGTTCCGCCACCACTGCCACCACACCCAACCAATGTCATTGCGGCAATTGCGATAAATGCCCACAAGAGTTGTTTCATCTTCATGTTGTCTGGTCCTTTATAGTACGAAAACTAGAATAATCATTGTATTATCAACAACTTATAGAATCTCTCCATCACGAACCCAACGCTTGACCCAACACTTTGAATATCGCGTTACTCACCGACAGGAGACTGTGTTCAAACAGTCTCTGAAGATCTATTGTGGTTGCGTTCGCCCGAAGTACCGGGAAAAATGTAGAGCATTATCAACAATCGTCAATTTACAAAGTGGCCCTGTGCGACACTTACGAATCGTCTTATGCAGCTGGGCCCTACTGGTGCTAGTCGGCATCGGGTCTGCAGTAGACTCTGCCGATACCCTCCCGAATGCCACGACCGAATCCTGGGGTGAGGCAAGAAAACTCTGCTCGCCGGGGCCCACTAGTAGCCTGTGTGAAGCTATGAAAGAGGTGGCTCGATTTCCTTGAACAGTTTGCAGGCTGTCGATAAGTGGCTCTCCGCTCTGGTTATGCCGCTGCCTGGATTGGCTTGGACTGGTTGCCATAGGCTTGATCGGGCGTTTGCCCGCCAAGCGAGGAATGCGGTCGGCGCCGGTTGTAGAACGCCAGATAACGACCAAGACCGCGACGCGCCTCCGAGACGCTTCGGTAGGCGCGCAGGTAGACTTCCTCGTATTTGATTTTCCGCCAGAGCCGACCGACAATGATGTTGTCGCGCCACGCACCCTTGCCGTCCATGCTGATCGCAATCTTGGCGTCCTGCAAGGCCGTGAGAAAAGCGACGGAGGTGAACTGACTGCCCTGATCGGTGTTCACGCTCTCGGGGGGCCATAGCCAGCCAGCGCTTCGCTCAACGCCGCCACGCACGGCCCCGTCTCCAGCGTTATCGAGAGCCGCCAGGCGAGTACCCTGCGGCTGAACCAGTCGAGGACCGCCACCAGATACACGAACCCCCGCGCCATGGGCACATAGGTGATGTCCATCGCCCAGACGTGGTTTGGGCGGGTGACGGCCAGCTTCCTTAACAGATAGGGGTAAATCGGGTGGCCCGGCGTCGGGTGCGACGTGGTCGGGCGCCGATAGAGCGCCGCGATCTCCATCCGCTTCATCAGCGTGGCGACATGGAGGCGGCCCACCTCATGGCCTGCCTGCCGGCAAAGGGATACTCCACATGTCACGCATCCATCTGACGCATCAAGGCCAGATCGGCAGCCGAAAGAGGACGTCGCTGGTCATACACGCTGCCCCGACTTAATCCAGCAGCCGGGTTTGCCGGCTGACACTCAAGCTGTGCGCACGGTCGATCATCGTCTTGCGCTCGGCAACAGACCGGCCTTGCTGAGCGCAAGACGATGACCGGCAGATGCTGGGCTACCCCGCGAATGCCAGTGCCGCACAACTTCGCTGTCCGCGGAAGCCCTGATCTCATTTAATTGCGGGTGTGCAAGCGCGCCGATCATGAGCGTTTGGGAAGCTTATGCGCTTGCGCGATGGGTTCGCCACTCGCGACAGCGCCCATCACGAGCGACCGTGAGAGAAACGGATCGAGTGGGTGAAGGAGCCGGTCGCGCAAGGACCGGTAGTCCGCCAGGCGTTCAGCGGTACATGCGGTGATCGAAATGCTCCGGTTCTTGCCGTTCTTGGCATGCCAGATGTGAAGCAGGGTCCCGTGCGTGTCCACGTCCATGTCGTCCAGACCCAAGGTCTCGCCGACCCGCAGTCCCGTCACCGCCAGCAGGCCGAACAGGGTGGTCTAGCGCGTGGTCTGAGCCGGGGTTTCCGAAGGGTTTGAAGATGGACGGGAAGATGTGGTGGCGAGAGGCAGACATTGAGAAATGGATGGCCTCGCTGCCGTATTGCTCAGTAGAAGAGTTAAAAAGGCTAGAGACGGTCTAGGTGGCTAAAGGGGATCTAGACGTGGTGGAAATTGTGGGGTTTGAAGCGTGAAGCGCTGTATAAGTGGGGTGAACCTAATTGAGAATGAGAAAATGTGTACCGGCGCTCGAGGCGCGCGGTCGCGCCCACGTCGTCTGGACGCGGCCGGGAAGCTAAATCGCAAAACACGCATGAACAGGGTACTTTAGAAAGTGTAGAAAAAAATGGTAAAATGCGGCCGCCCGAGTGGATTTTCTCATTCTCAATATGCCGGCGTCCGCGGGGTGGCCGACGTCGTCCTGGAGGACGTCGGCCCAAGGGGAAAGAGGTTATAGCCATTTAAGGGCGCCGAGGAGGAGCCCTGCGATTGCAAGCATGGTGCCGACATTCCATCTGATGATGAGGATGGTTTTGTCGGAGAGATCTTGCTTCACCACCGCGATGTCCTTGTGAATGTCGGCGGTCTCTTTTTTTAATTCCGCGGTCTCTTTTTGCAGGCCGGCGATATCCTTTTGCAGGCCGGCGATATCGGCTTTCGTGGCGAGATTGTGCTCCAGGACGTGCGCGACGGTTTCGACGAAGGCTTCGGCAGTTTCATGAGAGACGCCGGTTTTTGTGATGCGCTTGATGTGCAGGTTGGTGTCGAAGATGACGGATTCGCTCATGGTGATTCTCCTTTTGTAAGCATGTGACGTTTATAAAGAATTGTCAAGCGCGCCGCCACACTACACCCCCCGACAGCCCGGGGATTTATATATTAAAATAAACGCCCACTTAGATTGCGCTCTCTGTTCTTAATTGGAAATCTGTTTTACAGCCTCTCCTGATTCCTCTATAGTTTTCATATTCCGTTCTCCGAGTGAGCCATAAGAAACGAGAATCGCCTGTATGCATGCGTGTTTCAGAAGATCGCTGATTTTTCATTGCCACAAGATTCCCACTGGCTTCAGCAGCACGAGAAAAGTCCCGTGGAATCTGAGAAGAAACACGGGGCCTTTCTGCTGGATGATGGAAACTTGAACGCCATGACCCCCTTCTGTTCCGTCATCCCCGTTTTGAGTCTTTGTCGTGGCCGCATCTCCCTTCCGTCGTATAGAGACTTGATCCCAATATGGGACTCTGCTAGGGTTCCGGTGATGAGGATCATCGCGTTGGCGACCCTGAAGGCGTTTCTTGATGCCAAGTCCACTCACGCAGATGCCAGAGAGCCGATGATGGCGTGGTATCGACAGGTCAAAGCCGCCGATTGGGCGAATCCGGCCGATGTCAAACGGGACATTCGGAGCGCAAGCATTCTCAAGGATGGCCGGGCGGTGTTCAACGTCGCAGGCAACGCGTACCGCATCGTGGTGTGGATCAACTATCCCTACCGGGTCGTTTACATCCGTTTCGTCGGCACCCATCGGATGTACGACGCCATCGATGCACAGACGATTTGAAAGGTGAGCCATGGACATAGCACCAATCAAGACCAAACGGGACTACCGCCGCACACTCAAGGAAATCGAAGGCCTGATGATGGCCCGCCGCAACACGCCGGAAGGAGACCAGCTCGACGTGCTGGTGACGTTGGTGGAGGCCTGGGAGGCCAAGCACTACCCGCTGGATTTTCCTGACCCGGTCGCCGCGATCCGCCACCACATGGAGCAGAACGGCTTGGCGCCGAAGGGCCTGATTCCCTACCTGGGAAGCCGCAATCGGGTCTATGAAGTGTTAAACCGCAAGCGGCCGTTGAGTCTGAAGATGATCTGGCGCCTGCACAAAGGCTTGGGCATTCCGGCTGAATCCCTCATCAAGATCGACGACGGCGTATCGGTCCCGAGACCGTAGGTCGGGGTCGTTGTCGAGAGTCGCCCTTCGTCGGGTCGCCCGCTCAATACAAGAACCTGAATGAGAAAAGCCGGAGGTCCTGTGGCCTCTACATTCCGACACGCGGCAAAATGTTGGAGTCCTAGGCTCGTGCTCCCTATAAGCTGATCGCGAAACGGGTGCCTTAATGCCGATCACTTCCCGGCAGGTTCAGTTTCCGCTCCGTAACAGTATCGTTCGATAGTGTTACGGAAACGACGCATCCCATGCCTGACTAACAGATAAATCAATCGGTTGCAGAGGGTATAATTCTTGCTCAACAATGAAATTGTAAATGCACCACAACCACCGAAAGGACCAAAGATGACCTACATCACTCTTACCATTGAACCCCTTGATGAAGGCGGGTATGTCGCGACATCCAGAGAAGTGCAAGGACTCGTGGCTCAGGGCAAAACCATGGACGAAGTGATTGGCTACGCACGAGACATCGCCAAAACTCTGCTGGACGAACGGAAGAAATTACGATCCCATGTGCCGGCATTAAGCGTTCCACGACAACAAAAACTCGTCGTAGCGGTCTAATGGGCGATCTCGCCGGGTTTCGCTATAGAGACGTTATCAAAGTCTTGAAGCACTTCGGTTTCGCCTAATGTCGTGAAGCAAAGGGCTCACATCAAATCTGGAAGAATAAGCATTGCTAGACGACGATTCCCTATCGTTCCAGGAAGGACATCCCCGAGGGAACCCTCTGCCATATTTTGAAGCAGGCCGGTATTTCAAAAGAAGAATTCCTATCGCATCGCTGATCCCTTCTTGACCCCTTCGCAATAAGTTCAGTGTACTCACGGGCATGGGTATGTTGAAGGCTGCCGTGCGTCAATAGATTTTGCTACATAAGATCCCGTTTTAAGCATTCCCTACGTGGGTAAACACGTATATCATTTCCTTTGGAAACGCTTGAGGCGATTCAGGCGTCGTATGGACCGAAGAGGGCAGGCGTGACGGAAAACGTTACCGCCTATGCCGCGTTACTAGCCTACACGGTGAACCCGAACAACAAGGACCGCGACGGGGTGTTCGTGTCCTCGCTGCCAAGAACAAGACCGAAATCTAAGCGGCTTGGGGTATCGTGAAATCTGGCCGTGTGGGCAGGGCTGGCTGGGCTGACTCAATGAGGCGCCAGACCGAACCAATGGAAGCTAAGGATGTTGAGGAGAACCGCTCCGAGGATATGAGACTATCCCCCACTGTTCTCTGTGGCCATGGTCTTTGAAAATCCTCAGGAACTGGGGAACAAGTTCTTCGAGTAGTGCCAAGGCAGGTCGAAGCGAACCTTTATTGGAGCGACGTTTGTCCGTTGAGCCGCCATGAAAGATCTGGTTTCGGAGCACTCGCAGGCGTTTACATACGATGGTTCAGGATGCGCCTAACGCTCTTCGCTTATAAGCGGTGCGTGCCTCCTGCAACTCCTCATCCTGTTTCCGTTTGCAATGAGACGAAGGCCCTTCTCTCCAATATCTCGCTGAAAGAAACTGGGTTCTTCATAGGGTATCGATTGTTCGTTTGATGTGGCTGTCATCCCATATTCATGTCAACCTGCCGTCTTCTTGATCCATGTGACACATCCGTTCTAAACACTTCTCCATGTCTTTGCTATCCGTCTCTCGTCATTCATTGTGCGGCCCAGACAAGGCATTGCATGCTCTCCGATCAAGGGACCTTCATCCCATGCTGGTTCTTTAAGACTCTTGGCCCGGTCAATCCACGCCTCCGCCCTCTGTCGTCGGTCCCAGTAGCCCTGATTGTCGGAGGTGAGTTTCGGGGGCATCGGAGGTTCTTGGGTGCGAGATGAAGGTGAATGAAGAAAGTCCTGAAGATGACCAAAGGCGATATCGCTTGCCGTTTCATCAGATTGAGTCCCCGCGTACGCTGGCCCCACTCCCTACTCCAAGCTTTCCTGCTTACCCGTGCAACGCGCGAACGGCGTGCTCTGGGTCGGCCTCCAGGATTCTCAACAAGGTCTTGGCGGGGCCGGTTGGATGCCGGCGTCCCTGCTCCCAGTTTTCCAGTGTCCGCTTGCTGACACCGATCAACCTGGCAAAGCGGTGCTGGCTCAGACCAACCTTTTCACGGATCACCCTGACTTCCGGATCCGGGAACATCGTGACTCTGGCAGCGGCTTTTTTACCTCGGACAATGTCGTCCATTTCCTGCACACTGGCCAGCAACTCGTTAAACAATTCATTTTTCATCTGACCACCTCTCGACGATCGATTTCAGCGCTTTCTTTTGCTCTGCCGTCAGGTCTTGTTGCTGACTTTTCGAGTACACGTACAGCATGTACAGTTGTTCGTCTTCCGTCATCCAGTAATAAATCACCCTGACCCCGCCGCTTTTACCCTGGCCGTCCTGCTTCCAGCGAACTTTCCTCAGTCCTCCAGTGCCTTGAACGATGTCGCCCATACCGGGGCGATAGACCACATGCAGCCCTTGGCGGGCAAACGCCCGATCAGGCCTATTTCAACAAGCCAACGCCAATCCCGGCGGCGGCGCAACCAGCGCGGAGATCCACGTATCGACAGCTCGCAACCTGTTCAAGACAGTCCAGCCACCTCTCTTGGCGAATAGAACGGTTGTTCCACGAGTTGGGAAGCAGAGAGTCCTTAAAACTGCCGGACCCAGCGCATTTCCAGAGGTTGCGTTGGAAGTCGTACAGTTGCGCGTTGGACTCGTGGACCTTGGTGGAAAACGCGACCTGCGGGCTGAACCCGTACATCGTGATCGCGCGGTTCAGCAGCGTGGCTTGCAGGATACGGGGCTGGCCCTCACGGGGCGTAGAGTTATCCGGGATGAACGGAACAGGCCACCCGTCCTCGTCATTCGTGCAGCGGAATTGTTGATGGTGGAGTGCCGGTCAGCGCATGATTTGACCATTGCGCCATAACTCATATTCACTGATATCGATTTCCTTGTTCCATACCACGGCATAACCGCCTTGCTCCACGTGAGCGGACTTGAATAACGCAGGGTTTCTCAAAGGAGCAAACATGTCCTTTTCCAGCAAGGGCGTCACGTCATAGGTTTTTATTTGCGTATTATCAAACGTGACCAAGAGCGTATGATCATCAATAGCTTCGACAGACTGGACCTTGGGATAGGGCATGACTACTCCAACGGGGGTAATGGACGGAAGGTTTGAGAAGTCCACATTTCATTCAATTCGCTTCTGTGCAGCGTTCCCCATTCAACAACAAGCTTTTTGGCTCTGTTCGGCAGATCGCCTTCTATCATTTCCAAGGTCTTGATATGAAACAACCCCACATGTTCACCATAAACCGCATGGAAGTGTGGGGGTGGATGATCGCCAAAGAACAGTTTTATAACTATTCCATAAAATCTCGCAATCTCAGGCATATCGTATCTCGAATAGATGTTTTAACAATCCTCCGACAACGTCAATGATGGTAGAGATTACCACCTTGACGCTGATAGGGAAAGCCCCGTAGGTCGGGTTAGCCGAGTAGGCCTAACCCGACATGCCGTTGACCATTCCCCGGATTATTGTCGGATTACGCGACGGTAATCCGACCTACGTTTTCCGGGTCCACGCCCGGTTCGCCATTTCTCTTTGTGTCATTCTGAACGACGTGAAGAATCTCGCAGGTGTAGCGGCCGCATCTCATGCGGCCTGGAGAGGCCGTCAATAAAAACACCTTGCCATGAGATGGCGCCGCTACGAATGCCTCTACCTCCCCTTGCCCCTCCTTACAAAAGAGGGGAAAGAAAAAGCAAAGACGCTGGATTCCTATAAATCGTCTGGATCCTCGATCAAGCCGGGGACAAGCGTCGAGAATGACGGATGGGAGAATAGAGCGCGATCCGATCGCGCCACAAAATGGCGCCTGCGGGCGGGGCTGCGCCCCGGTCCCGAAAATTCTATTGAGGGGCGAGGACTGTCTGAGCGAAGCGAGTTCCGCAGCCCTAACTATTCGGGACTGGGGCGCAGGGACCCGAAGGGCCACGCACGGGCGCCAATGGTTTTGGGTCCTTTTGCCAAAACAAAAGGGCCTCGTCGTGCGGGGGCGACACCCCGCAATCAGAACTGCCGCACCCAGCGCATTTCCACGAGGTTGCGTTGGAAGTCGAAGAGTTGCGCGTTGGACGTGCGCAGTTGGTTGGAAAACGCGATCTGCGGGCTGAAGCCGAACACCGTGATCGCGCGGTTCAGCAGCGTGGCCTGGAGGATGCGGGTCTGGTCTTCGCGGGGCGTCGTGTTATCGGCCAGGAACGGCCACCACCCGGCCTCGTAATCCGTCCACCGGAACTCTCCGCTCAGGCCCACGGTAAAGCCCCACGGCAACGCCACGTTCGTGCCCACCCGCGTCCAGTACCCGTTACTGTCCCAGCGGTCAAGCTGGGATTCCTGCAGCGAATAGCCGATCAGGGCGTTGAGCTGCACGGTCGGGAAGAGCACGTACCTGGCGCCCAGGGAGAACACCATGAGCTGACCGGTCAGGCCACGCTGCTGCTGGTATTTCCGGTCGCTCCACAAGGCCCGGCCGCTCAGCCGCAGGCCGGCGAAGACCCGGTGTTCGACTTCCAAGCGCGTGCCGTAATCATAGTTGAAGCTGTATTGACCGAACCAGCGCTGGCTGGCCGTGGCCAGCAGGCTCATTTCGGTACTCCGGTTAATCAACCAGCGCGGCCCCACATAGACCCCGGCGTACGTCTGGTCGAATTGCTTCCCTTTATATTCCCGGTGGTTGACGTCGAACCCCGAGCGCAGGCGCCAGCGGTCGGCCAGCGGGAACTGGTATTCAGCCCCGCCCCAGCCCACCACGCCGATATCGGAACTGGCTGTGGTCGTCGTACTCCGTCTGAACGGCAACCCGTTGATATAGATGAACGCCGCGTCCGACGCGGCGTTGATATTGGTGTCCGGGGCCACGGAGAAGCCGAAATATCCGGTCCAGCGTTTCCGGGCCCGTATCACCGTCAAAAACCGTCTCACGTTTTTGGCAACCTCCACAGGCGGCCTGCTTCCCAGAACCTGCTCGAAATGGTTCCGGGCCAGCGAATCCTGTTCCTTCATAAAAAAGGCCAGCGCCAGTTCCAGGCGCACACGAATCAGTTCCGGGTGGCGGATCAGGATGGACCGGAAGGCCGCGATCGCCTCGTCCAGGAGCGCCTCCCGTTCCTCGTCCTCGATCCCGGATTCCTGGGACCATCGGCTGGAGGCCAGACCGATGAGAAACCGCACCTCCGTCTGGTTTGGGTGATCAGGGACCAGGGGCCGCAGGATTTCCAGGGCCTCAGCGAAGCGCTTGCGTTCGACCAGCGCCCGCGCGGTATTGACCTGCGGATCGGAGGACAGGTGAGAACGCCCGGGGAAGGCCGGAGCCCGCACATCAGCCGGCCCATTCGACGGAGCACCGGACGCAGCAGGAGCCTCCGGCGCGGCAGGTGACGAAGTTTCGGGTGTTGACTCGGGCGGCGTCGCAACTTCGGATGGGGTATCCGGTTGAGAACCAAGAGGGACATGAGGGCCACCGGACTCGGCCCTTGCTGGAACATTGAACAACAGGATAACGATGAGTGCAAAAAGAGCCGCTGGCATGACATGGCAAAAAAGAAGGGCAGCCAATTGGCTGCCCTTCTTTCGTTTCACTGTTATACAGCTTGTAAACTTAACGCTTCGCCCCGAAGGCACCGACAACGTGCGCATCATTAAAATGCGCCTCGAAGTCACCAGCCACGCCAGTCGGTTTGACTAGACCTGTATTATCTGTACCCCCTGTACCAGAATTATCTACACCCACTGCACCGAAGAACTGGCCTTCCCATCCCCCTTGCCCGTCGATACTCTGGGTAATGTCCGTGCCAGTTCCATGGACCCCGGAAACGGTACCGTTCGTAAAGGCTCCGGTGGTACCGGAGACCTGATTGGCCGTATTACCGAAAGCAATGGCATTAAGATTTATTGCAAAGTTGACATCATCTCCACTGCTGTTCTTGAAGTTCGAAATCGTTCCCCGGATCGTGTTTTGCATATTTTCGGCCACATTCGGGGTCTCTCCAAAATACGCCGTGAGACTCGCGTCCGCCGTGAAATAGTCTCCCGCGATGGCAACCGGCGTTGCCTCTCCGCCCACGACTGCCAGCGTCTTCTCCACGTATTTGCCAGCCGCGCTCCCAGTATAGACGGCTTTGCTCTCTACCGCGGTAAAGGCAGCACCGCTGTTATCGCCAGTACCACCGATAACGTCATCATTCAATGCGAACGGCATATTGCCCCCGAAGAAGGTGTTGAATGCGAAATTGTTATCTCCCTCATCTTGCAACCAATACCCGAAATACAAATAGTCGTTGTCTTGTGTCGCTTGGGACTCTATGTTCTCGTCGGACTCGAACATCCAACCATCACCGGTGATGGTTGCCACGGTATTGTCGGCACTTCCGGGTACGGGGTTTTCGGGAAAGGTTACGCTACAGGTGCCAGTCGTACAGGTGAACGTGCCGGCAATTCCGTTCAGGGTTCCTGCTACGCTCTCATCGTCTGCCGTCCCATCGGCTCCGGTGTATTCGGTCTCATCGTCAGCCAGCACGATCTGAACCCCGGCTCCCGGAGTTGGTATAGAATCATCACCACTGACACCGGTGTATTCTAGCTTCTGTGGTGTGGCGTTTTTGATGTCCGTGTACACCGTCACCATATCGGTTGTTCCTGAGACGGTACGCGACTGGGTCTGACCCATCCAGCCTGCGATCGCGGGAGGGGCCGACATGGTGATGTCGTCGGCGTCGGCAAAGTCGACGGTGACCGAGTTCGCGGTGTCATCTATGAACAGTTTAATCTTGGCATCACCTGTCGTCGCTCTGGTCACCTCTACCGGCACGCTGCCAGCAGTACCGGTGTTCGCACCCGGTACGGGACCCATTGGTTCACCCAATGCCATCGCGATGCCCATGCCTTTTGCCAATGCCGCTGCTTTCTGCTCCTCTTGCATCGCATCATACGCCATCTGTGCAGCAGCAGAAGGACTCGCTGTTGCCTGGCCTCCTGTCGAGGTGGCGGTGCCGTCAGCGGCGACTGTTACGGTACAGGCCATTCCGGCCGGACAGGAAAAGGTCACATTGCCTACATCCATAGTTTCCCCTGCGGCGATCTCATGTGTCCCTGCATCGGCGGCCGTCAGGCCAAAGCCCATCAGCAATCCAGCCAAATCAATCGCGCTAGTTGGAGGAGGAATAGGCGTACAGTCTGGGTAGGTCCCCATTGTGCCAGAGGGGCAATCCATTGGCGTCATTGTTGTCCCCCCGCCATTGCCACCACACCCGGCCAACGCCAAGGCGGCAATTACGATTGCATACAAGAAGAATCGTTTCATGTCCATGTTGTCTTATCTCCTCTTTGATTGATAAGTTATAGAGAGTAGGTCAAGTGTCCTATTTGCGTGTTTCGCACGATTCTACGTTCGGCGGGTGGGTAAGTCAAGCCTTCCTCTCCTGTAAAATCCTTTTTGGAATGATTGATGTGTGGAAAGAAGTAAAACGATAGCAGCCTCAAAAAGACTGTTTGGGATTGTACGAATGACAGGCGGTGAAGTCAACCCTTTTGCGTTTCTTTTTTCATTATTTCTTTTTGGTTGTTTGCGGTATTTGGGATTGTTTTGGGGGGTGTTCCAGAAAAACGAAGCGTCATAGGATGATGGGGATACGGAGATAAAGAAAAGAAAGACACTGGATTCCCGCGCCTGTCCTGAGCGTAACGGAGTGGAGTCGAAGGATTCGCGGGCATGACAGAAAGAGGGGCGAGGATGAGCGACAAACGCCACCACAATAGATCTTCAGAGACTGTTTGAACACAGTCTCCTGTCGGTGAGTAACGCGATATTCCACTTCTTTCAGATACAGTGAAAATGATACTGGGAGACCCCGCGATACTGATACAAGAAATGTTTCGCATAACTCCACACCTGCATCTTCGCCCGGGCATCCGTCAGATCCTCGAACCAATGCACGTTCAAGCACTCCTCCCGCACGCTTCTGTTGAACGACTCAATGTCGGCATTATCGGTCGGCTTGCCCGGCCACGAGAAGTCCAGCGTGACTTTATTGGCATAGGCCCGTGGGGCGAAAACAAGGAGTGTCTCAACCGGGAAGGAAGAGGCGTAGGTCCGTGTCCCTCATCCGTGCAACAGGATCACGTCGGTACGTGAGGCCCCGGTGACGTAGTCGGCCCACTGTTGCAGCAATCGCCGTCGTTTCTCCAGCAAGGTTGTCCGATTGTACGCTCGTTCAACCGAAGACCCCACCGTGTGAGCCAGGCACAGTTCTTTGACGGCACAGTCCACATTCGTTTGTTCTTCGGCCCATGTTCTGAACGAACTGCAGAACCCATGGGGCGTCCCGCTGATCCGAAGGTCCTTGCACAATTTCGTCAAGGTTGCCCCCGACATGACACCCTGCCGGACACTGGGAAAGAGCAACGCGTTTGTCTTGTAGGCTTCGACTTCCTCCACAATGTCCATGGCCCGGGACGACAGTGGGATGCTAAACTCTTGGGACGTCTTCGTTCGTGACGGAGGAATCA
>MKWU01003830.1_pt1 | contig 18923 bp, 21 predicted proteins | sample 809101 | NCBI WGS metagenome assembly MKWU01 (sample SAMN05860141, study PRJNA318959) | sponge metagenome | host: Aplysina aerophoba | place: Slovenia: Piran, Adriatic Sea, Gulf of Piran | collected 2013-05-07
CGGCGGGAGGATCGCCGTGCTGGATGATGATCTCATCTACGGCGACATATTGCGCACGGTCAATCCCGATGGCTCGGACATAAGGACGCTTGTTCACCGGAAAGTAGGGGGAGCGTTGGCGTCGGGGAAAGGACAACCGTACCCCAATCAAAACTGAGTATGTACTATGACAAAAACGATCAGATTCGCGGTGCTCGTCATCATCCCTTGCTGACGCTTATGGTGATGCCGGGCTGTGCGGCGCAGGAATCAGTTCCGAACCCGGCGAATGCGTCTCCAAATCCCGTAACGGCGCCGGAACCAACGGACCGAACTCGGGCGCCGGAAATGCCCGTGCCCGGGACCTCGTCCCAGCCATTCGTCGCGGCGGCCGTCCTGCGGCGGCGGCTCCTGGAATAAACGCCACGCCCAGGGACGTGAGCGCAATCGCATTGCTTCACCCCAACATCGAGGGCGCTATGTTCGAGTATGAGGTGCCCGGCATCGAAACTCTGATGAGGGACGGCGTCCACGGGTTCGGTGCTTCACCCACCCACATTGCAATCTGGGGCACGCCGGTGGCTCGTTCGGTCCGCTGCGCATGGCACGGCCTGGCGCGCACCATCACGCAGCGAGACGCCACATTGCGGCTGATGCTGGATCTCGAGGACACCGACACCATACCGAGTGCGTAGCAGGCGCGCACCGAGCTCACGTCATACGTGGCCCTCATGGCGCTGGAATTCCAAAACGCCTTGCAGGTCAACATAGACCACATCATCGACGGTGGCCTGCTCACCGAGGGCCGAATTATGGCCTGCTACGTTGACTACAAAGCGAGCGAGTACATTCTCGGCGTCGGCCCCGCAGAACGTCACGTCAGCGCTTTCTCGGCAGCTCGTTCGAGCAGTTTCGGGAATTTTCGGGCAAACAGCCGAATTCTTGGGTAGAATCGAATTTTCGGGCAACGCCGGACGGACCCGCGAACAGCGTATGGTTCCCCCGGCACGCGCGGGGATAGACCGTATAATGCGACTGAGGGATGACGATGGGTGTCCGGTATGTCTCAGTTGCGGCCCGAACGGGTCCGAGCCCAAAGAATCCTGTAGTACCTGCCCTCCCCGAAATTGACGTCAGGACAAGGGTTGCCATGGCAATATGGAGATGTGGTTCCCGATTGATAGCCCTTGGAAGGTCAGGTGGGAGTTTCACGTGAAGCCATATTTGCCGGTTCGCCGGTTTGCACGGAAGTACGGGACGGTGACTGCTCTGTGAAGATCGGGTTGGGGATAATGCTGCTGACAGTCGGACTGGTGGCAATGGGGTGTATCACAGTAGAGGCGCCGGAGGCGCCTGACGTTCAGGCAACGGTGGTAGAGGAACTGACGCGCGCTGCGCCCGCGGCTACACCACAGTCCGCGCTGGAAATGGCGGAGGCTGCCAACCCGACTGATAGGCCTCGTCCTCAACCGATCGCGACGAGTCAGCCAATCGCCACACCGCAACTTCTGCACACGGGGCCGACCGTAGCTGAACTGGTGTCCCGCATGCGTCCCAGCTTGGCAAGGATCATTACGTCATCCGGCAGCGGGTCCGGCTTCGTGTACGATCGGAGCGGCCTGGTTGCTACCAACGCCCATGTGGTTGATTGCTGCGGCGATGTCGAGGTGATCGTGAACAATCGCCGCTACGAAGGAAAAGTATTGGGTCGGGATGACCGTGCGGACCTGGCTGTGGTGCGGCTGAACTCCGGCAGCAGTTTTACTCAAGCCGCGCTGGGTAACGCCCAGCAGGTCTCCGTGGGGGATGAAATAGTGGCGTTAGGGTTTCCATTGAGTTTGGGAGATGACCTCACCGCTACTAAAGGGATCGTTTCATCCCGTCGGAAACTTGGCGGCTACGAATACTTCCAGCACGACGCGCCAATTAATCCCGGCAACAGCGGCGGGCCGTTGATAAGTCTGGACGGCGTGGTGATAGGGATGAACACGTCAAAGCACACTGATGCCGAGGGGATTGGGTTTGCGCTCTCGGTGGGCGAGATGGGCGATCGCCTGGCATCTTTGGCTGGGTCGGCATCTGCCGCAACGCCCCGGCCGCAGCCGGTCCCGACGCGGAGCCCGACACCAACACAAGGGCCAATGCCAACCCGGAGGCCGGCGTCAGAAGGCTTCCGGCAGGTCAGCGCGGGAGGTGGCCATACCTGCGGGGTAAGGTCTGACGATGCCGTTGTCTGCTGGGGTAGGAATGATCACGGGCAGGCCACGCCGCCGGAAGGACAATTCGAGCGCGTCAGTGCCGGTAGTCAGCATACCTGCGGTTTGAAGGTCGATGGCAGCGTTGTCTGCTGGGGCAGCAATCACGCTTTTTCCGGTGAGTTCCGGGGCCAAAAGATAACCGGAGATTATCTGGGACAGTCCACACCCCCATCGGGAACCTTCCGGTCGATCGACGCTGGCGATTATCAGACCTGCGGCATCAAAACCGATGGGCAGGTTACCTGCTGGGGCGCTACGTCCATTTTCATAGACCCAAGCGCTGCCAGGAGCCAGGCACACCACGATGCGCCCATGCAGCCAACTCTGGGGGAATTCGTTCAAATCGGCGTGGGAGGTTCCAGTGCCTGTGGCGTTCGTACGGGCGGTGGATTGGATTGCTGGGGAACACAGTATTTTTGCCAAAAGGCAGGTAATTGCGAGCGTACACCGCCCTCCGGGGTATTCCGGATGGTGGAATCTGGCCGATCGCACACCTGCGGTATCAAGCACGATGATAGTGTGGAATGTTGGAGTCACATTAGTGGCGCGACTGCCATATCGCCGGAAGGCGCTTTCCAGCAAGTCAGCGTCGCCCATGGATATACTTGCGGGGTGAAAACCGACGGTAGTGCCATTTGTTGGCTCATAGAGGCTGACGGCCGCAGTATCCTGGTCGGCAGAGACTACGGGCAGGCTAAGCCGCAAGCCGGAACCTTCCAGCAGGTCAGCGCGGGAGGTGGCCATGCCTGCGGAGTGCAAACCGACGGCAGCGTCGTCTGCTGGGGCAGCAACAACCATGGACAGGCTACGCCGCCGTAGTTTGAGCGCAACGGTTTTGCTCAGATAGCATGATGAACCGAAGGCATCACCACACCTGCCGTTGCAACGAATGCGTGCGCCGGCGGAATGCGCACAGGCGTCGCCGGGAAAGCGCGGACGCCGACCGTGGCCGGCCAAGGCCGTCCGGTTCCACTTGGTATGAAGTGGAAAGGGATGAACCGGTCATATACGAAGACGAAGTGCGCCGCAGTGAAGAGAGGGAGCGTCAGCAGCGCCAGGACCTGGAGCGTATCTTGGCAACGGTGTTGCCGCAATCGGAAGATTACGCGCGGGAAGGCGAACCCGTGGAGCCTCGGCGGCGCGAGAATAATGAAGAGCGATGGAGGCGGCACCAAGAACAGTATCTGGAAACGGCTCGGCAGGAACGCGAGGAAGAAGAACGGCGCCGGCGGGCTCGGCAAGGGTCTCGGGAGGCAGCCCGGCAGCGTGAGGAGGAACGGACCCGGCAGGTAGCGGCACAGTCACCGGCAGAAAATGTTGAGGCGGCCAGAGTGGCGAGTGCATCGTTGCCGACCGCGCCTGCCTCCGGTTCGCAGCGAAGGCGTAGGACTGGGAAATCCGTGGTTGCTCTGATACTTCTTGCACTAGTCTTGCTCATCATAATTTCGGTAGCCGGATTCTTTTGCGTCTTGTATCTACACCAGCGGTCTTCCCAGGCGACCGCGACCACCAATGAGCCGATCTCTGCGTCGGGGCTACTGTGGCTGCGGCGGTTGTAGCTATGCTTGCCGATGCTGATATGGCTCTTCATTGCGGTGGAATTCGCCCTGGCGGTCATCCGCCCCTGGCAGACTCCCGCCGCGCTTCTGGACCTCGACTACTGGGTTCTCGCCGCCAAGACGTGGGCGCTCATCATAATCGTTTTGATCCTCGGCGGCTGACATCCTCAGCAACGTCCACCTCATCGGCCCCAAACCCCAATCCCGGAGGCCCTGGCCAATTTGTCGATAGGCTCGAGGTTTTACAGATTATGGAGCTGCTACTTATTGCGCTGACTGGCGTTACGGCCTTGGCTCCATTGCTCTATGCCGCTACGGTGTTCATCGCTTATCGCTCCGCATCCTACAATCACATCCTTTTGGGCGGGGCGAGCATCGCCACCTTGGGAGCGATTGCAGTACCCGTAGTTGGAGTCGTGTTCAGCCTCTCTGTTGGTGTCAGGTGGTTCGATTGGATTGTTCTTGGAGGTTGGTGGTTCGTAGCCGGCCTTGCCATGGTGGTCTGGGGAGCCGTGATAAGACTCGCCTTCAGTAGATGACGAACAGGGATCTGGAGGTAACTGCAACGATGATAGTCGGACCCATCGTGGACATAAACTTGTGCGAGACAATCAGATTCTTCGATGAGAAACCTGATTGGGGCGTCGGGCACGCTACGGGAGTCGTGGCGATTCTGGGCGAAGACCTCGCCGCCGCTGCCTTGAAGCACTGCCTTGAATCCAACGGCGCCACGATGGTTGCAATCCGGAACGAGACGGTTGGCACCGGCAAGAAACGTGGGCCGAGATTGGACCGCTGGATTGAAGCCGATTTGAGCGACGGTCGTAAGGTGCTGTTTCAGACCGAAATCAAGAACTTTTCGGCTTGGGCCATCGGCGGCAAAACACTCTCGTTCGGTGCTTCGCGACGAGAGTTGACGGCTTACCAGAACGACCGTTGGCAGGACCGGTGGGATGCCGCCAACCACACGCTGTCCCGGGAATACACGGCCAAGGTTCTGGTCCGCATGAAACCTCCTGCCGGCGTCGGGGAGCGGGAACAATTGCCGCTGCTCATTTTCTGGGAGCCCATTGCTCCGAAGAGGTCCTTCAAGTTGGGGTATAAATCCGACGGCGGCCACCTGTTCAGTGTTCCCGATCCGACTTGCGATTTCGGATTCTCCGTACCCTCTACCTGGGATGGCCACGAGCGGGGTTTCACGGAACTCTGGATTTTCTCGGCATCCAGTTACCTCAGAGGCGTCGCCAAAACGCAGGACAATCTTGGCCTGGAAATGCCAATAGCCGCGCATAGAATCGGCGCGCTCAACCGACTCTTCGATCCTGGAGTGGGACGACCGGCCCCCTGACGCGCAGTCGACAATTCCTGCGCGCGCCAGTGCGTGGTTGAATGCGCGAGGTTCCGTCCAGGCGTACACTCTCTCTATCGCAAGGATTCAGGTGGTATTGGGCCATCACGCACAAGCGAACGGAACCGGTGACGGAGCAAACAGTCGATGGACAACTGGATCATAAATTCACCGGACAACCCTGTTGTGGAGTTTGTCCCCTGCCCTACCTGTGAGGCTCCCGCTGGTCAACTGTGCGTGATATCGCGCGGCGGTCGGCCAAGGGTTCACCGGGAACGCCGGGATAACACTTCATCAGCAGTCATCGGGCGCGACCGCTGCCAAAATTGCCGGTTCGTGGTGGTGATGCCGGGGCAAGGGAAAACAGAACGTAGCTCCGCTCAACCGCCGGCATATATTTGCCAGCGATTTCCGCCACGACCCCATAACGGTGGGCATCGCCTGACGCCGGTTTATCCTTGGGGTTGGTGCGGTGAATTTGTGCCCATGTTCGAGTAATGCACGGGGCGGCAGGATTGACACTCAGAGGATGCCAACCCCTGTGCCGTCTGCTCAAATCGTGCTCGAATTAATATGTCAACACGCCCTTGGAATAGCGGGAGTTTTTGGGCAAGGCCTCGGCGATGTCATAATCAGTATCAACACGTAACATCTGACGCGACGCAGCCTAAGGGCATCCAACATATCAATACGACCGGACCTCAAAGATTCCGGGAGTGGATCATTCGCGACTTACCAGTGAAAATCCGTTAGACCGAGCATGGATAGCGCGGTCCACGCCGGACTCGCATTGGAACCGTAGCCCACCGTCGGACCTTCTCCGGTGCAAAGGATAACGGCCAGGGAAACGATGGCCTGGAACTCCAGGTCTGGATGATCCTCGTTCCTCCGCACCGCGATATATTCGGCGACGCGATCCGCAACAACACCGGCGACGATTTGACGTGCCTCGCCCTGGAGATCGCTGGTTAACGTTTTGATGGCGCAACGCGTGGCTTCCGCTTTGAGAACGGCCGTCTGCCGTGCCTGCTCGGCGATTTCCTCGGCGGTCTGGATGAACAGATGCGCCTCGGCATACCACGGCTCACAATCGACAGAGACATCGCCTTTGGTCATGCGTATGGTGCCGACGCGGTAGGTCCAGTGGCCTGCTTCGGCGGGACCGGTCCACGTGCGCGCCGTCGTCTCGGTCAGTGTCGTCCAGCCCAACGGCGTGTTGTCCGACGTCGTAGCGGATCGTTGAACGCCGTAGATGACCGTGTCCGCCTTGAAAGTGGATACCTCCCATTCCCAATGCCGGAGGTCGTCCTGCACCTCTTCGTAGAAGTAGTCCAATTCGTCATTCCACTTGAGCATGAGCGATCCGTCCTCAGGGCGCACAGTCATCAACCCGACAACCTCGGATCTCTTGCAGAGTTCGGCCAACAACTCCGGCGCCAGTTCTGCCTCGGCAGGAATGTTCAGTGTCGTCTCCGCCCCGACGCTGCTGCACGTTTCCACATCGCCGTTGGTGCGGAGTGAAGCGAGACCCACGTAGTAAACCCATTCGCCGGGCTTGGGCGCGCCCTCCCAATCGGACCTGTCGCTCACGATGCTCACGAGTTCCCAGGTGCTGCTATTCACTGGTCGTCGATGGATATTGTAGGTGGCCTCCACCCGGGATTCTTCCGGCCATGGGTCAATGTCGAGGGACCAATCAAGAACCATGAACCCGGGCTCTTTGATCCCCGGAGGGTGACCGTCCACGTAAAGGTCGGTAATGCGGGCACTCTCGCAGTACTGTGCCTCCGCCGGCCCGGGGAGAAACAAAACCAGAAGGCCGGCGACTGACGCCAGAGCGAGGGTGGAGAACAGGACGAGAAATCGGGTTCGCATTCGGAGCCTCCGTTTGGGTCAGAGTAAAGTGCGTCAGCAATCCCGGGCTGCCATGACGCGCTTCATATGAATTCGTACAGCGTGGGATTGGTAGGGCAGTGATAGAGTAGGGATACTGCAGACTGATAGTCTGGCATCGGGGATCCGATGCCCCTTGGCTCCGCCGCCGATAATGAGAACAGGCCCCCGATGAAAATGCCCGCGGAGATCATGGAGAACGCCCATCGGGTCAGCCCCGTCCAGTGTCGAAGGGTGAGCCGCCGGCCAGCCATTTGACGAATTCACTCGCGACCCGGTAGCGTCGTCGTCGTGCGTCCGGAGGCATTTGGGAGGCTTCCAGCGCCGCCCGATACTTGCCCAGGGCGATCTCGATATCTCGCAATGAGGTTTCGGATACTTTTGGCATGGCGTTTCCTTGCCGGCCGAGCTGTGTTTCGCTCAGTTCTGCAGTGGTGGCCCGGTAGACCCCGTGCCCTACGCGTTCAAGTTCGCGCATCTCGCACAACTGGCGGCAGTAGACTCGCACGATGTGGTGATAGCGTGGGCGACCGTTGGTACTCAGCACGAGGTCGCGGGGACGCAGGTTTCCGTTGGTCAGCATCCAGTCGTAGATTTGGGCCAGGGACGCCGTCCCACCGTGGTCGGACACGGCGCGCAGAACGCGGTCATACCAGGACCCCGGCGTGTGCCGGGGTTGGCACATATTGCTCCTGTGTACTTGGCCTGAATCCATAAGCGCCGCGATGTTGGCATCAATAAATCTGCCCCTGCATTACCGATACGACCAGGTATCCAGTGATGCAGCCGGCGGCGGCGAGAATGAGTACGATGATCAAGATACGCAGCATAGGGGCCTGAATCTGGTTGAGAAAATTCTCGGGCCGCGTCGTTTGTCCAGGGCAGGTCAGAGATTTTCCTGATGGCAGCGGTGGTCGGGCTGAAACCCAGCGGGAACGCAATGGACGGAGTGGAGAATGTGAGGAGCGATACCCACAGTAGTCCGGAATAGACACACGTGGATCATGATCCCGATTGCGGCATGGCGTGGCAGACTCGTTTCCCTGTCGGGTTTGCGGGTTATGTTCGCCCACCCTTATCATGCCGTTACCTTGCTGGGTATTCGATATCGCTGACCGAGTAACCATTGGCTTTCAGGACGTTCCAGCAGTGACCGAACGCCGGCAAGGGTGTACCGTGTCGCGCCTGCACCTCCGAGATGGCCGCGCGCAACGCGTCGCCCTGCCCATTGTGCTCTGTTCCCAACTGCATCTCGACCCAGGTCGTGTGTTGCCAGAGTCGGCGGCAGTCGTCCACGCCGACGATCAAGCCGGCCGAGGAATCTGGATTTGTCGACCAATCGCCCGGCGGCCAGCAGGCGGAGGAAAGGGTGAGCAGGACGGTCGCCCAGGCGATCATGACGCTCCGGTGCAGCGCCAATCCCCTACCCGATGGAAAGATTCTTGATCTCACGGCATCCCCGCGAAGTCTTAGGCGTATCCTCGCCGGTGTCAGTATCACGCACGAACAGGTCGAACACCATGTTGGCATGCGTGATTTGCAACACGTAGCGGCCATTGCGGTCGGTCACGGCCTCGATGACCACCGATGCGCCCTGACTGTGGGCGAATACGGGAACGCCCGCCGGCGCCGGCGCGCCGTCGATTCTCACGATGCCGGCTATGATGCAGGGCGGACCGCTGGATTGTTCCGGCAGGGGTGTGGGCGTCGGTTCCGGCGTCGCTGTCGGTTCCGGTGTGGGCGTGAGCGTGGGAACCGGAGTGTCGGTCGGCAGAGATGCCGCTACTGCGGCCGCGACGGTCGCGGCGATGTCCGGCGTCGGAGCCTCGGTGGGGGTCGGGGTGGGCGTCGGGTCCGGTGTCGGAGTCTCCGTGGGCCTGGCGTTTCGAACGGCCGCGTCAATCGTGGCTTCAATATCGGCCGTTGGCTCGGGTTCCGGATCGGGACCGCCCCAGCAGGCGGTCGCAGCGCCCAGCGTCAAAATCAACGCCAAAACCAGCACGAAGCGCAGCGTCGCCGGTCGGTTCATCCATTCACTCCAGAAAGGACGGGTATTGCCTGCTCATTGCGGCCGTGGACGATAGGACATCGGGACGATTCGTTTGGGTATCATGGCTGTCGGTTCAACCCAGCCGTCGGGCCGCCGCGCGAATGGCGAGTCAGCGCCGACAGCGCGGCTCAGTCGGGTTACTGGCCTGACCCGTGCCCTTGGCCCAACGATCCGTCCTCGATGGATTGCGCCGTAACGTCTATCACGGGCATGGGCCGTATCGCTGCTTCTACCACGGTTATCCTCCACTTGGCGGTGGACTGCGTCTCCGGGACCGGTTCGGTCCGGTCGGACCTGGCGAGATTGCACAGCACCTTGCCCACTACGGCATCGCCCACGTCGGGGCCCAGCCAGCGAACCAAGCCTATGCGTTCCGCGATCTCCTGCGTGGACATCCCGTCCTCGGCGCCGGTCTGGACCCGATGCTCCAGCAGGGCCGTTAGACAGGCATCCTCGATGAGGAACATTGCCTGGAGCGTTTTGTCTGCGGCTTGCCGATACTGTGTCATGGACAGACTCTGGGTGACGGTCGTCAATCTGGAGCCAGTGCGGGCCAGCTTGCCTGGTCGGCTGCGTTGTGAACCTGGCCGGTCCGGCGCCGAGTTTGGCGACGCCCTCGTCGGACGGTTCGTCTGCAGCGCGCATCGCGGACCGACCGTTCGATGGAATGTCTCTGGGCTGAGGTTCTCCGCTGCGCCCGGGGTGATGCCGTCCCAAAGGTATTGCGCCGTATCGGGAGCGGATACTGCTTTGCCGAAGGCCATATTCTCTGATCCCTATTGAAGAATCGTGGATGGCTCGGTAGTGTATCTGTCTGTTGCGTGTATTGAGCGTGATATATCGGAGTAATGGCGTATAATAAACGTCATATTTGGTGTTTTTTGAAAAAACATCTGCCGATACGGTCAGTTGCCTGTAATGACAGGAGAGGCCGCCGCGGTCGGAACGGGGATGAGAAGTTGCACAACACAGCCGATCCCGAAAGCGAAGTTCGGGCCCTGCGGGAGCGGCTCTCCCTCCTTAGCGAGGCGAGCCTGCGCATCACCGAGGACCTGGATCTCGACACCGTGTTGCAGGAGGTGGCGGACGGGGCGCGCTCCATCACCGGGGCGAAAAGGGGAGGCATCACCATCCTGGACGAGGCGGGCGGGCTTCAGGCCTTCGTGACCTCCGGCCTTACTGCGGAGGAACGCCAACTGTTCACCTCGCTCCCGGCCGGAATGGAGTTCTTCCATTTCATGGTGAAGATCACCGACCCCATCCGGGTGGGAGATTTTTCCGCCTTCGCCGCGTCGGTGGGCCTTCCGGAGATACCCCGGCCGGCCGGACTGCTCCAGACCTTCCTGGCCTCTCCCATCTACCATCGAGGGGGCTCCATCGGTAACTTCTACCTCGCCGACAAGGAGGGAGGTCTGGGCTTTACTCAGGAGGATGAGGATACGCTGTTGATGTTCGCTGCTCACGCAGCCATGGCCATCTCCAACGCCCGCCGCTACCGTGACGAGCAGCGGGCGCGAGCCGACCTTGAAACTCTGGTGAATACCTCGCCGGTGGGGGTGGCGGTGTTTGACACCGGGACCGGCGTTCCCGTGTCGTTGAACAGAGAGGCGAGGCGGATCGTGGACAGCCTGCGGAACCCCGACCAGTCTCCGGAGGACCTGCTGGACGTGATTACCTTCCGCCGGGCCGACGGTCGGGAGGTCTCCCTCCGAGAGTTCCCCTTGGCTCAGGCGCTGAGCAGCGGCGAGACCGTCCGCGCCGAGGAGATCGTCATTAAGGTGCCCGATGGCAGGTCGATAACGACTATCATCAACGCCACGCCCATACCGACGGAGGACGGCTCGGTGGAGAGCATGGTGGTCACGTTGCAGGACCTGTCTGCCCTTGAGGAGCAGGAACGGCTGCGGGCCGAGTTCCTGAGCATGGTCAGCCACGAGCTGCGGGCGCCGTTGACCTCCATCAGGGGATCTGCGGACACCCTGATGGATGCCCAGGACAACCTCGACCCGGCGGAGATGCGCCAGTTCCACCGGATCATCCGTGAGCAGGCCGACCAGATGCAGGGGTTGATCACCGACCTTCTGGACGTGGCCCGCATCGGCGCAGGGACCCTGGCATTGTATTCGGAGCCCTCCGATGTGGCTGCGTTGGTGGAACGGGCCAGGACTACGTTCCTGAGCGGCAGCGCCCGGCACGACATACAGATTGACCTGGCGGCGGACCTGCCCCGGGTGATGGCGGACCGGCGGCGGATCGGGCAGGTGCTGGGCAACCTGCTGGAAAATGCGGCACGACACTCGCCGGCCGGAGCTGCCATCCGGGTTGGGGGCAGAGCGGCCGGCGTCCAGGTGGAGCTCTTGGTGTCCGACGACGGCGTGGGAATATCACCGGAGCGGCTGCCCCAGTTGTTTCGCCGGTTCTCTCTGCACGACGGTGGAGAACGGTCTGACTGGGCCGGAGGCTCGGGCCTGGGGCTGGCAGTCTGCAAGGGCATAGTGGAGGCTCATGGTGGGCGAATCCGGGCCGAGAGCGACGGCGTGGGCCTGGGCGCCAGGTTCACCTTCACCCTGCCGGCGGTGGAGGAAGTTGAACCAGTTGAGACAGCCCCGCGTGCTCACTCCGCCCAAAACAGAGGGAGGCGAATCCGGGTCCTCACCGTCGACGATGACCCGCAGGCCCTCCGGTACGTGCGGGACACGCTCACTGAGGCCGGATACACGGCAATGGTGACCGGGGACCCGGAGGCTGTGGACACGCTGATCCGAGAAGAGAAACCCCACCTGGTGCTGCTGGACCTGATGCTTCCTGGAGCCGACGGCATCGAGCTCATGGAGAGCGTGCCCGAGCTGTCCCAGTTGCCGGTCATCTTTCTGTCCGCCTACGGACGGGACCAGGTGATCGCCCGGGCGCTGGAGGCCGGCGCCGACGACTACATCGTGAAGCCCTTCTCGCCCACGGAACTGGTGGCGCGGATTCAGGCGGCGCTCCGGCGGAGAACTCCGGCGGAACGGCCGGAGCCCTGCGTAGTAGGAGACCTGGTGGTGGACTTCGCAGCTCGACGGGTGACCCTGCGGGGCCGAGCGGTAGATCTGACGGATATTGAGTACCGCGTGCTGGCCGAACTGGCGGCCAACGTTGGTCGGGTCGCGCTTCACACCGACATCCTGCGGCGCGTGTGGGGTCCGACGCACGCGGGCGGCACCGGGCCAGTGCGCAACATCGTGAAGAACCTCAGGCGGAAATTGGGCGATGGTGCGGAGAACCCGACCTACATATTCAACGAGCCCAGGATCGGGTACCGGTTGGGCCAGCCCGATGAGTCTGGCTGTTGAAGGCCTGGAAATGCGTCGGGAAACCCGGGCCGACGGGGTGTCAGGTTATACTCCGGGCCATCGGGTTGGCGGAGCGATGTGAGACCACGCTGGACGAGCGATCCAACCAGAGAGGCCTGTGAGAGGCGGACCATCCGTACGTAGGCCTGGTAGGACGGGGCACTTTCTGCGGCGGTTCCGTTTGGAATTGTATGGCCGCAATGGGAGCGCCAAGAACACCATCATCTAAAGTCAAACGGAACCCAAAGGGATCCTTGCGGGTCCGCCAGTGCAGGGGACCTCGGACACGTACCGCGTGAGTGGGTCGGACCTCACCTTGCCGCCACAGCCTGGGCAGCTTGGCGAGGAATTTGCTCAGGTTTTCGCCGGACGGGGTTTCCCTCACCCCCGGTGAAGTCGCTGCCACCAGGGCTGACTGGGCTTCCCGGATGGTATGCAGCAACAGCACCGGATCCAGCCTGGCTCGGTACTGGATGAGCGCGGTTCTCATGTCATCGTTGGTGGCATCATGCTGGATCAGTCGGTCACAGGGCGTGGTCGGTGGACTGTACCGCTTGACGGTGGTGCTTCCATCCCGGGTCTTGTCGATCAGCTAGAATGAGGGCTGGAAGAAGTTCACGTACCGGCGCAACGCCTCATAGAGGTGCGCCATGGTCTGACCGGCGACCTGACCGGAGTAACGGTCATGGCCGACGAAGCGGCGCACCACATTTCCGTTCTTCTGCTCGATCCATGCCTGGTCATTGCTACGATATGCTCTGGACCGGGTGAACTCGATGCCGCGCTCGGCGCAGTACCCGATCAGCGTCTCGTTGATGAACGCACTGTCATTGTCGGAGTCGATGCTGCGGATGGGGAACGGCAACCGCTGCCCGATGGCTTCCAGTCCCTCCGCAATCAACGATTGCTCCCTGGCCAACAGCGGAACGGCTTCGGTCCAACCGGTGCAGACGTCGGTGGCGACCAGGCTGTGGATGAATGATCCGGACCGCGGCCCACCGCTGTGAACCACCAGGTCTATCTCCAGAAAACCCGGTGGCGGTCCGTTCCAGTCGTTGCAAGTACGCACCGGAACGCGTTTTCCCATCGACCGTTTACGCCGGTGTCTGCGCCGGCTGCCCGCCGTGGGCCGGATCGGCTTCAGGAGGCGATCAAGAGTGGCTGCGCTGGCAGCCAGCAGTCGGTCCCTCACCTCTGGATTGAGGGGGTATGTTCTCGTCATCTTGCCTCGCATGGCTTCGGTGGGAACATAGCACGGGGAAGGAGCCGGATGCCTGAGTGATTCGAACGACAATCACAGGAACTGCGGGTTGAAATGGTCGCGCGTCGAACAACCTTGTGTACGCGGCAGTTTCGGACCCATATTCGGGCCAGCGGAGAGCCGAGGAACCCTCGCCGCAATGGCGATGGGTGTTGGGATCTTGAGTTGGGTACAGTAGTCTTGTATAAATTCACCAATAAAATCACTAATGATTCTCATCTTATTCACGTGATTGTCGCTATAATACCTGTAGGCTACCGCGTCCTCTGACTATGGGGGCGGCAGGAGTGCGTAGTCTGCCGTTCTCGTGCGGGGAGAGGTTGTCAGCATCACTCGGGCCAGCCTCAACCACCAAATGGTGCGGTACTTGACCAACCGGTATTGACAACCAACTCGAATAAGGAGGGCGAGCCATGATGAATACCAGAGCGGAACTGGAAGCGGAGTTGATTGCACGAGTGACGGATGATGACGCCTTCCGCGCGCGTCTGCTGGAAAATCCCAGGGACGTGATCCGGGAGGCGACAGGGATGGCCATTCCCGAGGATTTCGCCATCCACGTACATGAAGAGAACGCAACGACTGCTCACGTAGTGCTGCCGCAAAACGGCGAGTTGACCCGGGAGGAGTTGGCTGTCGTTTCCGGCGGTTTCGGAGCGTTCTGGGGATGATTCGTTCCAATAAGAATGCTTGAAAGGAAGGAGGTATAGCAATGACTATGAAGACCAGGGCGGAACTGGATGCGGAGCTTATTGCCCGGGTGGCGGATGACGAGGAATTCCGCGCGCTGCTTTTGGAAAACCCCAAAGAGGCGATCCAGCGGGCGACGGGAATGACCATTCCCGAGGAGTTCACCATCCAGGTGCATGAAGAGAACGGCATGACCGCTCACGTGGTGCTGCCGGCTAGCGACCAGTTAACCCAGGAGGATCTGGCGGTGGTTGCCGGCGGCAACGGCCTTATTTCCAGCTGGGCGCGTGCATGACGGCTGAGGAGTTCCGAGACATTGCTCCGGAACTCCAACCTTTTGTGCCACGTTCCCTCATTGATGGCCGGGGTTGGGAACGATTGCTGGACCGGGTGGGCAGTCTGCCCGGTTGGGTTGCGGCGGGCGGCGTCGGGTTCGAGTTTCGGCTCGTTGGGGATGCCATCGCCGACCTAGCTGTATCGGTGGTTCCGGGTTTTCCCCTGTTTGAATATTACGTAGCCCGGGGCAAGGAAGCGCGACCGGGTTCCGCGGCGAGGTCCCTCGGCAGGTTCTTCGCCCAGGCAACCAATACCGAAACTGTCTCCGGCTGCCCGACTTCCGGCTGGTTTGAGTCGGCGATGCTGGAATACGACATCGCTGAAGCGTTGCCCGGACAGCCCGCTGACCCCGGCCTGTTCATCAGGCTGGTACACGACAGGCTCGACTGGCCAAACCACCCTCCTCCCGGCGTCCTGGCCGCCACGCTGGCAAGCGCAGTGGGGTGGCCCGAAGACGAGGACTGGGCTCGGGCGGTGGCGAGTGCCTTTGCCGCCCTGCCTCCGGGTGGCCAAGTCAGCCAGATTGGCGCCATGCCGGGCCGTGCGTTGCGGGCAATCCGGTTGATTGTGGATGGCGTGAAAGCGGAGGCGGTCCCGGACTGCCTGGGACGGCTGGGTTGGCCGGGTCAGGCCGGTAGAGCAACGGCCGTCCTTGACGAGATGGGCGACGTCGCCCCCTATTTCCGTTTGTCCCTGGACGTGTCTGTTAACGGACCGTCGCTTCGCCTCGGCCTGGAATTCTACCCGACGGGAGAGCGGAAGGGGTTCGACCATTGGCTGACCACGGGACGCAGCGCCTGGCTTCCTATCGTGGACCGACTGGAGGCTCTGCAATGGTGTCAGACGGACAAAGCGCGCGGCCTGCTTGATTTCCCGGGCCTGACCAGGCTTTTCGGCGAGCGAGGCGTCTTCGTCCTGTACCGTGGCATCAATCACGTGAAGGTTACGATTGAAGCCGATGCCGTGGCGGCCAAGGCCTATGCCGGCTTGAGGTTCTTCCCAATAGAGCCTGTTCCACCACAATAGAGGGCAATTTCCGGCGCAGTGCAGTTCCCGCTTGAACGGTCCGCCGCTGACCGGCGGCCCAAACTGCCCCGTCCCCCGGTCACGTCATCTGCCGCCGCACCAGCTCGCGGAATATGCCCTCGGTTTCATACAGCTCGTCGAAATTGCCCTGCTGGGCCACCCGTCCGTCCTGCAGCACGTAGATGCGGTCTGCCTTGCTTATAGTGGACAACCGGTGAGCGATCACGATACGGGTGGCCGCCAGGCTCTCTATGCCTTGCATTACCCGCGTCTGGCTGTTGGCGTCGAGCCAGCTTGTGGCCTCGTCGAGAAATAGTACCTGCGGATTCCGGACCAGGGCCGCCGCTACCATAATCCGCTGCATCTGACCGCCGGAGAAGGTGGCCACGCTATCGTTCACGGCGGTAAACATCCCCATGGGCATGGCCTCGATGTCCCGGTCCGCGTCGGCGAGGCGCGCCGCTCGCCAGGCGTCGTCAATCGTCAGGTCGTCATTCATTCCTACGATGTTGTCCAGAATGTTGCCCTGGAGCAGGGCCCCGTCCTGCACCACCACTCCGATTTGGCGCCGTACCGCGCTCCGGTCCAGGTTGGCCAGGTCGCGGCCGTCATAGTACACCGCCCCCCCGGTCGGTTCTTCCAACCCCAAAGCCAGCCGCAGCAGCGTGGTCTTTCCAGAGCCGGACTCGCCGACCAGGGCGACGAACTCCCCGGGCCGCGCCTCAATGGAAACGGCATCGAGGACCAGGGGACTGTCCTCCGAGTAACGGAAACTCACCCGGTCGAAGTGAACTTCGCCGCTCAACTCCGCCGGAGCGGCCGATGCCGGCCCTTTGTCCGGCGGCGTCAGCAGCATCGGCCGAAGCTGTTCGTAGGCCACGATGACCGCGGCTACCAATTCAAACGAGCGTCCTAGGGAGACGACCGCCGTGTAGAACACCATGGACACCGCAAAGATGACGAGGAAATCACCGGCGGTCAAGCTGCCGGGTTCCTGCCGGAACGCCACGGCGAACAGCGCCCCCACGGCGAGGGGCGGCACCGCGGCGCTGAAGGCGACCAAATGTTTGTTCAAGTCGTCGCTCTGGCGCCGGGCCAGGATTTGCTCGCGGTAGCCTCGGGCCCACGCAGCGAAGGCCGATCCTTCCGCGCCGGCAGAGCGCAACTTGCTCATCCCGCCGATGAACTGAAACAATTCCCCGGCCAGCCCGCGGGCTGCTGCGTAGCGACGGCGCTGGGGAGCAATCTGCAAAAACCCCAGAAGGGCGGTAACCGCCAGCGCGAACAGTCCGATGCCCAGGCTGGTCCAAGCCAGTGCTGCATTGTAGAGGAAAAGCAGTCCGAGGGCAGGCAGCAGAAAGATGATCCCCAGCAAAGCGCTGGCAAGTACGCCCGATACCTGGTCGCGCAGGGTCCAGAACACCATCATCCGCGCCGTCAGCTCTCCCGCCGTGAACCGCCGGAAGAATCCCGGCGGCAACCTCAGCAGGCGATCCCAGATCGCCGCTCCCACCCGCGTCATGGCGCGGCCTTCCAGGCGCATGAGCGCCATCCCCTGCAGCGTAAGGAGCAGCCCGCCGACGATGGCCAGGGCGGAGAGAACGACAACGGCGCGGAACAGCGTTCCGTCGGCGCCGGCCGGGAGCGCCCAATTGACCAGCATCCCCACCATGATTGCTGGCGCTAGAGACATCAGGCTCGCCAGGAGCCCCGTGATCGCGAACCGGCCCCAGTCCGTCGCCATGTTCTTCACGGCGAAACGGGTGAGCTCTATCACGCCTACCGGCGCATTCTCCGGCAAGGGGTCGTAGAAGCACCAGGCGTTCTCCCCCAGGTCGCGCGCCAGCTTGCCGTTAAGGCGCGCCGACCGTCCCGAAGCCGGGTCCACTACCCGATACCGCCCCATCACGCCGGGCAAAAGCGCAACAGGCCGGCCATCCTCACGCAGGAAACCGAGCATCGCGCCGCTGTCGCCAACCCACCACTTGTCTTCAGGAGTAAGCCGCACTTTCCGGGAGCGAACCCCTGACATGTTCAGGACGTCCTGTAGGGAGGGGGCTTCACCGACCGGCGCCTGTGAGTCTGAGCGCGGCGGCGGCCGGAAAACGATGCCCTGATGTTCGCCGACCACTTCCAGCGCAGCGAGGAGGGGGGAATCACCTTTCTCACCCGCCGCAAGAGTGGAACCCAAGACGGTGAACAGACCCTGTCTCGCCCCTGCCTCGTCCAGGCGGCGGTGAGAAGCGCGGGCGGTCTGCTCGTTCACTTCGTCGGCCAGCAGCAGCAGGCGATTGAGTTGCTCCGCGCCCAGGGCCAGGCGATGAAACTCATCGAGGGCGGGCAACAACCGTCCATCGCGGTTCATTTCCCGGGAGGAGATGCCGGTCACACGCGCCGGACTGCGCGGGGCAATCCAGGTGTCCGAGGTCAGCGGAACCGGCCCAGCTTTGCCTACCTCAATGTCTTCCGTGTCCATGTAAACCGCCGCCTCTGCTCCCTGAACCCAAACGACGTTGCCGGGGTGGGCCGAAAGCACACATCCGGCTTCGGCGTCCAGCGATTCCCCGGGACTGATCAGCAGACCGGTGCGGGGGCGCACTTCTATCTGGCGAGACACCGTAGCCGCGAACTCCGACAGCCAGATGTCAACCTGGTCGGCCAGAGCGTCGTCAATACCGTTACCCCGCAGGTCCTCCAGTCGAATGTGCCGGACTCGTGAGTTCGGGAGCCCCTTGGCGATGGTTCCAAGCTGACCGCCCCACTCTCCCACGCAGAACACCAGCCGGCCCTGGTCGGCCCGCAGCACGTGTTTCAAACTGGATGCCGGCTCTCCATCCCGGTACTCGACGAGGAACACGTCAAGCTCGCCCTGCTCCACGAACCAGGCCGTTTGCGGGTTGTCCAGCCGGATGGGCCGGTTGGCGGCGCTGGCAATGGGCTCTCCCAGCGACATAGCCAATTCAGTTAGCTGGTCTGACCGGTGAAGCGTCATTGCGTCCTTCTCGGATTGCAGGCGCGTCATAATGTCTGTATGAGCTGGAAGTACAAGCCCTGTTCGTCGGCGATCAACTCCTCGTGCGTGCCGCGTTGGATCTCGCGTCCGCGCTCCAGGACTATGATCTGGTCGCAGTCGCGGATCGTGCTGAGCCGGTGAGCGACGATGAGGCAAGTGCAGCCGCGCCGCCGCAGGG
>MKWU01003831.1_pt1 | contig 18917 bp, 17 predicted proteins | sample 809101 | NCBI WGS metagenome assembly MKWU01 (sample SAMN05860141, study PRJNA318959) | sponge metagenome | host: Aplysina aerophoba | place: Slovenia: Piran, Adriatic Sea, Gulf of Piran | collected 2013-05-07
GGAAAAACATTACGGAAGCCGTCCTGATCTGTTGGTAACGGTTATGTCTGTATTTCATGAACATTCTCACTCCGAAGACAAAAACGGCCAGAGTGTAGAGAAAACCGTAGAAAAACCAGTTGTTGGCCGGAGAACCTGAAAGGGCCTGAGAAAGCGGGTTTACGATCTTTATTCCCCCCGCCAAGTATTCGGGAAACCAGTAGAGAGCTATGTAGAAACCGGTGAACACAATACCGACAAGCCAGCCGAGAATCCCCCTGTTGATTACTCCCCTGAAGTAGATGTTATCATGCTTGATTCCCGGAACGGTGCCCTTGAAGTTAAGGTAGAAGTAAAACGCCGTACCAAAGAAAACAGGAAGGAATACCAGGAGAAATCCGGCCCATGTGCCGCCCGGAGGCATACCCATGGACTGAAGGGCAAACATCAGTATTCCGAAGCCCAAAACGGCAAGAGAAAGCTTTTCTCCGGTTCCAAGCGGCTTGTCCGGGGCCTTCTCCGGTTCCTCAAAACCAAGGGCTTCTTCGTCAAAATCGTAATCTACAATGTTTTCTTCCATCAGGCAGCCTGTTTCCTTATCTCCTTTATTATTTCCGCTTCGCATTTTTCGTAGAATTCCGGATCGAAATTGGCATCCCCCAGATGATCGAGCACATAGTCAAGGGGTCTCTTCTCCGCCACCCAGCTCTCGCAGACCCTGTGGCTGTAGCGAAGGCCCATAACGTTTATGCCGCAGACGATTCCGTCCTTCGTAACGATTCTTATCGAACGGCCGTGATCGGGATGCTCCCAGTATAAGTTGTCCTCCCCCTGGGCAGGAACGTTTCTCACTGTACCGTAAGTCTGGTACTCAAGATCGAAGAATTTGGCCGAGTTATACCATATCCCGGGGTCATACACGCTGTGTCGACCGGCTATTGCCTCTCCCGCCGCTCCTCCCTGGTTCTTGCCCGTGTACCAGACCTGCTGAATAAGGTTCCTCCCCTCCCCCTCGGTGATTATCTCGGCGCAGTCCCCGGCGGCAAACACGTCCGGGGTGTCGGTCTTAAAGCTCCAGTCAACCAGAATCCCCCTCCCTGTCTTTATCCCGCTTGCCTTGGCAAGGGCTATGTTGGGACTTACTCCCGCAGTGAGACCGACGATCTGGCATTCTATGAATTCCTCTTTGTTGGTTACAACTCCCTGCACTCTTCCCGAATCGTTCCCTACTATCTCCTTAAGTTCCGTTAAGAGCTTGAGGTCAATCCCCTGCTCCACAATCACGCGGTTTATCATCCGCGATTCCTCAATCGGAAGGACGTTAGTCCAGTAGGACTCTTCTCTCACCAGAAACGTGACGTGGATATTGCGCGAATGGAGCATCTCGGCAAGTTCGATCCCGATCAGGCCCCCTCCGACGATAACGGCGCTTCGGGCTCCCTTTACGTTCTCGTAAAGAAGCCTGAGATCCATAAGGCTGTAGAGGCCCTGTACTCCTCCAAGGTCCTGACCGGGCCACCCGAACTTGTTTGACTTGGATCCCGTGGCGATAAGCAGCTTATCGAACGAAACGGGATCTTTTTCGTGCATAATGAGCTTTTTCCCGGCAGCGTCGATTTCGGTAACCCAGCCCCTTACCAAGTCAATGCGGTTTTTCCTCCAGAAACTGTCCTCGTAGGGTTTGGTGTCCTTGTAGCTCATGTGGCCCATGAATATGTACATGAGCGCCGGGCGGGAATAGTGAAAGGAGGACTCTCCCGAGATCATGACGATCTCCCAGTCGGGCTGGAGTCTGCGTATACTCAGGGCGGCCGCGACCCCCGTCACCCCATTTCCGATAATAGCTACGCGCATGGCTGGTTTTCTTCCTTACCGCAAACCGAGTTTAATCTTCTGCCCGCTGCAGATGTTACTTTTCGAACCGCTCTCTCTGGTCCGGATTGTTCTCGAGAAAAGCTTGCAGATGCCTGTCCGAATAGGAACCCTTCGGGTAATACTGGTCATAGAAATCCACATCTATGTGCATCGCCTGAAAAACTAGCCTCATGTACATGGGATCCACAAACGCGGGGAATCTGCCGTAAGTGTCATAAATATAGTTAGCTACAGCCCTTACAATCTCTATGGTGGTATCCGTGGGCCTCGGGGCCTTCATAAGATGCTTGTCGGGCTCCGTGTACGGGAAAGGCTTGTCGGATTCCCACGCTTTCCATTTGTGGGCCAGAAAATGATCGATCGCGTCGTCCATGTTCTCATAGTAGGGCGGACAGTAAGATTCAAAGACCCCGTCCTTTCCTACGGGAACAGTGGTGGGAGGATCAATCGTACCTTTTTTCGGCTGGACGAACCGGAATCCGAGACCCTTGAACAGGTTCGGGGCGGCTCCCATGGCAAACCTTGGTATGAAGCCCGTAAACGCCCATCCGGCAAGCCCCAGGGGCTGGAGAGCAAGGGCCATGTTCTGCGTGATAAACGCCTGCTCAACGTTAAGTCCCGTAAGAATTCTTACCTCAAGATCAAACAGAGAAAGCTTGATCTCGCCCTTGAGCCTGCCTGTCTCCACCCACTTTTCAACGCCCGCGGGCTTCCCAGTAAGATCGTCGATAATTGTGAATCCGTAGCTGTTAGCGCAGTAAAGGGTGAGAAGATTCAGATACTCCTCGGTTACGTCCGTGACCGGAACAAAAAGCGTGGAGCCCGGCTTGTTGGCATTCCACTGGTTAAACTCAAAGAGCCCCGGCATCTTGTCGGGCATGTCGGCCCTTCCGTCCTCAAGCTTGTTAAGGCTTTCCCTGTAGAGTTCCAGGACCCTCGCGATTTTCTCCTCGCGGGAGAGCTTGAAAAACAGATCGATCTCATGCTCCTTGGGAAGCATGTTCTTCACATCCACGTGGTAAAGACCGTTGTCGTTTGTGAAAAAAAGCTCAGTCCCGTGATTGTTGCACGCAGAAGGCCAGGTTCTTCCCGTCCACTGGCAGAGAAGGTCTATCCCGTTCTCCGGCGGCAGGTCGGCTAGGCAAAGCCCGGTGAGCCCCGTTCCGGCCCACACCAGAAGCGCTTCCTCCACCTCGGTAAGGGGTACGGGATCGTATTTCGACTTGAACTCAAGGGTGCTGTCCTTAAGTTCCATTCCAAGACCGAATCTCCTTGAGCGCCTGTTGAATATGGAATCGAAAAGCGGGTACTTAAGCGCTTCCTCGATTCTTTCGTTTAGAACCTTTTTGTCGAGTTTGCCGTTTTTCATTGCTTGAATCTCCTTTGGTCTGCTTGAGTGTTAGCGTGAATTATACCAAAAATCAGGCGGTTTTTCCCCTCTCGAAATTCCTTGCCCATGATTTCAGGGTCTCAAGGGCGAGGCGGCTGCATTTCGGGCGGGTTACCATTATGTCCTTGCCCAGAAGTTCCCTGAGGTAGTCGGAATCGAGCTCTCCGAGGCACTCCACGGTTTTTCCCTTTAAAAACTCCGTAAGAAGGGAAGCCGCGGCCTGGCTTATCGTGCAGCCCTCTCCGTCAAAACTTATATCTTCTATGACACTCCCGCCGTCTATGCGGATATAGATTTTCAGCGTGTCTCCGCAATTCGGGTTGCCGCCCCTAAGCGTCACCGTGGGGCTCTCAAGCGGACCGAAGTTTCTCGGATTCTCGTAATGATCCATGATCATCTTCATTCTTTCTTCTTCAATCATGCGACCGTGCCGTGCCTTTTGACCTCGTTCTTTATCCTCGCGTAAACCGCGCTGAGACCCCTTACTCTTCTTATCCCGAGTTTCTGGGCCAGTCCGAGCCGGGAGATAAAATCCACCGGAGCGGATTCGATCTCCTCAGGGCTCAGTCCGTCAAATGCGCTCACGAGAATCGACACAAGCCCCCTCACCGTCGGAAACGGTTCCGGGACATCGGCGAATATGCGTGCCCTGCCGTCTTCTATCTCAACCCAGATAAAAACCGGGGTTTCGCACTCGTGCACCTTATTGAGGTCCCTATCCGCACGCTCGGCGAATCTCCTTGGAATCTCGGGAAGGTCTTCCGAATAATCTATCAGGAGCTCTATCATTTCCTGACGATCCGCCTCTTGAAATTCCCTGACTATTTCCTCTATGCTGGCCATTTTCTCTCAATTTCAAAAAAAAAGGATGCAGACCCGTAAGACCACATCCTTTCTCATTCCCGCAAAGAAATTTTCTCCTTTTATTTCTCTATCGGAGCCCTTACAAGGTTCCCCCACTCGGTCCATGAGCCGTCGTAATTCCTTACATTCTCAAACCCGAGAAGATAGGTAAGGACAAACCAGGTGTGAGAAGAGCGCTCCCCTATCCTGCAGTAGGCAATTACGTCCTGATCCTTGCTTAGCCCCTGCCCCTCTTCGTATATCTCGACAAGCTCGTCGGCCGAGCGGAAAGTTCCGTTTTCATTGGCAGCCGTAGCCCAGGGAACGTTTACCGCACCCGGAATATGTCCTCCGCGAAGCGCGCCTTCCTGGGGATAAGCCTCCATGTGAAGAAGTTCACCCGAATACTCCTTCGGGGAGCGGACATCAACAAGCGGTCTGCCCGAGTTCATGTGTCCAAGAACATCATCGCGAAAAGCCCTTATTGACTCATCGACAGCCGACACCTTGTAATCGGTTTTCGGCATTTCAGGAACCTCTTTTACCATATCTCTTCCCTCGTCGACCCATTTCTGCCTGCCGCCATCCATTATGAGGCATTTTTCATGTCCAAGAACCTTGAAGGTCCAGAACGCGTAGCAGGCCCACCAGTTGCTCCTGTCGCCGTAGAAAACCACAGCGTGGTCGTTGGAGATGCCTTTTTCCGAAAGCAGTACCTCGAAATCCTCCCTGCTCACATAGTCCCTTACAAGCTGATCCTGAAGCTCGGTCTGCCAGTCGAATTTCACCGAATTTCTTATGTGTCCTATTTCGTAAAGCAGTATGTCCTCATCCGATTCCACTATAACGATATCGGGATCGTCAATATGCTCCTCTACCCAGTCCGTGCTCACGAGAACATCGGGGTTTGCGTAATCCGCCATCTATAAAACCTCCGTTCGGCCGCTCTTCTCGGCAACCTTATTGTAATATCCAGATAACTATAAATGCACAGGGACGGGTTTTCAAGGAAGCCCCTAGGAGCCGCTGGACCCTGTAGAAAACTTGATTTTCGGGTAGGGTTGCGTGATAATTTCTCCGTACGCGCAGTTCCAGGAAACCTTAAAATGGCGGAAACCGAAGAGCAGAAAACAGAAGAAGTTGCGGAGCAGGAAACCGAGGCACCGGATAAAAGCGAAGCGGCCCCAATAATCTGGTCCCAGAAAAGGGTTCCTAATATAGAAAAGGGATATAACCCAAGCGTGCCTTTTTACATGATGGGAATCCTGGTCGGGCTCATAATCCTGAGCGTGATTTTCGCCAAGATCACATCCTGAGCGCACAATCTCGCCCCCAGCCCAGAGCCATGGACAGGAAAAATCGCGCCCCATCCGTCGCAAAGAACCAGAGCGCCCTGAAAATAGTCTGGTCCGCCCTGCTGCTTGCCATGTTCGCCTACACCGCGGTGGTTTTCGTTTTCAAATCGGCCGAGGCACCGAATGTCGGGGAAAACGTAAAGGCAGTATTTTTTCTGGGAGGGGTGGCGCTTGGAATAATTTCCCTTCTCATATACAGGTTTACCCTTTCTGAGAAATCGCTTCGCAAAAAATTTCTCTCAACCCAAGGCCAGGAGCCGGGGAAAAGGCTTGAGGAACTCTCAAACCGTCTCTTGCTCCCTCACGTGGTTCCCTGGGGAATAAACGAGACCGTTGTGCTGCTCGGATTCGTGTTCGCGTTTTTAAGCAAGGATCCCCAAGATATAATTCCTTTCTCGGTAATAGGAATCATCCTGCATATCTACATGTATCCGAGAGTGGAGCAGCTTGTCGAGAGGACAACAGATTCAGTCCAAGACGCGTAATTACTCAAAAAAGCGTCGTATCTCCATTTGGGTCTCCTCGAGGGAGCCGGCCGCTTCTATTACCTTTATCCTTGGGGTTCCTTTTTCAATCAACTGTCTGTAACCCCCTTCCACCCTGCTGTGGAACTCAAACGGCTCCTCGTCCATTTTGTTTCTCTCTTTACCGCGGTCCTTGAGCCTCAAAAGCGCCTGCTCAACCGGTATCGAAAGAAAAAACGTGATGTCGGGCTCGACACCGAGGCTTGAAGCCACGGCCATGCGGAAAACCAAGTCAGGATCAAGCTCCCTTCCCGAGCCCTGGTAAGCAAGGGTCGAATCGTAGTACCTGTCGCAGATGACCGTGTAACCGTCTTTTAGTTTCGGCAGTATGAGCTCCCTTACATGCTGGGCTCTGTCCGCGCAGAAAAGACAAAGTTCGGCGTAGGGCTGAATATCGATATCCCTCCGGTCGAGAATCTCGTTTCTTATCGCCTCGCCGAGTTTGCCCTCGCCCGGTTCCTTGGTGAGAAATACCTTGGTTCCCTTACTGGAGAGGTAATCAGCCAGAAGCCTCGCCTGGGTCGACTTCCCGCTTCCATCTATTCCCTCGAACGTGATAAATCTGCTCACGCGTTCCCTCCTGGTGTTTCGTTCTCGCTACGCAACAAAAGTCGCATCATATCCGCAGGTTTCCGGTTTTTCCAAGAATCAGTCCGCTTCACGCGATCCCCGCAAGTTCACGGAAACGCGTGTTGCCGCATAAAATTTTATTGATCATCTTTTGCTTCCCGCAGGTCCGCGAACATGCTTCTTACATGCTCCAGTAATGCTTCCAGATGCTTCACGGCCGCATCGCGGTCAAGCGGTCTCGCGCTGGGGTCAGTTATGTAGCGAAATTGGACGGCATAAGGACCGTAATCGCCAAGCGCTTTAAAGCGCGTTGCGTTCTCATCGTGCTGTATTAACATCTTCAACAGCCGTATGAGATCATGAGTTGTCGGGTACCCCTCGCCGAGAAGAGCCAGCCAGGCCTTGAAACTTTTCTCAGCCGCCTGCTGAGCGTGAAAACCAAAAATTTCATCGGCAAAGTCAGGATTGTTGCCCATCGCCCGCAAGGCTGAAAAATCCCGCTCGGCCGCTTCTAGAAGCACAGCAACCTGTTCAGGGTCTTTCATACAACACCTTCCCCTCGCGAAGCGCGCGCGCAAGGATATTGTTGATAGAGTTGCGCCAGTATTCGACTTCTTCGCTACTGTAAACCAAGATGTCCTTGGAAACGGCAAAGTCCGCCAATGCCCAGGAAAGACGGACAACTTCGGCGCGTCGGTCCCTTTTCTCATCGAACGGATCGGATTCCACAATCACCAAGTCCACATCCGAGTCAGCCGATTCCTCGCCTCGGGCGTGCGAACCGAAGAGTATTACCTGCTCCGGGTCCGCTTCGTCCACTATCACCTTTACCATCTTCTGAAGAAGCGCGTCAGTGACCTTGACCTGTTTCATCTGGTTACCTCGCAGTTGAAGAAGGCACTTTTTGCCGTTACCGCCGTAGCCATTCGGCAATACGGTGCCGAGACATTCACCGACAGTTATGTTACATGAACCAAACTCTCAAGGGCAAGCTCGGTCTGCGGTCAAGTCTTGGCCCGAACTTTCAGTGTCCATAGAGTCAACCTCGAACGATCTGAATAGAGAAAACCCGGTAATCATTCATTTGGAGCTTTTTCTTTCAAATCGTCAGGCACAAGCCCCGTCATCTTCCTGAGGCTCCTGATTTCCCCGGGGTTCAGGTTGCGCCACTTCCCCTTGCCAAGCTCGCCGAGACGCACATTCCCACACGAAATCCTCTTAAGCCTAGCAACCCGAAGACCGAAGGCCTCAAAGTACTTTTTCACAATGTGCTTTCTCCCCTCGTGAAATGAAATGCTTGCCCGCGCGCGCCCGGGGGACACCTTAAGAACACTCACTGAATCCGGTTTCGTAAACCGCTCCTCAATCTCTGTTCCCTGTTTGATCAGAGTTTCAAGTTCATCCGGCATCTCCCCCGAAACCTCGGCCAGATAGGTTTTTATCACCCGGTATCTCGGGTGATGTATCCTGTTGGCGAGCTCCCCGTCGTTTGTGAGAATCAGAAGTCCCTCAGAGTCGTAGTCAAGCCTGCCGACTGGATAAACCCTCTGCTCTATGTCTCCCAGAAAGGACGTTATGGTTTTCTTTCCGTCTTCCATGGACTTAAGGGAAGTGAGGTAAAAGGGGGGCTTATTAAGCATTACGTATCTTTTCCTTTCCTTGCGCACGGGTTTTCCGTCAAGCGCTACCCTGTCGGCAGCCTCGTCCACCACGGAACCGAGAGTACTAACGACCTTCCCGTTTACAGTTATCCGTCCCGCCTTTATAAGGTTATCCGCTTTTCTTCTTGATGTTATTCCGCACTCGGAAAGAAATCTGTTAAGCCTCATATAATCAGACCCTCCAGAAAGGTAAACATTCGTGCCCGTAGCGGTCTGTTTTCTCGCGACCCGCGTAGATAAGAACCGATCTCTTGTTGTCGGGATTGAGTTTTTTATAGAAATTAAGTCCCTTGAACAGACTGGAGTTGAGGGTCTGCGTCGTTTTTATTTCGTAGGAAACAACATCTGTTCCATCCTGCTCCAGAAGATCGACCTCGTTGCCCGTGTTGTCCCTGAAAAAATACAGGGATGGAGGCTCGACGTTGTTAAGTTTCCGCTTGAGCTTTTCCACCACGACCAGATTTTCAAAAAGCATCCCCTTGAGCGGATGGGATTTTACGTGCTCAATCGTACTGATTCCGAGCAGATAGGAGGCAAGCCCCACATCGCAGAAGTAAAGCTTCGGCATTTTCACAATGCGCTTTCTGAAATTTTTGTAATGCGGCGGGAGAAGGTAAATGATATAGCTTGCCTCGAGGACTGAAATCCATGCGTCTACCGTCTTGCCGTCAATTCCTATGTCGTTAGCCATGCGCGTCTTGTTGAGCATCTGCCCGACGTTTGAGGCGCACAGTCTTAGGAAGCTCTCGAACTGTCTTAAATTCCTAATCTCCCTTATATCCCTCAGGTCCCTTTGAATATACGTGTCGGTGTAAAACGAAAGTGCTTCCGTGGGGTTCAGGTTCCTGTCAATGATTGCCGGATAGAATCCCCTGTAGATCAGGTGTTCATAAGAAGACTTTTCCCGAAGTTCCTCAAGCGAAAAAGGAAGAAGGCTTATTAGCGCAGTCCTTCCGGCAAGCGACTGGGAGACAATGTCCGTCAGGCTGAACTGATGACTTCCGGTCAGAATGAACCGCCCCGCACCAGCGTTGCGGTCCACGACCCTCTGAATGTAGGAAACCAGGTCGGGGACATGCTGAACCTCGTCTATAATCATTCTCTCCGCCTGGGCGAGAAATCCTCTCGGGTCTTTCCGGGCGTGCTCCCGCACGTCCGGGTCCTCCAGGCTGAGATAAAGGTGCTCCGGAAAACATTTCGTCGATACGGTCGTCTTGCCGGACTGGCGGGGTCCCGTAACAGTAATAACGGGATACTGCCCGGCCAGACTGAGAAGCTTGCTTTCTATAGTCCGTCTTATCATATTCTTTACAATTATGGAATACAATTCCGAATTTGTAAAGTTTTTATTGGCTTCCAGTCGACCGCAATCCGTAAAACCAGCGGTTCAGATCAAGGAAACGCGCATATTTTTCATCCGGGATTCCAGCGCCGAGGGGCGTCAAACCCCTGCGGGTCGGCAGGCATGAAAAAACGCCTGATATCATATCGAGGGCAGCGGTATGGCAGATGTTGCCCGCTGTTCCGCGTCAAATCATGATGATTTGGGACTCGTACGACAATCAGGACGAGACTCCTGGGATATCCATGTGCGAAGTTCATCTCTCTCGTTTTTCCGGAAAGAGTCCCGGCAACCAGCGGGAAGCAATTTCGGCCGGAAAGGCAAGTCGCAACGGAGCTCGGGTGCTCCGTGAAACCAGAATTCCGCGTTTCAGCAGAACAGACGTGACGCGACGGGCGTGGCGAGGGCTTGAGCCGAGAAGGCGAGTGACTTCTCCTCTCGGAATCTCCCCGCGATAAAGAACATCTCTCATGATGATTCTGGATTGGGGAGGAAGTTCACCGGCGCGGATCTCCTCTTCCGTCCAGAGCAGAACTCTGTTCAGCAGACGATCCGGCATCATGAGCCCCTCCATGAAATCCACCTGGTCAATGCAGGTGGTCAAGAAAAAACGCGTGAACTCCGCCAAGGCCTCCTCGCTCAAGGGGCCCCGGCCGTCGAGATCATTGCGACGCCCCATGTCGCACGCCACCAGGCGGCTTTTATACCCCACCTCGTCCCGCGCCAGCCCTCTTGAGACCGACCATGTCCTGACCGCGCCCAGAGCTTCCGACAACATGGCGTCGGACATGAGACGGGCAACGCGTCCATTTCCGTCCAGAAAAGGATGTATCCAGAGCAGTCTGTGGTGAGCGGCCGCGGAAGCCAAGATAGCGTTGGTTTTGCCGAGGCCGCTGTAGACATTTTCAAACCGTTCCATAAAACGGAGCACAGCCCCGGGACTGACGGGAACATGGCGGCCTACGCGGACATCGCGACTGCGCAGTTCGCCAGGAACAACGTTTAGAACTTCCCCGGTATCCGGATTTTCCGCCCGGAGCAGTTCCCGGGGAAGCAGTTCCCCGAACCGGCAGTGGATTTCCTGCAGGCTGGCAACAGCGGTCGCGCCGCGCTTGAGGCTTCCTTCATCAATCCATTTCTGAACAGCTATATGGGCCTTGGCTTCAAGCTGGAGGTTACGCTTTTTGATATCGGCGCTGTAGTCGTCTTTCAGCGCTTTCTCGATATCGGTCAGGTGGGTGTCATGACCCTCGATAAGGTTGCTGTAGTAGCAGTTCATCGCCCTTACGAGACCGGAGAGAGACTCAATTATGCCCTCCGGCAGACCGCGACGAAGACCCGCTGCGCGTTGCGCCAGTTCAACAGCCAGATCCGTCAGTTCGCCGCGGTGTCTTGAAGTTTCGCTTATCAGAAGCGGTTCCATCAAATTAACCCTCTCGCCTCGATCTTCCGTACCGCATGCTATGGCCACTTTGATGGCCGGTTTTTTGTCCGGTTGTATATCACACATAATAGAATATTATCATAGAGTTAGATTCATTTCCAGTCTTTTCTTAGTATTTGTTTTGTCCGCTTTTAAGTCCGCTTTAAATATGGATTTAGGATGGAAATATCTCAGGAAGTCCCACCATATTCCTTACAATTACGGAACGCAATTCCAGATTTGTAAAGTTTTTATTGCCTTCCGCCAAGCCGCCAGTCTGAAAACCGGAAGATCGGACCATTGGCAAGATTCAGCGGTTCATCCGGTTATCAATCAGATTGTCAACCACCGACGGGTCGGCAAGCGTTGAAGTATCGCCAAGATCAGCATAATCGTCGGCGGCGATGCGGCGCAGAATCCGGCGCATTATCTTGCCAGAGCGGGTTTTCGGAAGACCCGGAGCCCACTGTATAAGATCGGGAGAGGCGATCGGTCCTATTTCTTTTCTCACCCACTTAACCAGTTCGCCTCGAAGCTCTTCTGAGGGCTCGGAATCGGCGTTAAGCGTCACGTAGGCATAGATGCCCTGCCCCTTTATCTCGTGCGGATAGCCTACCACCGCTGCTTCGGCGACGCTTCCGTGCGACACAAGAGCGCTTTCCACCTCGGCTGTGCCCATCCGGTGACCCGACACGTTTATAACGTCATCGACGCGCCCGGTGATCCAGTAATAACCGTCTTCGTCGCGACGGCAGCCGTCACCGGTAAAATATTTGCCCGGATAGGCGGTAAAATAAGTTTCGACGAAACGGTCGTGATCGCCGTAAACCGTACGCGCCTGGCCCGGCCATGAATCGGCTATGCAGAGATTTCCCTCAGCCGCACCTTCCAAGACGCTACCTTCTGAATCAACCAGTTCGGGGCGGACCCCGAAAAACGGCAGTGTCGCTGAACCCGGCTTGAGATCCGTCACACCGGGAAGCGGGGTTATCATGACCCCACCGGTCTCAGTCTGCCACCAAGTGTCCACTATGGGACAGCGACCGTCACCGACCACTTCGTAGTACCACATCCAGGCTTCGGGATTGATCGGCTCTCCCACGGTGCCAAGAACGCGAAGCGAGGCACGGGAGGTTTCCTTAACCGGCCCGTCTCCCTCGCGCATAAGAGCCCGGATAGCCGTGGGGGCCGTGTAAAAAATGCTGATGTTGTGCTTGTCGCAGACTCTCCAGAAGCGCGACATGTCCGGATAACCCGGCACCCCCTCGAACATCACAGTTGTGGCACCGTTTGCAAGCGGTCCGTAGACGATGTAGCTGTGGCCGGTGACCCAGCCGACGTCGGCCGTACACCAGTAGATCTCCCCTTCGCGGTAATCGAACACGTACTGGTGGGTTATCGAGGCGTAAACAAGATAGCCGCCGGTTGTGTGCAGAACCCCCTTGGGCTTTCCGGTCGAACCCGAGGTGTAGAGAATGAAAAGCGGATCCTCAGCGCCCATTTCCTCGGCAGCACAGTCATCGGAAACTTCCGCGGCGGCCTCATGATACCAGACGTCCCGCTCACCATTCCAGGGAATGTCCGCTCCCGTGCGGCGCACTACCAATATCTTTTTTACGATCGAGTCCACAGCATCGTCTTCAAGCGCCTTGTCCATGTTTACCTTAAGAGGGACCCTGCGAGCACCGCGAAGTCCCTCGTCCGCCGTAATGACTATCTCCGAAGCGCAGTCAGAGATCCTCCCCCCAAGCGCCTGCGGCGAGAAACCTCCGAATACCACCGAATGAATGGCGCCGATACGCGCGCACGCAAGCATGGCGAAGGCAGCCTCGGGAATCATCGGCATGTATATGGTTACCCTGTCGCCCTTACGGGCGCCGAGAGACTTAAGCACGTTAGCCATGCGGCAGACTTCGCTTTTAAGTTCGGCGTAAGTGAACTTCCTGTCTTCACCGGGGTCATCCCCCTCCCATATGATTGCGATTTTATCAGGGGTCCGCTCCGCGTGGCGGTCAACGCAGTTTGCCGACACGTTAAGGGTCCCGTCGCAGAACCACCTGATCGACACTTCCCCGGGGCCATAGCTTGTGTCTTTTACCTTGGTATAGGGCGTGATCCAGTCAATCCGCTTGCCGTGGGCGCCCCAGAATCCCTCGGGGTCCTTAACCGACTGGCGGTACATCCAGTTATATTCGTCCCTGTTTACAAGGGATCCTTCGGTAACGGCTTCTGAGGGTGGAAAAACTTTCGGCTTTGACATGAATTTCCTCCTGACTAACAAACTTGGGAGTTTAACACAGGGATGGACAAGGAACAATGGATTTCGCGGCGAGGGGCAACTCAAGCAAAGAAGTCATTTGTCCTGGCTTATCCCCAGTTTGGAAAAACCCGAAGATAAGAAAACGCTTGACGCGCAAGCCGAGAAGTCTTTACCGTCTATTTCCAGGCAGGCGGGAAACTCTCAGCCCCGCGCTCTTTTTCTCCCCAGCGCTGCAAAGACAAGAAGAGCGAGGAGAAACAGGCCGAACGCGGAAGAATCATCTTCGGGGCTTAAGGCGCAGCCTCCGTTTTCAGAACTTGTCGTTATCACTCTGAGCTTGCGAAGTTGAGAAATAAGGGTTCCCGGGACCTCTCCGGGGAGATCAAGCTCTGCGACTCTTCCCTCTTCATCCGTCGTTGCTCCCTCGTACCAGTCCTCGAAATTATAGGGGTCCTCGTAGTTCTCAAACCACTCGGGGTTAAGGTCAAGCGTTTCCGCTATGTCTCTTAACACCGCTCTCTCAACGGCCAGTACAAGTTTCTCGGGCACTTCTCCCGAAAGATCGTCGTTTCCCCACAGGGCAAGCTCCTTCAGTTCCGAAAGACACAACAGAAGCTCCTCCGGCATATTTCCCGAGAGATTGTTTTCTGAAAGACGCAGGGATACTACGTTTCCGTCTTCATCCGTTTCCACTCCGAACCACTCCTGCGGAGCTTCGTCGGAGTTCCAGTTTTCATTCTCATCCCACTCTGCTCCCCCCGTCGTTTCGTAGAATCTCTCAAGGTTTTCCCTGTCGTTTTCTCCGCAGGCGTCAGGCTGGTCAGGGTCTGAAGACTCTTCATCTTCAGGCGGAGGCTCATCACTGCTGCCTGATGGAGGTAAACCTCCGCCTCCGCCGGAACCGCTGCCCGTGTCCGTGTTAGAGGGAGGGGGTCCTCCTCCGCCACCGGAGTCAAACATCCAAATACATCGCGCCGTTACACTGGAAACGTCCGCGAGCCTGAACTTAAACCCGGCGAACCTGGTGGGATACGTCCTCCTATAAAGTTGCACGACCGAGGTGAGGGAAGTGTACGCGTGGAACTCATTCGTATCCGTAAAGCTGCTATTATCCACAGAGCTAGAGAGAGGAGAGGGAAGTGTATCTCCATTGGCACTGATTGCCTCGTACTTCACTTCCTTCGAAACGGGCGGATCGAGAACGAGTCGTATCCGCGGGAACGGCACCACCACTGACGAGTCGGCGACCTTAGTGTCGCAGAGCGGGTCGGCTTCGACGGTCAATACGTACTCCGCAATCGTGATTGTCACCGATGACGGGGTGCCTGCCGTCACAGACGACGGCAGCGTCCCGAGCGACACCGTGAAGGTCTCGTCGTCCTCGTCCGCGTCCGACACCGTCGAGATCGTCCCCGTGCCCGTCGTCGCGCCGGCGTCGATGGTGATGGACGGCAGTGTCCCGTGGTCGCCCGACTCGGACGTGTTCCGCGTCAGCGTCACCGGGACCGACACGCTGCTCGATAGTGCCCTCGACAGCGTCGCCGTCACCGTCACGTCCTTGCCCTCCCTCACCGGGTTCGGGAAGGCCGAGAGGGTGACCGTGGAGGGGGGCACCGCCACCGTCAGCTGCAGCGAAACGGTGCGGCTCGGGTTCCAGCCCGCCGACAAGCCTGAATTGCCAAATTGCAGACGCGTGCCGCCGTTTAAGACGTCGGCACTGGCGCTGGACAATGACAACTTCGTACTGTCCAGATGAAGCGTCCCACGGTCGATCAACCCTTGGGGAAGCACCTTGTCAAAAACGACCTGCGCAAGAGTCTGCGTTCCCTTAGCCCGAAACAGGCCTGTGGACTGGTAGACCACCCCGTCATATTCGAAGTCATTGTCGGTGAGCGTGCTCGTGGAAGAGCAGCGGCTCGCCACGACAGAGCTGGAGTCGTAACAACCCCATTGTCCACTACCAAGATCTCTCGTCGTGAGCGTCGCCGACCAGACGTTTGTCTGCGCCTGCGCGGGCGCCGCGGCGAACAAAGAGAGCGCGCCGAGCAAAGCGGCCAGCATGAGGGAGACTAATGTCCCCCGCTTATGTATTACAGAATCAAGTTTTTGAGGGGGGGGGCAGAGGAAAACTCGTATCGTTCCAGTTTCTTGTTATGCGCAAAAGCCTTCATGGAACCAGTTTCCTCCTTTGTTGCAGACTAGTCTAACAAAGATGAATGCGCGCTGTCAAGTCGTGTAAGATGTATGTAAGATGTAGAGACTCCTTACACCCTCCTTGAAACATTTGCGTTGTAACGGTTTCGGGGTTGCAGTTTTTGCAAGGAACAGCGGTTTTTGCGTCGTCAGGCCTGACGACGCTTTAACAGAGCGACCGCTCATGGCTTGAAAATCATACCCGGACGGACATTGAACATACCCTCTTCCAGATGTCCGGACATCTCAGCGGAATTCAAATTCTTCCTTGTGAACGCTCCTCCGGGACACGCCCCGCTTCCTCAATCCCCCGGAGACGGCCTCAACCATCGGCTTCGGACCGCAGAGGTAATAGTTCCATTCCCCGAACGCCCCGCCGATGTCGGTTCCTATCGCGTCCGCGTCGATCCGCGCTCCGATGTCGGAGTCAAGCAGCGTGACGGTCACGTTCTCCAGTTCAGCCGCCCGCGCCTCAATTTCGCCTAAGAACAGAGCTTCCCTGGCCGCGCGCACGCAGTAATAGAGCCGGACGGTCCTGCCGTGCCCCGGTTCCATCGTGCGCAGCACGGACAGAAACGGCGTGATCCCGATTCCCCCGGCAACCCATACCTGCTTCTCGGAACCCCCAAGAGGACTGAACCGTCCATAGGGACCCTCGACGGCGACATCGGCGCCCACTGTCAGACCTTCGCGCACCCTGCGGGTGTAGTCCCCGAGCACCTTGACAGTGAAGCGCAGTCTCTCCTCCTTAGCTCCCGAGGAAATGGTAAAGGGATGGGCTTCCCTGAACCCGTCGGCGTCAATCGTGATAAAGGCAAACTGCCCGGGCTCGAAGGAGAACATTCCGTTCTTCGGCCGCAGCACCACTTCGGTCGCACGCTCGAGACTGTTCACCTCGGCCAGAGTGAAGCGGCGCTTCTCTTTCCTCGGATAGAGAAACCGCTTGTAGAAACCGCCCGCCAGTCCGGCGGACAGCATAAGCGCGAGAAACATGCCCGGGGCGGAGAAAAACGCGATCTCCTCCCCTTCGTAAAGCACCATAGCGACATGGATGCCGGCAACAGCGAAGAACGCTCCCATGAACCGATGGGTTGAGATCCAGCGGTGATAGGGGATTTTGCGGTTAAGCGTGATAACAATCAGCAACGTGAAACCGACCATCGCGATCATGCCGAAGAGGTCGATGGGCAGTTCCTCCTCTTCTTCTCCCGGAGTCTCCGCGGGCAACGCCCCGTCTTCAACGGACACGGCGGCGGTTGCCGAGACATCTTCTTCCGGACCGCCCGGAACAGTGGCGTAGTGCGCGATGAAAAGCGCCATGGCGGCGATGCCGAGATACTTGTGGAGCTTGTACATCCGGTCGAGGCCGCCAAACGATGTCTCCACTGCGCGCGGGCGCGCCGAGAGCAGCAGCCCCAGCGCCATGCAGATCACAGAACAGGAAGCGACGAAATAGGAAAACTGAGCGTCAAACGGCATTGCCGCCGTAATCACATGATGCCAGTACAGCGCACTGTATAGGGCAAACAACCCTGCGATGGCCCAAACACCCTTTCTCAAATTCATGTGTTCACCGTGAGTATCTCATTTGCCGCCCGATTCTCCTGTGGCGAAGCGACGGGGTCGTTGGGAACCGCCGAGGTCAGCCGCCAGCCGACCCGGCAATCCCGGGCGCCGCAGTGCGAGAGTCGCAGTGCGGAAAAGGAGAAGCCATCTGGCGGAGGAAGTCATGACTTCCTCCGAAAAACCGGATCTACGGAATAAGTCGGGGGTGGGGTAGAACTAAACCCCCGTTGAGTCGGGTTGTTTCTATGGTTTAAGTTTTTCATGGAAGCGGTTCCTTTTTGATTTTACGTAAATGATGGCAATATTAGCAACGTCTAGTCGGTCCAGCTACGTACGGTCAGCATAACTATTTATAGCTTATACTGTCAACGTTTAAGGCAGTGAATCCGATATTGACAGATCAAATCATATCAGCGCAAACGCTTCGTATAAGAAACAGATACAATAAGAGAAGAGGAAACCAAAACATGTCTTTGCAAAGAATAAACAGGTGCGTATTCTCATTTTTTCGGACACCGATTCTCATTGAATTCGGACACCCGAATCTCTCTTTTTTCTTTCTTCAAAACAGACTTTAACACGTCAGGAATTTTCCTGTCAAACAACGAGTAAAAAACCTGTTCTTTTTTCCTTAAAAACAACCTCCGTTTTCTTCTGTCCGCGACACCTGTTTTTTCCCATCCCCCGTTTTTTTCTTCTCCGCATCCGGTTCCGGAACTCGACAAACAACCCGACCCGTACCCCCTCGGACGCATGAGATCGTCCGCTGATGAGCTTTTAAATGGACGCTTTTTCGGGAATCGGGCTGAATCAGTCATGAATCGTCTGTTTTCGCAACGCAAACGAACTCTAAAAGCTTCACGCGTCCCGGCAACCGCCTCCATCCCGGTCTTTTTCACGCTCGGCCACAATCTTTCTCATAGATTCTCCTCCCAGCTCAAGGCGGTGCGAGTTGTGAACAAGCCGGTCGAGAATCGCGTCGGCAACAGTGTTGTCCCCTATCGCTCCGTACCACTCGCTCACTGGAAGCTGGCTTATGATCACAGTGGAGTTCTCCCCGTAACGGTCATCCATGATCTCCATCAGGTCGTATCTCTGGGCAGTGGTTGTCTTCTCCATGCCCCAGTCGTCTATGATCAGCACTCCCACCCTGGCAAGCTTTGCGAGAAGCCTGTTGTAACTTCCCTCAGCCTTTGCCTGCGCAAGCTCCACAAACAGCCTTGAGACCCTGTAGTAGCGGACAGTTATCCCCATCATGCACGCGTTGTGCCCCAGGGCGCACGCTATCCACGTCTTCCCGCTGCCGCAGGGGCCGGTAACGAGAAGATTCATCCCTCTTGCCACCCACTCTCCCTCGGCAAGCTGCGCTATCCGCGACTTGTCAAGGTTACGGGGATGAGAGTAGTCAATATCGCCAAGATGAGCCCTGAGCCTGAAGCGGGCCTCCTTGACAAGTCGCTGCTGCTTTCTCCCCTCCCTCTCAACGCATTCCCTCTCCACAAGCAGACCGATCCTCTCGGTAAAAGACAGGTCATCATAAGTCCGGGGCTGCTCGCACTGCCGCTCAAGCGCCCCGGCCATACCTCCCAGCCGAAGCCTGCGAAGTCTCGATAATGTCTGTTGCAAACTCATAAAAAACACCTCCGTGATTTTTGTTTCATCTGAACACCTCCGGCCCCCTTATGTTTTTGTGATCCTGGGGCAAAAACGCATCCGGTTCCTCCTCTTCAAACAGAGGCAGCTTGTCCTTGCCGTTTTTGAGAATCTCTCTTATCTGCTTTATGCTCATAAGCCCGTTTCTGTTGGCCGCCCCGCAGGCGTCATTGAGCCTCCGGGCAGGGTATTCGCGGGCAAGACCCATAAGACCCAGGCACGCTCTGTATGCCTGCTCGGGGTGATCTCTTGATTCAAGCTGGGCGTCTACCCACCTGTACAC
>MKWU01003832.1_pt1 | contig 18916 bp, 13 predicted proteins | sample 809101 | NCBI WGS metagenome assembly MKWU01 (sample SAMN05860141, study PRJNA318959) | sponge metagenome | host: Aplysina aerophoba | place: Slovenia: Piran, Adriatic Sea, Gulf of Piran | collected 2013-05-07
GGCCCCGCCACTGAATCGTGCGGGCCGCCTGCGGACAATCGCCCACGGACGTCGTGGCCGCCGATGCCTCGGGCGCGGCGATGCGCATTGGTGATCGGATAAGGCGAATATCGATGCAAAAACAACGAATTGAAATAGGTTGCAGCCCATGGCCGAGTAGAGGTCGACAGACGCGTAGGTCGGATTAGCGCAGCGTAATCCGACATGAAACATGGTCTGCGATACGGGTGGGATGTCGGACTACGCCTTCGGCTGATCCGACCTACAGAGCCTGAGCGTCCGCCTGCTTCGCGAGCCTGGCACGCATTCGCCGAGTTGAATCGACGCAGCCCCGGGCCCCGCCGGGCGACACGATGGTGAGACCGGAACCACACGACCGCGGCCCCGCGGACATCGTCTCCGTCGACTCCGCGGGCGCGGCGATGCGGGCCGGCCGGCACGTGACGTCGCTGGCCCACGGGGCGACGGCGTCGTGGCTGGAAGGCGGCCGGCTGTTCCTACAGCACGGGCCGATCAACCTGATCGTGCGCACCGGCGGCTCCACGCCCGCCGTCGCGGATGCGTATCGGGCGCTGATCGACGTCTTTCCGGCCTGGCTCGGCGCGCTGGTCGAAGAGCTTCCGCGCCTGCGCAGTCCCGAGTCCCCTCGCCTCGCGCTGCCGGCGGGTTCGATCGCGCGCCGCATGGTCGGCGCGGTGCGTACGTGCGCGGGAGCATTCGTCACCCCGATGGCCGCGGTGGCGGGTTCCGTGGCCGACGAGGCGACGGCGGTGCTCGCGGCGCAGCCCGGAATCGAGCACGCATACGTGAACAACGGTGGCGACATCGCCCTGCATCTCGAACCGGGGGCACGGCTGTCGGTGGGCGTGGTGCCGACGCTACGGGAGGCGATCCCGCGCGCGCGCATCGAGATCGCGTCCGACTCGGAGGTGCGCGGCGTGGCGACCAGCGGATGGCAGGGCCGCTCGCTTTCGCTCGGAATCGCAGACGCGGTCACCGTGCTCGCGCGCAGCGCCGCGGCGGCCGATGCGGCCGCGACGCTCATCGCAAACGCGGTGGACGTGGATCACCCCGCCATCCGCCGCGAGCCGGCCCGCGCGCTCGACGAGGACAGCGACTTGGGAGATCTGCCGGTTACGGTAGCGGTGCCTGCGCTTGACGCGGAGGCCATCGATGCCGCGCTCGACGCCGGTGTGGCGACCGCCCGCGCTCTGAGCAAACGGGGTGTCGTCGAAGGCGCCGCGCTCACGTTGCAGGGGCGCTGGCGCGTGCTCGAGAACAACGGAGCCGGGCTGCACGATGCCGGCGCGCGGATGGACACGCGTTCAAGGCACCCCGGGGAACGCGCATGAGCACCCGGGCACCGGTCGTCCGGGACGGGCGCACCGTGACGCCTCGGATCCATTCCGCGCAAAGCGTGGCAACATCGGCACCGGCACCGCTACCGGTCGTGACCGAGATCCGGAAATGAGCCATCGTCTCGCGGGCGTGGACGTCGGCGGCACGTTCACCGACCTGCTGTTCGTGGACGAGGCGGCGGGCGACGTTCGCCTCGCCAAGGTCCCGACCACCACGGAGAACCAGGCGTTCGGGGTGCTCGCGGCGCTGGAGCGGGCCGGGGTCGATCCGGCGTCGCTCGATTTGCTGGTGCACGGCACCACCACCACCACCAACGCGCTGCTGGAGCGCAAGCTCGCGACCACGGGACTGATCACCACCCGCGGGTTCCGCGACGTGCTGGAGCTCGGCCGCCGCACCCGGCCGAAACCCTACGGGCTCACAGGGTGGTTCGAGCCGCTCATCCCCCGCGAGCTGCGCCTGGAGGTGTCCGAGCGCATGGACGCGGAGGGGCGGGTCGTGGTCCCGCTCGACGAGGACGCGGTGGCGGCGGCGGCGCGGGAGCTGCTCGCACTGGGGTGCGAGTCGGTGGTGATCCACTTCCTGCACGCGTATCGCAACCCGGAGCACGAGCGGCGGGCCCGTCGCATCGTGGCGGCGCTCTGGCCCAACGACTACGTCACCGCCGGCCACGAGGTCCTCTCCGAGTTCCGCGAGTACGAGCGCGGCACCGCCGCCGCGGTCAACGCCTGCGTGCAGCCGATCCTCGCGCGCTACCTCTCGCGCCTCGTCGAGGAGCTTGCGTCCCGCTCGTACCGGCACGAGGTTCTGGTCATGCGCGGCAACGGCGGCACCGTGTCGGCGCGGGTGGCGGCGGGCACCGCGGTGAACACGGTCATGTCCGGACCGGCCTCCGGGGTGATGGCCGCCGCCTGGACGGCCGCGCGCGCCGGCTTCGAGAACGTGATCACCTACGACATGGGCGGCACGAGCTGCGACGTGGGGCTCGTCCGCGACGGCGTGCCGGCGGTGAGCTCGGAGCTCGAGGTAGAGTACGCGATGCCGATCCACGTGCCGATGGTGGACGTGCACACCATCGGCGCGGGCGGAGGCTCCATCGCCTTCGTCAACGAGGCGGGGCTGCTGCAGGTCGGACCGGAGAGCGCGGGCGCGGCGCCCGGACCGATCTGCTTCGGGCGCGGCGGCGAGCGGGTCACCATCACCGACGCCAACCTGCTGCTCGGGCGGCTCAACCCGAACACGCTGCTCTCGGTGGAGAGGCCGGGCCCCCCCCCCCGACGCCAACCGGCTGCTCGGGCGGCCCACCCCGAACACGCTGCTCTCGGTGGAGAGGCCGGTCCCTCTCGACGCGATCGCGTCCCGGTTCGACGAGCAGATTGGAACGCCGCTCGGGCTCGACGCGGAGGAAGCCGCGGCGGCGGTGCTGCGCATCGCCAACGACCGCATGGCGGGCGCGCTGCGCATGGTGTCGCTTTCGCGCGGCCACGACCCGCGCGACTTCGCGCTGTTCGCGTTCGGCGGGGCGGGCCCGCTGCACGCGGCGGAGCTCGCCCGCGAGCTCGGCATCCCCAGGGTCATCGTGCCGGCCCGGCCCGGGATCACGAACGCGCTGGGGTGCATGGTCGCGGACCTGCGCCATGACTACGTGCGCACCATCAACACGCCGCTGGACACTCTTGATGTCCGGACCGTCCACGAGTCCCTTGCCGATCAGACCCGGCAGGGCCGCGAGATGCTCGGTCGCGAGCGCGTGCGGTTCGATTCGGTGCAGGTCATTCACGCGGCGGACATGCAGTTCCAGGGACAGAGCCACATCCTGAGCGTGCCGCTCGAGACCGCGACGCCGACCCTCGAGGAGCTGCAAGCGCTGTTCGAGCACGCCTACTGGAATCGCTTCGAGGTCGAGCTTCCCGAGATCCGCGCGGTGCTGGTGAACCTGCATACGGCGGTGCTGGGGCGGCGCCCCGGAATCGCGCTCGCAACCCTGGCCGGCGGCGAGAGCGAGTCGGGCCGCGTTGGCCCGAAGCGGCGCACCGTCCGCTTTTCGGCCGAGCGCCGCAGTACACGCATACTCCGGCGGGAGTCGCTCGGCCCGGGAAGCGTACTGGAAGGTCCGGCAATCATTGAGCAGCTCGACACGACGACCGTGCTGCCCCCGGGATTCCGCGCCCTGGTGGACGAGTCCGGCAACCTGATTGTTCGGGTTCCGAAGTCGTAGTCCACGGCGCCGGATCCGGCGTTGACCGTAGCGCCCGCCATCGCCAGAATCGAGCCGAAACTTCCCTCCGGCGGAAGGCTGACCGCAGTCGGGGCGCGAAGGCGGCGGCCGAAGACATGGATACATCGCACGAGCAGGGAAACGTATGCCCGGGCCGGTACCACCGGAATCTTCATTCCTGGCTCGATGCGACTATCTCGGATTTGTCCATGGCCGGCAGAGGTGGAGGTCTTCGGATCGCAGACGAATCTATACTTGGGATTCCATGCACGGCGAGATTGAAGTCTTCAACAGGCGCGGCCGCCATATCGGCGTTCTGGATCCTCTCGGGCGACCGATCAAGGATGCGGTGAAGGGGAGGAGAATCGATGTCTAAATTCATGGAAATGTGCTTGTCCGGCGCGGCCCTGCCTGACGAAATCGATGACTTCGTCGACAGATGGCATGAAAGCGACAGCGATCTTTCGATCCATGAGTTCCTGGGCATGACCCGGGAGGAATACCTCTCCTGGGTGAAGGATCCGAACGTGCTTCCACGCATACTGGACGCCCGTCACCTGGAATACGCGTCCACGCCCTAGGTTGACGGGCCGAGCCCCGACCACCGAATCGACACCACGCCGACTACTCGGCAATCGAATGGATCAACGCACCGCCCGGCTCGACCCGATCACCCTCACCGTCATCCAGAGCGGTCTCCAGCAGGTGTGCAACGAGATGGACCTCGCGTTCGTGCGCGCCGCGTTCAGTCCGGTGATCTCCGAGGCGCTCGACCGATCCGACGGCATCTACCACCCCGTCACCGGCGAGCTCATCGCCCAGGGCGAGTTGGGCCTCCCGGTCTTCGTCGGCACCATGCAGTTCGGCACCCAGGCGGTGATCGAGCGCGCCCGCGACCTCGCGCCCGGCGACCTCTACATCGTCAACGACCCCTACCTCGGCGGCACGCACCTGATGGACGTGCGCTTCGTGAAACCGTTCTTCTACCAGGGAGAGCTGTTCGCGTGGCTCGCCAACACCGGCCACTGGCCCGACACCGGCGGCATGGTGCCCGGGGGCTTCTCCGCCAACGCGACGGAAGTGGAGCAGGAGGGGCTGCGCCTCCCGCCGGTCAAGCTCTTCAAGCGCGGCGTGATGGACGAGGAGATCCTCTCCATCATCCTGTCCAACATCCGCATCGCGGACCAGCGCATCGGCGACATCAAGGCCCAGGCCGCGGCACTCACCGTCGGAGAGCGTCGCCTGACCGCGCTCATCGACCGCTACGGCCGGGACACCGTCCAGGCCGGCATCGGCGAGCTCAAGGCGCGCGCCGAGCAGCAGATGCGCGCGCGCATCGCCACCATCCCGGACGGCCGCTACCACGGGCAGGCGTGGGTCGACTCGGACGGCGTGGTTGACGAGCCGCTCACCATAGACATGCGCATCGAGAAGACGGGCACGGACCTGCACTTCGACATGTCGGGATCGAGCCCGCCCTGCGCCGGCCCGATGAACAGCGTGATCGCCACCACCCGGTCGTCGGTCTACCTCGCGATGAAGCACATCTTCCCCGAGGTGCCGATCAACGCGGGCACGTTCGCGCCGCTGCGCATCGCCGATCCGGACGGCACCTTCCTCTACGCGCGCTACCCGCGCCCGGTCTCCGGGTGCGCGGCGGAGGTGAGCCAGCGCATCGCCGAGGCGGTGTTCAACGCGCTGACCCCGGCCATCCCCGAGCAGCTCTTCGGCGCGCCGGCCGGCACCAGCGGCAACTTCGCCCTCGGCGGCCACGACCCCGAGCGCGACCGCGCGTACGTGATGTACGTCATCTCCGGCGGCGGCTACGGCGGCTCGCCGGCCGGCGACGGGATCTCGAACGGGTGCTCCACCATCGGCATCTCGAAATCGACCCCGGTGGAGGTCTTCGAGCAGCTCTACCCGGTGCTGTTCGAGGAGTACGCGCTGCACGAAGGATCGGGCGGCGCGGGCGAGCAGCGCGGCGGATTCGGACTGCGCTACCGGGTACGGCTGCGGCGCGGGACCGCGAAGGCGTCATTCGTGATGGACCACGGTCGCACCGGCCCGCTCGGCGCGCTCGGCGGCGAGGACGGCGGCGTGAACGTGGTCGTGGTCACCCGCGACGGCGTCCCCTACCGTCCGCCCCACCGCTCCAAGGACCAGGGGCTCGTGCTGCAGCCCGGGGACTCGGTGGAGGTGCGCACTCCCGGGGGCGGGGGATACGGTGCCCCTGTCGAACGCTCGCCGGACCTGGTCGCGAGGGAGGTGCGGCGCGGGTACTACACGCCCGAACAGGCGCGGGAGCGTTTCCGGGTGTGCCTGTCGGCGGAGACGGGAGAGGTCGACCGATCCGGCACCACCGGCCTGCGCGAGCGATCCTGCTGAGCGAGCTGCGACCGATGGGTTGCTGGCCGATCTTCATGTGGAATCGCGGCGCCGGCCGCCGCGCGAGCTCCGACTTGACGTCGATGCGACCAATGCCCCGTTGCGCGGTCACCAGGAAGGACGATTCCTTCACGGCTACTACCGTTGCTACTGTCATCTGCCGCTGTACATCTTCCGCGGCGAGCATCTGCCGTGTGCCCGGTCGCACTCATCGAATCAGGATCCCTCGGCGGGCAGTGTCGAGGAGCTTGAATACGTTGGAGTTCTGGCGGCCGGGTCGGCGTGCTACCGTTGGCGTACCGGATGGTGCGGCGAGAAACGGCATTGTCGTGACGCCGCTGTTTGCCGACGATCTCCGTCTCGGTTGACGCAGACGCCAACTATCGGGACTGTTCATGACGCTGGTTCGAATCGAGAAGCGCGACCGGATTGCGATCGTTGCGTTCGATAGCGGCTCACCGGCCAACCCGCTCTCGCTGCAATTGCTGCGAGAACTGACCGCGGCGGCGGGTACGTTCGCCGACGACACCAGCACGGCCGCCGTGATTCTGACCGGCCGCCCGGAAAACTTCACCGTCGGATTCGATCTGAAGGACACCGAGTACGCGGATCTACGCCGTGCGGGGATCGCGCGGCAGCACGCAGCACTCAGGATCGGCACACGCTTGTGTCGCGCCTGGCAGGAGATTCCCGCCCTTACCGTTTCGGCGATCGAGGGATGGTGTGTCGGGGGCGGAGTCGCACTCGCGGTGGCCACCGATCTTCGCGTTGTCGGCGAGCATGCTCGCTGCTACGTGCCGGAAATCGAACGCGGGATGAACATGAGTTGGGGATCGGTGCCGAGGATCGTCAACCTGGTCGGCCCGGCGCGCGCCAAGCGCATCGTTCTGCTGGCGGAAAAAATCGACGCGAGACAGTCGCTCGAATGGGGTCTGGCGGACAAGGTTGCCGCCGACGGCACCACCGCCGAAGCAGCGCTCGCCTTCGCGCAAAGGGCGGCTTCGTTGCCACCGATTGCGATGCGCATGTGCAAGCAGGATATCGATGCGTACGCCAACGCGCTCGCGCCCGCCAGCAGTCACGCCGACCTCGATCAGTTCCTCCTGGCCCAGCAAAGCGAGGATTTCTCGGAGGCCGTGGACGCATTTCTGGAGAAGCGCGACGCCAGGTTCACAGGTAGCTGACCATGGTTTGCGACCGGTGGGTCGTTGCAGGTTCATCCCGCCGTCGTCATCGCCCGATCTGCATCACCGTCACCGATGACGGCCGGACTCGTCGAGATGCGAGTACGCACGGCGATCGAATAGCCGCCCGCACACCGCAAAGCCAGGCTGGAGGCGCGAATGACTGAATCGACCGCGACGCGACGGAATTACGAGTCGGAGTTGATCCCCACGTCCACCCATTGGGGAAATTATCTCGTGGAGCGGCGCAACGGGCGGATCGCCGCGGTGCACCCCTACCCCGCCGATCCGCACCCGAGCCCGATCGGCCAGTCACTGCGGGACGCTCAGGACCCCGGTTGTCGGGTACCACAGCCGATGATCCGCCGGGGTTACCTCGCCCAACGGTGGAACGGCGACGGCGGCCAGCGCGGACGCGAGCCTTTCGTGCCCGTGTCCTGGGATCAGGCGTTGGAAATCGCCGCCGAAGCGCTCGTCCGGGCACGCACGGCGCATGGCAACGAGTCGATATTCGCCGGGTCGTATGGCTGGTCCAGCGCCGGGCGTTTCCACCACGCGCCGACTCAGCTACACCGCTTCATGAACACGATCGGCGGATTTGCCTACTCCAAGAACACCTACTCGGTGGCGGCCGCCGAAAACATCCTGCCGCACGTGCTCGGCGCGCCGGCCCCGTCGCTGGTGTATCAGGCGCCGACGGTGGCGGACATGGCGCGTGAAACCGGATTGCTCGTCTGTTTCGGCGGCGCCGCGATGAAGAACACTCAGGTGCAGGCCTTCGGTGTCGGCGCGCATACCGCGGAGTCGCAACTGCGCGAGATGGCGCGAAGCGGCATCCAGTGTGTCAACGTCAGCCCGGTTCGGGATGACATGAGCGATTTCCTGAACGCGCAATGGTGGCCGTGCCGCCCCAATGCCGACGTCGCGATCATGCTCGGCATTGCGCACACCCTGCTCACCGAGGGTCTGCACGACCAGACCTTCATCGACCGATACTGCACCGGTTTCGAGAAGTTCACGCCCTATCTCCTGGGGGAATCCGACGGTCGGGCCAAGGATGCGGAATGGGCGGCGGCGCTTTCGCGGATCGCGGCGGAAGACATTCGCGGTCTGGCGCGGCGCATGGCCGCGACGCGTACGGTGATCGGGACAAGCTGGTCCCTGCAACGCGGCGAGCACGGCGAGCAGTCGTTCTGGATGGCGACGGTGCTGGCTTCGATGCTCGGCTACATCGGGCTGCCCGGCGGCGGCGTCGCGTACGGCTACGGCTGTGTGCACAACATCGGGTTTGCGACCCGTCGCCTGCCACCGTTCAAGGTCGGCACGCTTGCCAAGGGCGAGAACGCGGTCTCCAGCTTCATTCCGGTGGCGCGCATCGCCGACATGCTGCTGCACCCGGGGCAGGAATTCGATTTCAACGGCAGGCGCCTGAAATATCCCGAAATCCATCTCGTCTATTGGGCCGGCGGCAATCCGTTTCATCACCACCAGGACCTCAATCGATTGCGTCAAGCCTGGTCCCGGCCCGCCACGGTGATCGTCAACGAACCCTACTGGACGGCCACGGCACGCCACGCGGATATCGTGTTTCCCTGCACCGGCCCGCTCGAGCGCAACGACATCAGCATCAACGGGCAGGGATGTTTCATGTCACCGATGCGCCAGGTCGTGGACCCCTTCGATGATGCGCGCAACGACTACGACGTGTTCCGGGGTCTGGCAGCGTTGCTCGGTACCGAGACGGAGTTCACCGAAGGGCGCGATGAAATGCAGTGGCTGGAGCACCTGTACGGCATCACGCGCGCCAATGCCGAAGCGGCCGGGATCACGTTGCCGGATTTCCCGGCTTTCTGGGCAGGTGAACAATTCACCATCGAGGACCAGGTCGCCGAACGGGCGTTCATGCTCGAACGCTTCCGGGAGGACCCCGTCAAACATGCGCTGCGCACGCCTTCGGGGAAGATCGAGCTCTACTCCGAGACAGTCGCGGCGTTCGGCTACGACGACTGCCACGGACACCCGCGGTGGTACGACAAGCAGGAGTGGCTGGGCGCACCGCGGGCCGGCGAGTACCCGCTGCACCTGATCTCGAATCAGCCGCGGACCCGCCTGCACAGTCAACTGGATCACGGTACGACCAGCCGGCGCGCGAAAATCAAGGATCGTGAAGCGGCACGCATGCACCCCGAGGACGCGGCAGCACGCGACATTTCGGACGGTGACGTCATACGCCTGTTCAACGATCGCGGCGCCTGCCTCGCCGGGGCGCAGATCACCGACGCGCTCCGACCCGGCGTGATCGAGCTGGCAACGGGCGCCTGGTACGACCCGCTCGATCCGCAGGCGGCGCAAAGCCTGGACGTACACGGCAATCCCAACGTCCTGACGCGCGATGCCGGTACTTCGAAGCTGGGGCAGGGCCCGACCGCGCACAGTTGCCTGGTGCAGGTGGAGAGGTTCGACGGGCTGTTGCCGCCGATAAAGGCTTTCACGCAGCCTGCAACGGTGAAGGTCGAGCAACCATGATTCGGCAAATCACGCTGATCAAGTTCAAACGGGATACCAGCGGCGCGGAGATTGGCGCCCTGGGCGAAGGTTTCAGGAAGCTTGCCGGCGTGGTGCCCGGAATACGGCGCTTCGAATTCGGTCCGGACCTGAAACTCGAGAGCGACACGCTCGACTACGCCCTGGTCATTGACTTTGCCTCTGTCGACGACTGGAAAGCCTATCGCGAACACCCCGATCACATCGCTTTTGCCGAGACTGCCCTACCGCGAATCGAGCGGGTTGAACGGGTTCAGTACGCACTCTAGCGCCCTCTATTATTTCGAATCGGAGAGAAAAAACATATTTTGTCGTGAACCGACCGGTGTATATTCCGGCGTGCCGTACACCACAGAGGAGGAGTCACAGGATGAATCGCAAGTGTGGTAAATCGAAGAAAACAATTCTGAATCTTACGTGCGCCGCAGCCTTGTTGCTCGCGAGCTCGGCGGCCATGGCCGAACGGGTGGCCATAGGAGAGTTCAAGTACGCCAACTATCAGGGCATCATGCATCTCATCAAGGCGCTGGTCGAAGGCAGGCTCGGCGGCGAAGTGGAGATCGTCCCAGCCAACAACGCGATGATGTATGCAGGAATGGATCGCGGCAAGGGAGAGATCGACGTCCATGCCGACGTCTGGATTCCGAACCAGCGCGACTTCTATGAGGAGTACGTCGTACGCAGAGGCACGGTGCTCTACAGCGAACATACCTATGCGGCCACGACCGGCTTTTGTGTGCCGAAATACTTCGCGGAGGAACACAACCTCACATCCGTGTTCGATCTGGCCAGACCGGAAATCGCGGCGATGCTGGACTCCGACGGCAATGGAAAAGGCGAAATCTTTATCGGTCTGCCGGGATCGGCACAGGTCGCCATAAACCACGTCAAGGTTCGGGACTACGGCTTGCTGATTTCCAACGAACGTGTCGAGGCAGACTTTGCCGTGAATTACGCCGCACTCGACGATGCGGTCAGGAAGCGCAAGGGTTATGCATTCTTCTGCTGGGCCCCGGATGGGGTCTGGCTGTTGCATGACCTCGTGCAGTTGGAGGAGCCGCCGCACGATCCCTCCTGTGTCAAGATGGTACAACCGAAGGAAGATCCCGACTGGCTGGAAAAATCGAAGATCACCTGCGCGGATGCGACCAAGCAGGTCCAGATCGGTTATTCGAAGAGCCTCCTGGAGCGCTCTCCGACGATCGCATCGCTGCTCGCGGGCATTGCGCTCGATACGGAAACAGTGAGCGCGTGGGCTTTCGAGATCGGCTCGAAGAAGCGCGATCCGGCCGAAGTCATGAAGGAGTGGATCGCGAACAACCCGGAACGGGTGGATAGCTGGTTCGGGCTGTAGCCCTGACGCGTCGAGAAGAAGCAACACGGCCGGGGCCACGTGCTCACGTGACCCGGCCGTGGCTTTGAGAGGCCATCGGCCGACTCCCGCGATGACGTCCCAAAACGTCGCCAACACTCCCGTTCGCGTGAACTGACGAATGGGTGACGCTCACTATGACTTCGTGATTGTCGGGGCCGGCTCGGCCGGATGCGCCCTGGCCTCGCGTCTGAGCGAAAACGGGCGGTTCTCGGTTCTGCTCCTCGAGGCGGGCGGTGAGGCGACCCGGAAGTGGGTCCGAATCCCCATAGGTATCGGCAGGCTGCTGGCCGACACATCGATCGTGTGGCCGTTCGAAACCGAGGTCGAGCCGAACATGAAGGGCCAGCGGCTGTACTGGCCGCGCGGCAAGCTGCTGGGCGGTTCCAGCAGCATCAACGGCATGGGTTTCGTACGTGGCGATCGGAGCCAGTACGACCGGTGGCGCGATGCGAATTGCCCCGGTTGGGGTTACGACGACGTGCTGCCCGTATTGAAGCGGCTCGAGGATCGTCCCGAAGGCGACCCGGAGTTTCGTGGCCGCGGCGGACCGATTCGGATCACGGATGCCGCTCACAAGGATGCGCTCACGGAGGCATTCCTCGAATCCTGTGTGCAGATGGGCATTCCGGTCGCCGAGGACTACAACGGGGAGACGTACGAAGGAGTCGGCTACTTTCAGTTCTCGATGCGCAACGGACGCCGATGCAGCACGGAGGTCGGGTACCTGCGCGACGCGCGCAAGCGGTCGAATCTCGACGTCGAGACATTTGCGATGGTCGACCGCCTGCTGTGCGAGGGCAATCGCACTGGCGTGTCGTACGTGAAGAAGGACGCCCCCGGCGACTCCGGACACGCGCAGCAGGTGTACGCGGCGAGGGAAGTCATCCTGTGTGCCGGTGCGCTCTGCTCGCCCATGATTCTGGAGCGCTCGGGCATCGGAGACTCGGCGCGCCTGCAGCGGCTCGGCATATCGCCGGTCATGCACCTGCCGGGGGTCGGCGAGAATCTGCAGGATCACCTGAACGTGCGCACCACCTACGAATGCACCCGTCCGATCACCGTCAACGATGCGCTCAGCAGTTGGACGCGCGGAGCACGGATGGCGCTTCAGTACATGTTCACACGTCGCGGCTTGATGGCGACGCCGACAATCGCGATTCACGCGCTCGTAAAAAGCGAGCCGGGTCTGGATACCCCCGACTACAAGCTCCAGCTCGCTCACGTGAGCGGCGGCGATCGGTACGCCATGGCCAAGGGTCTCGGTGTGGACAAGTTCTCGGGCTTCGCCCTGCAGGGGTTTCAACTGCATCCGCAATCGCGCGGCTCCATACACATTCGCTCCAGGGATCCCGCCGACATGCCGGTCATCCGCGCCAACTATCTCGACGCCGCGCAAGATCGGAGAGCCGTGGTCAAGGGACTCGAGATGCTGCGCGAGCTTGCGCATCAGACGCCCCTGCGCGAGCTCACGGTGCGCGAAGTACGACCCGGCGCCGCAGTCGCCGGGTATGAGGCTCTGCTCGACTACGCCAGGGAGTGTGGCCAGACCTGCTGGCACTCCGTGAGTACCTGCAAGATGGGAACGGATGAGCTGGCGGTTGTCGACACCGAGCTCAGGGTCCACGGCATGAACGGCTTGCGCGTGGCAGACGGATCGGTGATGCCGCACCTGGTTTCCTCCAACACGAACGCTCCCTCCATCCTGATCGGCGAACGATGCGCGGATTTCATAAAACGCGACCACGGCTGACCGGATGCCGCCTGGGTCCGCCCGAGCATCACGGCATTGCGAGCCGGGGAAAGGTCCGTGGCGTCTGACATCGAAATCGAGATCAAGGGCGTCTGGAAGATCTTCGGTAGTCGGGCCAGGGAGGCCCTTGCCGACATCCGCGAGAACGGCACTTCCAAGCAGCGAGTGCTCAAGGAGTATGACTGTGTCGTCGGTGTCGCGGACGTCGATCTTGCCATCAGGCGCGGCGAGATCTTCTGTGTGATGGGTCTGTCGGGGAGCGGGAAGTCAACCCTGGTCCGCCACATCAACCGACTGCTGGAACCGACCGCCGGAGAAATCCGGGTGAACGACCGGGACATTCTGGCTCTCTCCCAGCGCGAGCTGCGCCGGTACCGCAACGAGCACATCGCGATGGTGTTTCAGAACTTCGCCCTGCTGCCGCATCGCTCGGTCCTGGACAACATCGCGATGCCGCTGGAGATAAGGGGCGTTGCCAAGAACCGTCGCATGGAGATTGCGGAGCGAATCCTGGCGATGGTCGAGCTGGCGGGGTGGGGCAACAAGTACGCTCATGAGCTCTCCGGCGGCATGCAGCAGCGTGTCGGACTGGCCCGCGCAATCGCCGTCGACTCGCAGATCCTGTTGATGGACGAACCCTTCAGCGCCCTCGACCCGCTGATTCGCCGTCAACTGCAGGACGAGTTCATGCAGATCGCGTCGATGATGACCAAGACGACGGTCTTCATCACGCACGATCTGGACGAGGCGGTCCGCGTCGGCAATCGGATCGCCATCATGCGGGACGGGCGGATCGTGCAGGTCGGTACGCCCCAGGACATCGTCATGCATCCGGCCGACGACTATGTCGCCGAGTTCGTGGCGGGGATCTCGCGCCTCAAGGTCGTACGCGCACACACGGTCATGCGGCCGCTCGCGGCCTACGAGCGGGAGTTCGGCGCGCTCGCGCGAGATCTTCCCAGCTTCGGCGCGGACGAGAGCCTGAGCGTGTTGATTCAATCGGCAATCGATCGCGACGCGCCCATCGTCATCGCGGACGATTCGGGGAAGAGAATCGGTGTGATCACCCGTTCGGATCTGCTGAAGACCGTCATCGAGGGAACGGAGATGTCATGACCAACACAAGCGTCCACATGCCGAGCGCTCAAACGGAGGCGCCGGAAGACCGGACAGTCTCGATTCAGGCGTTCGTCGGAACGGGCGCCGCCTACTACGAGCGACAGTTCGACTTCATTGGAAGCAAGCCGGGTTTCGCCTGGACCTTCAACTGGGCAGCGGCGGTCCTGGGGCCAATCTGGTACGGCATGCGCGGCATGTGGCACTGGGGGCTGCCCTTTGCCGTTCTGGAAACCTTTGCCAGCGTTCAGGCCGGGCGCGGACTTTGGGGGGACCTGACGTCGGAGGCGCGCCGGAGGATCGAAACGATCGAGCTTCAGCTCGATCTCCGGCGGTCTCAGCTCGAGGCCGCGATCGACAACAACGCCCCGAACGTCGACGTGTTCCACCGCAACATCGATTCCCTGGAGAAAGTCCTCGCCGAGGTCCAGGCGGAGATCCAGCAGATCGAGGCCTCGCGCATCTGGGTCATGGTCTTCGGGCTCGGAATGCTGCTGGCGGTGAAGGCCATTCAAGGCATTCTGGCCAATCCCGTGCTGGAGCGCCGGTACTTCGACTGGCTCTCCGACCGCACCATCGCCTCCGGGGTTCATTTCCAGAGACTGCTTCTGAGCGCGCTGTTCGTGGCGCTGGTCTTCGGAGCCAGCATCATCCAGTTCGGATCACCGGGTGCCCTGGCCGTGCTGGCCGACTTCCCCACCGAGCCCCGGATCCGCTTGACCGCGATCGTCTGGATCGAGGCGTTCTTCGATTACATCGTGATCGCCGGAGAGGAGGTGTTCGACGCCATCACCTTCGCCATTCGATCGGTCCTGGACGGGCTGGAAGTCCTGTTCGTACAGACCCCCTGGATCGTTGTCATCGCGTTCATCGTCGCGCTGACGGGACTGTCGGCGGGGCCTCGCGCCGCGATCTACACGGGCGCGTTTCTCGCATACATGGGGCTGGTCGGGTTGTGGGTCGTTGCCATGCAGACGCTCGCGCTGCTCGGCACCGCCGCCTGCATCAGCATCGGCCTGGGTATCCCGCTCGGCATATTCTGCGCCCGGCGCCCGCGGGTCTACTCGATCATCCGCCCGATCATGGACTTCCAGCAGACCATGCCCACGTTCGTGTACATGATCCCGGTCATCGCCTTCTTCGGGGTCGGCAAGCCGGCCGCGATCGTGACCTGCATGATCTTCGGCGGCCCGCCCGTCGTCAGGCTGACCGTGCTCGGCCTGCGCGGGGTGCCGGAATCCATTCGGGAGGCTGCGATCGCCTACGGCGCCTCGCGCTGGTACCTGCTCACGCGGGTGGACCTGCCGCTGGCCGCGCCGTCAATCCGAGCCGGCATGAACCAGACGATCCTGTTGAGCCTGGTGACCGTGGTGGTTGCGTCGCTCATCGGTGCGAAGGGACTTGGCGAGGACGTGCTCGAGGCCCTGCAGTACGCGTCCGTGGGCCGGGGCATTCTCGCCGGATTCGCCATTCTGTTCCTTGCGCTGATCCTGGATCGGGTGATTCTGGGCAAGCGCAGACACGTATGAGGACGATGTCCGGGGACCGACTACGTCCAACGTCGCCACCATTCGACGTGCCGTGGATAGGCGACATCGCAGGCACTCGCTCAATCACCAGGCGCGAATCGTTGCAAGCTGGAACGAGGAGGAGATGACAGATGACTGGGACTAGCGCACCCCTGGCCGGAAAATTCTCGGGCGGTCACATGCTGGTGCAAGCCCTGAAGGACAAGGGAATCGAAAGAGTCTTCTCTCTTTGTGGAGGATTCCTCAATCCGATCACGATCGCCTGTCGTGAATACGGCATCGACGTGGTCGCGACACGCAACGAGATGGAGGCGGGCTTCATGGCTGCCGCGACGGCCCGCCTGAATCGGCAGGCAACCGTGTGCATTGCCGAGCCGAGCGGTTTCACCAACTACATCTCTGCGGTGGCGGAAGCCCATTTTGCGGGCGATCCCGTCATCTTCGTCGGCGTGTCGTCCAACACGCACAATTTCGACAACAACGGCCTCAAGGAGCTCCCCCAGGCCGAGGTGGTCAAGTGCATGACCAAGCACGCCGTCGAGGTGAACGAGCCGGGACGGATCGCCTGGTTCGTGGACAAGGCCTACGACATTGCCACCAACCATCCGATGGGTCCGGTTCAGCTCACCATACCGACCAATTTCGTCTTCACCGGAAAGGTCGATTCAGAGCCCCCGGCGGGCGCTCGTGCAATCGACCGGACCCGCCGGAAGACCCACCGGCCGCATCCGGATCCGGAGGATGTCGAACAGGTGGAGGACATTCTGCGCGCGGCGGCACGACCGGCCATCGTTGCGGGCGGCGGCGTCTGGTACAGCCAGGCCGAGAAGGACCTGGAAGCGCTGGCGACACGATACGGGATTCCGATGTTCACGCCGTTTACTCATTTCAAGTCGATCGACATGTCTCATCCGCTGTACATGGGATTGCTCGACTATCACCAGAATCCGTGCTCGCGCCTGGTCGGTACCGAGGCGGATGTCGTGCTGCTGCTGGGCGGTCGACTCGATTTCGGGGTGAACTTCGGCGAGGCGCCGCTGATCGGCAAGGACACGACGCTCATTTCCGTCAATCCGACCGCGAGGGAGCTCAGCAACAACGCGCTCGCGGACGTGCGCGTGTGTTCCGATGTCAAGGCCTTCGTGCAGAGTCTGAACGGCAGCGCGCGCATCACGCCCGCCGACGCCGACTGGGCGGATCGCATTCGCCAGGCGCGGTTCGACAGTCTGACGCCCTACCGGCAGTTTCTGGAATCCGCCGAGCTGCCCGTGCACCCGTTGCGGCTGTGTTACGACGTGTTGATGTCCCTGGGGGAGGAGGACATCCTCGTCGTCGACGGTGGAGACATCTCCTGCTGGTGCGAGACCGCCTTCAATGCCTGGGCATTCGAGGGGCGAAAGATCGGCGGGATCATTGCGAACGGACCCTGGGAGCAGATGGGAACGGGGCCCGCCTTCTCCACGGCGGTCAAGATGGCCAGGCCGGAATCGAAAGTCGTACTGATCACGGGAGATGGCGCGCTCGGCCTGGCGCCGGGTCTGACGCCGATGGAAACCGCCATCGATCGCGGAGTCGCGGTCACCATGATCGTCGCCAACAATGCGCAGTGGGGCATGATCCAGCAGCAGCAGAAGGCGATGTGGGGCCAGGACTACGCGACGTCTCTGCGCGACGTCGACTACCACAAGATATTCGAGGCGGCCGGCGCACACGCCCAGCTTGTCACCGAGCCGGGCGAGACCGTCCCGTCGCTCAAGCGCGCGTGGGAGCAGAACCAGAGCGCACCGTCGTTCATTGAGGTGAAAACGCTGTCGACGGCGTCTCCCGTCACGCAGGGGCTGATCGAGATGCGCGTGCGCACTGCAATCGAGTGACGTGTTCTGACTGACCTCGGTTTTGGAGTTGTTCATGAGCCACTGAGCTCATGAACAACCCTCCGCGTCGATCCCCCGGGATCCATGCGATACGGACTCCTGGTCCACGACGGGCCGGTCCACGCCACCTTCGAGGCTCCCCCGGGCGCGGCGGACACCGCACCCCGGATCCCACGCGATTCCGTAATCGAAATCGGGTCCGGCCGTGTCCGGACCCGCAAGTCCGACCAGGTCACCGGCCCTGTCCGCCCCAATTCCTCGATCCGGAAACACTCCGGCAACGTGGCGGAAATAATCCAGCACACCTGCGCAGGAAGAATGGCACGAACCATCAGCCGCCATGAGGGAGCGTCCGATGACCGATACCACCTGCCCACGCCGTCCGCGCGGACGAATCGCGCGGGACAGGCGTTCACCCGGCAACGCGCAGGCACCGGAACGGGCTGACCTGTTCGATTCCGTGATCTGGCCGTTGCTGCCCCGCTGCGCAGCCCGCGTGCTCAGGGCGATGCTCCTGATCGTTTCGGTGCTGGGAGCGCTGTCAGGGGTCGGACGGGAGGCCTACGGCCAGCCGACCGGGCTCCTGCTCTCCAACGGGGGCCCTGCACCGTCCGAGCGCCTTCTCCTGGTGAACTTCACCCAGCGCCAGGTTGCGCAAGAGTTCACCACGGGCCCCCACCCGGCCGGCTACGACATCCATGCGGTCGCGGTGCGCACCGAGAAGTCGAACGGCAAGCACGACATGGGCTTGCAGGGAGTGATCCGCAACCGCCGGTGGGAGCCCGTCGGACCATGGAACATCATGCTGCCGCACCGGCGGTTGGGCCCGGTCCTGACCCTGTCCCGCCCGGTCGCCGACGCCGACTGGTCCTGGTTCATGTCTCCGGAGCCCATCCACCTCGCGCCGAACGAGACCTACTTCTTCGAGCTGGTCTGCCGCTGGGGCTGCTTCGTCGCCGAGAATCGAGTCGGACTCGGGCTGACCGAATCGAACGACGAGGACGAACCGACCCTGCCCGGATGGTCGATGGCCGACGGATTCCTCATCCGGAACAGCAGGTTCAACCACTGGTGGGGCGACCTGGTCGTCGGCTCCGACGGGTTCTTCCACCCGAACCCGCAGGGGCCGGTCCTGCGGCTCGCGCTCAGGGGCGAGCCGACGGACATGGCCGGCCTGCCGTCGGGCGATGGCGGCACACCCGAGCTGTCGGCGTCCGACGCGCGGACGCGCGAAGCGCCCGATGCACTGCTGACGTTCGAGGTCACGCTCAGCCCGGCCAGCGCCGTGGCGGTCGCGGTGCGCTACGCCACCGCGGACGGCACCGCGACGGCGGGAACGGACTACGTGGCGACATCGGGCAGGTTGATGTTCGCGCCGGGACAGACGGAGCGCACGGTCTCGGTGCCGGTGCTCCATGACGCGCGCGGCGAGGGTGCGGAGACGCTCACCCTTCGCCTGTCGGGAGCGACGGGGGCACGGCTCGCGGACAAGGAGGCGACGGGGACGATCGTCAACGCCGGTCCGAAGCCGAGGGAATGGATGGCGCACACCGGGCCGACCGGTGTATGGCGCGTCGCGGAC